>Ga0209965_1000002_pt1 | contig 139401 bp, 168 predicted proteins | sample SalPon2_B_H2O_MG_FD_185707 | JGI IMG/M metagenome (GOLD analysis project Ga0209965, IMG submission 185707) | Salt pond water microbial communities from South San Francisco under conditions of wetland restoration - Salt Pond MetaG R2_B_H2O_MG... | ecosystem: Environmental > Aquatic > Non-marine...
TCGCTGTTTATTGATTGTTGATATGTTTACTTAATGGTTCGTATCTTGTGCGGCGATTCATCCCCTCCCTACTCACTCGCAATACTCGCTCCTTGAGGAAGGGGCATTCTCGCCTCATTCTGGTAAAAATCGGCGACTGGATCGAGTCGAACGACAACGAGGGCGTCATCGAGGACATCTCGTTCCGCGTCTCGCGGGTCCGAACCTTCGACAACGGACTCATCACGGTCCCGAACAGCGAGCTTGCGAACACCGCTCTCGAAAACCCAGTCGCGAAGGACAAACGCCGCCTCCAGTTTCTCTTCGGCGTCGGCTACGAGGAAGACCTCGATCACGCTCGCAACGTCATCACCGAAGAGGCGAATGCCCACAGCGAGATACTCGCTGACCCGGGCGTGAGCGTCCGGCTCACCGAACTCGCGGATTCGTACGTCGGGCTCAACACTCGCTTCTGGATTGCAGACCCCTCGCGGGCCGACGTGAGCTGCATCCGCTCGGAGTACGTGCAGGCCGTCAAGCAGCGGTGTGACGCCGAGAACATCGAGATGCCGTACTCCTACCAGCAGCTCGCGGGTGAAATTAGCGTCGAGAATGTCGAGAACGCAGACGACGCCGAATCGGCGGCATAATCAGACCAGCACGCGCTCCAACTCGACGACCGGCCCGCTCGTCGCCGCCGGGTCACCGACCAGCGTACCGATGCAGACGACGGAGCCGTTCGGGGCGTAGCAGGCGACGAACGTCTCTTTCTCGCTCGTCTCGCTGTCGAGGACGCCGGGCGCGTACACCGGCGCGCCCTCGGCGATTTCGGGAACGGCGCTCTCCGCGACCGTGACGCGTGGAACGTCCCGGAGAACGCGCTCTGCCGGCTGTACCACCTCACGGAGCCACGTCTCGTCGCCGTGCTCGCGCCACTCCGTGACGGCGTCGTGGAACTCGTGCATCGTCGCGAGCGTCGTGTCGTCGAACGTCGCCGTCGCCGTCCGCCGGAGGTCACCCATGTGTGCGCCCGTGCCGAGCGCGAGTCCGATGTCGTGACACAGCTTCCGGATGTAGGTCCCCGACTCACACCGCACCCTGAGGAGGGCACGGCGCTCGCCCGTCTCGATGACGGCGAGGTCGTGAATCTCGCGAACCCGAAGCCGGCGAGCGACGGCGCTCTTGCGCGGTGGCTTCTGGTAGATGTCGCCCTCGAACTCGGCGACGAACGAATCGAGGTCAGTTGGCGTCCGGCCGTGGAGTTCGAGGACGGCGACGTACTCCTTGACGGCGTCGTCGAACACCTGTGCCAGCCGTACGCCGGTCCCGAGCAGGGTAGGGAGACACCCCGTCACCTTCGGGTCGAGCGTGCCAGAGTGGGCGGCGCGCTCCTGGCCGGCGTGGTCGCGCATCCAGCCGGCGACCTGGTGGGCCGACGGTCCCGGCGGCTTGTCCAGGTTGACGACGCCGAATGAGAGCAGTTCCTCGGGCGTACGCTCGTCGGGGGAAGGCCGCATCGTCAGAACTCGTAGTCGACGGTGACGGGCGTCTTCCCCTCGTCGCCTTCGGGGTTGTACGCCTCGATGACGGCCACGATTGGCTCGATCATTCCATTCTCGCCCAGCCGGGCGGTGTTCAACACGAGGTCGTAGATGGAGAGGTCGTCGATGTCGATGCCGTAGTAGTCGGCGTACCGCTTCGCTTCGCTGTCGGCGCGGGCTTCGGTCTCGGTGCGGGCGAGTTCGGTGTCTTTATCCTCGCGGTCGGCGACGCGCCGGGCGCGCACGTTGAGCGGTGCGTCGAGCCAGATGCGGAAGTCGGCATGTTCACCGGCCATCCAGCCGGCGAGTCGGGATTCGAGCACGAGATCGTCACGCTCTGCCGCCAGATCGCGCAGCCGCCGATCCAAATCGCGGTCGATGGCGTCGTCTTCCTCGGCGAGCTTGTTCAACTCGAGCGGTGTCAGCCCCTTTTGGGCGGCGAGTTCACGGAAGATGTCACCACCGGAGACGTGGTCGTAGCCGAGTTCGTCGGCGAGTGCGGTGGCGGCCGTGGACTTCCCGCTGCCGGCCGGACCGGAAATGGTAATCAGCATGTCCACGTTCCGGGAGTCGCGCTAAAAGAGATTACCCTTGGCGGGCGGTGTGTGACCCGCTTACGAGGTGTCGGGCGTGGTCTGGAGGTTCAGCGACTTCCGGATGAGCTGATTGAAGCTCATCGAACAGAGGAAGTACCAGAGGATCCAGGTCCGGAGCGGTCCGAGTGCACCCTCCGTCCAGCCCCGTTCGCCGAGGAGCGGCATCGTCACGCCGGCCCCGGTGACCTGTCCGTTGCGGACCATCCAGTACATCCACAGGAACACCGGAATCGTAACGAGCATGATCCACACCATCGGGCGGAACTGCTCTTTGAACATCCCGATGTTGTCGCCCATCGCCTCCATCTGCTCTTCCTGGATGCGTTCGAGCTCCTCGTCGTCGCCCCGCTCTTGTGCGTCCTTGCGGCGCTGTTGCATCGACTTCATCTGCTCTTGATACTGCGCCATCACCTCGGTGTCCATAAGGTTCGCCTGTAGCAGCGAGGTGACGAGTCCAGTCAGGACGGCCAACACGAGGATGACACCGTAGAAGGGAAGCGCGGCCTGAATCGGGCCGAGCACGAGGTCGAGGGTGCTCCCGACGGCGTTCCCGATTGGGGTGACGGCGTAGCCGGCCATCATCGCGACCGCCGCGACGCCGGCCAGCTTATCGTACTGTGACCACGAGGAATCGTGGTCGACACCGTCGCCGTCGTCGGTTTCGGTGTCCTCGGCCAATCCGGCTTCCACCTCCTCGGCGTCGGCGACTTCGAACCCCTCGCCGGCGTCCGTCAGGATACCCTTCTCGATGAGTCGACCCCACTCGCCGCTCGACATCTCGTCGGAGGCTTCTCCCCACGTTACCGGGCCGTCGTGTTCGAGGAGGAACTCCAGCGGCTCGCGCATCGACGCGTCCTCTCGGAGCAGTTCGTCGACCTTCCGCTCGATTCGTCCCATTACCGTCTATTGCGAGCGGGAGGATTTGACTCCTGCGGTACCTCGCCCGGTCAGACGACGCCGTCGAAGGACCCGGTCACCACGACTGCACCGTCGCGCTCGCGCGTGAACGTCGCCTCCGCGGCCACCTCCGTCCGACCGTCCGACCGCTCCGCGACGGTCGTGAACTCCGTCTCACACCGCACCGTCTCGCCGGCGTAGACGGGGCGTCGGAACTGGTAGCTCATCCGGCGCGCGAGCACGGTGAACCGACCGCCGATTTCGGTGGCGAGCGTCGCCGTCAACAGCCCGTGGACGAGCAGTCGCCCCTCGTCGTCCCGCTCGAGATGGTGGTCGCCGCGGTCGCGGCTCACCTCGGCGAACGTCCGCACGTCCGCTTCGGTGAAGGTCCGCTGTGCGACCTCAACGTGGCCCGACTCGATATCCATACGCGTCGCTCGCGGACGGTGGTAAAGAAACTGTGGCGACCGCCGGTTAGTGCTGGTGGCCGGTCATCTCGCCGAACGTCTGGCCGAACCGCTCTTCGAACTGGCCCATCAGGACCGACTCGACGGCTTGGAGCTCCTCGGACGGCTCGCCCTGTCCGTGTGCCGTCGCGGCGTGAATCTGCTGGGCGGCGTTGATCATCGCGAGGTCGCCGACGACCTCCGCGGCCGACTCGTCGTCCTCGGAGAACATGTCGATGAGCGGCGCAGGAAGCGTGAGTTCGTCGTCCCCGTCCGGCCCCGATAGCGTCAGTTCGACCGTGTTGTCTGCCATACACACTTCTCGCGTGCGCGACCCTTGACCCTGTGGATTCGGGACGCTGAACTGTGGGGTTCCGCTTTAGTCGTCGTCCGCGGCCGCCTCGACCTCGTTTCCGGCAGCGGCCCGCGCCTCGTCTTCGAGGTAGTCGTCGGCGTCGAGTGCCGCCTTCACGCCCATGCCGCCGGCCGTCGCCGCCTGCTGGTAGTGGAAGTCCACCACGTCGCCGGCACCGAAGATGCCCTCCACGTCGGTCGCGGTCTGGCCGCCGCCGCGTCCACCCTGCGTGATGATGTACCCCTCCTCGTCGGTCGCCACGCCGGTCCCGTCGAGATACTCGGCGTTCGGCGTGTGGCCGATGGCGTAGAAGACCGCTCCAACGTCGAAATCGTAACTTCGGGTGTCGGCGTCGTCCAGCTTCTCGGAGGGGTGGCCCTCGGGGTGTTCCGCGAGCGTGACGTGGTCGACACCCTCCTCGGGGGAGCCGTGGATTTCCAGCAGCTCGGTGTTGCGGTGAATCTCGATGTCGCCCTCGTCGACCTGCTCGTTCACGCGGTCGATCCAGTAGTCCTCGGCGCGGAACTCCTCGCGTCGGTGGGCGATGTGGACCGTGGAGGCGAACTTGGTGAGGAAGCTGGCCTCCTCCATCGCGGCGTCGCCGCCCCCGACGACGAGCATCTCCTCGTCGCGGAAGAACGCGCCGTCACAGGTGGCACACGTCGAGAGACCGTAGCCCATGAGCTCGTCCTCACCGGGGACACCGAGCGTGCGCGCACTCGCGCCCGAGGCGGCGATGAACGCGTCACAGGTGTAGCGGGTCCCGTCGCGCAACTCGACAGTGAACGGGCGCGTGGAATCGTCCACGTCGACGACGACCCCGTGGTCGACGTCGGCTCCGAACTGGGTGGCCTGCTCTTTCATGTTGTTGACGAGGTCGGGACCGGCGATCCCATCCGGGAACCCCGGATAGTTCGCCACGTCGGTCGTGAGGGTGAGCTGGCCGCCGGGTTCGACTCCTTCGAGGACGAGCGGGTCGTTGTTGGAACGGGCAGCGTAGATGGCGGCACTCAGGCCGGCGATACCGGTGCCGGCGACGATGAGCCGTCGGTGTTCGGGTGACTCGGTCATACTACGGGTAGCCGATGGAGTCACAATTAGCTTGCGCCAGCAAAGTACGAACCATCAAGCGGGTACGCGGCCAAGCCCCGGTATGCCAGCCGACCTGGAGGAGAAGATGAATCGCTACGGGGAGCTACTGGCCGAGGCGCTGGAGGCGGCGACCGTCGCCGCTCGCCCAGACTCGCCGCTGTACGAGGCCGCAGAGGAGTGTCTGGAGATGGCCGACTCGTATCTCGACGACGGCCGACACTTCCGTGCCAACGACGACCCCGTCAACGCTCTCGCTGCCTTCTCGTACGGACACGCGTGGCTCGATGCCGGTGCGCGCATCGGCCTGTTCGACGTGCCGACCGACGGTCACCTATTCACAGTTTAACACACTCCCCCGTCGAACTAACCAGCGGAAACGTATGTACTATTTTCAGCGTACATTGGTAACAAAATAAGTGAGCATGGCAGTAAATGGCCAGTAGATTTATAATGATTGAATTAGCACAGATGAACGACTATGGCAGATAACGACATGGATGTCGTCCCTGACGACATCGACGAGGAATGGTCGCTGAGTCGCCGGAAGGCGCTGTCGGCGGCCGGGGCAATGAGCGCAGCAGCACTCGCCGGTTGTTCGAGCGGTGGAAACGGCAACGACGGTGGCGGAAACAACACCGACGGCGGTGGCGGCGGTGGCGGCGGTGGAAGCGAGGTCGGCGGTGAAGTCCTCTTCATCACCGACTACAGCAACGAAGGCTGGCAGACGAAGTGGGAGGACGACCTCGTCCCCGGCTTCGAGGACGGTAACGAGGACGGAACGACCGTCAACGTTCGGTACTCCGGCTTCTCCGGGAATCAGGAGAGCGAACTCGGCCGGCTCGTGCAGGCCGGCGACCCGCCGGAGCTCAACACCTCGACGTTCGAGCAGGTCGGCGACTTCTTCGCGGAGGGCTACTTCGCGGACGTGGGCGACGTGGTCGCAGAGGCAGAGGAGCTGAACGGTGAACTCATCGGGACCCCGTACAGCATCCAGCGCGAGAACGAGACGGACACCTTCTACGAACTGCCACACGGCGCGTACGTGGGGACGTTCCTCTACCGCACCGACGTGTACGACCAGCTCGGACTGGATGTTCCGTCGAACTTCCAGGAAGTGATGGAGAACGCCCGCATCATCGATGAATCCTCGATGGATGTCCGCGGCTACGGGCTCGCCGGGCAGCGAACCGGAAAGGCGCACGACGAGTTCCAGACGTACCTCTCGCTGATGGGGGCAAACGAACTCGGCTTCGTCAACCCCGACGCGGACAACCTCGCGGAGGCCGAGGTCGAACTCCTCTATGAGGAAAACGAGGACACCATCGTCCGACTGCTCGAGTTCATGGGCAACCTCGCGGAGTACTCCTACGACCCGACCTCGCTCGGCTGGGGGAGCTCCATCCAGAACTGGGTCAGCGGGAGCTTCGCACAGCAGTACCACCTCAACGCGTGGCCGGTCAGTGCCGCCGCCGGCGCGGGTGTCGACGCCATCGTCGACAACACCGGCGTCGCTATTCTCCCGCTCTGGGAGGAGGGCGGAATCAGTCGTGAGGAGACGCAACTGACCAACCCGACGATGGACGGCCACCACCTGTTCGACTCCGCGGACATGGCCGAGGGTGGCCGCGACTTCCTGTCATACTGTTACGGCCAAGACGAGACGCGCGGCCGCAACATGTACGCGACGGAGCCGGGCCGATTCCTCCCTGCCTTCTCGGATATCGTCGACAGCGAGGAGTTCGCAAGCTACGAGCAGTTCCAAGAGTACCCCCGAACGCTGGAACAAATGCGAACCGTCGCAAACGAGATTTACCCGAACTCCTACGGACTGAACGACACGCCGGGCGTGCTGGCCAACAGTCCGATTGGCGTCTACTACTTCCGCTCGTTCCACCAGGCTGAGATGGTGAACGACGTCGTTACCGGGAGCAGCACCCCGCAGGAAGCCTACGAGTACGGAAAGGGTGAAGCAGAACGACTCATGCAAGAGGCCCGAGACGCATTCGATCGATGACGCAGGTGACTCTGTCAGCGCGGAGGTGGTCACATGGCGAGTGAGGTCAAAACCGGCGACCAGCGCGGCTTCTCACTCTCACAGCTCCCGCTCACGGAACGGCACGTCGGCTTCCTGTCGATTCTGCCGGTCATCCTGCTGTATCTGGTCATCTCCATCATTCCGGTGGGGTACGCGGTGTACACCTCGCTGCACGAGGTGTCACTCGCCGCCCAGACGTGGCCGTTCGTCGGGCTCGACAACTACGTCGAGGTGTTCCAGATCGACCGGTTCTGGGACTCGCTCATTCGTGGTGTCGTGTTCATGGTCGGCAGCACCATCCTCCAGCTCATCGTCGGGCTGTGGATGGCGATGACGCTCAACCGAATTAACCGCGCCCAGCGACTCATCACGGCGGTCGTGTTCACGTCGTATCTGATTCCGACTATCGTGGTGACGCTGCTCGCGACGTTCATGCTCTCGCCGTCGTTCGGCGTGATTCAGGATATCGGCGCGAACTGGCTCGGGCTGTGGAGTGCGAACGACGCACCACTCGGCCAGCGCTCGCTGGCGATGCCGCTGTTGATCCTCATCGGGACGTGGAAGTTCTCGGTGTTCATCACCATCTTCACGCTCGCACAGCTGCGCTCGATCCCGTCGCGGTTCTACGAGGCCGCACGCGTGTGTGGAGCCAACAAGTGGGAGATGTTCCGTGACGTGACGCTTCCGCGCATTCAGGGGGTCATTCTCGTCGCGGTGCTGCTCCGGTCTATCTTCATGTTCAACAAGTTCGACCTCATCTGGACGCTGACGCAGGGCGGTCCGGGTAGCGCAACGACCACCCTCCCGGTGTTGGCGTACATCGAAGGGTTCCAGAACTTCAACCTCGGGCTGGCGAACGCACTCGCGGTCGTGATGTTCGTCTTCCTCGCCATCGGTGGCATCGCCTACTTCAAGGCGTTCAACCCGAGCAGTGAGGTGGAGACATGAGTACCGACACGGACGAGAGCGGGCTCGACCCGGACTCCATCCGCGGCATCTTCGGGCTCGACTTCCGGACGGCGGACACGCTGTATCAGCTGCTGCTCTCGCTCAGCGCGGCGTTCTTCTTCGTCCTCATCATGTTCCCCATCTACTGGATGCTCCAGAGTTCGCTGAAGACGCGCACCGGGCGCGAGGCGGTCTCGTGGCTCCCGACCGGGGAGACGTTCACCGTCGAGTACTACACCGACCTTGTGGGGAGCTCCGTGGGGACGTTCATCTTCAACAGCGTCGTCGTGACGCTCGGCACGATTGTGCTCGTCGTCATCGTCTCGCTCATCGCCGGCTACGGGCTGGCGCGATTGGAGTTCGGTCACAAGGAGAACTTCGCGCGCTTTCTCCTGTTCGGTTACATGTTCAGCCCCATCGTGCTCGGGCTGCCGCTGTATCTCATCTGGCGGAACCTCGGTCTCCTCGGCACGCGCGTGGGACTCATCGTCGCGCTGACGGCAATTTCCATGCCATTCTCCGTCTGGCTGATGTGGAAGTACATCCAGACGATTCCGGAGGCGATGGAAGAATCCGCGTGGGTCGCCGGCGCGAGCCGGTGGCGCGGCTTCCGTGACGTGGTGATTCCACAGACGCAGCCGGCGATTATCGCGTCGGCGCTGTTCGCGTTCGCGCTCGCGTGGAACGACTACACCTTCGCGTCCATCCTGCTGCCGGAACAACAGCAGATGACGTTCGCTCCCGGTCTGCTCCAGCTCATCAATACGGGCTACGGCGCGCCATGGGGACAGGTGATGGCCGTCTCCATGCTGACGACGATTCCGCCGCTCCTGTTCGCGTACTTCCTGCAGAGTTACCTACTGAAAGGCTTCCAGATTCGCTCACTATGACAGTCACACTCGACAACGTTTCCCGCGTGTTCGGCGACGGCAGCGATGCAGTTGTCGCCGTCGATGGTATCGACCTCACAATCCACGACGACGAGTTCATCACGCTCGTCGGCCCGTCCGGCTGTGGTAAGACGACGACGCTCCGGTGTGTCTCCGGGCTTGACACCCCCTCCGGTGGCACCATCACGTTCGACAACCACGACGTGACCGACCTGCCGCCACAGCAGCGCGACATCGCCCTGCTGTTTCAGGATATCGCCCTGTACCCGCACATGACCGTGCGCGACAACATGGCGTACGGGCTGAAGATCGCCGGCGAGTCCAAGCAAGAGCGGTACGAGAAGGTGGACGACGCCGCAGAGCTGCTCCAGATCACCGAGCAGTTGGACAAGAGCCCGGCGAGTCTCTCCGGCGGCCAACAGCAACGCGTCGCGCTCGGGCGCTCGCTCGTCCGTGACCCGACCGTCTTCCTGTTCGACGAGCCGATGAGCGACCTCGACGCGAAGCTGAAGCGAGAGCTTCGGCCCATCGTGGAGGAGGTCACCGACCAGATTGGCTGTCCCGTCCTGTACGTCACTCACGATCAAGAGGAGGCGATGACGCTTTCGGACCGCGTCGCCGTGATGAACGACGGCAACCTCGAACAGGTCGGCCCGCCAAAGAAGGTGTACGACGACCCGAAGAGCGAGTTCGTCGCGAGCTTCATCGGTCAGCCGACCGCGCAGTTTTTCGACGCCACCGTCTCGCTCGACGGCGGCCCGTCGGTCGAAATCGGCGACCACAGCTACGACATCACCCGCCCGGACGGCATGCTCGACCGCTACGACGGCCAGTCGGTGCGTGTCGGTATCCGGCCCCAGTACATCGAGGTAGTCGACGACTCGAACGCCGGGATCGAGGCGACCCACAAGCTGGACGAGCCACTCGGCGACGCGACACACAGCTTCTTCGACACGACGTTCGGCGAGATTACCGTCGTCACCCACCCCGACTTCGTCGGCGACAAACAGGAGTACGGACTGGAACTCGACAACCAAAACATCATGCTGTTCGACGCGGAGTCGGGCGAGCAGATCGGCAGCTCCACCGCCGTCCGCAACAAGACGCAGCTATCGTGACCTGACGACGACCGTCTCTGCCATACGGTCGCCGACTCGTTTCCCCTCGTCGTCGAACGCCGCAACCGCCACGCCCAGCGCCAGCGGCGGCACGCCCAGATAATCGAGATAGCGCGCGAGGTTCCGGACCGCACTCGCGAACAGCGTACACCGTGTCCCGTCGTCGGAGACGGTAATGAGCCGCCGCCACACCTTTCCGGGAGTGCGGGAGTACTGCCACTCGAAGGCGAATCCGTACGTACTCACGAGCGGGAGCAAGCCGGCGATTCCGACGACCCAAAACAGCGCTGACTCGCCGAACTGACCCGCCGAGAGCACGTCGAGGACCCACAGGAGCGGGGCTTCGATGACGACGAAACAGACGAGGGCGTCGAACCCCGCGGCGAGGATGCGGTCGCGGAGCACGCCGCGTTCGCCTGCGGTGTCGAGCTGTGGCTCCGGCGGCTTGCGCGAAGGGTACAGTGAGAGGAGCCGGCTCGACCACGGTGCGTTCTCGTCGGCCATATCTCCGGCAGGTCGCCCCCGCTTATGAGCGTGTTCCCACAACAGTTAGGTCCCCCCACGCGGACAAGCGAGTATGTCACAGGGTAACGCTACCGAGTCCCAGTACGTCGAACCGAACCCCGTGCTTCGCGCGATCAAGCTCCGGTGGAAACACGCCGTCGCCGTCACCGTGCTCGGTGCGGCCACCTACGGACTGTACGGCATCGCACAGTCGTGGACCATCGACTCCGCCGTCTTCGGTCTCGTGACGCTCGGCATCATCGTCTACGGGGCCGCTACCCTGCCGTCGGACATGAAGTAGGAATAGAAGCGTTTTTGACGATTGATGAGTCGAAACGCGGGGTTTACCATCCCGGCTCCGCTCGTCGCCCCGCGAAGACCGCCGTTTACGGGGAAATTAAGCATCTGCTGGCACAATCTTTATATACTAGGCTAACTAACTAACAGTTAGCAAGCGGGCACCGGCCATCTGTCTCTCTTCCCTCTCTGGCCCGCTGAGTTTTCAAACCCTATCATGAGTAACTCACAAATTCGCACGTACCGAGGAACCGAGACGGAGACGACCGACGAGAACGAGAACGAGAACGAGAACGAACAGGAGTCCGAGCTGACCTGCCCGGAGTGTGGCGGTTCGCTCGCGACCGACACCGAGCACGGCGAGACCGTCTGTGAGGACTGTGGTCTCGTCATCGAGGAAGACAGCATAGATCGCGGGCCGGAGTGGCGCGCGTTCGACTCCGCAGAGCGCGATCAGAAGTCCCGCGTCGGCGCGCCGACGACGAACATGATGCACGACAAAGGGCTGTCGACCAACATCGGCTGGCAGGACAAGGACGCCTACGGCAACTCCCTGTCCAACCGCCAGCGCCAGAAGATGCAGCGGCTCCGGACGTGGAACGAGCGGTTCCGCACGCGCGACTCCAAAGAACGGAATCTGAAGCAGGCGCTCGGCGAAATCGACCGCATGGCAAGCGCTCTCGGGCTGCCGGAGAACGTCCGCGAGACCGCCTCCGTCATCTATCGCCGCGCGCTCAACGAGGACCTCCTGCCCGGTCGCTCCATCGAGGGAGTCGCGACCGCTGCCGTCTACGCCGCCGCGCGGCAGGTCGGCGTCCCCCGGAGCCTCGATGAGGTCCACTCGGTGTCGCGTATCGACAAGATGGAACTCACGCGAACCTACCGCTACGTCGTGCGTGAACTGGAACTCGAGGTCGCGCCGGCGAACCCGGAGAGCTACGTCCCTCGGTTCGCCTCCGACCTTGACCTCTCGGACGAGGCCGAGATTCGCGCGCGCGAGCTCATCGACGCGGCCCGCGAGGACGGCATGCTCTCGGGCAAGTCGCCCGTGGGTCTCGCCGCCGCCGCAGTGTACGCGGCCGCGCTGCTCACCAACGAGAAGGTGACCCAGTCGGAGGTGTCGGAGGTCGCCAACATCTCCGAGGTCACCATCCGGAACCGCTACAAGGAACTGCTGGAGGCCGAAGGCGTCGCCGCCGCGTAAGTAGGTCCAAAGTTTTTCACCGGCGGCCGTCGTGACCCGGGTATGGTCGAAACCTACGTCCGGCTGCTGTGTCCCGACTGCGAGAAGAGCTGGGAGGAGTCGCCGAACGACCTGCCGGAGCCGTCCGCGACGTTCTACTGTCCCGACTGCAACGCCGAGAACCGTCTGTCAGAGTTCGCCCGTACCGAACGCGACCTCGAGACGATGCAGACGCTTTAGCTTCCGGCGCGCGTCCGCTCACCGCAGGCTTCACACTGTCTGTAGGTCGTTCCGTTCTCCTCGACGAGCTTCGTATCCGGGAGGGTACACTCCGGACAGATGACGAAGTCGTCGGCGTACGCCTCCAGCGCCTCGCGCACGCGCGACTGCTTGAACGAACCGGTCAGCCGGACCCGACCGTCGTCGAGACTCGCCGCGGTACCGAGCTCCGACTGGAGATACTTCACGACGTGGTCGGTATCACGGTTCAGCCGCGTCACGATGTCGTCGAGATTCTCCAAGAGCGTGAAGTTGCCGTCGGCACGCAGCGACGGATCGGGCAGCGAGAAGCGGCTCGCACTGCTGCTCGCGTCCGTCTCTTCCAGCGCGCGGTCGAGATGGTCGTCGTAGCTCATATTTGAGGGTGTGGCCCACCGCGCAAAAGCCGTTCGTCATCCTCGTCCATGGAAGACGGCTGTTGTTGCCGGTAGCTGGCGATATACACGAATGTGTGGTAACTGTTCTCAGGATAATAATATAACCCTCCAAGCGTAAGCGGTGGTTGTCTATGAAAAAGCAGGAGCTGATTCACCTTCACGGGCTTCTCGCGGAGGTACGAACCCACTACGAAGAGCTTTCGAACACCACCATCGAACACGACGACTACGCTTCTCTCGGCGTGCGGCCGACATCTATCCACAAATCGAAGACCGACCACAAGCAGGCGGTGTTTGCACTCGCAGACGAGCTCACCGACGGGATGGAAGACGAACAGACCCAGCAGCCGACGCCGGCAGCCGCCGACTAACTCCTCGGACACGCGGGTCCACAGACTACCACACCCGACAGCGACCGCTATCGCAACCACAAAGCGCGCGCGCCACCCACCACGGGTATGCACGAGGGGACGATTCCTGTCGCCGAGCTTCCGGGCGGCTTCGACATGCAGGCGACCGTCGAGTCCGGCCAGACGTATCTCTGGGACCGCGCCGACGGAGGCATGTTCGAAGACGACCACGCGTGGGGGAGCGACGCGTGGTACCACACCGTACTACCAGCAACTTTAATTGACATCGACGAGCCGCAGGTGATTCGCGCCCGACAACGCGACGGCCACGTCGAGTGGAACGCCTCCACGCCCGAGGCTCCTGCGTATCTCACTCACCTGCTCCGGCTGGACGACAACCTCGACGCCATCGTCGACGACTGTCCCGACCTCCCGCTGTTGGAGCGTGCCTTCGCCGAGTATCGCGGGATGCGACTCGTCCGTGACCCGCCGTTTCCGTGTCTCGTCTCGTTCATCTGCTCGGCGCAGATGCGCGTCGAACGCATCCACGGAATGTGTACCCGACTCGCACAGCAGTACGGCGACGCGGTCTCATTCGGCGGTGACACCTACTTCGCGTTCCCGACGCCCGCCCAGCTCGCGGACGCCACGGAGACCGACCTCCGCGACCTCTCGCTCGGCTACCGTGCGCCCTACGTCCAGCGAACGGCCGAGATGGTCGCTACCCGAGAGGCGGACCCCGCACACGCGCGTGACCTCGACTACGAGGCCGCACGCGAGTATCTCACCCAGTTCGTCGGCGTCGGAGACAAGGTGGCTGACTGCGTCCTCCTTTTCTCGCTCGACTTCCTCGAGGCGGTCCCCCTCGACACGTGGATTCAGACGGCCATTGAGGAGTACTACCCCGACTGTGACGGTGACAACTACGCCGACACCTCACGGAAGATTCGCCGGCAGTTCGGCGACCGCTACGCCGGCTACGCACAGACCTACGTCTTCTTCTATCTGCGCACCGGCGGCGAGTAAGCTCCCCACCGTCCCGTTCGGCTCCGCGCGACGCTGTACGACTCCCTAATCACCCCGCACGCACAACGCTTACAGTTGAGCGAGTATTCAACTGTACTGATGGCACAGTCAGCAGACCGGCTCGGCCGGTATCTCGAAGACGAACTCGGTTCGTGTTGCGACGAAGACGTACAGCAACGCCTTACGGAGCTGGAATCTCTCGGCGAGGGGTTACATGGACTCGACGTGCTCTCCGCGTTGGCCAACGAGACGCGCTACCGACTGGTGCGTGCTCTCGTCGCTACCGACGGTGAACTCTGCGTCTGTGAGTTGAACGCGCTTTCAGACGTATCTGAAAGCGGGTTGAGTCACGCCCTCTCGAAGCTGGCCGACGCCGGTCTCGTCGCGAGCCGGACCGAGGGACGGTGGAAACACTACCGGGCGACGACCCGGGCGGTCGCGCTCGTGACCGTTCTCGACGGGACCTTCGATGAGTGAGGTCCACGAGCACGGGCCGAACTGCGGCTGTGAGGCCTGTGGCGACCCGCGGTCGATGGACTTCCTCGACAAGTATCTCTCCGTCTGGATTCTGGGTGCGATGGCCGTCGGCGTCGGTATCGGCGCGCTCGCACCCGACGTGACGGCACCAATCGAACGGTTCCGGCTGGTCGAGATTGGGCTCATCCTGATGATGTATCCGCCGCTCGCGAAAGCCGAGTACGGGAAGCTCCGTGCGGTGTTCTCGAACTGGCGCGTCCTCAGCTTGAGTCTCGTGCAAAACTGGCTCATCGGGCCGACGCTGATGTTCGGGCTGGCGGTCGTCTTCTTCGGCGGCGTCGTACCCGGCCTGCCCGCCCGCCCGGAGTATTTCCTCGGCTTGGTGTTCATCGGGATGGCCCGGTGTATCGCGATGGTGCTCGTCTGGAACGAACTCGCCGACGGCTCCACCGAGTACGTCACCGGACTCGTCGCGTTCAACAGCCTCTTTCAGATTCTCACCTACGGCGTCTACGTCTGGCTGTTCGCGCTCGTCGCGCCCTCGCTGCTCGGACTCGACGCGCTCGCGACTCAGATCGACACCTTCGCCGTCTCGCCGCGACAGGTCATCGAGGCCATCGCCGTCTTCCTCGGGATTCCCTTCGCCGCGGGCTTTCTCAGTCGCTACGTCGGCACGCGCGCCAAGAGCAAGGAGTGGTACGAACAGACCGTCGTCCCGCGTATCGACCCGCTCACGCTGGTCGCCCTGCTGTTTACCGTCGTCGTGATGTTCGCCACGCAGGGCGGACGCATCCTCGCGACGCCGGGGGACGTGCTCCTGCTCGCGGTCCCGCTCACCGTCTACTTTGTCGTGATGTTCCTCGTGAGCTTCGCGATGGGGAAATCCGCCGGCGCGGACTACGAGACGACGACGGCCATCGGCTTCACCGCCGCCTCCAACAACTTCGAGTTGGCCATCGCGGTCGCGGTCGCGGTGTTCGGCGTCGGCTCCGGCGTCGCCTTCGCGACCGTCGTCGGTCCGCTCATCGAGGTGCCCGTGCTGCTCGCGCTCGTCAACGTCGCGCTCGCCTTCCAGCGCCGTCTCGACTGGCGGAACACGTCGAACCTCTCACAATCATGACCACGACACTCGCATTCGTCTGTGTACAAAACGCCGGCCGCTCGCAGATGGCCACCGCCTTCGCCGAGCGCGAGCGCGACCGCCGTGACCTCGAGTACGACATCCTGACCGGCGGCACCCACCCGGCCGATTCAGTCCACGAGGAAGTCGTCGACGCGATGCGGGAGGTCGGTATCGACCTCGCTGACCGGACGCCCCGCGCCGTCACCGACGAGGAACTGGCCCGCGCCGACGCCGTGGCGACGATGGGCTGTTCGACGCTCACGCTCCCCGACGGCGTCGAGAGCCACGACTGGGCGCTTGACGACCCCGACGGGGAATCCCCCGAGGAAGTCGCGGCCATCCGCGACGAAATCGAACGCCGGGTCACCAGACTGTTCGACTCCCTCGACTAGCCCCGAGACTTTCCTTTCGCCCCCGTGTATTCTCGCCGATGAGCGAGGAGCGAACCCGCGCACACGTCTTCGTCTCCGGTCGCGTACAGGGCGTCTTCTACCGCGCGAACACCCGCGACACCGCCCGCGAACACGGTGTCGATGGTTGGGTCACGAACTTGGACGACGGGCGCGTCGAGGCCGTCTTCGAGGGGCCACGCGAGGCGGTCGACTCCACGGTCGAGTGGTGTCACGAGGGGAGTCCGCAAGCCCGGGTCGAGGACGTGACCGTCGAGTACGGCGACCCCGAGGGCGAGGACGGCTTCGTGATTCGGCGCTGACGGCTGGCTTTTACTCCTCGGCCGTCGAAGTCGCCGGTATGATTACGAGCGACGAGATGGCCGTAGTGGACGCGAACAGCGAGGCGCTCGGCGTCCCGCGCAAACAGCTGATGGAGTCGTCCGGGAACGCGGTCGCACGCGAGGTGCGTGCGCGAACCGAAGCGGGTGACGCTGTCGCACTCGTCTGTGGCCGCGGCAACAACGGCGGCGACGCTCTCGTCGCCGCGCGCTTTCTCCGCACGCGCGACGTGACCGTCCACCTGCTCGGTCGCCCCGAGACGATTACGACAGATATCGCCCGCGAGAACTGGGACGCCCTCGGACAGACCGATATCGACGCCCGCGTCGTCACCGACTCGCGCGACTTCGACCTCGACTCGCCGGCACTCGCCGTCGACGCGATGCTCGGGACGGGCGTGACGGGTGCGCTTCGCGAACCGGAGGCCACGGTCGCATACGCGCTCAACGACGCGGATGTCCCCGTGCTCGCGGTCGATACGCCCTCCGGTGTCGATGCCGATACTGGCACCGCCGCGGGGGTCGCCGTCGACGCCGACGCGGTCGTCACCTTCCACGACACCAAACCCGGGCTTTCGGAGGTCGACGCCGAGGTGACCGTCGCAGACATCGGAATTCCCACCGCTGCGGAGACCTTCGTCGCCAGTGGCGACCTCCTCCGGCTCTCGCGACTGCCGGACTCACACAAGGGCGACCACGGGGAGGTGCTCGTCGTCGGCGGCGGCCCGTACACCGGTGCACCGGCGCTCGCCGCACAGGCCGCCCTCCGTGCCGGGGCCGACCTCGTGCGCGTCGCCTGCCCGGACGCGATTGCGAGTGACGTACAGGGGTACGCCGAGGACCTCATTGTCCACGGCTACGAGGGCCGGCGACTCGCGTCCGACCACGTCGACGAGGTCCTCGCTCGTGCCCAAGAGCACGACACCGTCGTCTTCGGACCGGGCCTTGGCGACCACGATGCCACCCTCGATGCCGTCGCCTCCTTCCTTGAGCGGTACGACGGTACCGCGGTCGTGGACGCCGACGCCCTGCAGGTCGTCCCCGAGGTCGAGACCGACGCCACGCTCGTCTGTACGCCACACCAGGGCGAACTGCGCGCGATGGGCGGCGAGACGGCCGACGACCCCGAGCGCCGAGCATCGCTGGTCGAGTCGTTCGCGACCGAGGTCGGCCACACGCTCCTCGTGAAGGGAGCCGAAGACGTGATTTCAGACGGCGAATATACCCGCCGCAACCGGACCGGCAACCCCGGCATGACCGTCGGCGGGACCGGTGACGTACTCGCCGGCACGGTCGGGGCGCTCGCCTGCCTGCTCTGCCCTCGCGACGCGGCGGCCGTCGGCGCGTACGCCAACGGCCGGGCGGGTGACCTCGTCCACGAGTCGCTGGGTGCGGGACTCACGGCGAGTGACCTCGTCGACGCGTTGCCCCGCGCCTTCGAGGGCGAGTAGCCTCGCAATTTTTGTCGCGACTCGGGCGAAGTAACATGGCTTAAATACGACGACCGTCACGGAGGTGTATGGCAGAGGACGCACTGGGCAACATGCTCGCTCAGATGGACAACGCCGAGCCGTACGCCGACATCGACGCCGACGTGTTCGAGCGACTCAAACACCCCGAGCGCACGCTGAAGGTGACACTCCCCATCGAGCGCGACGACGGGAGCGTCGACGTGTACGAGGGGTACCGGTGTCAGTTCGACTCCGCGCGCGGTCCGTTCAAGGGCGGCGTCCGCTATCACCCGAGCGTCACGCAAGACGAGGTGACGGCCCTCGCCGGCTGGATGACGTGGAAGACCGCGCTCGTCGACCTCCCGTACGGCGGCGCGAAGGGCGGCGTCGTCGTCGACCCGAACGACATGTCCGACCGCGAAGTCGAGAGTCTCACTCGCCGCTACACCGAGGGTATCCGTCGGATGATCGGCCCGGACATGGACGTGCCGGCCCCCGACATCAACACCGGCGGCCAGGAGATGGCGTGGATGATGGACACCTACTCGATGTACGGCGGCTACGTCATCCCCGACGTGGTGACGGGCAAACCGATCGAGGTCGGCGGCACCGCGGGCCGCGTCGAGGCGACCGGCCGGGGCGTCGCCGTCACCACCCGCCGCGCGTTCGACTTCTTCGACCGCCGACTCGAAGACGCCACCATCGCCGTGCAGGGGTTCGGCAACGTCGGCTCCGTCACCGGCCGACTGCTCTCCTCGATGGGCGCGAACATCGTCGCCGTCTCGGACGTGTCCGGCGCGCTCCACGACCCCGACGGACTCGACGTGATGGCTATCGAGCAGTACATCTCCGAGAACGGCGTGATGGCCGGCTACGAGGACACCGACAACGGGTACGACGACGCCGACCAGATCACGAACGGCGACCTGCTCCGGCTCGACGTGGACGCGCTCATCCCCGCCGCCATCGAGAACGTCATCACCCCCGACGTGGCCGAAGACATCCGCGCCGACGCCGTCATCGAGGCCGCGAACGGTCCGACGACGTTCGACGCCGACATGATTCTCCGCGAGCGCGACATCCCCGTCGTCCCCGACATCCTCGCGAACGCAGGCGGCGTCATCGTCTCGTATCTGGAGTGGGTACAAAACTCCCAGCAGTATTCGTGGGACCTCGAACAGGTGAACGACGACCTCGAAACCCGGCTGGCGCGCGCCTTCGACGAGACCCTCGACGCCTACACGGCTCGTGACGCCCCGGACCTCCGGACCGCAGCGTACATCGTCGCGCTCGAACGCGTCGGCAGCGCCCACGAGATGCGCGGTCTGTTCCCGTGAGCCGTCGGCCCTGACCCAGCGTCACCGGGTGTAGCTTCTTGTGTCGTGCGTGCCAACCTCCATCGAGGATGACACACACGATGCAGTATCCGACGACCTCTAGCGAGCGTCGCGGCCGCCGAGGTGAGCGATGACCGAGGGGACACCCGATGTCGCCGGACTGTTCGCTCCCGACCGCGTCGCCGTCGTCGGCGCGACAGAACGGGAGGGGTCTGTCGGGAGGGCCGTGACCGAGAATCTGCTCGACGGCTACGCCGGCACGACGGTCCCGGTGAATCCGCGCCGCGAGACGGTGCTCGGGGAACCGTGTCTCGATGCCGTCGCCGAGGCCGACGCCGACGTGGCGGTCATCGCCGTCCCGCCCGACTCCGTCGTCGACGTCATCGACGAGTGTGGCGAGGCGGGCGTCGCCAACGTCGTCGTCCTGACGGCCGGCTTCGGGGAGACGGGAGCCGACGGGGCCGCCCGCGAACGCGCGCTCCGCGAGACGGCCGAGGCGTACGACATGGCGCTCGTCGGTCCCAACAGCCTCGGCGTGATGGCGACTTCGCTGTCGATGAACGCGACGTTCGGCCCGGCGCTCCCGCCTTCGGGGAACGTCTCGTTCATGAGCCAGTCGGGCGCGTTCGTCACCGCCGTCGTCGACTGGGCGCTCGAAGCGGGGCTTGGATTCAACGACATCGTCTCGCTTGGCAACAAGAGCGTGCTCGATGAGACTGATTTCGTCCGGGCGTGGGGCGGTGACCCCGACACGGACGTTATCGTCGGCTACCTGGAGAGCGTCGTCGACGGGCGCGGTTTCGTGCAAGCGGCCCGCGAGACGACGCCGGACACTCCGGTCGTCGTAGTGAAGTCGGGGCGTACCGACGCCGGCGCGCAGGCCGCCTCCTCCCACACAGGTGCGATTGCCGGCGCGGACAGCGCCTACGAGGCCGGCTTAGACGCCGCGGGCGTACTTCGCGCCACGTCGGTCCAGGAGCTGTTCGACAGCGCCCGCGCGCTCGCCGGCGGTCTCATTCCAGACACCGACGGCGTGGCCGTCGTGACCAACGCCGGCGGCCCGGGTGTGATGGCGACCGACGCCGTCGGCGACGCCGACCGCCTCCGGCTCGCGTCCTTCTCGGAGACGACCGTCACCGACCTGCAGGAGACGATGCCCGCCGAGGCGAACGTGTACAATCCGGTCGACGTAATCGGCGACGCTGACGTCGATCGGCTCCAATCCGCCCTCGACACCACGCTCGCCGACGGTGACGTGGGGTCAGCGGTCGTCATCACCGCCCCGACCGCGACGCTCGATTTCGCCGCGCTCGGTGGCGCAGTCGCCGACACCGCGGCCGAGCACGACGTGCCGGTCGCCGTCTGTCTGATGGGCGGCGAGACGCTCGCGCCCGCCCGTGAGACGTTCCGCGACCGGTCGATACCCTCCTACTTCGACCCCGCCCGCGCGGTCGGTGGGCTGGAGGCGCTCGCCGAGTACCGCGACATCCGCGGCCGGCGCTACGAGGAACCCAAACCGATCGACGCCGACCGCGAGCGCGTGCGCGAGATACTCGCACAGGTTGAACAGCGCGGGGACAACCGCCTCGGCGTCGAGGCGATGGAGCTGTTCGACGCCTACGGGATTCCGACGCCCGAGGGCGAGGTCGTGGACGACCCGACCGCCGCCGCCGAGGTCGCCGCCCGCATCGACGGCGACGTGGTGATGAAAATCGTCTCCCCGGGTATCCTCCACAAGTCCGACATCGGTGGCGTCAGGGTCGGCGTCTCGGCCGACGACGTTGCGGACACCTACGAGGACCTGGTGAGCCGCGCGAAGAGCTACCAACCGGACGCCCGGATTCTCGGCGTCCAGGTACAGGAGATGCTCGACCTCGACGAAGGGGTCGAGACCATCGTTGGGAGCCACCGCGACCCGCAGTTCGGCCCGCTTGTCATGTTCGGGCTGGGCGGCGTCTTCGTGGAGGTGCTCGAAGACACCACCTTCCGGCTCGCGCCGGTCGCCGCGGGGGAAGCAGAACAGATGACCGCCGACATCGACGCCGCGCCGCTGTTGCGCGGCGCGCGCGGTCGCACGCCCGTCGACTTGGCGGCGACCGTCGACGCGATACGGCGCGTCTCCCAGCTCGTGGCCGACTTCCCGAGCATCGTCGAACTGGACGTGAACCCACTGGTCGCGACGCCCGACGGGGTCCGGGCCGTCGACCTGCGACTCACCGTCGACCCCGACCAACTCCAATGAACCCGTTACTCGTCACAGCAACCGCCGAACGCACCGGCAAGACCGCGATTACCGTCGCGCTTGCTCGCATCGCCGCCGACCGAGGCCGGTCGGTCGGGTATATGAAACCGAAGGGGACACGCCTCCAGAGCGTCGTCGGCAAGACGCTCGATGAGGACCCCATGCTCGCGCGGGCCGTCCTCGGGACGGACGCGGAGATGCACGAGATGGAACCGGTCGTCTACTCCCCGACGTTCATCGAGGGAGCAATCCGCGGCCGCGAGGACAGCACGGAGCTTCGTGACCGCATTCGTGAGGCGTACGACGGTCTCGCCGACGGAACGGACCGGATGTTCATCGAAGGCGGGGGGAACGTGCACACGGGCGGCGTCGTCGGGTTAACCGACCCCGAGGTGGCCGAACTCCTCGACGCCGACGTGGTGCTCGTCGCCGAGTACACCGAACCGGGCGATATCGACGACGTGATCGCCGCGATCGAGGATGTCGGCGACCGACTCGCCGGGGTCGTGTTCAACCGCGTCGACGACGCCACCTACGACGCAGTCGAGGCAGACGTGGTACCGTATCTCTCCACCCGCGACGTACCGGTGCTCGGTATCCTCCCCGTCGCCCCCGAACTGACTGGCGTCACCGTCACAGAGCTGGCGAGTGAACTCGGCGCCGACACGCTCGTCGAGGGGAATCAGGACGTGCTCGTCCAGCGGTTCGCCGTCGGTGCGATGGGTGCAGAGGCCGCGCTTCGTCACTTCCGGCGCTCGCGCGACACCGCCGTCATCACCGGTGGCGACCGCTCGGATATCGCGACCGCGGCTATCGAGGCCAACAGCGTCCGGTGTCTCGTCCTCACCGGCGGCCACCAGCCCTCGGGGTCGGTGCTCGGCAAGGCCGAGGAGTCGGACACGCCCGTGCTCTCGGTCCCCGGTGACACGCTCACGACTATCGACCGAGCCGAGGCCATCATCAGCGGCGGCCGAACGCAGGACGAGGAGACCGTCGCGGTCGTGCGTGACCTGCTGGAGACACACGCCGACGTGGACGCGCTCCTCGGCGCGGGCAGCGAGGACTGAGAGCGGCCGTGCTGTTCGCTACCCATCTCGTGATTGCGTGGTTGCTCGCACGAGCGCGCGGGCTGTCCGTCGTCGCCGCCGTCCTCGGAGCCGCGCTTCCCGATCTCGTGGACAAGCCGCTCGCCTCGGCGGGCGTGGTGGACCTGTTTCACACCGTCGGCCACACCGCGCTCCTCGCGCCGCTGTTTCTCCTGCTCGCGCTCCGCGGAGGGCGGTGGCTCGCGCTCGCGGTCGGGTGGGTCTCACATCTCGCTGCCGACGCGCTCCACATCGTCGTCAACGGCCGGCCGACGGACGCGTTCTTCCTCGGGTGGCCCCTCGTCGAGCCGCCGACGCCCCTCGCGATTCCCCCGGGCGAGTTCGTCTGGTACTACCTGTGGAGTCGCTCCTTCTTCATCGAGGTGGGCATCTGGCTGGTCGCGGCGTGGGTCGTGAGCCGGGCGCTTCGCACGCGGGCGAGCGACCACCGGTAGGCCTATCGGCGTCCTCTCGATACGTACGGCGATGGACGTGCCCGGGAGGCTGCTCGACTGGCTGTTCGCGCTCGACACCCAGACCGCACTGCTGCTCGCGGAGCTTCGGGCGCCGCTGGCGACGAAACTGCTCACCTCGGTCACTGGACTCGGCTCCGCGACTGCGGCGCTGGTCTTTCTCGGACTGTTCTTCGCCGCCGGCTGGCGCGAGGAGACCGAACGCGCCGGTATCGCACTCGCAGTCACCGGCCTCGTCGTCGCGACCCTGATGACGGTCGTCGCGCGCCCGTTTCCACCCATGCCCGTGTGTCAGACCACGGGTGAGGCCGTCGCGTCCTCGTTCCCCTCGGGACACGCCGCCGCGGGCACGGTGTTCGCGCTCACGGCGCGGCGTTCCGAGAAGCTTCCCGTCGCGGTCGTCGCGCCGCTGGCGCTGTTCGTGGCCGTCTCTCGCGTCTATCTCGGCACGCACTACCTGACGGATACGGTCGCCGGGGTCGCAATCGGGGCGGGAGCCGTCGCGCTCGCCGGGGTCGTGCTCGCCCGGTGGTCGCCGCTCACCGGCCGATAATCAGGGCCGCCACACCACGTCGTGGTTGTTCGCCACGTAGGTGAGCCGGTCTTCGGCGAGCTGTGCCCGTCGCGCCGCGAGCCACTCCGCGGCGTGCTCGCCGAGCGCATCCTCGATGATGTCGAGAATCGACGACAGGAAGTAGCGCTCGTCGGCCGGATACTCGCCCGCGTGTGGTCGGACCATCCAGTCGGAGCTGCCGACCGCAAGCACCGTCGCGTCGCGCTCGCCGAGCGCGTTGAGGAGCGTGGTCGCCGCGCGGCTCTGTCCGTCCGTCGCGTCGATGGTGTCGTGAAACGCCCCGAGCACCGTCTCGTCGTCGGGGTGGCGGGGGAGAAACGTCGTCTTCCCGTCGAACGTGAGCGGCGCGTACGCGACGCCGCCGGCTGCGACGCGCTCCTCCACGGCGTCGAGCGCTCCAGCCGTCGACACGAGGTCGAAGAAGGACTGCGCGTACAGCAGGTCACACGGCTCCGTCTCGGTCGCGAGTGCGTCGCCGACGGTGAACTGCATCTCGGAGAGCTCCGCCTCGCGTCGAGCGAACAGCCGCGAGACGAGCGACCGGGCGAACGCCGCCAGCCTCGGGTCGGTCTCGACGCCGTGGTAGGAGTCGAGACTCGTCCACTCGGTCAGCGTCGGAACCGACAGCCCGACGCCGGGACCCCACTCGACGACACGCGGGGTCGCCGGTAGCTCCGCGAGCAGTCGGCGGCGAACGCGGTCGTTGCGCGCGCGCTCGTCGACGCTGTGTTTGGCCGTCAGATAGCGCCGCTGTCCGTGGTCGTGGCCGTCGGCGGTCACAGTCGACGCTCGTGGCTCGCCCACGCGAGGTCGTCCTCCCAGAGTCGAACCGTGAGCGCGGTCGGGTTCGGGTCGGCGAGATGCTCGACCAGTCGGTCGCCGAACGCTTTCGCGAACCGCTCGACGCTCGGATTCGCCCCGTCGAACTCGGGGAGGTCGTTGAGCAGGGTGTCCCGGTAGCGGTTTTCAAGCGCGTCGAGTCGCTCCTCGACGGCGTCGATGTCGACGAGATAGCCGAACTCGTCCAGCGTCGCCCCGGCGAACTCCACCTCGGCCGTGAAGACGTGGCTGTGTGGCTCCCCCTCGACGGGACCGGGATCGGGGACGGTGAGGTAGTGTTGGGCGACGAACTCACGGCGGACGGTGAGCGTGTACGACTCGGCTGGCTGGGGTGTGGTGTCTGTCATCGATAGGTGAAGGTGACGTGTGGTCGCTTGACGGTGCCGTCCGCGAGTGTCCGGTAGGCGTCGGCTGCGGCGTCGAAGGCGAACGCCTCACCGCACAGCCGCTCGGTGTCGAGCGTCTGGAGGTGGTCAAACGCCACGTCGAACCGGCGTTCGCGGTCCCACCGACCCCGGAGGTCGGGGTCGATGGTGCTTACCTGACTGGATTCGAGGCTGATGCGCTCGCGGTGGAACGACCCGCCGAGATTAATCGGAGCGCGCTTCTTGCCGTACCACGAGCCGACGACGACGCGCCCGTCGTAGCCGACCGTCTCGATTGCGTCGTCGAGCGTCGCCGGTTGCCCGGACAGCTCGTACACCATGTCGACGGCCGAGGGTGCGGCGTCGCTGCCGACGGCCGCGGGCGCGATAGCTCGGTCCGCGCCGAACTGCGCTGCCAGTCGCCGGCGGGTGGCAACAGGCTCGACGACGGTGAGATTCGAGAGCGGAAACTGCGAGAGGACGTGGACGGTACACAGTCCGACCAGTCCCGCGCCGAAGACGACGACCTCCTCCCCGACGCGGGGGTTCCCGTCGAGGACGAGATTCGTGGCGGTCTCTACCGACGGGAGCAGAGTCGCTTCCGTCGGTGTGATTCCCTCGCGCAAGGGGACGAGCGTGTCTGTGGACGCGACGAACCGGTCTGCGTGTGGCTCGAACGCGAAGACGGTCCGACCGCGCCACGACTCGTCGACGCCCGCGCCACAGTCGGTGACGGTACCCACGGCAGCGTAGCCGTACGGCAGCGGGTACTCGAAGGTGCCGGCGAGCGCCTCAATGGTCTCGTCGACGGCGGTCTCTTCGGGGAACTCGCCGCGGTAAACGAGCAGCTCGGAGCCGGGACTAATGCCCGACTCGGCCGTCTCGACGACGACTTCGCCCTCCTCGGGGGCGTCCAGCGTGACGGATCTGACCTCGACCTCGCAGGGGTCCGTGAAGTAGAGTCGGCGCGCGTCGATCATCGTTCGACGAGGCTGAACGCGGCGTGAATGCGCTCGCCCGTCTCGCGGCAGTGTTCGAGTGCGTGTTTCGCGCCGTCGCCGGCCGCGTGGGCGGTCGGCCCGCGTCCGACACCGACCTGTAGCTCCACCCCCGTCGTCTCCCGGACGTGGTCGTTGACGGAGTCGAGCGTCGACGGCGTCAGCGACGGACAGACGGCGATGGCGTTGTCGCCGCCGACGAACTGGGTGACCGCCCCGTGACGCTCCCACATCTGTTCGCGGAGTTCGAGTACCGCCCGGCGGATGGTGTGGCTCGCCTCGGCAGAGGAGACGCGGTCGGTCAGTGTGCCAGTCGCGTCCACCACGTCGAAGTGGGCGATCGTCACGGTTCCCGCGGTCGCGTCGTCGACGACCCGGTGGTCGTGGACCTCGGTCCGGTCTGCGTCCTGTGCGCTGCCGGCCTGCTGGAGGACGCCGTTGGCGGCTTCGAGGGCCGTGCGAGGCGTTCCGGCCGTGCCGACGCCGACGCTCACGGTTACTGGGTACTGATTCGCGACCTGCGTCTGGAGCCGTTCGAAAATCGCCGGGCCGGCCCCGTTCGCGACGCCGATCATGTTGTCGTAGCGGTCTGCGAAGGCGTACCCGTCGAACCGGGCGAAGAAGTCGGCGACGGTCGCGAACAGCCGCGATTGGAGCGCCTGTAAGTCCGTCTCCCGTCGTGGCTCCGGCGTGGTCGTCCACGGACCGTAGTCGTCGATCTGTAGGGCGACCATCCGGGTGCCATCGTGTGACACGTCAGTCATCTACTCGGGTTACGGGTGTACGTTCTTTAGCGTTTGCTTCGTTCCGTCGTCCGGTAACCGACAGATAATCCCGGAGGAACACCACGAGCGTTGGAATCATGGCCGCGGTTGCGAGTGGCCAGGAGACGCTCGCCGGGACAGGTGGCACGAGCGCGACGGCGATAGTGAGCATCTGGAGGGCGGCGAGCGGTCGCCGGACGCGGCTCTCCGGCAGCTCCCCGACGGGAAGCCCGCGGCGCTCGCGGAGCCAGCAGCCGAGTTTGAACAGATATCGGGCGGCCGACACCGACAGATACCACACCGGGAGCGCACCCCAGACCACGCCGACGACCGGCGCGAGCAGGAATCCCATGGTGTCGAACGCGAGGTCGAGCCGCTCGCCCAGTCGCGTCCGCCGGCTCACGGTGCGGGCCGTCGCGCCGTCAACCCAGTCGAGCCCGATACCGGCGCTGTACGCGACGGCCGGCAGCCACCGCCACGGCGTCCCGGCCGGCGGGACGACGAGCACGAACCCGCCCAGACACGCGTAGAGCCAGCCGCGCGCGACCGTGATACCGTTCGCCAGCCCGAGCGTCTGATACACGCCCGAGCCGGGGGCGTCATCGGGTGGGCGATTCTCGGGGAGCGTGCGTCGGAGGAACCACGCGAGAAACACGACCGGAGCGAGCGCACCGGCGAACCACCGTCCGCCCGCAGCCGGCGAGAGCTGGCGCGCGACGAGCGCACCGACTGTTCCGGTCGCGAGGGTACTCGCGACGAGGACGCCCCACCAGCGTCGGCGCAACGAGTTCAGGCTCATCGGACTAGCCCGTCCAGCTGCGTCATCGCTCGCTCGTCGAGTCGGCGGCGCGCGGCCGCGAGATTCGCCGTCGCGTGCTCGGGGTCGGTCGTCGTCGGGATCGGGACGACGCCCCGCTGGACCTGCCACGCCAACAGCGCGGTCGTCGGCGTGATCTCGTGTCTGTCGGCGACGGACCTGACGACCGGGTCCTCGCGAAGCTCGGCCGAGAGGGGGGAGTGGGCGATTACCCGAATGCCGTGGCGGTGACACCACCGGACCAGGGCGTGGCGTGGCGCGTACGGATTCGACTCCACCTGGACAAGTGCAGGCGGGATTCGCGCCTCGTCCACGACCGCGGCGAGTTGCGGCAGCGTCACGTTACAGATGCCGAGCGTCCGGGCCAGCCGCTCGTCGACGAGCCGCTCCATTCGCTGCCACGTTTCGAGGAGGGTGTGGCTCGCGCGGGCCGGCTCGCCGTTCGCGTCGGTCGGGAAGGTCAGTCGCTCCTGTTGGGCGACTGGCTGCTTCGAAAGCTCCGACAGCGGGGCGGTGTATTCCCACGCCCCGGGCCAGTGGAGCGCGTAGCAGTCGAAGGCGTCGGCACCGAGTTCCGCGAGCGACCCGCGACAAGCGCGTTCGAGGTGGCCGGGACCGTGGTTCGTGCGCCACGGCTTCCCGAGTAACAAGAGGCTGTCGCGGTCGGGACCGTCGGCGAGTAAATCGCCGAGTCGCCACTCGTTGCCGTACAGTTCCGCCGTGTCGAACAGCCGGTAGCCGGCGTCGACAGCCGCACCGAGTGCCGGCGTCACGTAGTCGCCGTGTCGGTAGCGCGAACAGCCGAAGCCGACCGGCGGGAGATGCAGCGCCCTGTCGGCGGTGCTGGATTCGGGTTCCCAGACGCGCTTCGGCCGCGCCCCCGCGGGAGCATCGCTCCCGACGGTCACCGCACCACCCCCGTCCGCGGCGGCCTCGATGGCGTTACACACCGCGGCGACGTGTGCACCACGCCGCGCGGTCGTCCGGTCCGGGGCGTCGCGCCGGACCGAGTCGGCCAGCCGCTCGACCGCTTCGAGCCGTGACTGCTCACGACGCGGGGCCGGGTGGGGTGCGGTCGTCGGCTCGCGGTCGCCGCCGCGGACGGTGACGGCCGACGCCTCGGCGGCGAGCGCGCCGGTGTCGTCCAGATACAGGGTACCGTCGTCGCCGTGACACTCCAGGCCGTAGAACTCCCGGCTCCGGTGGTCGACGTAGAAGCTGGCCCGGAGCGCGACGGTCGGGCCGTCGGCGAATTCGAGCGTCGCCTCGACGTGTGGCGCGTCGGTGTAGCTCTCGTCCGGGTCGGCGCCACCGGGCCACAGCGGGAGGGCGTCGGCCCGTCGGACGCACTCGACGCGCCCGAACCACGCGACGAGCAGGGTGAGGGGGTAGACGCCACCGTCGTACAGCGGGCCGACGCGGAGAAACGAGTCTGGACGGTCGTGCCACGCCCCGACGCGCCCGACGTTCGCGGTCGCGGTGACGAACTGCACCTCGCCGAGTCGCCCGTCGGCGAGCAGCGTCCGGGCGTGTCGCTGCACGTCGCCGGTAGGGTTCGCCGGCGCGCAGCCGAGCGCGAGACCTCGGTCGCGAGCGAGCGCAACGAGGTCGGCTGCGGTCGCCGCGTCCACCGCCAGCGGCTTCTCCGAGAAGACGTGTCGGCCCGCATCGAGACAGGTACGCGTCACCGGCGCGTGTGCCCCGTGGCTCGTGAGGTTCACGACGAGCGGCGCGGATTCGGCGGCGAGCATCGCATCGAGGTCGGTGTAGGCGGTCGCGTCGATTTGCCCCGCGAGCGCGGTCGCGCGGTCGCGGTCGAGGTCACAGACGCCGACGGGCTGGAGATTCGCGTCCGCGATGCCGTCGACGTACTCGCGTGCCACGCTGCCTGCCCCCACTACCAAGCAGTTCACTACCGCAAACTGCGGGTGCGTCCACCAATACATTGTCGCCGGCGGCGACAGGGTTCAAGCCGACAGCGCCCACACGACGCGTATGGCGAAGGTCGCGGTGTTCCACAACACGCTCGATTTCGAGGGGGGTGCGGACATGGTGTGTCTCCACGTCTGTGCCGCCCTCGATGCCGCCCACAACGTGACGCTGTTCACGCTGTCGGCGACGGCCCCCGAGCGTGTGGCCGTGAAGTTCGACGTACCGTTCGACGTGACGGTCGCGACCCCGCCGGGAAATCGCCCGCTCGCGACCGGCTTGAACCTCGCCGCGCCGTACCTCGGTCCACAGCTCCCCGCCCGGTCGGTGCTCTTGCGAGCGTATCTCCACCGCCGACGGAGCGAGTTCGACATCGTCGTCAGCACGGCGAACGAACTCTCGACTTCGGGACCGTCAGTGCAGTACGTTCACTTCCCGCAGTTCCACGGCGACCGCATCGACGCCGGCGAGACCGGTCGACTCGACGGCGTGTGGTCCCGGCTCGCCGCGCCCGACCGCCGACAGCTCGACGACTCGACCCGGCTGCTGGCGAACTCGGCGTGGACCGCCGACGTGACCGCCGACATCTACGGGGTTCGTCCGACCGTCTGTCACCCGCCGGTCGACCCAATCGAGGGGCGGCCGTGGGTAGCACGCGACGCCGGCGTGCTCGTGCTCGGTCGCGTCGCGCCGGACAAGCGCGTGCTCGACGCCATCGAGGTGGTCGAGCGACTGCGTGCGCGCGGGTACGACCTCACCTGTCACGTCGTCGGCTCCGCGCCGACCGCCTACCGGGAGTACGTCCGCCGGGTCGAGTCGGCGGCCGCCCGCAGCGAGGGCGTCCGCGTCGAGACCGACGTGTCTCGCGACCGCGTCGAGACGCTGCTCGGTCGCTACCGGTACGGACTCAACATGAAGCCGAGCGAGCACTTCGGGATGGCCGTCGCCGAGTACGCCGCCGCGGGAATGGTTCCCTTCGCTCCCCGCGAAGGCGGGCAGGTCGACGTGCTCGACGGCGACGACCGACTGCTGTTTCACGGCATCGAGGGGGCGGTGGAGACGGTCGCGACGGCGCTCGATGCTGACCTCCGGCCGTTCCTCGCCCGGGACCGATTCGCCAGCGACCGGTTCGCGACCGAGATTCGGAACCACGTCTCCGCGACCCTCAAATAAAAGTCGTGTCACGCCCTCACACGATGTATGGGGACCCGAGAAGCAACAGGTGGGGGCGTCCAGACGGGGTCGCTAACCTCGATACACTGGGCCGGCATCGCACTCGCGGTCGCGACCGGACTCCTGCATCTGTATCTGGTCGCGTTGTACGGACTCTCGACGTACGGTATCAGTTTCGCCGTCGCGGGCGTCGGCTTCCTCGGGGGGGCCGCCGTGCTCGCGCTCGACGTTGACGTACCAAGACGGCCACTCTACGCGCTCGGTGCGCTGTGGACGCTCGGGCAGATCGTCGCGTGGTACGTCATCAACGCGGGGAGCTTCTCCACGCTCGGCTACGTCGACAAGGCGATTCAGGTCGCCCTGATTGCGGTGCTCGCCGTACTGATTCAACGCGAGGGGTAGCTACGCTCGCCGGCTGAGATGCGCACGGACCGCCCGCTGGCAGGACTAACAGGCGACAGACAGCCGGGTGACGGTCGCCAGCGCGGGGTGTTCGTCCGGGAACGACTGGTACAGATACGACGGGAACAGCCGGTGGCTCACGCCGACCGCTGTGCCGGCGTTGGTCGTCCCATCGAGGAACGCCTGCCGCTCGCGGACGACGGTCTCCACCGGTCGCGGTAGCCGGCCAGTCGCTCGTGGCGCTCGTGGAGCGCGTCGAAGCCGAGGTCGGTCAGCGGCGTCTCCTCTGCTCGGGCGATCCAACCCGTCACCTCCTCGACGAGCGACTCGGCCCGCCGTAGCTGGTCGACCTCGCGTCCGAGCGCGCGAACCAACACCGCCGTCTCCGCCCGGCGCGACTCCGCCTCGCCGACGAGTGCCTGCTTCAGCGTCGCGGAGAAGGTCGCGTCGGTCGTCGGTGCGAGCGTGACGGCCAACTCCTCGGACAGTTCGTTGCCGATAGCGGCGTGGACCGACTCCGTCCCCTCGATTTCATCGAGCGCGTGTGGATACACCGTCTCGGCGAACGCCTGCCGGACCGTGCGACACCGGCTGTCGCCCGCGTCGTTCCCCTCGACCAGCCCGCCGGTCGTCGCGATGGTGGGTGTCGCCCGTGCCTTCGATGCCGGCGAAAGCTCGGCGACGCGTTCCGTGAACTGCGCGATGGCGTCCCGTTTTTTGCGATGACAGCGCGCTCGTCGCTCGCTCGCTCGATGGCGTCGCCAACGTGGGTCTCGACAGCCATCCTACGCCTCCGAGTGGGTGGCGATTCCGGCGTCGAACGGTCGCGACTCCGTCTCCGGGCCGGTCTCACAGACGATTATCTCGTAGCGGGGCAAGGCGGGGTCGTACTCCCGGAGCCGCTTTCGGTACCGCGCCGTCACGTCTGCGGCGACGCGCGCGCGACGGCACGGCTGTCGAACCTGAGCCGCGCGGCGGGAACCGGTCGGTCGCCACAGCGTGCACAGACCAGATAGTAGCTCCCCGACTCACTCGCTAGCGTCTCGATTCGGTCACGCAGCGCGTGCAGCGGTGATTCACTCATCCGCCCCTCCGACCGGTCGTCCCCGGCGGCTCGGTCGCTCCGTTCCATGCGAGTCAGGTCGGCCTAAAACGGTAAAGTCGTTCCGATTTTTAGGACAGCCAAAACCAAGCTACTGGCTTTCTGTTCGCCAACCGTGCGGCGAGTCGTTCAGTCGTTCACTGCCGTCGTCGGTGACGGCGACGATATCCTCGATGCGGACGCCGAACTCGCCGTCGAGATAGACGCCCGGTTCGACGGAAAACACCATCCCCGGTTCGAGCGGCTGGTCGTTCCCTTCGACGATGTACGGTGGCTCGTGCACCTCCAAGCCGAGACCGTGGCCCGTCCGGTGGATGAACTGCTCGCCGTAGCCGGCAGCCTCGATGACCTGCCGGGCCGCGGCGTCGACCTCGTGTGCACTGACTCCCGGTTCGACGGCGTCGACGCCGGCCTCTAGTGCCTCGCGGACAATCTGGTGGACACGCTCGAACGCCTCGGGCGGCGTCCCGTCGAAGACGACGGTCCGCGTCTGGTCGCTCGGATAGCCGTCGACGCGCGTCCCGAAGTCGAGGACGACGGGGTCGCCGGCTTGGATTTCTCTGTCCCCGTGGCGGTGGTGCGGCTTCGCGCCGTTGGGTCCCGACGCGACGATCGGCTCGAAGGAGACGCCGTCCCCGCCGTGGCTGTCGAGTTCCGTCTCGATGCGCCCCGCGAGTTCGCGCTCGGTTAGTCCGACCGCGTCGCGTCCGAGCGACCGAATCGCCGCGCTCGCCGCGTCGGCGACCGCCCCGGCCGACCGCAACGCCGCGAGTTCGGCGTCGTCCTTTCGGAGCCGCAGCGGGCCGACGGCCTCGCTCGCGAGACCGAACGTCGCGTCGGGGAATCGGTCGCGCAGCTCCGTCGTGAACAGCGCCCACATCCGGTCGTCGACGAGCAGGCGCTCGCCCGTGAACCCGCACTCCGCTGCGACCGTCTCGACGAGCGCGTACGGGTCGTCGCCGTCGCCCCACGTCCGGATGTCCTCGACCCACGAGGCGTCGCGTATCTGTTCGTCGTACATCTCCGGGGCGACGAAAATCGGCTCGCCCTCCCAGGGAACGATGAGAAACAACACCCGTTCCATCGGCTCGTCGGTGAAGCCGGAGAGATACGCCATGTCGACGCTGGGAAACAGGAGTGCCGCCGCAGCGTCCGCGTTCGCGAGTTCCCGACGACAGGCGTCGACGCGTTGCTGTCGATTCATACGTGCCCGTCTCTGTCCTGAGAAAAAGCAGGTTCGGTCGCCCGTCGCAGTTTCAACCGACCCGACGCTCGCTGCTCTCACATGTGCGGGACGACGAGGAAAAATCGGTCGCAGCCGCGGGGGTTACTCCAAGTCGAAGCGGTCGGCCGTCATGACTTCGTGCCACGTGTCGACGAAGTCGTTCACGAATGTCTCCTCGGCGTCGTCGGCACCGTACACCTCTGCGATGGCGCGGAGCCGGGAGTTCGACCCGAAGACGAGGTCCGCACGGGTACCCGTCCAGACGACCTCGCCCGTGTCACGGTCGTAGGCCTCGTAGACGCCCTCCTCGTCCGTCTCTTCCCACTCCGTGTCCATGCTGAGGAGGTTCTGGAAGAAGTCGTTCGTCAGCGTCTCCGGTTCGTCGGTGAACACGCCGTGCTCGGAGTCGTCGTAGTTAGTGTCGAGCATGCGCATCCCGCCCACGAGCACCGTCATCTCGTCGGCCGTCAGGCCGAGCAGGTCGGCCTTGTCCACGAGCGCCTCCTCTGCGGGGCGGTCGTCGCGGTCGGCCTGGAAGTTGCGGAACCCGTCAGCGCGCGGGTTCAGCGCTTCGAACGACTCGGCGTCGGTCTGCGCTTCGGTCGCGTCGACGCGACCCGGCTCGAACGGCACCTCGACGTCGTAGCCGGCGTCGGCTGCCGCCTGCTCGACGGCGGCGTTCCCGCCCAGCACGATGAGGTCCGCAAGCGAGACGCGGACGCTCTCGTCGCCCGACTCGTCAAACTCGGATTTGATCTCGCGGTAGGTGTCGAGCACCTGTGCGAGCTGTTCGGGCTTGTTGACCTCCCAGTCGCGCTGCGGGCGGAGACGCACGCGTGCGCCGTTTGCGCCGCCGCGCATGTCGCTGTCGCGGAACGACGAGGCGGACGCCCACGCCGTCTCGACCAGCTCGGAGACCGAGTGGTCGGTGTCGAGAATCGTCTCTTTCAGCTCCTCGGCGTCGGCCTCGGAGATGGTGTCGTACTCTGCCTCCGGCAGCGGATCCTGCCAGAGCATCGTCTCCTCGGGCACCTCGGGACCGAGGAACCGCGTCGGCGGGCCCATGTCTCGGTGGGTCAGTTTGTACCACGCCTTCGCGAAGGCCATCCCGAACTTCATCGGGTTGTCCTGGAACTCCTCGATGACTTCGCGGTAGTCGTCGTCCTTCTTGAGCGCCACGTCGGTCGTGAGCATCATCGGGGTGGCCGCATCCTCCTCGTCGTGGGCCGGCTCCGCGCTGCCTTCGAGCGACTCGTCGGTTGGCTTCCACTGCCACGCGCCGCCGGGGCCCTTGTGCGGTTCCCATTCGTACTCGAGGAGGTTGTTGAGATAGCCCATGTCCCACTCCGTCGGCGACTGGGTCCACGGTCCCTCGATACCGCTCGTAATCATCTCGCCGCCCTTCACGGGTCCGTCCGTGTCCTCACGCTCCCAGCCGAAGCCCTGTGACTCCATCGGGGCCGCCTCCGGCTCCGGGCCGAGGTTCTCGGGGTCGCCCGACCCGTGGACCTTCCCGAACGTGTGGCCGCCGGCGATGAGTGCAGCGGTCTCCTCGTCGTTCATCGCCATCCGGCTGAACGTCGTGCGGATGCGCTCTGCGGACCACTCGGGGTCTGGGTTCGCCTCCGGTCCCTCCGGATTGACGTAGATGAGCCCCATGACCGACGCGCCGAGTGGCTCCTGCAGGAAGTCCTCCTCGTCGAAGCGGTCCCACGTCTCCATCTCGTCTTCGGGACCCCAGTCGACCGCCTTGTCCGTCTCGAAGGCGTCCTCGCGGCCGCCGGCGAAGCCGAAGGTCTTGAATCCCATCGACTCGATAGCGACGTTGCCCGCAAGCACCATCAGGTCCGCCCACGAGAGCTTCTGGCCGTACTTCTCCTTGATGGGCCACAGCAGACGACGGGCCTTATCGAGGTTCGTGTTGTCCGGCCAGCTGTTGAGCGGGGCGAACCGCTGGCGACCGCCGCCCGCGCCGCCGCGGCCATCGACCGTCCGGTACGTCCCGGCGCTGTGCCACGCCATCCGAATCATCAACGGGCCGTAGTGGCCGTAGTCGGCCGGCCACCAGTCCTGCGAGTCGGTCAGCCGCTCCTCGATGTCCGCCTTCGCTTCGTCGAGGTCGAGCTTCTGGAACTCCTCGGCGTAGTCGAACTCCTCGTCCAACGGGTTCGAACTGCGCGCGTTCTGGTCGAGAACGTCGAGCTGCAACTGGTTCGGCCACCAGTCCTCGTTTCGTTTGCTCATGTAAGTGTACTGTATGGGCTGAGGGTTAAGATTTCGTTTGGTATATGACCTTGCCCCAGTCCAACAGTCGGCATACGGGCGCGCAGTCTGTGTGCTTCTCGGAATTCGGATGACAATTGTTAGCGCCCATCTGGCTCGCTCTCACGCTCGCGCTCCGACAAGATTAGGCCAATCTAATATATTAATTTGATAGATAGAACTATAGGTTGTGGCGTCTGTTTCTCAGATACGCATGAGGACGACCCACGGTACAGACCACGGTATAGACGGCGGGGACCGGCTGTCGAGACGCCGGGCGCTCACTGCTAGTGCGGGAGCGCTCGCGACGGGGCTCGCGGGCTGTCTCGGCTCCTTGACGGACGACGGCGACGGCCCGGTCGCCGTCGCTTCCTTCTTCAGCTTCTACGACTTCGCGCGCACCATCGCTGAGGGAACGCCCGTCCGAATCGAGAATCTCGTGCCCACCGGGCTTCACGGCCACGGCTGGCAGCCGAACGCCAGCGTCACACGGGACATCATCGAGGCGGACGCCTTCGTCCACGTCGGGCCGGGGTTCCAGCCGTGGGCCGATCGCGCCATCCAGACGCTCGAAGACGACGACATCGACACCCAACTCATCAACTCCCGAACCGGCGTCGAGCTGGTCGACCTCGCTGCGAGCCTCGACCGCGAGGAGGAGGGGGTCGGCGACCGGCAGGGGCTTGACCCCCACTTCTGGCTCGACCCACTGCGGGCCAAAACCTCGGTCGACAATATCACCGAGGGGTTGGTCGAACTCGCGCCCGACCACGAGTCGCAGCTTCGGTCGAACGGCGAGACGTACAAGACCGAGACGCTGGACGCAATCGACGCCGACTATCAGGCGATTTTCGACACAGCGTCCCGCGGGGTCGTACAGCTCGCCGCCCACAACGCCTTCCAGTATCTCGGTGTGCGCTACGGCGTCGAGATGCGCCCGCTCGTGGCGAATCTCGCGGCCAGCGGCGACGTGGCTCCCGAGGACATCCGCCGGGCACAGGAGGTCATCGCCGAGAACGACATCCGGTACATCGCCAACGGCGTCTTCGAGGCGCGCCGGCCCGCCGTCCAACTCATCGAGGAGACGCGGGCCGAGGCGTACTTCCCGGTCACCCCGTACGCGGGCGTTCGCGAGGATTGGGTGGAAAACAGGTGGGGCTACGCCGAGATTGCCTACAACATCAACATGCCGACCTTCGAGGTCGTGCTCGGAAACAAACCGCCCGAGGCGGCCGGTCCCGACGGCTGGGCCACAGCGTGGCGGAGCTTCGAATGAGCGAGCGAGTCCCCGGCCGCGTCATCGACCTCTCGAACGTCGCGTTCGGCTACACCGCGACGCCGGTCGTCGAGGATATCGACCTCACGGTCGACGCCGGCGAGTATCTCGCCGTCGTCGGGCCGAACGGGTCGGGCAAGTCGACGCTGATGAAGCTGCTGCTCGGGCTGTTGGAACCCGACCGCGGGACCACACGCCTGTTCGGCGACCCGGCCCACGCCTTCGACGACGGGTCGCGACTCGGCTACGTCGCCCAACACGCGAGCGCCGCGAAGGAGATGCCGATTACTGTCCGCGAGGTGGTGAAGATGGGTCGGTTCCCGCACGTCGGCTTCGGCACGCTCTCGGTCTCGGACTGGGATATCGTCGACCGGGCGCTCGACACCGTCGGGATGTCAGACTTCGCCGGCCGCCGCATCACGCAGCTGTCGGGAGGCCAGCGCCAGCGGGCGTTCATCGCGCGGGCGCTCGCCGGCGAGGCAGAGCTGCTCGTGCTCGATGAGCCGACCGTCGGGGTCGACGCCGAGTCAGTCGAGGCGTTTTACCGACTCCTGGCGTCGCTGAACGCCCGCGGTATCACCGTCCTGCTCATCGAACACGACTTCGGGGCGGTCACGGACCACGCACAGCGGGTCGTCTGTCTCAACCGCCGCGTCTACTTCGACGGGCCGACTGACGAATTCGTCGAGAGTGACGCGCTGGCGCGGGCGTTCGGTACCGCCGTCGTCGGGAGGTCACAGTGAGCTTCCTTCTCCAGACGGCGCTCGATACGGTGCTTTCCCCTCTCTACTGGCTGTTGTCGCTCTGGTCTGAGTTCATGAACGTCCTGTTTCGAATCACCGGACTCGGCATCTTCGAGTACGCGTTCATGCATCGGGCGCTGCTCGTCGGTCTCTGTATCGGCGTGATGGCTCCCCTCATCGGGACGTTCCTCGTCCACCGGCAGTTGGCACTTATCGGTGACGCACTCGCACACACCGCCTTCGCCGGGGTCGCCGTCGGCCTGTTTCTCAACGCCGTCATCGACTTGGGAGTGACGCCGTATCTGACGGCCGTCGTCGTCGCCGTCGTCGCCGCGCTGTTCATCGAACTCATCTCCGAGGCGACCGACGCCTACAACGACGTGTCGATGGCCATCGTGCTCTCGACCGGATTCGCGCTCGGAACGACGCTGATTAGTATCAACGCCGGCGGGCTGACCGTCAGCGTCGACCAGTATCTGTTCGGCAACCTCTCGACGGTGACCCAACAGAGTGCGGCTATCCTGCTCGTGTTGTTCGCCGCCGTCGTCGGCGTCGTCGGGCTCACCCGGAACCAACTGCTGTACGTCACCTTCGACGAGACGGCCGCCGCGGTGTCCGGGCTTCCCGTGGTCTGGTACAATCGGCTAATGGTGATGGTGACGGCACTCGTCGTCGTCGGTGCGATGCAGATCATGGGCGTCATCCTCGTGGCCGCGATGTTGGTCGTCCCGGTCGCCGGGGCGACGCAGGTGTCGGGCAGCTTCACCGAATCGCTGGTCGTCTCGGTGCTGCTCGCTGAACTGTCGGTCGTGCTCGGTATTGCCGTTGCCTACTACGCCGGCGCGACCGCCGGCGGAGTGGTCGTCCTCTGTGCGGTCGCCATCTACGCCGCCGCGGTCGCGCTCGGCCGAATACAGGACAGCTACGGCGACGACACGAGCCCGGAGATGGGGGCAATCACGACGACCGACGACGGCTCCACGGGCGACTGAGCATCGTCCGGAGTGTCGCCGAAACCCCCGGCTTGCGGCTCGCCGTCACCGACAGCGAACCCGACGGCACGCGCTTCGAGTTCCGATTCGATTGACATCCTCCCCGCCCTGAAGGGCGGGGCTTTCTCCTCGATTCTCCGTAACCCCACAGTTTGAAGCCGCATTCTGCCGTAGGGGTAGTATGATGCACAAGCCGACCGGGGTGTCGGACGGTGAGTGAGACACCGACGGTCCTCGCCGTGGACGACGAGGAGAGCGTCGCGGAAGGGTACGGCCTGTGGCTCTCCGGCGACTACGAGGTTCGCGTGACGACGGGCGGAGAGGAGGCGCTCGACGCGCTCGACGCCGACGTGGACGCCGTCCTCCTCGACCGGCGGATGCCCGGTCTCTCGGGCGATGAGGTGCTCGATCGAATCGACGAGCGCGACGACACCGACCCACGAGTCGCGATGGTGACTGCGGTCGACCCGGACTTCGACATCGTCGACATGCCCTTCGACGCCTACCTGACGAAGCCCGTCGAGCGCGAGACGCTCCTCGACACCGTCGACCAGCTCGTCGCGCTAGCCGACCACGACGACACCGTCAACGAACGATTCCGCGTCGCAGAAAAGAAGGCGAGTCTCGAAAAGCGGAAATTACAGAGCGAGCTCGAGGACAGCGAGAAGTATCAACAGCTCAAAACGAAGCTCGAGGAACTCGAAGCCGAGAGCGAAGACGCGGTCGACGGGATGGACCACGACACGTTCACGACGGCGATTCGCGATCTGTAAGCGCCGGGCGGAGTTCGATACACACCCGTTGGTTTTCGAAGTACAGCGTCCCGCCGCGTCCCTCAGCGATCCACTTTGCGATCCACAGCCCGAGCCCGTCGCTGTGGGTGAGTTGTGACAGCTCCGTCTCGTCGGAGAGCACCTGCTTCACCTGTGCGGGCAGCGTCTCCCCGTCGTCGTGAATCCGGACCGCGACGTGCTCACCTTGCAACCGGTCGTGGGTCACTTCGACGCAGTCGGCGTCGCGCTCGGCGGCGCTTTCGAGCACGTTCGAGAAGACGCGCTGGAGCTTCCCGTCGCTCTCGACGGGAAGCGTCTCCGGCAGTCCGTTTTGCACCGCCAACCCGTGCGTCCGACCCATCTCGTGACACACCTCCCGGAGGAGCCGCGCCGCGTCGACGGTCTCTGATTCGGGCGTGGCCGACAGTTCGGACTCGGCGACGCGGGCCTTCTCGTCCAGGCGAGCCACGTCGAGGGCCGTCTCGTGAATCGTGGTGGCCGCCTCGGCGATGGTGTCGTCGTCGGTGCGGGCGGCAATCGTCTCGGCGCGTGCGGAGATGGCGTTCATCTCGTTGCGCAGCGTGTGACGGAGCACGCGGGTCAACACGCGCTGGTAGCGTTCGCGTCGCTCGTCTTCGGTCACGTCGAGGTAGACGATGAGCGCGCGGTCGCCGTCGAACAGCGGGATGCCCGACGCCTGGAACGTTCGGGGACCGTCCGCGGTCTCGCGTTCGACCGTCTCGGTGACGACCTCGCCGTCGCGGACGCGTGCGCGGTTGCTGTCGAAGTCTTGGGTGTTCTCGGAGCGGAGCCATTCGGCCAGCGGGCTGTCGAGGACGCGCTCGCCGTCGTAGCCGAACACCGACTCGAAGGCCTCGTTCACGTCGACGATGTGGTACTCGCCGTGCCGCCAGACGACTTCGAGTGCCGCACCGGGGAGGTTCGCGAAGAGGTTACGGAACCGGTCGCCACTCTCGTCGCAACCGCTGACAGAATGGGGGGTGTCTGACATTGTATTCAGTACGCTACTTCGACACTTCAAATCGGGGGGACGGGCCGAACCGCAACCACCTTTCGGGACCGGAGCAACCGACCCCTATGGACTACGCTCGACTCACCGACTCCTTCACAGAGATGACGGAGCTGCTGTTGCCAGACGACACGAACAACCTCGGACGCGCGCTCGGCGGTGCAGTGCTCCACTGGATGGATATCTGCGGGGCAGTCGCGGCGATGCGGTTCGCCGGCAATCAGTGTGTCACCGCCTCTATCGACCACGTTGACTTCCTCTCCCCAATCGACCTCGGCGAAGTGGCCGTCATCGAGGGGTACGTCTTCAACGCCGGCGAGACGAGCATCGACGTGCGCGTCGACGTGCGCGCGGAAGACCCACGTATCGGCGAGTCGCGCGCGACGACCACCTCCTTCCTGACGTTCGTCGCGCTCGACGAGGACGGCACACCGACGACCGTTCCGGACCTCGTCTGCGAGACGGCAAACGAGGAGGCGCTGCGAGAGCGCGCGCTGAACCAACGCCGCGAGCAGCTCTCGGACATCTCAGACACGCTCGCGGAGTGACGCGACCGCCTCGCAGCCACCGAATTGTCCCCCACTGACTCGGTGGGCCGCACACCACGTCCCGAGTCTCGCGGCGTCGACGACCGACCAGTCGCTCGCCAGCCCGGTAGCGAGCCCGCCGACGAACGCGTCACCGCCGCCCGTCCGACTCGTTCGCTCGACGTTCGGCGTGTCGAGTCGTCGCACCTCGTCAGTAATGATCCGCGTTGTCGGGTGGTCGTGGACGACGAACGCGTCGATACCGAGTCGGTCCCGGAGCCGCGGGGCGACATCGCCACCGGCGTCGAGGCCGAGCGCCTCGGCGAACGCGGTCGTCTCCGCCGCGTTGGGGCTGACGACGACGGGGCGACGGTCGGCGAGGTCACCGAGCGCCGAACACAGCGTCTCCGCTCGCGACGCCGCGATACCGGTAATCGGCCCGGGGTCGAAGACGACCGGGGTCTCGCCGGCGGCGAACTCCCGGAGGATGTCAGGAATATGTACAACCGAGACAGCGTTCCCGACGAAGACTGCGTCGGCTGGCGCGGCGTACAGCCCTACCTGACGGAGCCGGGCCGCGTCACAGCTGTCGAAGGCATCGGGGTCGTCGGCTATCATCAGGTCCTCACCGTCGAACGCGCGGACCGTTACGCGGGACGGTGCGCCGAGTGACTCGACGCTGAACGGGAACGAGAGCGTTTCGGCGCCACAGTGACCGAACAGCGTCACGTCGCCCCCGAGCGCGTGGGATTGACGCGCGACATTCACTGCCTGGCCGCCCGGGACGGTCCGCTGTGGCTCGACGCTGAAGGAGCGTTCGCCCGATCGAAGCCGGGACGCGAGTTCGTCCCGGCTCGTGAGCCGCTCGGAGCCGTCGTACAGGTGGGTGTAGCTGTCGACGCTCCCGTCTGGACAGGCGACGACGTGCCCGGCGAGGGTGTCGAGGGGTGGTGTCACCGGACGACGACCACCGGACAGTGGGCGCGGCGGACGACCGACTCGGCGACCGAGCCGAGGAGGACACGAGAGAGTCCCGTACGACCGTGGCTCCCAATGACGATAGCGTCGGCGTCGATGTCCGCCGCGTGCTTAACGATAGTTTTCGCCGGCGGGCCGTTCTCAACTGCTGTTTCGATACGACCCGTGAAGATTGGGTGGTCGGCCGCACGCTCGCGGGCCTGCTCGAAGCGCGACTCCGCGCCGTCGCGACGGGTGGTCTCCCACGTCTGGAAGTATCTCCCAGCGCCGCCCTCTATCGGTGCACCGTAGCTCGCTGCGGCGAAATCGAGGACGTACAACAGCTGTATCGTCGCGTCCGGGTGGTCATCGAGCGCCTGCTCGAAGGCCCGCTCGGCCATCGGCGACTCGTCGTAGGGCACGAGTACGGTCGACATGCCACAGCTACCGGGGCCGGGGCGCTAAAACATCCGGGTGGGTTTTGGCCGCGGGGGCGCAACGCCGGGTATGACCCTCGACGTGCCCGCGCCGCCGGTACCCGAACTCGCCGTCGGACAGGACGCCGGCAGCTACGACGACGCCGACCCGCAAAGCGACGAGTATCGCCGCGAGGAGCTACAGGAACTGCTCTACGACGGAGCGTGGGAGGACGCCTTCGAACAGTGGATAGAGACGACGCCAGTCGAAGAAGCCGACTGGGAGATTGTACGCGACCTCGGCTTGACGAGTCAGTTCGACTTCTTTTGGGACGACTTCGCCGACCGCGTCGGCTACCACGCCCCCGGGCTACCCGAAGACTGGAAAGAGCGCGAGCTTCACCCGGAACTGGAGTCGTGGTCGCGCGTGTCGCGTATCAACGCCGGGCTGACGGAGTTCGGTCAGCTCGTCTGTGACGTGTTGAAATCGGAGTACATCGACTGGGAGTCCTCCTTCGAGCCGCCGGAGGACCTCCCCGACTTCGAGTAGCTACCGCCGCCGGTAGCTCGCCATCGTCAGCTTCGAGGCGAGCGTCGCTGACTCCAACTCCTCTTCGAGCGCGTCCCGCGACGCGCCCGGGTCTAGTTCGATGTCGCGCTGACAGGCGTACAACGTGAACCACTGGTCGTACGACTCACCGGGCGGTGGACACACCGGCAGGTAACCGACGTCGCCGCGCTCGTTTGTCCCCTGTACGCCGCCGCCGAGCTCATCGGGGCGGTCACCGGTCGCGACAGCCGCCGGAATCCGACCGACGTCCGGAGGGATGTTCCACGCCGTCCACAGCGTCACCTGCGAGCCGATGTCGTTCGGGAAGGTGAGCTTCAACGCGAGCGAGGTCGTTTCGGGAGGGACGCGCTCGACCGCGACGGCCGGAGAGATACCGTCGCCGTCACAGGTGTAGCGGGGCGGAATCGTCCCACCGTCGAACGCCGGCACGGAGTACGCGAACGCGGCCGGTGTCGAGGTGCCACCGTCCGTCCCACAACCAGCGAGACCGGTAGTGACTCCGGCACCGAGCGTTGCCAGCAGCCGTCGTCGTCGCATTGTCCTCGCTTGGACCCGACGAGGTATAGTGGTCTCGACACGCCGCAGGGTTGAAGCAGACTGCGAGCAGAGCGTAGTGTATGGGAATCGAACTCGTGCCGCCGACCGAGCGGGTGTGCGAGCGGTGTGGCCGCCGCGACGAGTGGGACAACGAGACAGAAAACTGGGTCATCCTCGGCAAGTCCGGTTCGGCCACATGCATCCACGAGTGGGACATCAACGGGACACACGACCCGATCAACGAGACCGCCTGAGCTTCACTTTCACTTTCGCCGCGGGGTAGGCTGGGGTTAACTACGCTGTCGCGCCGACGGCCTGTATGTCGAGCACCAGCGGCCCGTCGTTACCCCCGGCAGCGTGGCTCGTCGGCGCAGACGGCGTCGACGTGACCGGACTGTCGCCGGATAGAATCGAGGCGTACGCGAACCGGACCGACCGCGAGGTTTATTTCGAACGCTGCGGCGACCGGACCCGACTGTATACGCGTTAGTCCTCGTCGACTTTCCGCATCACCGAGACGACCGGTCGGTCCGCGTCCATGAGTAGCGTCTGCGTCTTCGAGCCGAACAGCGCCTTCCCGACCGGCGAGCGCTTGCGACCGCCGATGACGAGATACCGTGCGTCCACGTCGTGTGCCACGTCGATGATGGTCTCGGCGACCGGGCCGACCTCTCCACGGAACTGTGTGTCACCGACACCGCCGAGCGTCCCGCGGGTGACCCGGCGTGCGAGACTCCGCCCGGCTTCCTCCGCATCCTCGAGGAAATAATCCGGCGTCGAGTCCTGCCGGTCGGCGAACTCGGCGTTCGGCATGACGTGGACCGCGAGCAGTTCCTCGTCGTAGGCGTTCGCTAGGTCGAACCCGGTTCGGAGCGCCTCGTCTTCCTCGTAATCGCCGTCGACGGCTGCAAGAATTGTCATATTTCCATCCCTGTCTCGGGGGCTAAAGTATCATGGGGAATCGACCCGCTCGCTCGTCTCGGCGTGGCGCGCGGCGAGTTCGACATACCGGTCGCCGGCGGCCGCCCACGGCGACTCCTCGTACTCGCGGACCACCTCCGCGGGGACGCCGGCGACCAGCGTCCGCGCCGGCACGTCGGTCCCCTGCTGGACGAGGGCGTTCGCGGCGACCATCGCCTCTTCGCCGACGACGCTCCCGTCGAGCACGGTCGACCCCATGCCGACGAGTGCGCGTTCCTCGACCGTCGCGGCGTGGACGATGGCGTTGTGTCCGACCGTGGCGTGGGAACCGATTGTCGCGCCCTCGTGACACACCGCACCGTCTTGGACGTTTGCCCCCTCACGGAGGACGATTTCGCCGTGGTCACCCCGCAAAACTGCGTTAGGCCAGACGGAGGCGTCGGCTTCGAGTGTCACGTCGCCGACGACGACTGCCGTCTCGTCGACGTGGCTCTCCTCGTGAATCTGTGGCTCCGTCCCGTCGAAGGTGCGAACGACCATGCCCGTCGTGGCCGCCCGCGCGACTAAGATTTCCCGGTCAGACCGCGAGGTCGTCGGTGGCGTAGTTGAGCCCGCCGACGAGCAGCGCGCCGACCGCGACGGCCGCGAGCACACCGACGGCGACGCCGGGCGTCCACCGTCCGACGTTGCCGGCGACGCGAACCGCCGGGACGCGGAGCGCGCCGACGATGAGCGCGACGAGGAAGGTGAGCGTCGCCCGTCGGTGTGTGGCGAGCGCGTACCTGACGGCGTGTGAGATAGTGAGCAACCCGACCAGCGCGCCGGTGACGAAGACGGCGACGACGACTCCGGTCGCCAGGAGAGTCGTCCCCGCGACGCTCGCGCCGAGCAGTTGGTCGATGAACTGCCCCGGTATCTCGGTCATATACTCGTACAATCCGAGCAGCACGAGGATGAACGAGCCGGAGACGCCGGGCAGGAGCATCGCCGAGACGGCGAGCGCGCCCGCGAGGAAGACGAACGGTAGCGTCGGATTCCCACCGGGGGCTGTCGCCTCGCCGGAGACGACGAACGCGAGCGAGAAGCCGGCGACGGCAGCGGTGACGCCCCGGCGGTCCGTGAGCCACAGCTCCCCTCGGAGGACGACCGCGCTCGCGCCGATGAGACCGAAGAAGAAGGCGTAGGTCACGATGGGGTAGCCAGTGACTGCGGTGTGCATGATTCCAGACATGACGACGACGGCGGTCACGACGCCGAGTCCGAGCGCCGTGAGAAACGGCACGTCCATCGCGACGAGCCGTCGGGCGAACTGCGTGCGCCCCTCGCGGGTGTGGAGTCCCGACAGGTCGGCGAGGACGCGCGGCGACAGCGCCGTGAGCGCACCGATGAGCCGTTCGTAGATACCGACGATGAGGGCGATAGTGCCTCCGGAGACGCCGGGGACGGCGTCGGCCGCGCCCATACAGATACCCTTCAGATAGACGACGAGCAGCGACCGGAAGCCGCCGACCTCGTCCGTACGGGCGCGTGCATCCATGTGGGTGTTACCCCGAGAGTTCGGGCGTTGGGGCTATCATCTCGGTCGTGTTCGACTCCTGTGCGCCCTCGGGCCGGTCGATGACCGTCCGTTCGAGCGTAATCGTGGAGCCGTCCTCCTGGCCGAGGACCTGTCCTTCGGTCACGTCTGCCGTCGCGTTGTAACGGTCGGTGACGAGCGTCTCCTCGTCAGTCTCGGTCGGCGTCGTGAACTGGTACGGGCCGGCTGCACGGACGCTGACATTCGTGTAGCCCGCCTCGACCCCGTACTCCTCGTAGCCGGTCGTCGAGTACGGGAGCCGGAACGTCGCCTCTCCGTCGGCGTTCGTCGTCACCTGCTGTTCGTAGACGAACGTCTCCGGCTCGCCGGTGCTAGCGTACTGGACCTGCCCGTCGACGACCGTCGGCCGCTGGCGCTCGCGGGCGGTCATGTTCATCTGGACCTGTGCGGTGACAGTCGTCTCGGCGGGTCCCTCGACGGTCACCTCGGCACCGGGAACGCGTTCGAAGGTCTTGACTGCGGCGCGTCGCGGGTCACGTGCGGACGACTCGCTGCTCGCGTGGACGAGCCGGAACCGTTCGAGCGCTTCGACGGTCTCGGTCGGGGTGCCCGGCACGCCGCCGATCTGTGCGGTGCCGTCCTCCTCGACGAACTCCTGTGCGGCGCTCATGTTGGCGAACTGCCGGGTGAGGTTCCCCTGTGAGGCGACTGGGATACCACTGTTCAGGTCCCAGTCGTAGACGGTGACGCTACCGTCGGCGTTGATCGGCGACATGCGACTCCCGTGGCCCTGATACAGGCGGACGCGGAGACTCTCGTAGGCGCGCTGTGAGCTCAACAGCGTGAGCGTCCGTGCGAGGCTGTTGTCCTGCTGTTCGATGACTTGGTCGATGGAGGAGGCCGTGTAGATGTACTGCTGAAGCTCCGTCGCGCTCACGTCGTACTCGGTGAATCTGGTTGGGGCACTGTACTTACGCGTGCCAGGCATCCCGAGCTGGTAATCGACCATGACGTAGCGAGTCTCCTCGCCGTTGCCGTTGTCAAGCAGGCCGGTCGCGGTCTCCTCGTCGGGCGCGAGCAGCACGTCGGCCGCGTAGCCGGCGTTCTGCTGGAACGGGTTCGCGTTCGGGATTCGCTCGCCGAGGACGGTGATCCAGTGGCCGTAGTCCCACCACGCGAGGGTGCCGTACTCGCCTTCGTCGTACTGGAAGTCGTCGGTGCGGTCGTACGTGCCGTAGTATTCGAGGTCGCTCGCCGTCCCGTCGCCGTAGGCACCGATTGCCGGCGTGTTCTCGTTCATCCAGTCGAGCGTCCCCGTCCACCGGGTCACCTCACCGGGGTTCGAGGAACTTTGCGCGATATCGACCGCGTTGTAGCGTTGCGTCCCTGCCTGCGTCTGCTGGGAAATCGTGCCGACGGCAAGCGGGGCGGCGACGACGAGCAGGACGGTCACGACTGCCATCACCTGATAGGCCGTCGGCTGCTCCATGGCGGCGATTCGCTCGCGCACGTCGACGATGCCGAAGGAGAACGCGGCCGCGTAGCCGGTGAGCGCCGCGACCGGCACCGCGAGGTAGTAGCCGAACCGCTGTTGTGTGATGGTGGCGAGGAACATTCCGACGAACAACACGAGCACGAACAGCACGTCGCTGCGAGGCTCGTCGTCGGTGGCGAGCCGGTAGAGCGCCACGGCCACGCCCACGAGCGCGACGTAGAATCCCAGCCCGAAGCTCTGGTAGAATCGCGTGCCAACCTCGCTGAGCGGAATCGGCTGAGCCTCCTGAACGGTCCGTGACTCCTCGGTCGCGGTGTAGCCGAAGATGCGCGACACCTGCCCGAGGAAGTAGTCGAACGTCTCCGGCAACACGAGCGCGAACGCGCCGAGCCCGACGACGCCCACGCCGAGCACGCCAAGCGGATACAGTCGCGCGTCGACGTCTCGGTCGTCCCACAGGCGAGCGAACGCGGCGAGGAAGCCACAGCCGGCAGCGAGCCCGATGCCGAGAAGCGGCTGGAGCAGCGAGAGCTTCACCGCGTCGATAGTAAACACGTCGATGGTGACCAGCGTGAGCAGCGCGAAGACGGCACCCATAATCGCTCCGACGAAGAGCACGTGGTCGGGGCTGACCCCGCGGACCTGATACAGCGAGGCGGCGAGCGCGAAGAAGATACCGAGCAGCCCGACGAAGAACACGGCCGGCGGCCACGTCCAGACGTACAGCGCGAGCGCGAGTCCGGAGAGGCATCCCCAGACGAGCGGGCGACGGAGGGCGTCGAACTCACGCTGGGCGAGGAGTTCGAAGATGGGTTTCTCTTCCATGGCGACACGGAGCGTCGCGGCGACGGTCGCAGCGGCGACGGCGAAGAAGAGCACCTCGGCGATGTGGTGGTCGGAACTGCCGACGAGACCGCGCTGGAGGAACGCGCCCGACGCGAGTGACAAGAAGAGCACGGAGACGAGTCCACCAGTCCGGTCGGAAAGACCACGCGCGAGGACGTAGATGGGAAGGAGTGCGAGGGCACCGAAGACGACCGGCGCGAACAGGTGGACCATCTGGACGGTCTGTTCACTCGGGCTACCGAGTCCGATGACGAGTGCGGCCGTGGCGATGAGCTGGTCGAACAGCGTGCCGAACTGGCCGACTGCGACGCCTTCCGGATAGCCGGACCAGGGGTCGAAGCCGATGGTAAACGGCCAGTGTTCGACGGTGTACTGGACGGCGCGATAATGGTACCACGGGTCGTTGCTGGCAAACAGGATGCCGTCGTCGGTGGCGTACTGTTGCCACCCGCGCGTGCGCACCCACGCCGCGAACAGCACGGCGAGTGCTAAAAGCGGGATATGATACACCTCGCGGAGCCGGTCGAACACCGACTGCTCGCGAGATTCGGCGGAGTCACTCATTGGTTCGAAGTGCTCGAAAACACTCATAAGCCTTCTCATGTTCCCGACGAGAGACAAGACCCATATCGCCCGCCCGTGGAGTGGTCTGCATGCAGGTGTCAGTCGTGGTCTGTACCCACGAGCCGGACCGCTACACCGACCTCCGGGCCGCCGCCGATTCCGTGCTCGCGGGCACGTACGACGACGTGGAGGTCGTCCTCGTCTCGGACGGCTCCGCGCGCGTGACTGAGCTGATGGAACGCGACTACGGCGGCCACCCGGACGTGCGAATTGCGAGCCTCGATGAGAATCAAGGACTGCTCGTCGCTCGCAACCGCGGTGGAGCCGTCGCGACGGGCGACATCATCGCGTTCATCGACGACGACGCCATCGCCGCCCCCGACTGGCTCGAGAAGCTCGTCGCCGCCCACGAGAGCCACGACCGCCACGCCACGGGAGGCCGGATGGTTCCCCGGTGGGTCGCCGACAAACCCTCGTTTCTCCCCGAGGAGTTCTACTTCCTCATCGGCGCGGCCCACCGCGGCTTTGGCCCGGACGGCGACCGCGAGCAGGCGGGCGAGATCCGCAACGGCATGGGGTCGAATCTCGCCGTCCGCGCCGAGACGTTCGAAGCGCTCGGCGGCTTCGAGCCGACCGTCGGCGGTCGGAAGGGGGACAAACAGATGCAGGGCGGCGAGACGGAGCTGTGTATCCGGCTCGCAGACGAGTTCGGCGAAGGGGTCTGGTACGTCCCCGACGCGCTCGTCGAGCACAGAATCTACGAGTACCGGACGGACTCCGTGTGGCTCCTCAAACGCGCCTTCTGGCAGGGCGTCTCGAAGCGGGGGATGGCGCGCTTCGTCCCCGAGTCGAGCAGCGACGAGACCGCCTTCCTCCGGCGGCTCGTAGGCGAGTACCTGCCCGAGCGCGTTCGCGGACTCGTCTCGGAGCCGACGAGCGCGAAGCTCCAGCAGTTCGTGATGTTACTCGTCTTGACGTTCGCGACCGGGCTCGGCTATCTGTACGGTTACTACCACTGGCGGTGAACAGTCGCGGACGACACACGACGGGAGACAACCATTGACATCCTCCTCCGCGTAAACGCGGAGGAATCCTGAGCGTTGGAGATTTCAGGTTTGCAGCCTCACCGAACCCCAGTACGGTGAGAATCCGTGTGGGGTCCACGGACTGTGGCGGGTGGGACTGCTGGGAGTGCCAAGCCCCCGGTACTCCTATCCTCCATCGTGTTCGGACTCCGAGAGTTGTTTTTGCCTCGGGGAGTCCGGCAGACTTCGACGGACTCGGAGTTACGTTCTGTGGTGCGTACAGCAGTCGAGCACTGCATCGGTTCATTATAGGAACCGACCGTTCACCTGACTGGTTCCGATTATTGTCTTATTGCTTGGGGCGGACAGGCCGCCATCGTAGGACTGATCAGAATCGCTCTGTTCCGAACCTGATTCCTATCTATACATAGAACTGCCTGTCAGTTCAAGACACGGATTGCCAAATCTCAGAGTGGCTATTGCAGCGTAGTTTGATTCTGAGTTGTCGGATTCATCCTGCGGCTGAAGCCGCAGGTATTCTCCTTGAACTTTATAAGAGGCGACGCCGAGAGAGCCGAGTATGACAGAAATCGCCGTCGTCCACGGTAACTACCTCGCACACGGTGGCGGCGAGGTGGTCGCTGAACGGCTCGCAGAGACGTTCGACGCGCCGCTGTACTACGGCTTCGGCGACGACGACGCCCTCCCGGACAGCGATACCGAGCACGTGAGCCTGTTCGACGACTCCCCGCTCGCCCGCTGGAAGGAATCGCCCCTCGTGCGTGATGCGTTCTACGCCTGGGCGTTCCAGCACGTCCCCGAGTTGCACGAGTACGACGTGCTCGTCCAGAGCGGGAACGAGCCGGGGTGGTACGTCCCGCCGGACGACCAGCCAGTGGTAAAGTACGTCCACTCGACACCGCGGGCCGCATACGACCGGTTTCCGGATAAGGGCGGTGACCCCCTCGTTCGCGCGTACGCATTCACGACGCGCGTCCTCTACGCGCAGAACCTCGCGTACCCCGACGTGTACGTCGCCAACTCCGAACTCATCGCGCGGCGGGTGCGCCGCTACTGGGGTATCGACGACGTGCGCGTCGTCTACCCGCCGGTGCCGGTCGACAGCTACGAGGTGCGCCCGCACGACGAGCGTGAGGCGTTCTTCTTCACCTTCTCGCGGCTGGACGAGTCGAAGCGCATCGACGAGATCGTGCGCGCCTTCGCCGACCGCGACGACCGGCTCGTCGTCGGCGGCGACGGCCCCGAAGCCGACCGCCTGGAGTCGATGGCGACGGACAACGTCGAGTTCCGGGGCTTTCTCTCAGAGTCGGAGAAACGTGACCTGCTCGCACGGGCGAAGGGCTTCGTCTTCGCGGCTCGCAACGAGGACTTCGGTATCGTCCCCGTCGAGGCGTTGGCGAGTGGGACGCCCGTCGTCGGAGTCCGCGACGGCTACACGCGCTATCAGATTCGCGACGGCGAGAACGGCCTGCTGTACGACCGGGGAAGCGAGCACCTCGCTGCGGCCCTCGACCGCCTGTGCGAGTCGGGCGTCGAGTGGGACGCCGCGGCGATTGCCGCGGGAGCAGAACAGTACGGCGAGGCCGCCTTCACAGACGGAATGCGCGAGGCCGTCACCGAGGCGCGCGAGCGGGTGCGAATCGAGCCGTAACCGCCTGTCGGAAGCTTTTCACAGGCGGGGAAACCACCTCGGCGTATGAATCCTGCCGAGGTCTGCGTCCTCCTGCCGGCGATGAACGAGGCCGAGACCGTCGGCTCCGTGGTCGCCGGGTTCCGCGACGTTGGCTTCGACGAGGTACTCGTCGTTGACGGCGGCTCCGACGACGACACGCGAGCACGAGCGCGGGACGCCGGCGCGCGCGTCGTCGAACAGTGCGGCCACGGCAAGGGACAGGCGATTCGACAGGCTATCGACGAGGAGATTCACCGTCCCGTGGTGTTGATGGCCGACGCCGACGGCACCTACGACCCGGCAGACGCCGAGCGCATGCTCGACCCGATTCAGCACGGCCGGGCCGACCACGTCATCGGCGACCGGTTCGCGAATCTGGAACCGGGGGCGATGACCCGGCTCAACAAAATTGGAAATCGCTTAGCGAACCGCGTCTTCGGAGTTATTCATGGGGAGCGACTCAGCGACATCCTCTCGGGGTATCGCGCGTTCACCCGACGGTCGTTCCAGCGATACGCCCTCTCCGCGGACGGCTTCGGCATCGAGACGGAACTCTCCGTCGAGGCAGTCAAACACGGCACGACCGTCGAGGTCGTCCCCGTCACGTACCGCGCCCGACCGGCCGGTTCGGAGACGAACCTCCACCCGATTGCCGACGGCGCACGCATTTTCGCGACGCTGTACCGGCTGGCCAAGACCAGCAATCCGCTCTTTTATTTCGGGTCGGTCGGCACCGTCTCGCTGCTCGCTGGGCTGGTGATTGCCGTCTACGTCGGCGTCGAGTGGTTCCTGCGGACGCCGCCCGTCTCACACGAGGCGCTCACCGTCGTCGGGGCGGCGGCCGTCATCCTCGGGGTCCAACTGCTCGTCTTCGGGGTACTGTCGGACGTAATCATCACGGCGAACCGCGAACAGACTCGACGGATGGAGCAGTTGGTCGAGCGACTCGCCGACGAGGAGGAACCGGAGTCGCCGCCGAAACGCAAAACAGCCGGGAGCGACGAGTAGCGGTATGACCGACTACACCACGGTGTCGATTCCGAAGGATCTCGCCGAGCGCGTCGACGAGACCATCGAAGGGACGAGCTTCTCTTCGACCTCGGATCTCGTTCGCTTTCTCCTGCGAAGTATCGTCATCCAACACCAGCAGGGCGGCGAGTTGACGGAAGCCGAGTTCCAAGAGATCGCCGACCAGCTGCACGACCTCGGCTATCTGCGTTAACCCTCGAAGGGCACCTCATCAGGCTCGACGTCGAGCACGGTGAGCGGCAGTTCGGTCCCGGAGCGGTCGAACGCGGCCAGCGAGTCGCGGTCGTACGGCGGGACGGCGACGAAGACGACGCTGTGGAAGTCATCGGTCACGGTCACGTCCAGTGGGCCGTCGGGGTGTGAGACGAAACGCCCGTCGGAGTCGGGGGTCCCGATGTCCATCCCGAAGACGGCATCGAGCGAGCCGGCCGCGTCTGGCAGGTAGAACTCGGTGAAGACCGGCTGGGCCGGGTCGAGCGTACAGCCGTCGAGGTCACCCGCCGGCTGCGTCACGAGCGCGACCGTCAGCGATTCCGGGTCGCGGTCGCTCGCCATCTCCAAGAGCACGGTCACGAGTCCACGGGTGAGATACAGCACACGAGCACAGAGGTGCGTCGCGGGTATAACGGTGACTCAGAGGAGGTCGCGCAGGGCCCCGAGATACGCCTTCGGCAGGCGGCGGCGCGCGTTGTCGACGGCGTCGCGAATCAGCATCGTCGTCTCCGCGGCGACGCCTGCACCGTGGCCGACGCGCACTCGCCGCGTATCGTACTCGCGGAGCGACCGCGGCGGAAACAGCCGCAACATCGGGTGAACACCGATCGGCTCGTCGCCGGCACAGAAGTAGCCGACCGTCCCGAGCGCTTCGGGGACGACGAGCGTCTCGCCGTCCGTGAGAATCGCCTCGTCCCACACTGACACGTCGAGGTCGATACAGTCGTAGTCGGTGTCGGCGAGGAACTCCTCGATTGGGTCGGCGCTCCCGTCGAGTTTCTTGTCGACGTTCATCCACGACGGCGCGTAGACGGGCACGTCGTGGCGGTCGGCGAACACCTCGGCGTCACGGACGTGTCTGTCGAGCAAGATAGCGATGCCGCCCACCTCACCGCGGTCGGCGTAGAGTTCCTCGACGCCGTCGGCGTCGACCGGGTCGACGAGCAGCGTGCCGGCGTCGGTCGCGAGCGCGTGTGAGGCGCGCTGCATCCCTTCGTCGGGATAGGCGATCCAGCCGACCCCGTCGTCGGCGTCGTCGATTTTGCGCGGCTCCGTCGTGCCGTCCCCCTTCATTGGCATATCAGGAACGAGGGGCGGCGGGCTAATAAGCCCCACAGCCGCACACGCTTTGGTCGTGTGCGACACAGTGTCGGTGTGACCGACCACGAGTACGAGCACGTCGTCGTCGACGCGCTGTCCGACGCCCCGAACCCCACCCGCCACAAGAAGGAAATCGACGAGGCCGTCGGCGCGAGCGAGTTCGGCTTCAACGTGATTACCGCCGACCCCGGCGAACGAATCCCGTGGGGCTATCATCACCATCCCGACCACGAGGAACTGTTCTACGTGCTCGACGGGACCCTTCTGGTCGAGACGCCCGAGGAAGAACACACCGTCGAGGCGGGCGAGGTGTTCTTCGTCCCCGCCGGCGCACCACAGAAGGGCGTCGCTGGCCCGGACGGCTGTCGGCTCGTCGCGGCGGGGGCACCGAAGGATAGCGACGACGCCGTCATCGAGGAGGAGTGTCCGTCTTGCGGTGCGGCGACCGACCGCGACTACCGTGTCGAGGGTGACAGCTACGTGCTGGAGTGTGCTAGCTGTGGCGCGGACGTGGACGAATTACGCTCCGGCCCGGAGAGTTAGAGTCGATCGGTGTCGATGTCGCGGCCAGGCGGCGAGACGACGAGGAAGCCGCGGAAATGCATCAGCTCGCCGCCCCGGTCCGTAATCTCGGTCGCGAAGCCGGCCGCGAGCTCGGAGAGGTCGCCTTCGATGTCGAGGACGAGCGTGTTGCCTGCCTCGACGAGCGCAATCCACTCGGCGTCTGGCGTCTCGCCGTCCAGGATACCGAGAACTACGCTGTCCTCGTCGGGCACGTCCATGTCCCCCTCGGCCGACTGTAAGTCGAGTTCGAACTCGCTCATAGCTACCCGTGGACGCCCGGCGGGCAAAAATCCACGCGCCCGCAGCCGGTGACTCGTGCTCGACCGGGAGTGGGAGCAGTTTGTGGACATTTAAATTGTATACGACGCTCAAATCACTATCCACACAGATTTTGTGGCAAATAAGCATCTGAATCGGCCGAATGTTTTGCGCGAGTCGGCAACAACTGTGCCGACACAACGATTAAATACCGTGACCCCTCTGAATAGAGATACCATGACACAAGAGGTAACGTCGACTGAGTCGGCGGGTCGAGTTCTTCGCGGGCACAGTATCTAACACCCCCGAAATCGACGAGGCACGGATTTTCGACACCACGCTGCGCGACGGCGAACAGTCGCCACGCACGTCCTTCTCGTACGGGGACAAACGCGAGATAGCGGCGGTACTCGACGAGATGGGGACCCACGTCATCGAGGCGGGGTTCCCGGTCAACTCCGACGCGGAGTTCGAGGCTGTCCGCGACATCGCGGAACACACGAGCGGGACGACCTGCGGCTTGGCGCGCGTCGTAGAGGGAGACGTGGAAGCGGCACTCGACAGCGGCGTCGAGATGGTCCACGTCTTCGTCTCCACGAGTGACGTTCAGCTACAAGACAGCATGCACGCGACCCGCGAGGACGCGGTCGAGCGTGCAGTCGCCAGCGTCGAACGGGTCAAGGAAGCGGGCGTCGAGTGCATGTTCTCGCCCATGGACGCAACCCGGACGGAGGAATCGTTCCTGATCGAGATTATCGAGGCAGTCAGTGCGGCCGGCACGGACTGGATCAACATCCCCGACACCTGCGGCGTCGGGACCCCGAGCACCTTCGCCGACGTGGTGCGGACGGTGTTGGACCACACGGACGCCAGCGTCGACGTGCACGCGCACGACGACTTCGGGCTGGCGTCGGCAAACGCCCTCTCGGGCTTCGAGGCCGGTGCGACGCAGGCGCAGGTGTCGGTCAACGGCATCGGCGAGCGCGCCGGCAACGCAGCCTACGAGGAGGTCGTGATGGCACTGGAGTCGCTGTACAACTACGACACCGGCATCGACACCACGCGCATCACGGAGCTGTCGCGGCTGGTCGCGGACCGCAGTGACATGCCCGTTCCGGACAACAAGCCCGTCGTGGGCGCGAACGCGTTCGCCCACGAATCCGGGATTCACGCGGCCGGTGTTATCGAGAACAGCGACACGTTCGAACCGGGCGTGATGACTCCGGAGATGGTGGGTGCAACCCGCGAACTGGTGTTGGGTAAACACACCGGCCAACACTCGGTTCGGGAACGGCTCACCGAGCAGGGGTACGACCCGACCGACGACGAGGTGCGCGAGGTGACGCGGCGCGTGAAAGACCGCGGCGCTGAAAAAGAGCGCATCACCGTCGCCGTCCTAGAGCGATTCGCCGACGACATCGGCATCAAGAAGCGGGAGTCTGAGGTCAGAACGTGAGGTCGACACCCGCGACCGCGCCCGGCGGCGAGCGTCGCGCCCGCCGTCGCGGTAACGTTTGCGCGAGTGTATGCCGTTTTATTCACCCACGACGAGAGACGCGTACAGATGACCGACGCACACACGCCGGGTCGTCCGACGGTGAGCGTCGCCCAGATTCGTATTGTAGGGGTCTGACCCCCTACAGTACCCACTCTTCTCGACCGTTCGCACCGTTTTCGACCACCAGCCAGCCCTATCGATGGCACGACACCACCACACCACGAACCAATGAGTAGCGAACAGACAACAGCGAGTGACCAATCCGACGAGCCGACGCCGGTGACGACAGGGGCCGAGTCGGTCGTCCGCGCGCTAGAGAACGCCGGCGTCGAACATCTGTTCGGCGTACAGGGCGGAGCAATCATGCCCGTCTACGACGCGCTGTACGACTCCGAGATGACCCATCTCACGATGGCCCACGAACAGGGAGCGGTTCACGCCGCCGACGCCTACGGGGCAGTGGACGGGGACCCCGGCATCTGTCTGGCCACGTCCGGGCCGGGCGCGACGAATCTCGTCACCGGCATCGCCGACGCCGACATGGACTCCGACCCCGTGCTCGCGTTGACTGGACAGGTGCCGACGGATTTCGTCGGCAGCGACGCCTTCCAGGAGACGGACACGACCGGCGTCACCCGTCCGATTACGAAGGAGAACTACTTCGCGGACGACCCCGATTCAGTCGGCGACACCGTCGGCGAGGCGTTCGCGATGGCCAACCGGGGCCGGCAGGGACCGACGCTCGTCGACCTCCCGAAGGACGTCTCGAACGGCGAGACCGACCGCGAACCCGGCCCACCGCGCACGCCACCGACGTACGTGCCCGCCGAGACGGCAGACGAACGCGCCGTCGGCCGCGCCGCGGACGCGCTCCAGCAGGCCGACCGCCCCGTCATCCTCGCGGGCGGCGGTGTCATCCGCGCGGAGGCGAGCGAGCAGCTGCGCGAGTTCGCCATCGAACACGAGATTCCGGTCGTCACGACGATGCCCGGTATCGGCGCGTTCCCGGAAGACCACGACCTCTCCTTAGAGTGGGGTGGGATGCACGGGTCCGGCTACGCCAACATGGCGCTGACGATGACCGACTGCATGTTCGCCGTCGGGACGCGGTTCGACGACCGACTGACCGGCGGCGTGGAGACGTTCGCGCCCGACGCCGAAATCATCCACATCGACATCGACCCCGCCGAGATCTCGAAGAACGTCGAGGCGGACTTCGGGCTGGTCGGTGACGCCCGCGCGGTCATCGAGCAGTTCGCGGCCGCGATGGACCGCTCGCCGGACACCGCCGACTGGTGTGAGCGGTGTCGCGACTGGAAGCAAGAGTATCCGCTCGATTATCACATCGACGAGGACGACCCCGTCAAACCACAGTTCGTCGTGGAGGCTGTCGACGCCGCGACCGACGACGACACCGTCGTCACGACCGGCGTCGGGCAACACCAGATGTGGGCCTGTCAGTACTGGACCTTCACCCAGCCGCGAACGTGGATTTCGAGCCACGGACTGGGGACGATGGGCTACGGCGTGCCCGCCGCCATCGGCGCGCGCGTCGCGGCCGACGACGACCAGACCGTCGTCTGTTTCGACGGCGACGGCTCCTTCCTGATGACATGTCAGGAACTGACCGTCGCGGCCCGCGAACAGATGGACATCACCGTCTTCGTGTTGAACAACCAGTTCATCGGGATGGTGCGCCAGTGGCAGGACGGCTTCTTCGAGGGCCGCCGGATGGCCTCGGAGTACGACTGGATGCCGAAGTTCGACGCCGTCGCCGAGGCGTTCGGCGCGGAGGGGTTCGCCATCGACGGCTACGACGACGTGGAAGCCACCATCGAGGCGGCCCTCGACTACGAGGGACCCTCGGTCGTGGACGTTCGCATCGCCCCGGAGGAGGACGTGTTCCCGATGGTCCCCAGCGGCGGGGACAACGGTCTCTTCGCCCTGCGAGGTGAGCACCTGTGAGCCGCGAGGAGACTGAACCACCCGAGTCCGGACTGCTCGGTCCGGACCCGGAGAGCCGGGAGCGACCCGTCGGACGACGCAACAGCCAGGGGATTCGTATCGACCCCGAGACGGAGGCGGCCCGCGAGCCGCGCCGGACCACTATCACCGCGCTCGTCGCGAACGAGCCGGGCGTGCTCTCGAAGGTGACCGGCCTGTTCAGCCGCCGCCAGTACAACATCGAATCGCTGACCGTCGGCACGACGCAGAACCCCGACTGGTCGCGCATCACGGTCGTGGTCGAGGAGCCGGACCCGAACATCGACCAGATCGAAAAGCAACTGGACAAGCTCGTCCCGGTCATCCACACGCGCGAACTCGAACGCGAGGCCGTCAAGCGCGAGCTCGTCTTGGTGAAGATGGACGCCGACGAGCCGGACAAGGTCCACGCCATCACCGAGATGTACGAGGGACGCACCCTCGATGCCGGTCCCCGAACCATCACCGTCGAGTTGACCGGTCGCGAACAGAAGATCGACGACGCGCTCGACGCGCTCGAGCAGTTCGGCATTCGTGAGATAGCCCGCACGGGACGCACTGCCCTCGCCCGTGGTGAGACGAAGACGTCCATCGCGCCGGAGCGACTCAAATAATGACAGATATCTACTACGACGACGACGCTGACGAATCGGTACTGAACGACACGACGGTAGCCATCCTCGGCTACGGCAGTCAGGGCCACGCCCACGCCCAGAACCTCGACGACTCCGGCGTCGACGTGGTCGTCGGACTCCGGAAGGGGTCCTCCTCGCGCAAGGCGGCGAAGGCCGACGGCCTCGACGTGACGACGCCGGTGAAGGCCGCCCGTCGTGCAGATATCGTGAATCTGCTCGTGCCGGATACGGTCCAGCCGGACGTGTACGACGCCATCGCCGACGAGCTGGACGCCGGCGACACCCTCCAGTTTGCCCACGGGTTCAACATCCACTACAACCAGATTACCCCGCGTGAGGACGTGAACGTCCAGATGGTCGCACCGAAATCCCCCGGCCACCTCGTCCGACGCAACTACGAGCACGACGAGGGAACGCCGGGGCTGCTCGCGGTGTATCAGGACGCGACCGGCGACGCCCACGAGACGGGGCTCGCGTACGCGAAGGCGATCGGCTGTACCCGCGCGGGCGTCATCGAGACGACGTTCCAGGAAGAGACCGAGACCGACCTGTTCGGCGAGCAGGCCGTCCTCTGTGGCGGCGTCACCTCGCTGGTCAAGCAGGGGTACGAGACGCTGGTCGAGGCGGGCTACTCCCGCGAGATGGCCTACTTCGAGTGTCTGAACGAGCTCAAGCTCATCGTGGACCTGATGTACGAAGGCGGCCACGCCGAGATGTGGGACTCCGTGTCCGACACCGCCGAGTTCGGCGGGCTGACCCGGGGGGACCGCATCGTCGACGAGCACGCCCGCGAGAACATGGAGGAGGTGCTCGAAGAGGTCCAAAACGGCGAGTTCGCCCGTGAGTGGATTTCGGAAAACCAGGCCGGACGCCCGAGCTACACCCAGCTTCGACAGGCGGAGAAGAGCCACGACATCGAGGACGTGGGCGAGGAGCTGCGCGCGCTGTTCGCGTGGGGCGGCGACGAGGACGAACAGGAGACAGAACGGGTGTCCGCCGATGACTGAGCTGGGCGACATCGAGCACACGAACCCCTACACCGGGGAGTCGTTCGGCGAGACTCAGACGTACGGCCGCGGGCGGTTCGTCGCCGCCGACGGCGGCGAACCGGCGAGTGACCGCGACGACGCGGAGGCTTCACTCGGAGACATTTCGCACACGCCGCCGCGGAACGCCCCGAGCGCCAACGGCGTCTACGACAGCACAGACCGATGAGTTCCGTGAGACATTCCTGCTCGCGTCGCTGCGCGGGCTGTGACTCACCGCCTCATGCTCGCGGGGTGCTCGCATGAGTTCCGGAACACTGTACGACAAAGTGTGGGACCGCCACAAGGTCGCGGACCTGCCGGACGGTCGCGACCAGCTGTTCATCGGACTCCACCTGATGCACGAGGTGACGAGTCCGCAGGCGTTCGGCATGTTGCGCGAGCGCGATATCGACGTGGCGTTCCCGGAGCGAACGCTCGCGACGACCGACCACATCATCCCGACGGACCCGGCAGAGCGCGACCGTCCGTTCGAGGACGAGCAGGCCGAGACGATGTTGCAGGCGCTCGAGTCCAACGTGGAGGAGGCCGGCATCGACTTCTACGGACTGGAGTCCGGCAAGCAGGGGATCGCTCACGTCGTCGGGCCGGAGTTGGGCGCGACCCAGCCGGGCCAGACCATCGTCTGTGGCGACTCGCACACCTCGACGCACGGCGCGTTCGGGGCCGTCGCGATGGGTATCGGCACCTCGCAGATTCGCGACGTGCTGGCGACGGGCTGTATCGCGGCCGAGAAGATGGACGTGCGCCGCGTCGAGGTGACGGGTGAACTCTCCGACGGCGTCGCGCCGAAGGACGTCATTCTCCACATCATCGGGCAACTCGGCGTCGACGGCGGCGTCGGCCACGTGTACGAGTACGGCGGCGAGGCAATCGAGGCGATGGACATGGAGGGACGGCTCTCCGTCTGTAACATGTCCATCGAGGGGGGTGCCCGCGCGGGCTATGTCAACCCCGACCAGACGACCTACGACTACTTGGAGGGTCGCCAGTACGCGCCCGAGGGCGATGAGTGGAATCGACTCGTCGCCGACTGGGAGACCATCAGTTCAGACCCCGACGCCGAGTACGACGACGTGGTGACCGTCGACGCCGACGGCCTGGACCCGATGGTGACGTGGGGTATCAACCCCGGACAGGTCACCGGCATCACGGAGCCGATTCCGTCACCCGACGACTTCGACGGGAAGGACCGGAAGAACGCCGAGGACGCGGTCGAGCACATGGAGATTACGCCCGGCGAGACGATGGAGGGGTACGAGGTCGACGTTGCCTTCCTCGGCACCTGCACCAACGGCCGGGTCTCCGACTTCCGGCGCGCCGCCGAGATTCTGGAGGGCAACACCGTCGACGAGGGCGTGCGCGCACTCGCCGTCCCCGGCTCCGAGACCGTCCGCACCCGGTGTGAGGAGGAAGGCATCGACCAGATATTCAAAGACGCCGGCTTCCAGTGGCGACAGGCCGGTTGTTCGATGTGTCTCGCGATGAACGGCGACTCGCTGGAGGGCGATGAGGTGTGTGCCTCCTCGTCGAACCGGAACTTCATCGGCCGACAGGGGTCCAAAGAGGGTCGGACCGTCCTGATGTCGCCGGCGATGGTGGCCGCCGCCGCTGTCGAGGGCGAAATCGCTGACGTGCGGAGCTTCGGAGGTGCGAACTGATGGTCCGTTCCATCACGCGCGTCACCGGCACCGGCATCCCCGTGCGCGGCGACGACATCGACACCGACCAGATCGTCCCGGCGCGGTTCCTGAAGGAGATCACCTTCGACGACATGGGCGAGTACGCCTTCTACGACGCTCGCCGCGACGACGAGGGGAATCTCAACGACCACCCGTTCAACGAGTACCACGGCGCGAACATCCTCGTCGTGAACGACAACTTCGGCTGTGGCTCCTCGCGTGAACACGCGCCGCAGGCGCTGATGCGCTGGGGAATCCGGGCTATCGTCGGTGAGTCCTTCGCGGAGATCTTCCGCGACAACTGCAAGTCGCTGGGTATTCCGACCGTGACGGCGGACACCGACACCGTCGACCGACTCCAGTCGTTCATCGAGTCGAATCCGGAGGCTGGCATCGAGGTCGACATCGAAGAGGAGCGTGTCGTCTACGACGGCAGCGAGGTCGGCGCCGGTGTCGACCCGTCGATGAAGGAAGCCCTCGTGGAAGGGAAGTGGGACACCACGGCGCTGATGTACCAGAACCTCCCCGAGACCCGGAAGGTCGCGAACGAACTGCCGTACATCGACGCAGAATGACGGAGACCGTCGCGGTCATCGAGGGTGACGGCGTCGGTCGAGAGGTCGTTCCCGTCGCCGTGGACGTACTCGATGCGGTCGGGGAGTTCTCGTTCGTCCACGCCGAGGCCGGCGACGCGGTGGCCGAACGGACGGGCGACCCGCTGCCGTCGGCGACTTACGAGACGGTCGCCGACGCCGACGCGACGCTGTTCGGCGCGGCCGGCGAGACGGCCGCCGACGTGATTCTCCCGCTGCGGGAGGCCGTCGGCTCCTTCGTCAACGTCCGGCCCGCCCGCGCGTATCCGGGCGTGGACGCGCTCCGCCCGGAGACTGACGTGGTGTTCCTGCGTGAGAACACGGAGGGCGTCTACTCGGGCCACGAGGACCGCCTCTCGGATGACCTCTCGACGCTGACGCGCGTCACGACGACGAGCGCGAGCGAGCGGCTCGCGGAGTTCGCCGTCGAGTTCGCGCCCGAGGGGTTCCACATCGCACACAAGGCGAACGTGATGCGCGAGACGGACGGGCGGTTCCGCGACGCGGTCCAGCGGGTCGCCGACGCGCACGACGTAGCGACCGAGGAAGTGCTGATGGACGCGTTCGCGACCAGACTCCCGCTCGACCCCGCGTCGTTCGACGTGGTCGTCTGTCCGAACCTCGCGGGCGACGTGTTGTCCGACCTCGCTGCCGGGCTCGTGGGCGGACTCGGACTGCTCCCGTCGGCGAACATCGGTCCCGAGAACGCGCTGTTCGAGCCGGTTCACGGCACCGCACCCGACATCGCCGGCGAGGGTATCGCGAACCCCGCTGCCACGGTGTTGTCGGCCGCGATGTTGTTAGAGCATCTCGGCTACGACGAGGACGGAACGCGCGTCCGTGAGGCGGTCGAGTCGGTGCTCGCCGACGGACCACGGACGCCCGACCTCGGCGGCGATGCGTCGACCGGCGGCGTGGGCGACGCAATCCTCGGCCGGCTGTAGGCTACTCTTCTTCCGGCACGACCCGTCCGAATCCCGCCGGCGTGACGGTTGCGAGGAACGCGACCGTGCCGAGCAGAACGGCGACGATACCGACGAACAGCGCCATCCCGTCTGGTATCGCCGGCGCTGACGCGACGACAGCAAGGAGGATAGCGAACAGCAGCACGTCGCGCGTCCGGTCGCTCATTCTTGCTCGCGGTAGGCGGCGACGATATCCGCCCATGTGCCCCGGGATTCGAGGTGTGATTGGAGTTCGTCGGCGTACTGCTGGGTCAGCTGTTCTGCCTCGGCAAGCTGGTCGGAGAGGTCCTCCCCGTCGTCGCCGCCCAGCCCGAGCGCCGAAGTGACTTTCCCGAGGATTCCACTACTGGACTCCTGTTGTGTTCCGCCCATCGGTCCCTGCGCGGTCATCTTCTGGACCTCTGGCATGATATCTTCCAGGTGCGCGGTGTTGGCATACAGCCGCGGTTCGTCCCCGTCCTCGATGTCGAACTCCGTCGCAGTCATGATGAGACCCCACTCCTGTCGGGAGAAGCTGCTCGCCTCGACGCGGTCATCGAACTCGGTGTCGACGCTCATTCGCGCGCCGACGAGACGGTCCTGCCAGCCGGAATCGTCATCGCTCATACCCCGTGTGGGAGCGCACCCGACATGAGGGTGTCGTCGCCGTAGTCGGCGGCGAGTGCGTGTGCCCTTGCCCGCGAGATTGGGGTCGCGTCGGAGCGCCGTTCCCATTCCCGCCGCGTGGGCGACCACAACGCCGTCGTCGGAGCTGTCGACGCCCGCGACGACGGCGACCGGTCGTCGTTCACAGCCGTCGCTGCGCGGCGGCGAAAAAATCTGAGAAGCGGCGTGTTACTCGACGTTAATCTCGGCGTACATGCCCTCGTGGAGGGCGGCGTGGACGTGACAGATTTCCTCGCCGAGTTCCACGAGCGCCTCGATTTGCTCGTCGTCGAGGTCGTCCTCGACGTGGAGGGTGAACTTCACCGAGTCGTCGACGATGTCGTCGTCGTCATCGAGGTCGGCTTCGGCCTCGGTCTCGATTTCGCCGAGTTCGATGTCGTGTTCGCGCATCGCGCCGGCGCGGAACGCGAACGTGTAACAGGAGGCGTAGTCGGCGAGGAGTACCTCGTTGGGCGAGGGACCCTCCTCCTTCGTCGCGTCGATGGAGAGTTCGTAGTTGCCGACACGGCTGGTCGCGGCGAAGCCGCCTTCGTTGACGGTGTGGGATTCGAGGTCTGCCATTACACCCTACCGGACGACCGGATGAGATAAAAAGGTACGCAGACGCCGTGTGGGCTGTTATCGCGGCACTTCGAGCGTGAACGTCTCGTCGCCATCGAGGACGACGACCTCGGCGTCGGAGCCGGTGCCGGCGACCTCGCTTTCGAACTCCTCGGTATCGATTTCGATGGGCGGGAACGTGTCGTAGTGCATCGGCAGCGCGTAGTCCACGTCGAGCCAGTCGACGGCGACGGCCGCCTGCATCGGTCCCATCGTGAAGTGGTCGCCGACCGGGACGGCGGCCACGTCGGGTTCGAGGAACGGCCCGATGACGTCGCGCATCTCGGACATCAACGAGGTGTCGCCGGCGTGATAGAACGTCTCGCTCTCCTCGTCCTCGATTTGGGTCGGCTTCGTGTTGGAGATGACGAAGCCGGCCGGCGGACCGGCGCTGTACTCGTAGTCGGTCATGATGCCGTTGCTGTGGTCTGCACGGACCATCGTGACGTAGGCGTCGCCGGCCTCGACGGTGCCGCCCATGTTCATCCCCATCCCGCCGATGAGGTTCTCGTAGCCGAACTCCTCACTGGCATAGGTCGCGAGTTCGGGAACGGCGATGAGCGTCGCGCCGGAAAAGGCCTCGGCGTGGGCGATGTGGTCTTCGTGGCCGTGCGTGAACAGGACGTAGTCGGGCGTGTCGAGGTCCGACGGGTCGAGGTCTGTCTTCGGGTTGCCGAAGAACGGGTCGACGAGTAGACTCGTTTCGTCAACTTCGACGCCGAACGTGGAGTGGCCGTACCAAGTGATTTCCATGACACGAGGGACTATACACGCGTCGAACATAACCATTCAGGCTGTCTGCACGATCGAAGAAATCGGCCGGAAAATCAACCCAGCGTGACGTAGGTGAGGAGCGCAACGGCGACGGCTTCGAGGACGTGAAACACCGCCATCGCGACCCACGGCCCGTCGGGGACCTGCTCGCTGAACCAGACGGACAAGACCGGGTCGAGCGAGTAGACGTAGAAGGCGAAGCCGTTCTCGACGAGCAGAATGGCCGCGACACGAGCATCCCGAGCGTCTGGCGCGAGCGGATCTGTCGGTAGTTCTTCCCCCAGACGATGACGAGCACGCTCAACAGGAGGAGCGTCACTGCGGTCGCCGCCTGTGCCGTGAGTATCCAAGTGTTCATCGTGAGTGGCTCCGGGAGGGAGTGTGAGTCGGTCGTGTGCTCATGAGTCGAGTTGGGTTATGATTGTTCCGACGGTGTCCCAGTTGTCGCGGGCCGTCTCGCTCGGGAGGTAGACGGCTCCGTAGTCGTCGCCACTGGCCTCGATAACGTCGTTATCCGCTAACACGTCGAGATGGTGGCGAATCGTGTCGTAGTTCAAATCGAGGTGGTCGGCGAGCTGGTTCGGATTCCGGGGGCGGTTGTCGAGGGTCTGCAGGATGCGAATGCGGTTGGGACCGCCACGCGTCCCTGCGGGTGTGTATCATAAGACCGCCTCCATTGTGTCGAAGGCACACGCCGGGTGTACCTAAGTGCGTCGTCGCGACTCAGTTCACGATGAATTGATGAGGTTCTCTCAACTCCTCCAAACCCACATATATGAAATATAATACTAATGCCGCAGAGTATGTGCTATGGTAGAAGGCATCATCTTCGTGATTGGCCTTTTTTGGCTGAGTACCGCCCTCGGCGTCGGCTGGGACGCCCGGAAGCATGGTGGGAGTTTTCTCAAATGGTTCGTCCTCGTCGGCATCACCGGCATCTTCGGACTGATGTGGTACGCAATCGCCCACAACAACGCTCGCACACCAACCACAGACAGTGACCGGACACTCCTCGTGAGTAGCGAAGTCGTTGATGTGGAAACCGGCGAGGAGTCTGCCGTCCAACTCACAGTACACACCGACAGCACCTCGTATGCTGTGGAGCGGTTTGAGCAGAAATGTCGGGACGAGGGATACCAACCGACAGAGAAACCCAAAATAGAGGTACAGTAACTCGATGAGGCCGGGGACAGTCTACTCCTCGCCGTACTGACGCTCTAACTCTGCCTCGACATCTTCGAGAACCCGAGCCATCTCATCAACGACCTCCGCTTTCGGCACACTCCCGTCAGAATCATCCAATCGTTCTTGAGCCAACTGTATACCAGTCCTCGAACCAACTGCTCCGCCTCGCTGGAGGGTACAGTGAATAGTCCGCACTCTGGATGTTGGTTCGGTCCGAGCGTCTTCGTCAGCCGGACCCGGACAGGTCGGTCAGACATCGAGCAGACCACCCATCCGGTTCGATGCGGCCACCCAAATGGAGTTACTCACTTTCTGCTCTGTCCCGGTCGCTCCCCGAGTTCGAGACCTCGAAACCAACCCCTGCCGAAACCTCCATGGCTTGGGCTGCGTTGAACTCTCGTTCTCAATCCCTATCGAGTGGCTCCAGTCGTACCGACCCGATGAGCGCCGCCGCGGTCGCTCCGGCCTCGGGGCAGTTTCCGAGACGAACCTCTCTCTGCCTCTGTACATACTCTGTCAACTACCCCACCCTAAGCGCCTTCGGCACTTTGAGGGTGGGGCTTGTCCGTGAACTCGGCCTCAAACCCATCAGGGTAGGCGGTAAATCCGCCACTCAGTGTCACAGTTCCAGACTTTAGGGCGAGCTGACTGTCGCCCGTCCGCCGAGACGACTGTTGGCCCCGACGGACGTACCGCATCCCGATGTTCTTCGCGGCATTGTAGTCCGCATTCGCTTCCGACTCACACTTCACGCACCGGAAGTCGTTGCGAGTCGCGCGATTCTCGTCAGCCGTGAATCCACACTCGGCGCACCGTTTCGACGTGTACGCCGAACCAACCTGCTTCACCGAGATACCTTCTACCTCAGCCTTGTATTCAACCTGCTCGTAGAGTGTTCGGAACGCCCACGTGTGCCCCCACGACGCCCCAGTCCGCTCACGAATGTCGGTCAAATCCTCGAACGCTATTACGTCGCACTCATATCGGAGTGCTTCGTCTACGATGGCGTTCGACGCTCGGTGGAGTACGTCGCGGACGTACCGAAGTTCCCGACCACTCGATTGTTTGAGTGTTCGGTGGGCGCTTCGCGTCCCGGTCTGTTGGAGTCCGGCTCGCACCGTCTCAAACTCACGGAGGTCGTGTATTAATTCTCGTCCGCTGACAAAGGTGGCGGTGCTGGTGACGGCGAGGTTTTCGATACCGAGGTCAACCCCGAGGACCGTTCCGTCCTCGGCGGTGTTGCGCTCGGTATCGGTCTTGTGACGGCGGAAGCCGATGTGCAAGAAGTAGTTGCCATCACGGGCAGTGAGCGTGCTTTCCGTGACGCTCCATTCGTCGGCGTTGAGGTACTGTCGTTGGTAGCCATCGTCGGCGTCAGGCAGAGCAAGGTCACATCGGATGCGACTCTCCGTGGTGGAGAGGGACACCGTATCATCGTCAAACAGTGTCAGTGTCCGAGTGTCGTATTTCACGGTCGGGGCGGTGAACGTTGGCTTGCTGATCTTCTTGCCGTTGGACCGGCGTTCGAGACAGCCGGTGATGGCTTGTGCGGCTTGGTGGGTGGCGAGAATCGCGTGCTGACTACCGAGGTCGGTGTGTTCGCGGACGGTATCGTAGGCGAGGGGTTGGACATCGCTTTTGGCGTTGCACTCGCCCCACGCCATGTCGGTGGCAATCTGGCACCCACGCTTCCACTCAGTGATAGTCTCTTCGAGGAGGTCGCGTTGCTCGTCGGTGACTTCGAGACGAGTGATTGCCGTCCGACGCACGTAGTCGTCTGCCACAGTTTCAATGTATAGGTGCGGGTACTTATATGAACGGGTTTGTAACCCATGCGAACGCGCTCCTCCCCTCCCTACTCGCTCCCTTTGGTCGCTCCTTGAGGAAGGGGACTCCGCGCTACCGCTTCAGTTGAACGTCGCCGTGGGCCGCGTCGAGTTGGCACGGGAGACCGGCGAGTTGGACCACCTCGATGCCGTCGAACGGGCACACGAGCGAATGAACGCGCTCATCGATGACCTGCTCACGCTCGCGAGAGAGGGCGACCGGGTGAGCGACGTCGAAGCCGTCGACATCCGTGATATCGCGAGGGGGTGTTGGGCCAACGTCTCCACCGTGGACGCGACCCTCAACGTGCGGACCGAACGGTCTATTTCCGCCGACAGGAGTCGGCTACAACAGCTGCTGGAGAATCTGATGCGGAACGCGCTCGACCACGCCGGCGACGACGTGACCGTCACCGTCGGCGACATCGACGGTGGATTCTACGTCGAGGACGACGGTCCCGGGGTACCCCCGGACATACGCGAGTCGGTGTTCGACGCCGGCTACTCGACGGACCCGAGCGGGACTGGCTTCGGGCTGAGCATCGTCGAGCAGATCGTCAGCGGTCACGGCTGGGACATCACCGTGACCGACGGGACCGACGGCGGCGCGCGGTTCGAGATAACCGGCGTTGAGTTCGCGTGAGCAGGTCACTCATATCCGGTCGGGGAGCGTAATCGTGACGACGTTGCCATCGTCGTAGCCGAAGTCGATATCGGCACCCATGGCGGTAACGCTCCACGTCACGATCCAGAGACCGATGCTGCTGCCGTGTTCCAGTTGCGTCTCGTCGCCGGCGCGGATGGGGGCGAGTTCGGCCTCGTTGATGCGCTCGTTCCGGTCTGTGACGACACACTCCGCACGGCCGTCCTGGGTCTGGGAGACGCTGACCGAGGCGTACGGCTCGTCGCCGTGGTCGAGCCCGTTCTCGACGAGATTCGAGAGCGCGACTGTGAGCAGTCCGGGGTCGGCGCGTATCTGCGTTCCCGCCCGCACGTCGAGGTCGATGGTCGCCTCGGGGAAGCCGTCGAAGAGTTCCTCCCGGAGGTCGGCGAGGAGGTCGGCGGCGTCGACCTCGACGACGCGGAGGTCACGCCGCTTGATTCGGTCGAAGTCCTGTGCCTTCTCGGCGATAGAGAGGAGACTCTCGCTGGAGTCGATGATGGCTTCGGCGGGGAGTTCCAGCCGCTCGTCGTCGATTTCATCGCGGAGGAGGTTCGCGTGGCCCTTGATGACGGTCATCTCGTTGCGCATGTTGTGCCGGAGCACGCGATTGAGCACCGTGAGCTGTTGTTTCTGCTGGCGTTCTTCGGTTACGTCGTAGAGGACGACCAACCCCCCGACGACGGTGTCGTGGGTGTCTGTCAGCTCGGTGTACGACACGGCGAAGATGCGGCTTTCTGTTCCTCCCACGGTGATCTCGCCTGCCTCGCGCATCACGTCGAGGGGAGTGCCAACGAGCGTCTCGACCGGGGTGGGAAGCTGGCCGTCGTCGGTGACGCCAAACAGCGTCTCGGCGCGGTCGTTGAGGTTGACGACCTGCTGTTCGGTGTCGACCGCGAACAGCGGGTCTTCGAGGTCATCGAGGGCGCTGCGCTCTGCGGCCCGCTGTGTGGTCGGGTTCGTCTCAAACATGTGGGTGCCGACGAAGGCGTAGGTGTCGAGCAGCGAGTGGGGAAGCAAGAGAGCGGGCATGAGGTTCAACTCGGGATACGGGCCGATACGGAGCACCCACGTGACGATACCGATAGCCGGGAAGACCGTGCTCAACGCGATGGCGGCCGCCTCTCGTCGATAGAGCGCGCCGTACGCGAGCGTCGTCTCGACCAGCAAGAGGACGCCGACGGCGGCCGCGGCGAAGGTGACGGCCACGGCGAGATACCCACACGGCTGGATGGTGTAGAGGGCACCCGACAGCCCGAACGGCGAGAGGAGTTCAAACCCCTGCCAGAGCAGGCCGTGATACGGGTGGGTGAGCGCGAGCCCCGTCATCACGGTCGGAACGAGGAGTATCAGCCCGAAGCCGTAGGTGTGGACGAATCGCTCGCGGCCAGTGTACTCGAGCGCGAATCCCATGAACAGCGGTCCCATCCACGCGAGACCGGTCCACGTGAGGGCCTCGAGGTACGCACGCGCCGTCGGCTGTGAGACGAGCATCGCGACGGCGTACGAGAGCGTGACGAGGACCTGCGCGGTGAGCGTGGCGATGAACCAGTTCGCCCCGGCGCTCCCCCGGTGACGGTCGAGATACCAGACGAGACCGACGGTCCCGACTCCCGCCGCGAGCGTGGCGAAGACGAACACAGCGGCGACGAGTCCGAACACGACTAGCCGAAACACCGTCGATTAGCCCAATAACTGTTGGCCTTCCCGGCCCCAGTGCTGGGGTGTTTTATCTCGGTAGTCCCTCGAGTCAGTATGGCCGACGGTGGCGACCCCCCGCTGGACACGATGCCACTCGCTCCGCTCGTTCCGTCCGTCCCGGACGAGGAGACGGGGGCCGTCGTCTGGCACCGCGACGAACTCCGGACCGCGGACCACCCCGTACTCACCGCCGCAGCCCGCAACGCCGACACGCTCTTGCCGCTGTTCGTCTTCGACCCGCAGTTCTACGGCGACAGCGGGCTCGCCTGTGACGACCGACTTCGCTTTCTCCACGAGTCGCTTGCCGACCTCGACGAGCAGTACCGACACGCCACCGCGGGCGGGATGGGTCTCTCCTTTGCCCACGGCGACCCCGTCGAGGTGTTGGCTCGGTTTCACAACGCCGGCTGGGACGTGTTCGCCGCGCGGGGGCCGACAGGCCGGTACGGCCGCGACCGCGACGAGCGCGCTCGCGAGGCCGCCGACGTGCTGTTCGTCTCCGGTGACGGGCTCGTGCGCGGGACCGAGGACACGCGCGACGGCTGGGCCGACCACGTCGAGTCGTGGTTCACCGACGAGACGCTGACATGGGACCCCGAGGGCGTCGAACTCGATCACGTCCCCGCGGAACTCACTCCCGAGGATATCGAGGACGCGTACGGAATCACCTCGGTGAAGACGCGCGTCCCGACCGGGGGACGGGAGGCAGGTGTCGAGACCCTGCGAGCGTTCACCGACCGCATCGACCGTTACCCGGAGAGCATCTCCGCCCCCCTCGCGGCGCGTGAGGGGACCAGCGGTCTCTCCCCGTATCTCCGCTTCGGCTGTCTCTCCGTGCGCGAGGTGTACCAACACGTCGCCACGAACGCGACGGCCGACCGCGCCCGCGAGCTGTTCACCTCCCGGCTCTACTGGAATCGCCACTACAAGCAGAAGCTCGAAGACTGGCCCGGCTGGCTGGACGAGGCCGCAAACCCCGTGCTCGCGGGGTTCAACGCCGACCGCTACGACCCCGAGTACGTCACCGCCTGGAAGGAGGGGAAGACGGGGTATCCGATGGTCGATGCGGCGATGCGGTGTCTCCGCGAGACGGGTTGGCTGAACTTCCGGATGCGCGCGATGTGCGTCTCCGTCTACTTCCACATCCTCCAGCAGCCGTGGAAGCCGGGCGCGGACTGGTATCACCACCACCTCATCGACTCGGACCCGGCCATCAACTACACGCAGTGGCAGTCTCAGTGTGGGCTCGTCGGGAAGCCGACGCTCCGATTTTACAATCCGCGCAAACAGGTGCGCGACCACGACCCCGACGGGGAGTGGATTCGCCGCTGGGTCCCCGAACTCGTCGACCTCCCCGACGACCACCTCCCCCGGCCGGAACGCACCCCTATCCACGTACAGGAATCGTGTGGCGTGAAGATCGGCGAGACGTACCCGTACCCGCTGGTCGAGTACGAGGCCGCCAAAGAGGAGTTCTGGCAGCGATACGACGCAATCAAACCCGAGGCCGCGGCCAGACTCGGCGACGAGGAGATTGCACGGCGCGTCTCGCTTTCCGGTGGCGTGCCGGGCGCGAAACGCATCGCCGACGAACACGGCGACGGAGCCGCCGGACGCGACCGAGACGGCGACACGCCCCGAGACAGCCCCAGACAGACCGACCTGACGCGCTTCGAGTAATCAGGTCCGCGAGGGACGAAGTTCACGAGTAGAAGATAGAGGGTCGCCGCTCGCCGCCGTACTCGTCGTCAGGTAGGTGCGCGTCGAGGGCGTCACCCTCGCCGAGCAGGTGGTCGAACACGTCGACAGCAGAGCCACGCAAAAGCGGTTTGTTGTCGTTGCCGCAGTTGCGGTCGAAGGTGCAGGCCGGACAGCCGTTCGGTCGCCCGCAGCCGCAGTCGCGCAGGGAGTCGCGGGCGCGTTCGGCCAACGCCTCGAACTGCTCGTATATCGCTCGCGAGAAGCCCAGTCCCCCCTCTACGCCGTCGTAGATGAACCACCCCGAAGACACGTCGCCGTCGAGCGCGCGCGTCCGCTGTTCGATGACGCGCTCGGTGGCCGCGATAGTGTCCGTGCGCGTCGCTTCGTCATCGCGCGCCATGTGGGTGTCGAGCACGAGCGTCGAAAGCCCCCCGAGGTCGTTCTTGTCGACGAGCAGTTCGAGCGGCGCGGTCTTTATCATCGCGTGCTCCGCTGCGTGCAACCCTGCGACGTAGCCCAACTGCGGCGGATGGTCGCCTTCCATCCCGGTCTCGACGCCGAACTCGCGGTACTTGTGGACGAGCGCCGTCTCGATTCGGTCGGGGACCTCCAGCCAGCAGAGCTGCGTCTGCATCTCGACGGGCGGGCGACCGGTCGGGATGTTCTGCGCGAGCGTCTCTCCGTTGCCGACATGCACCTCGTCGTAGCTCCCGTGTTCAACGATGACGGTCCCCGTGCCGTAGTGGAGGGTGTAGCCGTTCACCTCGCGGCTGCGCTCGCTGTCCGCGTCGACGACGTTCACCGTCGTCCGGGTCTGGGTGTAGTAGTCCACGTCGACGGGAGTGAGTTCGACGAACGGCTGCGGGTGGTCGTCCACGACGCGGGTCACCTCGAACTGCTGGCCGTCGTGGAGCCGAACGGCACCCTCGTGGTAGTCGCGGAACGCCCGCGACTTCGCCACCGGCTCGATATCGAGGTCGGCGGCGAGTCCCCACTCCCGTGGGTTCGCGTCGTCGGCGAGTCGGACGTGGTACTTGTCGTCGCCGGTCCCGTAGATGCTCACGTCGGCCTGCGGGCGCGGAGAGCCGACGTAGTGGACCGCCGCGTCGAGATACCCCTCCAGCTCGCCCGCGCGCCGCAGCATCTCGACGGCTCGCTCCAGCCGGTCGCGCTCGGCGAAGCTGTCTGCGTCGTCTTCAGTCAGGGCTAACTCCTCGGCCGCACACCGCAGATGCTGGACGAAGACGGCGTCGTTGTCGGTGTCGACGACCGCATCCTCCACGTCGGATTCGAGCAGGTAGTCTGGGTTCGCGACGACGTACTGGTCGAGGGTGCGGTGGTCTGCGATCATAACGGCGAGCGAGCGACTGGCCCCCCGCCCCGCGCGGCCGATGCGCTGCCAGAAGGACTGGCGTTGCCCCGGATACCCCAACAGCACGGTCGCGTCCAGCCCGCCGATGTCGATACCGAGTTCGAGCGCCGAAGTCGTCGCCAGCCCGGTGAGCGTCCCAGTTTTGAACTCCGTCTCGCGGGCGTGGCGCGTCCGCTTTCCCATCCCCGCGTTGTACGGTTCGACCCGCGGGCGCGCACCGTAGCTCGCGGTGTTCCCGTCGTAAAACTCGTTCACGCGCTCGACGGCGAGTTCGGTCAGCTTCCGACTCGGACAAAACAGCAGCGTCTGAATCTGGCTGCCCGTGAGGTGAGCGAAGACGCGGGGAGCCTCGATGGAGGCGGGAACGCGCTCTGGGGCCGGCTGGTCTCCCCCCTCGTCGTCGGCTCCCTCGGGGAGCGCGTCGGTGTCGGTGTGTGCGTCCGCGGGAGTGTCCTCGCGCGACTCGTCCGGTCCCTGCTTGTTCCGCGGCGGGGGATTCCAGAGCACGAGGTCGCGTGTCCCCCGCGGAGAGCCGTCCTCGTCGACGACGGTCACGTCCTCGCCGACGAGATACGCAGAGTGTTCGCCGGGGTTGCCGACCGTCGCAGACGTGAGGGTGTACTGCGGGTCTCCGCCCCAGTAGGCGACGACGCGGCGGAGTCGCCGGAGAATCCACGCCGCGTGCATCCCCTGCACGCCGGTATGGGTGTGTGATTCGTCGATGGCGATCAGATCGAGAGCGCTGAACAGCCGGCTCCACTTGTCGTGGTGGTTGAGATAGACGCTCATCGCCTGGAAGTTGGTCAGTATCACGTCGGCCTCGGCACGGATGGTCCGGCGGTCGGCTTTGGGCGTATCGCCGTCGTAGATGCGAACCCGGATATCGAGACCAAGCGTCTCGTACAGCTCCTCGAGGTTGCGCTTCTGGTCCTTGGTGAGCGCCTTCATCGGGTAGAGCGCGAGCGCGGTCGAGGCGTCGTTCCCCTCGCTCGCGCGGGTCCCGTCGGAGTTGAGCACGCCGGCGTCGAGCAGGTTCCGCGCAATCTGGAGACCGTACACTGCGGTCTTGCCGGACGACGTGGAAGTGGCGACGGTGACGTTGTCGCCGTCGGCGAGGGAATCGAGCGCGGCGGCCTGATGCGAGTAGGGGTCGTACGGGAGCGCGTGCGCGAGCCGCGGCCGGAGCACAGCCGCCGCCGAGACGTGGCTCCCCTCGCGGGCCGGGAGTTCACGAACCGTCACGCGCTCGCGGTCGGGGGTGAGACTCGCGCGCGGGAACGAGTCCACCAGCTCGCGGCCGGTCATGCGTGGCTCGTCGGTCATACGGGGACGACGTGCGAGCCGGCTATCAATCGTTCGCCGTCAGAAGTCACCGAGTCCCGCCTGAGTGCCCCCGGAGTCGGTGGCGGTGTCGGTCGTCGCGCGGCGGTCGGCGTCGCGAATCGCGGCGTAGACGTGCCACAGGGCGCGACAGTCGTCTTCGCAGTAGCGCTCGTGGCGACCCCAGTCGACGGTGGCGGGGTCGCCGGTACGCATGAACTGCTGGTAGGCGGCGGCGGTCTGTGCCCCCGACAGCCCGGTCTCGGCTCCCTCGAAGCCGAGGGCTGCAGCCACGTCGTCCAGCTTGTTCGTCCGGCCCGGCAGGAGCGCGTTTCCGTCGCGCACGGCCCATTTGTAGAGGTCGTAGGTCCACACGTCGGCCCACGCCTCGGCGTAGTGGGGGGCGTGCTTGTCGATGAACCGCTCCAACTCGGGGTAGTCGAACCGGTAGCCGTTCCACGTGAGGACGGTCCGGTCGGCGTGTGTCGCGAGGAACCACTCGAGAAACGCCTCGATGATCGTCCCCGGCTCGTCGGGGTCCTCTCGTTCCACGAACGACCGGTAGCTGTCGTCGTGCGGGTCGTAGACGCCGACTTGCCAGATGATCGTCGGTGACAGTCCGTCTGTCTCGATATCGAGACAGAGTGGCGGCCGGTCGTCGCGCGTGACGGGGAGCGTCTCGTTCGTCAAACCGAGGGGGTCGCCGGTCGCGAGCACCTCGGCGTGGGCGTGCATCCGCTCGGCGTTCGCCCTCGAGACCCCGGACACGTCCACGAGGTTTCGGACAGGCGTCTCGCGCACGTCGGTCCGGGAATCCACCCCGCGGTCGTGGAGGCGGGTCGCCGTCGCCGCGCCGATGCCGGCGAGCGCGCGGAGACCGAACTGCGAAGTTCGCATCGGCGTCGCGGCCACGGTCCCGGCAGAGACACATCGGAGCGTGGCGAACGTCGGCGTCTCGCCGTGGCCGGGCGGAGGACCGCAGCCGTACACCGGAACCGTCGTCCCGTCGAGCGTCCAGTCGTGGTGGTATCCCGCCGGAAGTTCGCCGGCGAGTACGGTAATCGGCGCATCCGTCGCGCGCTGGAGTCGCGTCAGTTCGTCGCTCGCAGTGAGGGTCGCCGAGAGGCTCGTCGCGTCCGTCTCAACGTCGAGTCCCGGGACGACGAGGTGCGTTCGCTCGCTGGCGGGCCGTCGCTCACCCGCCTCGAAGGCGGCCGCGAGGTCGTCGAGGACGGCGGAGGACTGTACCGTGAGTACGTCGAGTTCGGGCGCGGCGTCGGGGGCGACTGCAGCGAGTGCGTCGTCCACGCGGGCGTGCCGGACGACCGAGTCGCCGTCGCTTCCCAACTGCGGGTGGACGACGGGAACGGAGAGCGAATCGCGGACGGTCGCGTAGGCGCGCGGCTCGGGCGTCGGGTCGGAGAGCCAGACGCCGTCGGGGTCGCCGTAGGCGACGGCGTCGGCGAGCGCCGGCGCGGCGAGCTCACGCACCGCTCGTGCCGGCAGCGACAACAGCGTCAGGGGCTCCTCGCTCACGGGCGTCGCTACGCGAGTCGGGCGAAAAGAGCTTCCGGCGTGAACTCAGTAGCCGGCTCTCCGTGGACGGTCTCGCCGTCGGCGTTCCGTGAATCAGGTCCCGGACGTACAGCTCTCGGTCAACACCGAACCGGCGGTCGTAGCACCATTCGTTCAGTTCGTCGTACCACACCGCCGTCGCGCAGCGACCCCTCGGGGGTCGGCTCCCAAGCGTTTAGCAGGTGTCGCCCGAAGCCGGGGCGTGAGTCGACTCGTCGCGACAGTCACGTTCGGTCGGCGGCCGGCCATCGGATCCGGCATCGAGCCGGTCGCGGTCGCGCACGGCTACGCCGAGCCGATGGCGCGGTTCCTCGGCTACGACCTCACCGACGACGGGACCCTCGACCGCGTCCCGGGTGCGTACGCGCCCGTGCTCGGCGACCGACCCTCGGTCGTGACGGACCTGTTGCTCGCGCTCGCGCCAGAGCTGTCGAGCATCGCAGACCGCATCGGGACGCTCGACACCAAATCGCGCGTGAACTACGGCGTCGACTTCCGCGAGAAGGCGTTCGACTCCGCTGTCGGCTGGGGGTCGGACGGCTACGGCCGCCACTTCGAAGCGCGCTCGCAGTTGGAGTCACATCCCATCGACGGGGCCGTCGCGGTCGCCTGCTACGGCAGCGGCGAACTGTGTCGAGCAATCGAGGCGAACCTTGACCGACTAGACGTCGACGCGCTCCGCGGGTAACCTCACGTCGACGGCGGCGAGTTCGCGGTCGAGATACGCCGCCGTGAGGTCGAGAACTGCGGCGTCGTCATCGACGTGTAACACACCGATTCTGTCGGTCACACAAGAAGGACGGAACTGACAGATAAACCCGTGTCGCCTGTCTGTGCCAACGACCGCGCCGGCGTGCAGACGCTTAAGTTCGCGAGGCACCCAGACGGCGCTAATGGCGGGCGGAACGCTCCCGGTCCGTGACGGTCGCGAGCAGTCGCGCGACCGGGTTGTCTGTCACGTCGACATGGACTGTTTTTACGCGGCGTGTGAACGGCTTCGCGAACCGGCACTCGCCGGTGAACCCCTCGTCGTCGGGATGGGGTACGAGACCGGTGCGGATGTCGGGGCGGTCGCGACGGCCTCCTACGAGGCGCGGGCGTTCGGCGTCGAGAGCGCGATGCCGATCTCAGAGGCACTGGAGCGGTTGCCTCGCAAGCGAACCGCCGCCCGCGAGGACGACCTCGACGTGTCCGAAGCGGGCTTCTACCGCTCCGTCGACATGGCGTACTACGAATCCGTCAGCGAGGCCGTCGACGAGGTCGTAGAGCGCGCGGTCGCCGACGCCGACCCGGAAGGCGTCGTCCGGTCGGTCTCTATCGACGAGGCGTATCTCGACGTGTCGGCCGTCGGCTGGGAGCGCGCACGGGAGTTCGCCGCCGACCTCCGGGCAGACGTCGAAGCCGAGGTCGGCGTGACGGCCAGCGTCGGCGTCGCACCGAACATGTCGGCCGCGAAGGTGGCTTCCGACGCCGACAAACCCGACGGACTAGTGGTCGTCCCGCCCGACGAGGTTCGGGCGTTTCTCGCCGACAGACCGGTTGGTGAGCTACACGGCGTCGGGCCGGTGACGGCCGACCGGCTCGCCGAGATGGGCATCGAGACGGCCGCCGACCTCGCGAGCGCCGACCCCGATGACCTCGAATCGACGTTCGGCTCGCGGGGGCGACAGATACACCGCCACGCCCGCGGTATCGACCGCCGCGAGGTCGAACCCGTCGGGAAGCCCAAGTCCATCTCCTCGGAGAAGGCGCTGTCCGTCACGGACGACGGCACGACGAAACGTGAAGTCCTCAAGCGGCTGGCGAGTGAGGTGACGGAACGCGCCAGCGGGAAGGGGGCACTCTACAAGACCATCGGCGTGAAGGTGGTCCGCCCGCCCTTCGACGTGAACACCCGTGCGCGGTCGCTCTCCGGCCCTGTCGACGACCCCGGCCTCGTGGAAGAGATCGCCCTCGACCTGTTGGGTGAGTTCAGCGACGACCGGGTGCGGAAGCTCGGGGTGCGCGTCTCGAATCTGGACTTCGCCGAGACCGACCAAGCCTCCCTCGACAGTTGGGACTCGGGTAGCGGGCAGTCCGGCGAAACGGGGTCGAGTCGGGCCGGCCGGCGGACACGCGACCGTCGTGGACGCGGGCAAACTACGTTCGGCGACTTCGACGAGTGACCGGTGGCACTTTGTGACTCGTGGCGCGATGCTGAGTATGAACAAGCTCGCCTCAACCGGCGACGGCCGGTGGCAGTTGGCGCGCCACGCGCACATCGTCGTCTACGAGGCCGACGACGGCGGACAACTGCTCACCGTTTACGACTGCGGAGCGAGTCAGGCCCCGCCGCGTGCGAAGCTCGTCGGCCACCTCGCCGGCGTCGAGGCCGACCACGAGCGCACGCCACAGCCGACGGGTAGTATCGTCTCCTTGCGCGAGCCAGCCGAACTCCTCAGCGAGGAGGACGGCTACGTTGTTCGCGCCTGATATGCCGCGCGTCTGACGCGGCTTTATTCGAGTCGGAACGCACGTTCCGGTAATGAGTACGGAGACCATCACCGTCGGCGAGGTGAGCGCCGGCGACGCGGCGGGCCAGTCGGTCGAGCTGCCCATCGTCGATATCCTCACGGGCCGGGGGTTCATCACCGGCAAGTCCGGCTCCGGCAAGTCGAACTCCGCGTCCGTCATCGCGGAGAAGCTGCTCGACCGGGGCTACTCGCTGATGTGCGTCGACATCGACGGCGAGTACTACGGGCTGAAAGAGGAGTACGAGATTCTCCACGTCGGGGCCGACGACGAGTGTGACCTGCAGGTGTCGGTCGAACACGCCGAGAAGCTGGCCTCACTCGCGCTCGAACAGGGGGTTCCCATCATCCTCGACGTGTCCAGCTTCCTCGACGAGCGAGACGCCCGCGAACTGCTGAAAGAGGTCGCCAAACAGCTGTTCGCGAAGGAGAAAAAGCAGAAACAGCCGTTCTTGATGCTCATCGAGGAGATTCACGAGTACATCCCCGAGGGCGGCGGAATGGACGAGTGTGGCCGCATGCTCGTGAAGGTGGGAAAGCGCGGGCGGAAACACGGGCTCGGCGTGGTCGGCATCTCACAGCGACCCGCTGACGTGAAGAAGGACTTCATCACGCAGTGTGACTGGCTGCTCTGGCACCGGCTCACCTGGTCGAACGACACCAAGGTCGCAGGGAGAATTCTCGGGAGCGAGTACCGCGGGCACGTCGAGGAATTGGGCGACGGCGAGTGTTTCATGATGAGCGACTTCGAGGAGTCGCTCCGGCAGGTCCAGATGGAGCGCAAACAGACGTTCGACGCCGGCGCGACGCCCGGACTTGACGACTTCGAGCGCCCGGAGCTCAAGTCCGTCTCCGACGACCTGATGGGCGAACTCGAGACCATCTCGGAGAACGAACAACAGCGCGAATCCCGGGTTCAGGAACTCGAGCTCGAACTCAAGGACAAGAAGGAGCGCATCAAGCAACTGGAAGCGGAACTGGAGGAGGCGAAAGACCTCTCCGCGATGGCCGAACGGTTCTCGCGGGCGATGTTGGAACACGCCTCCGGGCGGGCGTTCCGGACCGACATCACCGGCCGGCAGTCGGAGTTGAACGAGCACGACGAATCCGGCGGCACGGTCGTCACGAGCGGCGACGAGACGAGCCGGGGGCGCGAAGCCGAAGCCGGGAGTCGGGCCGCAAGCGACGGCTTCGACCACCTCTGGTCGACTGACTCCGGTGCGAGCCGGATGGCCGAGAAGGCCGGCCACTCGGAGCGGAATGCGACCGGGGACGAGGCGGATGTGGCGGACCCGCCCACCGGCGGGCCGACCGGCCCTGAGGAAACCGATACCGGTGGCGTCGCCGACCCCACGGACGGAGCGAGCGACGACGACGGTGACACGCCGGCTCCGGATGACATCGACGCGCCGGGTGACGTAGAGCCGTCCTTTGCCGGCGACACGGAGCGGTTGGTCGTCGCGGACCTCCGTGAGACGGTCGAGTCGCTTGACCCCATCGCGCGGGAGATGTTGGCCGTCTACCGGACGGAGCCGAAGCTGTCACCCCTCGACGCCCACGTCCGGGCCGGCGGCGACGGCGACCGCACGGCCGCGTACCGGCGCAACGGCGAACTGCGGGCGGGCGACCTCGTGGAACACGCCGGCCGCGGCGGCTACCGGTCGCGGCTGCGCGCCGAGATTCAGACGCGCCACGACGGTCGCCTCGGCGACGAGGCGCTCGAGACTGCCGTCTCGCGAGTGACTGAGCTGTTACCCGCGGTCGGGGACGGTTCGACGGAGCAGTCGGCAGACGGAACCGACAGAGAGTCACGCGAGCCAGCGGAGTCGGACACAGAGCCGACAGCCACGGACGCCGAGATCATCACGGAGTCGCCGCTCGCGAACACGGCGAAACCAGAGGTCGACGTAGCGGACGAGGAATCGGAGCCCCACGAACGGACCCAGACGGAGATTCTATAACCCGGCGACGAGCTTTTCGAGGGCGGCCCGGGGGTCGTCTGCCTTGGCGACCCCGGATGCGAGTAACACACCCCGAGCGCCGAGGCTGCGGGCGGCGAGTACGTCGTCTCCCGTCGAGATGCCGGCTCCACAGAACACGTTGACCGACGGGTCCACGTCGCCGGCGGCGGCGACCGCACCCTCGACGATTTCGGGGTCGGCCGAGGCGACCGAGACGCCGGTGCCGATGAGCTCCGGCGGCTCGACGGCGACGGCATCCGGGCCGAGGGCGGTGACGGCGGCGATCTGTTCGGGGTTGTTCGCACAGACGACAGTTTCGAGGCCGGCGTTGTGGGCGGTCTCGACGCTCGCGTCGATGTCAGCGAGTCGGAGTCGGCGCTCGGAGTGGTTCAGCAGGGTGCCGTCGGCGTACTGTGCGACGGCGTCGGCGAGCGTCGACCCGGTGTGGCTCCCGTGACCGTTCGGAGAGACGTGTTGCGCGAACGTCTCGACGCCGGTCTCGGCGACGGCGGCGAGGTCGACGGCCTGCGGTGCGACGGCGATGCGAGCGTCGGTGTCTGTGGCCACGTCGGCGGCGGCCTCCGCGATGGCGACGGAGTCACAGTCGTACGCCTTCAGATTGACGAGAATGAACATACTCCCAGAGCGAGGGGCCGCCGCAAATAGTTGTTCGTTCGCGGCTCAGACGCGCTCGCCGTCGGCAGGAATGGTGACGTTCTCGACACCCTCGGCGTCGAGATGCTCGCGCAGCTCCACACGCGTACAGAGGCAGTGGTTGATAGCCTCCATGTGGACGGCGACGACCTCGCCGTCGGTGACCTCGGCGACGGCGGCGACACCTTCACGCGACATCGTAATCGGGTCGCCCTCGACGAACTGCGCTTCACCGGTGTTGACCACGACGGTGTCCGGGTCGTGTTGGGTGATTACCTCGCCGACGGGACCGTACCAGACGGTGTCACCGGCGACGTAGGTGGTCTCCGTGCCGTCGAACAGGAAGCCGGTGACGGGCCCCATCTGTTCTGCGAGGTCGCCCGTCCCGTGGCGGGCTGGCGTGGCGGCGATAGTAATGTCATCGAACTCGACGAGTCCCGAGACCGGGCGTACGTCGTCGAAGCTCGCTTCGAGGTCGCCGCTGTCCTCGGGCTGGCAGAACACCGGGACGCCGTCGATGCGGTCGCGGGCCGTGTCGTCGACGTGGTCCTCGTGGAGGTGGGTGACGACGACGGCGTCGACGCCGTCGAGGTCGACCGACGGGAGGGGAGCAGTCGGGTTCCGGTCGTCGGTCGATGTATTCTGAATCGGCGGGCGCGCGGCTTCGGGGTCGAGCATCGGGTCGACCAGAAAGCGCGTTCCGTCGATGTCGAGTTCGAGCGTGGCGTGGCGGACGAGTCTAAGCTCCATCAGTCCTTCCGCTTGACAACGTCACCGAGCGTGTACGACCCGGAGGAGGAGCCGCCTTCGAACTCGTAGTCGTCGTCGCCGCCGTCACCCTCCGTGAGCGAGATACCGAGTTCGGGCTCCAACTTCTCTCGTATCTCGTCGGTCGGCATGATATCGGCTCGTTCGAGCTTCCGGATGACGCTCGCCTTCTCGTTGAGCTTGTTCGCGAGGTCCTCCTGTGAGAGATTGAGGGACTCCCGGGCGTTCCGGATGCGGTCGTCGTAGTCCGTCGCGATCTGGTCCATCGTGTCGAACATGTCGCGGCGACGGCTCTGGCTGCTGGAGCCGCCCGACCCCGTCGAACTCGACGACGAAGACGAGGAGGACGACGAAGACGAGGTGGAGTACTTGCTCGACGCCGACGAGGAGGTCTGCTGGCGCACCTCCGTGCCGAACTCGGTGCAGTCGCTGCACACGTCGAGTTCGGCGCCTTCTACCTTCACCGTCGTCGGATTTGCGACCTCACTGCCGCACATCTCACACTGTACCATACTGTCGGATTCGACAGCGGCGTCAATAAAGCACACGCCGTCGGCTTCCGGTCGGCTACTCGTCGGTCTCCACGCGGGTCAGCGCGTGCTCGAAGCCGTCGTCGGTCAACACCACCTCGTCGGTGTGTTCGTTCGCCTCCTCTGGGGTGCGGCCGTCGGCGACTGCCCGGATTGCGTACATCGACGCCTCGCGCACGAGCGAGGCGAGTTCTGCGCCCGAAAAGCCCTCCGTGCTCGTCGCCAGCGCCGCCAGGTCCACGTCGTCGGCCAGCGGCTTGTCGTCGGTGTGAACACCCAGGATTGCGCGCCGTGATTCCTCGTCGGGATTGGGGACCTCGATGTGCGTCTCCAGTCGGCCGGGCCGGAGGAGTGCCTCGTCCAGCGCGCCCTGTCGGTTCGTCGCCGCGAGTACTGCGAGCCGCGGGTTCGAGGCGGCGTTGTCCATCTCCGTGAGCAGTTGGGAGACGACGCGCTCTGTCACCTCCGAGTCGCCGCCCCCGCGCATCCCGGCGAGCGCGTCGATCTCATCGAGGAACACGATGGAGGGGGCAGCCTGTCGCGCCCGGTCGAACACCTCGCGGACGGCTTTCTCCGACTCGCCGACGTAGCGGTCGAGCAGCTCCGGGCCGGCCACCCGGAGGAAGTTGACGCCCGTCTCGCCGGCGAGTGCACGGGCGAGGAGCGTCTTGCCCGTGCCCGGTGGGCCGTACAACAGGACGCCGGATGCCGGCTCGGTGTCCGCCGCCTCGAACAGCGGAGCGTACTGGACGGGCCACTCGACGGCCTCCCGAAGTGTGGTCTTTGTCTCTTCGAGCCCGCCCACGTCGGCGAAGTCAACGGTCGGCGTCTCGGCGACGTATTCGCGCATCGCCGAGGGGTCGACGGACGCCATCGCGTCGTCGAAGTCGCCGCGCGTCACCCGCAGTTCGTCGCGGTTCTCGCGGTCGCGGAGGGCAGCCATCGCCGCCTCCTGCGTGAGCGTCTTCACGTCCGCGCCGACGAAGCCGTGGGTCCGGGCCGCGAGTCGGTCGAGGTTCACGTCGTCGGCGAGCGCCATGGCCCGCGTGTGCACGTCGAGAATCTCGCGGCGACCGGTCTCGTCGGGAGCGCCGATCTCGATCTCACGGTCGAATCGGCCGCCGCGTCTGAGCGCGGGGTCGATGGCGTCGACGCGGTTCGTCGCGCCGATGACGATGACCTGCCCGCGGGATTCGAGCCCGTCGAGGAGGGTGAGCAGTTGCGCGACCAGCCGATTCTCCATGTCGCTTTCCTCGTCTCGCTCCCCGCCGATGGCGTCGAGTTCGTCGATGAAGATGATGGCGGGCTGATTGTCGGCGGCCTCCTCGAACATCGTCCGGAGTCGTTCTTCGCTGTCGCCCTTGTACTTCGAGACAATCTCCGGGCCGTTGATGACGCGGAAGCTGGCGTTCACCTCATTGGCGACGGCGCGGGCGATGAGGGTCTTTCCCGTGCCCGGCGGGCCGTGCAGGAGCACGCCCCTCGGCGGGTCGACGCCGATCTCGCGGAACAGTTCCGGCTCCGAAAGCGGGAGTTCGACCATCTCCCGGACCAAATCGAGTTCCTCGTCTAGCCCGCCGATGTCCTCGTAGGCGACGCCGGAGGCGGTCGTCGTCGAGGCGTCCGTCGGCTCCTCGGTGACGGGGATGTCGGTATCGGTCGAGCCGGTCGGCGTCTCCGACTCCGACTCGTCGCCCTGTACCGACAGGGTCGTCGTCTCGGTCACCATCACGACGCCGTCGGGGTCGGTTGCGGTGACGCGCGCCTCGATGTCGGCGGCGTTGAGGTGAACCGTATCCCCCGCACGCAGCGGCCGGTCCAACAGCGACCGCTTCAGTAGCGATTCAGCGTTGCCCGGAACCGAACCGCGCACGTCGAGGGTGACACGGGTCGCGTCGCTGACAGTGACGCGGCGAACGGTCACTTCGTCGCCGACGGTGACCCCGGCGTTGGCGCGGGTGTCGGCGTCGATTCGCACTACGTCGTTTTCCGTGCCTGGCCACACCTTCGCGACGGCCTGTCGGTCACCCTCGATGACGACCGTATCCCCCGAGAGCACGCCGAGTCGCGACCGCGCTGGTTCGGGGAGTCGGGCGACGCCGCGGCCGGCTTCGCGCTTCTTGGCGGCGGCCACCGGGAGCCGTACCGTCTCGTCAGTCATACGTGTGAGAGGTCTGGCGCGAGTTTCAATCCCCCGGTCACGACGACAGGCGGTCGCGGTGTTCGCGGGCGAGTCGCTCGGCGTGGTCGCGGTGTTGTGCCGTCTCCCAGCGGACCTGCTCGTGGTCACCGTAGGTGAGTGTCTCTTTCAGCACGTCGCGAATCATCCCCGCCTCGACGGTCTCGATTTCGCCCCCGGTGCCGAACTCGATGACGCCGTAGCGGTCGGGTGCACTCGCGACAGTCGCGCGCGTCAGGTCCGACCACGCCTTGCGCAGGGGCATCACTCTGCACCGACGATTTCGTAGCTCTCCTCGCCGAGTTCGTCCTCGGCGAAGACGAAGACGCGCCCCCGTGCTGTCTCTGGGTCGGCGGTGATCTCGGTGCGGTAGCCGGCGTTCGTCGCCTCCACGCCGGGGAAGATGGATTCGGTCTCGTCGCGGTCGATGATGACCCGACCCACGCCCGTCGAGCGCAGGATGTCGTCGTCGGTGGCGCGGTCGTTCACGTACAGCATGACGCCCTCCTCCTCGGAGGGGTCGGTGACGAGGACGTGCACGTCTTTGCCCGGTGCGGTCGTGACGGTCTCTTCTGCCTTCGTCGGGACGCCGTGGTAGAAGACGCTCCGGCCGTCGGCGTACGTCACCTCGACGCCCTCCGGCTCCAGCGAGATGTCGATGAGTTCGGGGGCGATGTCGCTGCGGAAGCTCATACCCGACGTTCGGCAGGCCGGCGGAAAAACCGTCGTGTTCGTTGTTCCGACCGTCACGGCTTTACTCGTGCCCGGACTCTCAGGGACAATGCGAGCCACCGCACGGGCACCCGCAGCGGGGACGGTCCTCAACGCGCTCGCCACCGGGCACGGCAGCGCGTTCGCCATCGACGAGTACGTCCACGCGACGGTCGACCTCGACGACGCGGGCGAGGTAACCGGCGAGGTGGCCGATTTTCCCGACGCCGACACGACGCTCATCGAGGCGTGCGTCGAGATGGTCGCGCGCGAGCACGACCGCGACGTGGGCGGAACGGTCCGCACGCAGACGGCGATTCCGATGGCCGGCGGGCTGAAGTCCTCCTCGGCGGCGGCGAACGCGACGGTTCTTGCGACGCTCGACGCGCTCGGCGTGGAGATGAACAGAGAAGACGCCTGTCGACTGGGCGTGCAGGCGGCCCGGGAGGCCGGTGTCACCATCACGGGCGCGTTCGACGACGCCAGCGCGTCGATGCTCGGGGGCGTCACCGTGACGGACAACACGAGCGACGAACTGTTGGCACGCGAGGAGCCGGAGTGGCACGTCGTTGTGTTCACCCCCGATGAGCGGGCCTACTCCGCTGACGCCGACGTGGCGCGGTGTGAGCGCATCGCCGGCACCGCGCAGGTAGTCGAGGAGCTGGCGCTCGATTCTCGCTACGGCGAGGCGATGACGGTCAACGGCTTCGCCTACTGTGGCGCGCTGAACTTCGACACCGAGCCGATGCTCGATGCGCTGCCGGACGTGCGGGGCGTCTCGCTGTCGGGGACTGGACCGAGCTACGTCGCGGTCGGGACGCGCGAACAGATGGAGCAGACCCAGACGGCTTGGGCGGAATACGAGGGAACAACATGGCTGACGACAACACAACGGGCGGGAGCACAGCTGACATGAACGTCGAAGAGATGGAGTTAGACGAACTGCGCGAGGAAATCCGGAGTATCGACCACGAAATCGTCCAGCTCATCGCCCAACGCACCTACGTCGCGGAGTCGATTGCCGCGGTCAAGCGGGAACACGACATCCCGACGACAGACGAGACACAGGAGCAGGCGGTGATGGACCGTGCCGGCGAGAACGCAGAGCAGTTCGACGTGGATTCGAATCTCGTGAAGGCGGTGTTCCGGCTACTCATCGAGTTGAACAAGGTCGAGCAGCGAGAGAGCCGATAGCTCGAAATTCGATAATACAAGCCGTATTGAGTCTGTTTTGACCTCGAAATATTCTTCTGGTAGCTGCTCTTTCGATTCAGGCTGGGTGAAAAACACCATGTCCGGTTTCGGTGGCTCCGAAGGGTGTGGTAGTGAGGTGGGGGCAAGCGTCTTGCCCCTGCACTCACAATGTACACATATGAGTTCCGAGTCCAAGAAGAAACGCGTCCAGTTCCGTGCACCGAGGGGGCTGGTAGACCGGGCCGACGCGCTCGCAGCGGTGTTCGAGACGGATCGGACGGACATCCTCATCTCCGCGCTTCGGGACTACCTGCGGGACGCCGCGCACTCCGACGATGTGAAACAGGAGATCGCGGAGGCCTTCTACGACGACGAGATCACGTTCGAGGAACTGAAAGACCTCGTCGGGCACGAGGAGGCCGCCAACTTTCGACTGCTGAAAGAGCAACTGACCGATGAATTCGTGGACGAGGTCGCGGAAGAGCTGGCCGACTCGTAGATGGTTCTGATAGTCGCCGACACGTCGGCTCTCGTAAGCCTCGGGACGGTGGCGGGCACCTCACCGAATCCACTCGACCTTCTTCTCGATTCGCACACCGTGGTTGTCCCAGAGCAGGTCGTCGACGAACTCACCGAAACGGCGTCCTACGACGACGTATCCGGTGAGGCAGCACAGGCGGTTCTCGATCGTCGCTCTGCGTTCGAGACCCGTTCCATCGAACTGGACGAGACGTTCCCGCTGGATGACGGCGAGAACGCAGCGGTCACGCTAGCGAACGATATCGACGCCGTGCAACTGCTCTGTGACGAGTTCAATCGACTTGCGCTCGTCCACGCCTCGCTGGCCGAGACCCGCCTCGTCACGACGCCCATCCTCCTCACCGCCCTGGTTCGCAACGACGCGATCTTGCCGGACGCTGCCGACGAGTTCCTGGCTGAGATGAGTGACGCTCGCAGTTGGTCGTCGAACTCCTACGTCGAGCGGGCGCAGTCCACGCTTCGACAGCAAACCGATAACGAGCAACCCGAGCCGAAGTGATCGACTCGTCAGACACTCGCTAGCCGATCGGAACGACTCTCCGTAGAGCAAGGGCACCTCATTTAAATATGTCACCGATACAGGCCCTTTGTATCTTGAATTCTGTCGTATCGGACGTGTTATTAGACAATATGCAAGGGAATCGTATGGATTTTATCGAGTTGAACAAAGTGGGGCAGCGGGAGAGCCGGTGAGCGTGAAAATAGCTGTTTGAGGGCTCCTAGACGCGTATTAGCGAGTTGGTGAGTCGATTCGTGACGCTGCCTTGCGGATTTTGGACTCAATTAGCAGTCGGAAGATTCAATCACGTCTTTGACCCCTGAACTGGTGACGCACCCAGTGGGTCGCTCCCTACCGAACAAGCAATCACACCTCCCATACTGTCCGAAGGGATTTACATCAGTCAGTCCTATCCGGATTCATGTGAAGCTATGCGACTCCGCCGGACTGGGCAGACTCCGGTGACGAGGGTGACGGCGTGACGGCTAAACTCGGAGACGTACTCTTGGGACGGCTGGCGGACGTCGATATCGACTCCGTCGAAGCGGTTCGAGACGTGCGCGAGCGCTGATGAAAGTTCTGGTTGATACGAACGTCTTCGTCGCCAGTTTAACTGACGAACCCGCCAGAGGAGACGTTGCGACGGAGTTTCTGAATCAGGATCACGACTTCTGTACGTCCATCCTGAATCTCATGGAAATTCGGTCGGTGATGACGAAAAAGAAGCGAGTCGAACAGGGCAGAGTCGAGGACGTACTCTCCGACATCTACACCCGGGTCGATATTTACGCACCGGAAATCAGCGACCAGATTTCCGCGTACAGTCTGCAACAGGACACGCTGCTGTACACGCTCGATTGCGTCCTCCTCGCGCTGGCCGACGACCTCAACGCAACGCTCGCTACGTTCGACGGCGAGCTAAGATATGGTTGGTTCGGCAGTACTACAGGAACTGTATGTTATAGCTGAGCTCTCAGAAGCGACTCCAAGCTCTTCAATTCCACCAACCAACTCACTACGTTTCATCTGCGGTGTATAGATTTCCCATGTCTCTTCTCCTGAGGAGGTGTTCAAAAAAACAGAGATTGCGTTCGGAAATGCCTCTCGCACTGTGGATTCTGCGGGTTCATTAGGTATCTGTATCCAGTTCTGAACATCACAAACAGGGCCACCATTCCAAGACACATTCATAATCCCGCGAGTCTCGAGATCAGCTTCTTGGGCTGATTCTTCGATAGTATTCACATCTTCGGTTGAAATAAAAGCCGTATTCTGTGGACTTGCGGAAGCGACCAAAATCCGAGGAATGTCGGTTTTAAACGCATTTCGGATCTCTGTAGGAGAGCTTCCACCGGAAAAGTGAGTGATTGTTCCAAGCCAAGGATTTGCGGCGGCGACCGGATTCTCCGGTGTGCCTTCGCCACTACCTCCCGAATTGTTTGGTGATTCGCCGTTACTACCTGAGCTACTACACCCTGCTAATCCACTGACTACAGCTATCCCAGCATTAGCCAGTAGTCGTCGCCGCTTGAACATAGGGTGGAGTTGAGACGTAAATGTAAAAAATTCTGTTGTAGTATTTTCTACAGTATACATACCCTTCGTCTTGTACAGCGATCCGGTGGTCTGGAACAAATAGGAGCCTCTACGGTCAATACGCAGCTCTCATCGGCCGGCTGTTTCAGCGTAATTCAAGCTGGAGCCTCCGGCCTCAAGCAGCGACCGAAGCGTCAAGAACGCCATCGTTCGCTCAGATGACCCCGCACGAGTCGATATTGAGGTCGAAACAACAACTGATGATATCCCGCAGCCCCGAATCGCAGACAATGATCCCGGAATCCCAGAGCAAGAGCGTGACATATTGACCGAATCGAGCGAAACACAACTCGAGCACGGACTTGGTGTCGGACTCTGGTTCGTCAATTGGGCAGTAAGCCATCTACCTATATGACTTGTCCCACGGATTCTTACCGAGGGAACAAGTGGTAGACTGCAAACCCTAATATCCCAACTGCAGTCGGGATTCCTCCGCCTTCAGGCGGAGGAGAATATCAATCAGGTGCTACTCCAATTCTGATAGGTCTACTTCTTCCCAGTCGCCATCTCTGGTCGATTGCTGAATTTCGGGTTCAAAATCTTTTATTTCTTCCACAGTCATGGTAGTCGAAGTACCAGCATCATTCGGATCAAAGGTCTTGAACAACATACGGCCAGCTATCTGTTCTTCCAATTCAGACATGAGTACTTCAGACTTCGCTGCTACCTTAGCCACCACTTCTCCATCCACAGCGATACCAACAATCGGCTCATATTCAGAGGCTTCTTCTGGCTCTGACACACTGATAGATGAACGGAATATAATATTAGTCTTTTTCGCTATTTTACTGATTCATCGCCCTGCGACACAAAATGCCCGACTGCGTCGGTATGTCATCCGTTCTCGCACACAATATTTCCGAATCGCGACCGTTGTGTGCCGTATGCGACTGTTATGAGTCAGAAGAGCGACGAGGGACCCATCGCGCGGTTCCTCACGAAAATCGACCCCGTGCCATTCGTCGGTGGGTTGGTGGTGACACTCGCGTTCGTGGCACTCGCCGGTCTCCGGACGAGTCTCGTGCAGACGGGTATCAATCGGGCGTTTACCGTCGTCGGGCAGAATCTCGCGTGGCTGTATCTCGGGAGCGTCCTGCTGTTGGTCGCTATCGGCGCGTACCTGATGGTCAGTCCGTACGGGAACATCAAACTCGGGGACGGCGACCCAGAGTACGGACAGTTCTCGTATCTCGCGATGTTCTTCTCCGCCGGACTCTCCGCCGGCGTCGTTTTCTTCGGCCCGTCGGAGTCGATTACGCACTTCCAGACGGTGCCGCCGCTGTTCGCCGAGACGGCACCACAGACCGACGCGGCAATGATTCCGGCCCTCGCGTACAGCCTCTTCCACTACGGGCTGTCGGCGTGGGGCGCGTATCTCGCCGTCGGGATTCCCGTCGCGTACTACGTCTACAATCGGGGCGCACCGTTCCGCGTGTCGACGGCGCTGATTCCCATACTCGGACGTGAGAATCTGGACGGCGTCGTCGGGCGGACGGTCGACACGCTGGCGGTCATCGCTACGCTTGGGGGTATCGCGACCGGGCTCGGCTTCATCGCCACGCAGCTGCTCACCGGGGTGACGTACCTCACCGGCGTCGAGTTCGGCAGCGTCGAGACGCTCCTTGCCGTCGTCGGCATCACGACGGTGTTCACGATTTCGCTGCTGGCCGGCGTCGACCGCGGGATTCGCCGGCTATCGGATTTCAATCTCGCGTTGATGACGGGACTGTTGTCGGTGACGTTCCTCCTCGGTCCGACGCTCGAGATTCTCAACCTCGGGACGGCGGCGGTCGGGACCTACCTCTCGGAGTTCTTCGCGATGAGCCTCTTCACCGGGAACGGTGTCGAGGGCGGCGCGTCGTGGAGTTCCTACTGGACGGTGTTCTACTGGGCATGGTATCTCGCGTGGGCACCGTTCGTCGGGCTGTTTCTCGCGCGCATCTCCCGCGGCCGGACGATTCGACAGGTGTTGTTCACGGGCTTCGTGAGCATGTCCGCCGTCTCCATCGTCTGGTTCACCGTCATCGGCGGCACGTCGATGCTGCTCCAGCAGGCCGGCGCGGCCGACATCATCGGCGCGATTTCCGAGTACGGCAACGGAGTCGCCGGCTACGCGCTCTTCGGTGCGCTTCCTCTTGGTGCAGTTTGGAGCGTCGGCTTCTTCGTGCTCGTGGTGACGTTCTTCGCCACCTCGGCCGACTCGTCGACGCTGGCCGTGGCGATGTTGACCACCGGCGGCGAGGCGTCGCCGAGCCGCGTCAACCGACTCTTTTGGGGTCTCCTGCAGGGAATCATCGCCTCGATTCTCGTCGTCCTGGGCGGCGCGGACGCGCTCCGCTCGTCGGTCATCATCACGGGCGCACCGTTCGCGTTCGTCTGTGTGGCCGCCTTCGGCAGCTTCCTCTGGCGGCTCTCCTCGCGGTACGGCGCGGCGGTGTTCACCCAGGAAAAATCGGGGCCACAGCCGACCGAGCGGCCGGCCGACGACGACTGACGGTTAGTCGCCGCGCAGCGAGGCGAGCGTCTCGGCGACGTTCTCGACGGCGTGTTCCTTCTTCGCCGGATACGCCTCCACCTTCGCGCGAAGGGTAATCCCGTCGCCCTGTACGACGTCACCGCGGAACGCGGCCTGCTTGTCCAGCGTCAGGAAGAAGGTGCAGTCCTCGTCGACGCGGTGGTCGAGTTCCTCGATGACGGTGTCGATGTCGTCCAGTTCCGTGAGTTTCGACAGGACGTGGCGCATCTCGTCGGCCCGCTCCAGTCGGATGGAGACGACGAGAATGCGGTCGCCGTTGAACCCTTCCGTCTCGGCGTAGTCCAGTTCCAACGCCTCACCGTCGTCGCCGTCGGGGACGAACGTTCCGAGCGCGTCCGCGACGCGTTTCCTGTCTTCCGTGACGTAACAGAACGCCCGGAGGTCGACGTAGTGGAACGGGACCGACGCCACGTTACTCCTCGTCGTCCTCGTCGTACGTCTCCTCGGCGGCGGTCAGGGAGTCGGCCGCGATGCCGGCCTCCTGGCCGTCCTCGAAGGAGATGACGTACTGTTCGTCGCCGAACATCGTCTCGGAGACGCTCTGGACGATGCCGACCTCGCCGTCGTGTTCGCTGTGCTCGTCGTGCAGCACGACCTCGTCGTCCTCTTCGAAGCTCATACCTGCGATTCCAGCGAACGAGCAAAAAGCGCGTCGTTTCGTCGGATTACCACTCAACGCCCTCCTGCGTCTGCGCGTCCTGTCGCCGGAGCGCGGCCCGCGCGTTCGAGGCGTCGTAGCCGAACAACACGCCCTCGCTGTACGCCTCTGCCACCTCGACGGCGTGCAGGAGGTTGTCGATATCCACGTCGACCGCGTACAGCTCGACCGACATCGGCGTGTCGAGCCGGTCGCGAAAGCCCGAGGCGATGGTCTCGAGCCAGTAGGTGGTCCCGTAGTGAGTGTCGTACAGCGGGACCACGAACTCGTCGACGAGCGGTTCGAGCGCGTCCAAATCCAGCCCCGCCCGCTCGTAGAGGTGGTCGCCGTACGGGTCCGGATACAGCGTGAAGTACGTCCGACCGGGAATCCGGTCGGTCGCCGCCGCCACGAACTCGGTGATGACTTCCGCGCGCCACTCGTAGCGGTCCTCGACGGTCGTCTCCTCGGGCGGTGGTCCTTCCCCCGCCTCGTGGCGTGTCTCCACCCACTCCTCGAATCGGGCGTTACACCGGTCGCAGTAGCAGTACTCCTGTCGCGGGAACCCCACGTCGTCGAGTCGCACGTCGCCGTTCACCTCGGCACAATCCTCGATGATTTCGAGCAGACCCTCGCGGTACCCCCCGTGGGTGGGACAGACGTACGCCCAGTCGAAGAACTGGCGGTCGCGGGTCGCCTCCTGGCCCTCTGGGTTGACGGGCACGAGCTCGTCGTTCTCGCTCCCGGCCGCGTTGTCGCCGAAACAGGAAATCATGCTGACCGCGTCTTCGAGCGGCTCATTCGACCGCCCGGACACGTCTTTCACCTCGAAGAAGTTCCGCTCGAACTCCGGATACTCGATGTCTTCCGGATTCCGCGTGACGACCCCGTACATGCTCCGCGGTAGCCGACGCTCGGGGGTAAGTCGTTCGAAAGAAGGGGTTGTTGTTACCGACGCGCGACGAGCGCGACGATAGCGACCAGTGCGACGACGGCGACGAGTAGTTTCTTCGACATCAATCGAAATGTCGTAGTCTGAGATGAAATCTTTTCTGGTCTATGTGCTCTCGATGAGCGACGCCACGTCGTCGCGCACGATGGTGTCGCAGTAGCGACACCGAACGCCGTCATCGAGTACGTCGAACACCGAATCGACCGGCTCGTCACCGGTCGTGATACAGTTCACGTTCGGACACGAGAGGACGCCGACGACCTCCGTGGGCCGTGAGACGCGTGACTTCTCGGACACCTCGTAGCCGCGGATGATGTTGATACTCGCCTGCGGGGCGATGAGCGAGAGCACATCCACCTCGTCGGCGCTCAACTCCCGGTCTTCGACCTTGACGATGTCCTTCCGGCCGAGCCGGTCGGATGGGACGTTCATACCGATGGAGACCTCCTCGCCGCCGGAGCCGTCGATACCGAGGACGGCGAGCACGTGGAGCGCGGTCCCGCCGGGGATGTGGTCGATGACGGTGCCGTCTTGAATCTTGGAGACGCGGAGTTCGGTGTCTGTCATAGCATGGAATCGAGTAGCGCCATCCGGACTGGGACGCCGCTGTGGGCCTGTTCGAAGTAGCGGGCGTGGTCGGTGTCGTCGATATCCGGCGCGATTTCGTCGACGCGCGGCAGCGGGTGCATCACCGTCAGGTCGTCGCGCGCGTCGGCGAGCGTCTCGGCGTCGATGCGGTACTCGCCGGCGACGGCACGGTACTCGCTCTCGTCGGGGAAGCGCTCCCGCTGGATGCGTGTCACGTACAACACGTCTAACTCCTCGAGTACGGCGTCGAGGTCGGTGTGTTCTTTCACGACAGCGCCCGACTCGTGGAGGTCGAATCGGACGTTCCGGGGAAGCCGGAGGGACTCGGGGCTGATAAAGTGCATCCGCGCGTCGAAGTTCGTCAACGCGCCGGCCAGTGAATGAACCGTACGGCCGTACTTCAGGTCGCCCATCACGCCGACCGTCAGGTCATCGAGGCCAGCGTTTTCTCGGATGGTGTAGAGGTCGAGCAAGGTCTGGGAGGGGTGTTGGCCGGCACCGTCGCCGGCGTTGACGACGGGGACGTCGACGAACTCGGCGGCGAGTCGGGCGGCTCCCTCGCTCGGGTGCCGGAGGACGATGCCGTCGGCGTACCCCTCGACGACGCGCATCGTGTCGGCGAGCGATTCGCCTTTCTTGACCGACGACGACTCGACGGTCCCCATGTCGACGGTGTCGCCGCCGAGCCGTTTGATGGCGGTTTCGAAGCTCATTTTCGTTCGGGTACTCGGCTCGAAGAAACAGAGCGCCAACAGCGCATCGGGGTGCGCGTCGGCGAAGGCGGTCGGGTCGGCGTCGAACTCGGCGGCCCGGTCGAGCACCGATTCGATGTCCGCCCGCGAGAGCTGTTTCGCGCCGATGAGGTGGTCGTGGCGCACTATGTGTCTCCGCGACTGCGAGCACTACCAAGCTTTCGACCCGCGGCCCCTTCCGACCGCCCGGTGGCTGGGCGCGGTCGATGTTCTTCAGTGATGAGGGCCCACGCCCGGTGTGCTCGCAGTCGCTGGCGGAAAGGGCGGTGTCGGACGGACGACGACCACCCTGGGGCTTGCCGCTGCCGCCGCTCGGGTCGGCTACGCACCGGTCGTGGTCGACGCGAACCGCGACTGTCCGGACCTCGCGCGCCGGGCCACTGTCGACCCTGCTGGCGTCGAGACACTCGCCGCCGGTGGTTCACTCTCGGAGGCCGGCGAAACTACTGACGGCGTCGCTATCATCGGTGCGAGCTACGAGACTCCGGCGACCGACTACGAAGCCGCACTCCAACGGCTGGTCGAAAGCTCGCGCCCGGTGTTCATCGACTGTCCCGCGGGAGCCGGTCCCGACGCGACGCGACCCCTCTGGTTCGCCAGCCGAACCGTCCTCGCGACGACGGCAACCGAGCGGGCCGTTCGTGCAGCCGAAAAGACGAATGCGATAGCGCGTCGGCTCGACGCCCCACCGATTGCGACGGTCGTGACGCGAGCCGAGAAGCCGGGACCGGCGGTGAATCTCCGGCCCGCGCTGACGGCGACAGTTCCGACCGTCGACCGGCCGGCGTGGCGACGGGCCGGCCGGGCCTACGACCGGGTGTGGCGACAGCTCGTTTAGCGTCGCCGACGTACGTCGTTGCTCGTTCGCACGTCGATGCTCGTCTTGTTCGTGGTGCGAATCCAGTCGAGATACGACTGCATCCGGTCGGCCTCACGCAGCTTCTGTGCTGTGTGGTACTCCTCGATGAGTTCCTCGTTCGTGAACAGCGCGTGGAGCTGGTCGTGACACGGGGAACAAATCAGCGCGACCGGCGACTCCCTGCGGTGTTCGGGGACGAGGTGGTGTCGCTCCATCGGCAGCGCGTCGCCGTAGCGACCACACAGCGCACACGGCTCCGGCTCGTTGGACATGCCTGTACGGAGGCGGCGAGGAAAGTAAAATCGCGCGTCGAAGCGTTACTCTTCGATCTCTGCGGCGAGTTCGTCGGCGTCGATGTCGGCGTCTTCGAGCGCCTCCTCGATGTCAGCACCTTCTGCGCCGCCACCCATACCGCCCATGCCACCCATCATGCCACCCATGCCCATGCCGGAGCCGTCGATGACCTCCTCGATGATGATGCGGTCGATGCCGGTCTGGTCGATGACCTGCTGGCCGATCTGCTGTTTCTGGAACATCCACTGCTGGTTCATGGCCAGTTGCGGCGTGGACTCGATGTACAGCGTCGTCTTCTCGACCGTCTCGGTGACGGTTTCCGGCTCGCCGTCCTCGTCGTCCGGCTCTTCGACGGTCGTCTCCTCGACTTCCTCCTCTTCGAGCCGCATCTCGAGGTCCACGTCTAGGAACATGCTGAACAGGCCCTCTGCCTGTTCGAGCGTGTCCTCAACCTCTTCGAGAAGCTCGTACTCGTACTCGACGGACTCACCGGCCAGCGGGTGATTGAAGTCGACGCGTGCGCGGCCGCCGACGATCGTTTCGAGATACCCCTGATCGCCGTCGATTTGGACCTGCGCGCCCGGGCGCATGGAGTCTTCCGGAATCTTGTCCGCGGAGACGGTGCGGACCTCGCTCTCGTCGTACTCGCCGAAGGCGTTCTCGGCGCTGACGGTGACAGAGCCGGAGTCGCCTGCCTCCTTCCCCACGATGTCCTCCTCGACGGTCGGGAAGAGGTGCTGTTCGCCGAGCGCGATGACGCGCGGCTCGAACTCGCCTTGGTCGGCGACGCCCTCCTCCTCTGCGACTTCCTCGTCGGTCGTGTCGACGAGCTGGCCGCCCTCGGTGGTGCGAGCGGTGTAAGCGATGCGGACGAAGTCGCCGTCCTGCAGTCCGGTCGTCTCCGTCTCTTCGGTCTCGTCGGCTTCCTCACTCATACCACACGAAACTCACGTCGCACCCTTAACAATCACGTTTCGCCCGCCGGCGCGTTTTTGCGTCTCGCCCGCTCAAACCGCCTTATGTACGAGGTCGAACTCAAACTCCGTGCCGACCACGACCCCCTCCGCGAGCGACTCGACGCCCGCGCGACCCGCGACCGGTCCGTCACCCAAACCGACACCTACTACGACGCACCTCACCGCGACTTCGCCGAGACCGACGAGGCCGTCCGGGTCCGCGTCGAACGCGAAGCCGAGGAGTCGGTCGCCAAGCTCACCTACAAGGGACCGCTCCTCGATTCGGAGTCGAAGACGCGCGAGGAGCACGAGACCCTCGTCGCGGACGAGGATGCGACGCGAGGAATCCTCGACGGACTCGGCTTCGAGCCGGCCGCTACCGTCGAGAAGCACCGGGTCTTCTACACCCTCGACGGCTACACCGTCACCCTCGATTCCGTCACCGACCTCGGCGAGTTCGTCGAAATCGAGACGGAAGTCGAGACCGAAGCCGAGATTCCGGCCGCCCGCGACCGCGCTCGTGCCCTCCTCTCCGAGCTCGGAGCGGACCCGGACGAAGGTATCCAAACCTCGTATCTCGGGCTGTTGCTCTCGAAATCAGATACGTCACAGTAATTTTCCGTGCCTGCGGTGTTTCCGTAAGTTATAGAACCGCCCGCGAGGTATCGGAGGCAATGACAGACCGCAATATTCGCGTCGAGCCGGTCGCCGGCCGCGCGGTGGAAGACCAGGAGACGGAAATCGTCGAACGCAAGGGGCTCGGCCACCCGGACTCCATCTCCGACGGCATCGCAGAACACGTCTCACAGGCACTCGCTCGCGCGTATCTCGACCGCGTCGGCAAGGTGCTCCACTACAACACCGACGAGACGCAACTGGTCGCCGGCACCTCAGCGCCCGCCTACGGGGGCGGTGAAGTCCTCGAGCCAATCTACCTGCTCATCACCGGCCGCGCCACCAAGGAGTACGCCGAGTACGAGAACGGCCAGGTCGTCCGCCACCACACCATCCCGACCGAGACCATCGCGCTCCGTGCCGCCCGCGACTACTTCGCCGAGAACTTCCCGGAGATCGACTTCGGCACCGAGGTCATCGTCGACGTGAAACTCGGCGAAGGCTCGGGCGACCTCCAGGAGGTCTTCGGCGAGGAGGGCAAACAGATACCGAAGGCAAACGACACCTCATTCGGTGTTGGGCACGCCCCGCTGACGGAAACCGAACAGATTGTGCTCAACGCCGAGCGCGAACTCAACGGGAGCTTCGGCGAGCGCCACCCCGCCATCGGACAGGACGTGAAGGTGATGGGCAAACGCGAGGACGACGAAATCGACGTGACGCTGGCCGTCGCGATGATCGACAGCTTCGTCGACTCGCTGGAGGCGTACAAGGAGCACGTCGCCGCCGTCCGCGAGTTCGTCACCGACCTCGCCGGCGAGTACACCGACCGCGACGTGACCGTCCACGTCAACACCGCCGACGACTACGACCACAACTCCGTCTTCCTCACCACCACCGGCACCTCCGCCGAGCAGGGCGACGACGGCTCCGTCGGCCGCGGCAACCGCGCAAACGGTCTCATCACCCCGAACCGGTCGATGTCGATGGAGGCCACCTCCGGAAAGAACCCCGTCAACCACATCGGGAAGATCTACAATCTGCTCGCCACCCAGATTGCCGAGGCCGTCGTCGCTGAGGTCGACGGGCTGCGCGAGATTCGGATTCGGCTCCTCTCGCAGATCGGCAAGCCGATCGACGACCCGCACGTCGCCGACGCTTCGCTCGTCACGGAAGACGGCGTCGAGATTGCCGACGTGGAGGAGGAAGTCGAGGCGGTCGTCGACCGCGAACTCGCCGACGTGTCGAGTATCACTCAACGCGTCATCGACGGCGAACTCTCTACCTTCTGAACCCACCTTTTTGCTGTTCGGGCTTCCTCGCGCGCCTCCGGCGCGCTGCGGGGAGCCACTCACAGCAAAAATCTGGGTCAAAAAGCCGCAGCCGTGGCTCGCTTCGCTCGCCACGGGGAAACGCCTCACTTCGTTCGGCGTACACCTGGACAAGTGAACGAAACCGCTTTGCCGTCGCCTCCGTTGCTCGAAGTATGACCCGCGTGTGTCTCGTCGGCGACCCGGAGGTGAATCTCCGCTACGAACTCGTCTCCCGCGAGACCGCACGCAACGCGCTCGCGACCTACTCGCTCGCAGAACCGTACCAGAACACCGTCGCCGTCGAAACCGTCAGTCTCGGCGCGGCGGTCTCGCTGCTCAACGACCTGAACTGGTATCTCGTCCGGTTTGCCGACGCCGCGCTCGTGCTCGAACCCTCAGTCAGCGACGAGGAGTGGCTCTCGCGTGACCTCGCGCGACAGGTCCGCGACGACGAGATTCCCCCCGACGAGACCGACCGATATCTGAAGGTGTACGGTATCGAGGACGGCGAACTCGTCGAACCGATGTTCGTCGCCCGCACCGGCCACGAACTCCCCGACTACGACCTCCAAGACGTGGACGAGACTCTCCGCGTCCGGGTGACCGAATCCGAGTTCGGTGCGTAACACCTGAGTTGTAGACGGGAAAACACGACCAGATATGGTCTCCCTCCAGTCGTATCTCGACCGCGCGAGAGCCGGCCTCGATGGGGTCTGGTGGCTCGCTGTCGTCCCGTTCGCCGTCGCCCTCCTCTCGACGGAGAAATTCACCCAACTCGGCAACGCCGACTTCCACGTCGGCGTCTCCGTCTCGTTCCCGTTTCCCGTCACGGGCGGGTGGGCATTCCTGAGTCTCCCCGACACTACCACCGGGGTCGGAACGGACGGCGTCCAGACGGCCGTCACGCAGTTCGGAGCCGTCGCCCTCGGGTTCGCGCTCGTCTCGCTGCCGGCGACCGCCCTGTTCGTCAATTTCGGCCTTTCGGGTTCCGTCGGTGGGTTGGCCGTGCTCGCGCCGGTCGGTCTCGTCTTCGACACCGCCACGATGGCGTTTGTCCACGACGCGTTCGACCTGTCGTCTGCGGAACAACGCGAATCCTTTTCGGCCTCCGACGACTCCACGACCTATGAGTAGCTACGAGAGACAGTCGAGCAACAGCTTCCTCCTCGCGGCGCGCGAGTGGCAGGCAATCGGCGGCGCGACCGGGCTGATGATTCTGAACGTCATCCTGATGTACGCCGTCGCGTTCACCCCGCTTGCCGGCATCAATCGCATCGTCTTCGCGGTGCCGATCGTCGGTTCACTCGTCTACGGTGCCGTCATCACCGTCGGCGAACTGCTCGCCGAACGCGGCTTCAAGAACAACACGACCCCCCTCACACTGGTGGGGGTCGTCCTGCTAGAGGTCGGGTTCGGGCTGTTCGGCGGCGGAATACTCTCATTTCTCGCTCCCGACGTGCGACTCCTCGCGCTCGGTGTCGCGGGCGTCGTCACGGCTGTCATGACTGCCGGCATCGGCACCTACGTCTACGCCCGCTCGGACACTGACTTCGACCACTACGGCAAAATCGCGACGGGCGCGTTCCTCGTCGGCTTGGTCGCTATCCTCGCCGGGTCGTTCATCTCCATCGTGTTGCTGGTCGGCTTCGTTGCCATCTTCCTTGGGTTTCTCTTTCGGTTCGGCTACGAGATGTGGGAGATTCGAGAGAATCGCGGGCTGAACACGGCGATGCAGGCTATCGGTCTCTACGTCGCCGTCGCCGGTGTCTTCGTCCACATCCTCCAGCTCGTCGTCCGCGCGCTTGCTCGCCGCTAATCGAACATCCCGGTCGACATGTACCGTTCGCCGGAGTCCCAGTACACCGTGACGACGAGCGGCGCGTCGGCGGGCAGTTCACGCTCGGGAGCCTCCGGATTCCCGTCGAGGAGATTCGTCCGTGTGTCCGGTCCCGGCACGTCGGCGTCGGTCGCGAGCCGCTCGGCAACGCGCTTGGCGGCGAGGTTCGACGCCGCTGACGACTGGCCGACGAGCAGTCCCTCCTCGCGGGCGAGTCGGCGCGCCTCCTCCTCGGCGGCGTCAAGCGAGACCGTCTCCACGCCGTCCAGCAAGTCACGGTCCAGATTCGGCGAGACGAACCCCGGTCCCATCCCCTGGAAGGAGTCGCCGACTGGCTCGCGTCCGGAGAGAACTGCGCTGTCCTCGGGTTCGACCGCGACGATATCCATCTCCGGGTGCTCCTCGCGGAGTCGCCGCCCGATACCCGAGATTGTCCCACCCGTGCCGACCCCGGCAACGAGCGCGTCGATGTCTCTCCCCTCGACCTGCTCGAGAATCTCCTTGCCCGTCGTCTCGTAGTGCGCGCGCGGATTCGCCTCGTTCTCGAACTGCCGGAGCTGGACGGCGTCTTCCGTCTCCTCCAGTTCGTCGGCGTGGTCCTTCGCGTCGGAAATATCCCCCTCTACAAGGTCGAGGCGTGCGCCGTACGCCCGCATAATCTGCTGGCGCTCCGGCGATTTCGACCCCGGCATCACGATGATGGCGTTGTAGCCGCGCGCTGCGGCGACCATCGCGATACCGATGCCCGTGTTCCCCGAGGTGGGTTCGACGATGGTGTCGCCCGGTTCGATTTCGCCGGCTCGCTCAGCGGCCTCAATCATCGCGAGTGCGGGCCGGTCCTTCGCGCTCCCGCCCGGATTGCGCGACTCTACCTTCGCGGCGACGATGCTGCCAGGGGGTGACTCCACCTGCACGAGCGGGGAGCCGACCGTGCCGAGTACGCTCCGATTCATTGGCCGACGTTCGCCAGCGACGGATAAGGGGGCTACGGTCTCCCGGGTCGCCGCCCGTTATATAGTACCGTCAGCCGTACAATCGGTGTGGAGTACGACGAGATTCGCTACGAGACGGACGACGGTATCACAACCATCACCATCGACCGGCCGGAGGTGTACAACGCCTTCACCCGGACGACCGTGCTCGAACTCAACGACGCGGTTCGGCAGGCGGGGAACGACGAGGACACCTACGCCGTCGTCCTGACGGGGGCGGGCGACGGCTTCTGTGCCGGCGCGGACACGACCGAGATGCCCGACTGGGACGACCAGTCGCCCGAGGAGTACGGCGCGTATCTCTGGCTCATCCAGCAGTTGGTCGCGAAGCTCCGGGGCCTGTCGACGCCCTCTATCGCGGCCGTGAACGGGCCGGCCGTCGGGGCGGGCTGTGACTTCGCGCTCGCGTGTGACCTCCGGGTCGTCGGCGACGAGTCGCTCCTCCGCGAGGGGTTCGTCAACATCGGTCTCATTCCGGGGGACGGCGGGGCGTGGCTGTTACCCCGGCTCGTCGGCGAAGCGAAAGCCCGCGAGTATCTCCTCACCGGCCGCGATATCACCCCCGAGGCGGCCGTCGATATCGGCCTCGCCGTCGAATCCAGCCCCGACCCGCTCGACGCGGCGACCGGCCTCGCGCGCGAAATCGCCAACAAGCCGGCGACGGCCGTCCGTCGGACGAACGACCTCGTGGATCCGACCCGTTCCTTCGAGGAGTACTGTCAGCTCGCGAGCGAGTACCAGTGGGAGTGTGTCACCGACCCGGAACACGCCGAGGCGGTCACGGCGTTCAACGAGGGCCGCGAGCCTGACTTCGACCGCTAACGCTCAGAGACCTTCGGCACGCCGTCTCCTTTCAACGCCCTCGCGATGGTGTTCAGCTGCATCTCGTCGGTGCCGGCCGCGATGCGGCGACCCCGCGCCAGCCGGTAGAGATACTCCAGCGGGTGGCCCTGCTGGTAGGCGCGCGCGCCGACGATTTGGACCGCCTCGCTGATGACTTCCTCGGCGACCTGTGAGGCGTGGAGCTTCGCGACCGAGGTCTTGAGCCGCGAGGGTGCACTCTCGTGGCCATCTGCGCTCGCGGCCGTGTTGTAGACGACGCCGGCGGCCGTCTCCAACTCACGATACATCTCGGCGAGCTTCCACTCGATGCCCTGAAACTCGTCGAGCGACTGGCCGAACTGCTCGCGCTCGTCCGCGTACGCGAGCGCCCGCTCCAGTGCGGCCGCGGCCCACCCGATAGCGAGCGTCGAACTGCCGAGTCGCTCCCAGTTCAGCGACACCAACTGCTGTTTGAAGCCGTCCTCCCCTCGGGTGAGGACGTGGTCTGTCGGTATCTCCACGTCGTCGATGCTGAACTGCGTCTGGCTGTACCCAGCCATGTTCCGGTACTCCTCGACAACCTCGATGCCGGGGTCGTCAAGCGGGAGCACGACCGAGCCGAGACCCTCCGGGAACCCGACCCACGTGACGGCCACGTCCGAGAAGGGGACGCCGCCGACCCACATCTTCTCGCCGTTACAGACGAGCCGGCCGTCTTCCTCCTCGACGGTCGTCGTCATGTTCCCCACGTCGGAGCCGGCGTCGGGTTCGGAGATGGCGATGGAGATGTGGTCCTCGCCGGCGGTCACGCCCGGCAGGTACGCCTCCTTCACCGACTCGCTCCCGAACAGGTCGATGGCGCGGGGACCGACCATCGACTGGGTGTACACAAACCAGCCGGTGTCCGGGCAGGCGCGGCTCACTGCCTCGGTCAACACCACCGACGCGAGGTCGGACATCCCCTCGCCGCCGTACGCCTCGTCGATGGAGGGACAGTACAGCCCCTCGTCGGCGAGCAACCGGAGGTTCTCCCAGGGAATCTCCCCCTGCCACGTGTACGCGTCGGCTTCGAACGCCGTCGCGACCTCCTCGACGCGCTCGGCGTACGCCCGCAGTTCCGGCGATAATGCCTGCATGTCCCCAGATTGGAGTGCCAGACGGTTAATTCGTGGCGTCGGCTCTGTCCACGACGGCGGGTGTCTCCCCCGACACGACAACTGATAAATCGCCCCGGACCCTCCCTCCGGTATGCAACTCGAGACTATGCGGCCGAACCCGACGTGGGACGCGGCCTCGTATGAAAGCGCCGTCGAGACATTCGCGCAGTTGGACGACCCGACCATCCACGTCTGGGGCGGCGACTGGTGTAAGGACTGCCGGTCGCAGCTCCCGGACTTCGGTGCCGCGCTCGAGGCCGCCGGCATCCCCGACGAGCAGATTCACCATCACCCCGTCGAGAAGAACGACGACGGCTCGAAGTCGGGCGAGCTGGTGGAGGAGTACGGTATCGAGCTGATTCCGACGGTCGTCGTCGAACTCGACGGCGAGGAGCGCGCCCGCTTCGTCGAAGAGGAGAACGCCCCTATCGTCGTCTACCTCGCAGAACAGTTCGCCTAAGCCGACGCGAACAGCGGCGCGGGGTGGTCGTCGTCTTCGGTTATCACGCCCGACAGCACGACCTCGTCACCGATAGCGACGCGCTCGCTGTCCCCGTCGATGCGTACCATCACCTTCGCGTCGCCGAGTTCGACGACCGTGACCTGGTAGCCGCGCTCCTCGAACCCTTCGGGCGGCACCTGAATTGTCGTCTCCGAGTGGACGACTCCCTCGGTCGGAAGCGACACGCGGGTCAGTTCGCGGTTCCCGCAGTGGGGACACGCGCCCGTCGGCACGCCGTTCGTGTGGCCGCACTCCTCGCAGGCGAGTCCGAGCAGTTCGCCGTCGCGGACCGCCGCCGCCCACTCGTCGTACGTCAGGCTCATGCACGACCCTCCAGGACGCTGACGACGGTCGTGGCAGCGTCCCCGCCGAGGTTGTGCGCGACGCCGACGTTCGCGTCGGGGATCTGACGCTCCCCGACCGTACCGCGAATCTGCTCGGTCAACTCGACGATTTGGGCCGTCCCGGTCGCACCGATGGGGTGGCCCTTCGCCTTCAGCCCGCCGGACGGATTGATCGGTCGGTCGCCGTCCAGCGCGGTGCGGCCCTCGGTCGCGTAGGTCCCGCCCTCGCCGTCGGGGGCGAAGCCGATAGCCTCGCTGGCGAGAATCTCAGCGCCGGTGAAGCAGTCGTGTACCTCCGCGAAGTCGGCGTCGTCGGCCGCGATGTCGGCCTGCGCGTACGCCTCACTCGCGGCGTCGCGGGCGGCCTGTGTCGCGGACAGGTCAGCCTTGTCGGCAATCGGGACCACGTCCGTCGCGTGGCCGACGCCGGTCACGTCAACGGGCGCGTCGAAGGAGTCGGCGAGGTCGTCACTCACGACGACCACAGCGCTCGCGCCGTCGGAGAAGGGACAACAGTCCATCAGCCGGAACGGGTCGGCGACGACCGGTCCCTCGAGCACCTCGTCGACGGTCGTCTCCTTCCCGAAGTGCGCGCGCGGATTCAGCCGCCCGTTCGCGTGGTTCTTCACGGCGACCGCGGCGAGGTCCTCTTCGGTCGTCCCGTGCTCGTGCATGTGGCGTTTCGTCAGGAGGGCGAAGACGCTCGGGAACGTCAGTCCGGTCGGCTGCTCGTACTGGCGGTGGGAGGCGGACGCGAAGATGCGCGTCATCGCCGGGGTGTCCTTGCCCGTCTCAGGGGTACACCGCTCGACGCCGCCGACGAGGACGATATCGTGGACGCCGGCATCGACCGCCTGCACGGCGTTTTTGAACGCGTTGGCCGAGGTGGCACAGGCGTCCTCGAACCGCTGGACTTCGAGACCGGCCGCACCGATGTGGCTGGCGACGCGCGGGCCGAGATGCGTCTCGTTTTCGGCCTGCCCGCTCATCGCGTTCCCGAAGTAGAGCGCGTCGAGGTCGTCGGTCGTCACGCCCGCGTCGTCGAGCGCGCCGAAGGCTGCCTCGCCGAACAGTTCTTGTAGTGGTGTGTCGTGGACGCCGAACTTGGTCATGCCGGCCCCGACGACTGCTGCGCGAGTCATACCGCTGTTCGTGTGTGAGCGCTAATCAAGGGACCGCTTGTCGGCGGCTACTTCCGGAACTCCCGGTTTGGGGGGTCGCGCCGTTGTCTCCCGCCGGAGCCGGGAATCGCGAGCCAGATGAGCGGCGCGCCGACGACCACACCGGCGAGGGTGGCGACGACGACCGCAACCGGCGACGCTTCCGCCTGTACCGCGATGAGTCCCGCAGAGAGCGCGACAATCGCCGTCAGTCCCGCCTTCACGCGGAACGCGAAGGAGTCGCGCTCTTCGGAGCTGATGGGACCGACCATCAGTTCTGCCCCCGAACGCGTCCCCGCCGCTCCGTACGCATCTCCATACTCCCGGATGCAGTGGCACCGAGTTACCCCTTCCGGTTCAGGCGTCGCACGCGACAACAGACGTTTTATCCACTTCACCCCGAAACTGCGAGCATGAACGCCCGCGACCGCACGGACCTGATTACGCGGTACACCGAAGAGACCGTCACCGAAGAGGAGATCGAGACGCTGCTCGAGGAGCGCGAGGACCCCCACGCGTACATCGGCTACGCCCCGACCGGCGAGATGCACATCGGCCACTTCACGACGATGCGCAAGCTCGCAGACTTCGTCGCCGCCGGACTCGAGGTGACCGTCCTCGTCGCCGACCTCCACGCCCACCTCGACGACGAGAAGTCGCCCTTCGAGCTACTGGAGGCTCGGTCGACCTACTACGAGGAGGCCATCCGCGGGATGATCGAGGCGGCCGGCGGCGACCCGGACGACGTGGAGTTCGTCCGCGGCACCGACTACCAGCTTGAGGAGCCGTACACGCTCGAACTCTACCGGCTCATCGCCGACACCACTATCTCGCGGGCGAAACGGGCAGGCAGCGAGGTCGTCCGCCAGTCCGACAACCCCAAACTCGGCGGCTTGGTTTACACGCTGATGCAGAGTCTCGACGTGCTGGCGCTCGATGCCGACATCGCCTACGGCGGTATCGACCAGCGGGGTATCTACATGCTCTCCCGTGAGCTGTTCGACGACGACGAGAAGCCGGCCTGCGTGTTCGCACCGCTACTCTCGGGGTTGACCGGCGGGAAGATGTCCGCCTCCGACGCCACCTCGAAGGTGAATCTCACCGACTCCCCCGATCAGGTCGACGAGAAGATACAGGGAGCATACTGCCCGCAAGGCGAAGTCGAGGACAACGGCGTTCTCGAATACCTCGAATACCTCGTCTTCCCGGTGTTCGACGAGCGCGGTGAGGTCCTCACGGTCGAACGCCCCGAGGAGTACGGCGGTAACCTCGTCTACGAGACGTACGACGAACTGGAGACCGACTACGTCTCCGGCGAGCTCCATCCCGCCGATTTAAAACCCGGCGCGGCGGCGGCCATCTCGGAGGTGATCGACCCGGTTCGCGAGCGGCTCACGAGCCAGCCGGACCTGCTGGCGGACGCATACCCGGACACCTACGATTGACATCCTCCCCTCCCTGAAGAGCGAGGATCCCCACGTTGGGATATTGTGGTTTACGACGTGACCTGTTCTTGAGGCGCGAATGCGCTGCTCTATTGAAAATGGAAGACAGCAACGGGATCACGCCGTAATGAGTTTAGGAAAACGAGGTCGAGAAGACGGTAATGGGAGTCGCCTTGCTCGACCTCGTTGAGACAGCACTACGTGTAGCTAAACAAGCGTTGGGGAAGCGAGCGGGCAAGCCCGTCTCGGGCGGGCTTGCCCGCGAGACCCACATCGTCGCACACTGTATTCGGAAGGAAGAAGACCACAGCTACGCCGAACTCGTAGATCGGCTCAGTCTCATGCCGGACGTGTGTGAGCGTCTCGGGATCAGCTCGGATGCTCCACCTGATCCAACCACGTTCTACCACTCGTTTGATCGGTATGCGATGTATGTCTGGCGGGCGTTGCTGCGCGTTTCAGCGCAGCAACACCCGCAATCCGGCCACGTTGCCCTCGACAGCACGTTCTTCGAGCGATCTAACGCTTCCCAGTATTATTGTCAGCGGAAAGGACGGACAGTAAAGACGGTCAAGGCGACGACATTGACCGATACAGAGTCGCTGGCGGTGTTGGACGTTCACTGCTGTATCAAGCATGAGCACGATACGAAGGCTGGCCCGCGGGTCGTCCGCCGGAACGCGGACGACCTGCGGGCCGTCGCTGCCGATAACGGATTTCAAGATTGGCACACCGAATGCGAGATCGCAGCATTAGATGTGGACTACCTCATTCAGTACCGTGGATCGACCCCGAAGGCAGCAGCAAACAACGCGCTGATCCGGGCAAAAGGCTATACACAGCGGTGGATGTCGGAAACATCCTACTCAACGGTCAAGCGAACGCAGGACTCCGCCCTGCGTTCGCAATTCTGGTACCGACAGTTCCGTGAGATCATCCTCTCGTTCGCCCTCAACAACCTCAAGAAGCTCACCAAAACACTATGATCCCGCTCCCGTACCGCATTTTCAATAGAGCAGAATGCGCCAGTTTCCTTGTCAAACAAGAACGTCGATGGCTGTGCCAACCAGCCGTTACTCCTATTCACCGACAGATTCGGTGAACTCGGAGATACTTTTTGTCGAAGTATGGAATATCCAGATGTGACATCGAACGGTGGATTGCGTAGGAGTTGTCGGATTCATCCCCGCCCTGAAGGGCGGGGCTTTCTCCCCGGTTCTCCGTAATCGCGGCTACTCTCCGCCGTCGGCGCGTGGCAGTTCCAATTCGAACTCTGCCCCACCCAACTCGCTCTCGTTGACGCGCAGCTCCCCCCGTACGTACTGATTATCTCCTCACACAGGTAGAGTCCGAGCCCGGTTCCTTCGCTTTCCTCTCCCTTCTCTCCCTTCTCAAGCACGCGCGAGCGCATTCCTTCGGGGATGCCCGGCCCGTTGTCGGCGATGCGGACGACCACGCTGTCTGTCGTCGTCTCGGCGGTGACCCGGACGAGTGGCTCGTCGGCGTCGTTGTGCTCAACGGCGTTCGTCAACAGATTATGGAACAGCTCGGAGATGAGGTCGTCGGCCAACACCTCGGCGGGGGGGAAGACGCCGTCGATTTCGAAGACGGCTGCGGGGTGGGCGTCGCGGGCGTCTTCGACGGCGTCGGTCAGCTCTTCGTCGAGTGGCGTCGCGAACAGTTCGTGTTCGTTCCCCTCGATGACGGCCTTCATGAACGAGCGCATCGTGTTGATGAGGTCGGTCATCGAGTCGACGCGGTCGATAATCGTCTCGACCCGCTCGCGCTGGTCGTCGGTAACGCTCGACTCGAGGAACTGGCCTTGCATCCGGACGACGTTCATGCCGTTGAGGAAGTCGTGACGGAGAATGCGGTTGAGAAACTCCATGCGCTCACGCTCCTCCCGGATAGTCCGTTCGCGTTGGAGCCGTCGCAGGGTCTCGCGCAGATGCGTCGTCAACAGCTCGCCGGCCCGGATCTGGCTCTCGTCGAAGCTCTCCCCACGCTTGCTCGCCTGCAACAGCCCCTGTCCGCCAACTGGAATCGTCAGTATCTCCTCGTCACCTCGCCATGTCACCGACGACCCGCCGTCGCGCGCGACGAGCGGCTGCTTGTCGAGCGTGAGCTTATCGGCTGCAGTCTGGTCGAGCAACCCGTCTGTTCCGTGGGTTCGCACCGGCTCGCCGTGGATGTAGAGAACGGCGCGCTCGAAGTGGAGCGACTGTTCGGCGGCGCTCACCGCGAGGTCGAACGCCTCGTCCGTGTCGGGGGCGTTCGCCATCTCCGAGGCCGACTGGTGGAGCTGTTCGATACGGCTGCGAGCGACCCGCTCGCGGGCGAGCTGTTTCTGCTCGGTCACGTCCGTCAACACGAGAAACAGCTCTGCGGTGTTGTCGCCGGTCTCGTCGTACGGCGTCACCTGTGCGATGAAGTCGCGCTGTTCGCCGCGGTCGTCGAGGGTCACCTCGACTTCGAACGGTTCGCCCGCGGTGATGTATTCGATGAACGCGGTGCGTGACTCCATCCCGGCCGCCTGAATCACCTCCTCGAAGACGACCGTCGCGTCGTCGAAGTTATCATCGAAGACGGCGTTCGTCGAGAGCGAGACGACCCGCTCTGGCGAGACGCGGAGTGTTGCCACGTCGTCTGCAGTGTTCTCGAACAGTGCCGCCGTCCGGCTCTGTTCTCTGTCCGCACGCTGTTTCCCCTGCTCTCGGCGCACGTCGAAGATGCCGACGCCGAAGGCGACGACGCTCCCCAGCAGAATCGCGTCCAGCGCGATGACGATCGGCTTGTACTCTCCCTGGAGTCCGACCTGGATGCCGAGTATCCACGTGAACACGAAGCCGAAGCCGGCGGCGATCCCCCACGTCCAGACGATCATCCGGCGGACGTAGCGGAACTGCCAGTCTCGGGAGGCGACCCAGAAGCCGCCGGCGACCAGCAGGAGCGCGAGGAGCAGTCCGATCGAGTTCTCGATCATCGTGGAGTAGATTGGTTTGCCCCCGACGGTGATATCCTCGTACATATCGAGAACGGGGACGGTGATGAGCCCGGCACCCAGCGCACAGATCGAAAGCCCCGCGAGCACACGCTTGGGTCGGCCGGAGAGGTCCATGGTCGAACGTCACTGGAATCGGTCAAAAGCGTTGGTGGTGGGTGCTCTCCTGGACACAGACTGCGGCACGTCCCGGTCTTCGCGCTCTCTGGGGCTCCAACTGATTCTCGCGGTGAGCTAAACGCGTGAGCCGTGGCGCTTACGCCTCCTGGCTCCGGTTGAGAAACCGCGCCACCGGTTTGTCGACGCGTCGGCCGCCGTCTATCAACACGTCGTGTCCCCAGCCGTCGAGTCGTTCGTATCGACCCCCAAGCGCGTCTGCGGTGGTCGCGAACCGCCTCGCTGTGAAGAAGGGGTCGGCTGTTCCCCCGACGATGAGGCTCGGTACCGATAGCTCCCCCAGCCACGCCGTCGCGTCGAACCCGGTTGCGATTGCAAGTGAGCGTCGAAACGCCTCGGTCGGGTGGTCGGGGAGTCGTGTAAAAGCGCGAATTGCGGGTGCGGCGACCCGATTTCTCCAACCGTCGGTGACGGTGTTGAGACCGGCGCGATACACCTTCCGCCACTGCCCGCTGTGCGCCCACTCGCTCCACTTTTTCAGTGACTCTCGGCCGTGTCTGGAGAGCCGTGCCGCGGCCAGCGCCAGCGTGACCGACCGAACGCGGTCGTCTTGGCGTGCGAGCGCGAGCGTCAGAAACCCTCCCATCGAGACGCCGAGCACGTCGGCCGGGCCGATTTCGTCCAGTACGCTCCGGTAGCCGTCAGCCATCGCCGATGCCGTCGCGGCCTCGCTCTCGACCGGTCGCGAAACGTAATAGACCGTCCGCGGAGCGCCGGCGGCTACACACGCCGTCGCCTGCCGGTAGCAGTAGCCCGCCAGCACGCCGTCGAACCACAACTGGTCGCCGGCGGGAAACAGCGGGTCGTTCACGCCGGGGACGACGAGCAGTGGTGGCCCCGTTCCGTAGCGCACGTACGGATGTCCGGCGACCGTCCCGCGTCGAGGAAACAGACTCATCGTCTACCGTCTCGTGTGGCAGATGCAAAAGCTGTCTCTCCGGCGGGGGGCGTGACACAATTCTTATTCGCCGGTGACGGCTACCCGGGGTATGAACGAGGAGCGGGTCCGTGACATCCTGCGTGGAGTCGAGGACCCAGCGCTGGGCGACGATATCGTCTCGTTGGGACTTGTCAACAGCATTGAACTCGACGGCGACGCGGTGACCGTCGACCTCGCGCTCGGGGCACCCTACTCGCCCGTCGAGACCGATATCGCGAACGAGGTGCGGGAACTGCTCGAGACCGAAGGGCTCGACGTGGAACTTGCAGCCAACGTCGACCGCGGAATCGATCCCGACGAGGAGGTCCTTCCGGGCGTGGAGAACATCATCGCGGTCTCGTCCGGCAAGGGCGGTGTCGGAAAGTCGACGGTGGCCGTCAACCTCGCGGCCGGGCTCGCCGATATGGGCGCGAGCGTCGGGCTGTTCGACGCTGATGTGTACGGGCCGAACGTCCCACGGATGGTCGAGAGCGACGAGCGTCCCCAGGCAACGCCAGACGAGACCATCGTGCCGCCAGAGCGGTTCGGCATGAAGCTGATGAGCATGGCCTTCCTCGTCGGCGAGGAGGACCCCGTCATCTGGCGAGGGCCGATGATCCACAAGCTCATCACGCAACTCGTCGAGGACGTGGAGTGGGGGCGACTCGACTACATGGTCGTCGACCTTCCGCCGGGGACGGGCGATACGCAGCTCACGCTGCTTCAGTCGGTCCCGATTTCGGGGTCAGTCATCGTGACGACGCCACAGGAGGTCGCACTCGACGACGCGCGCAAGGGCCTGCGTATGTTCGGCAAACACGACACTCCCGTGCTCGGCATCGTCGAGAACATGTCCGGGTTCAAATGTCCCGACTGCGGGAACGTCCACGACATCTTCGGCTCCGGCGGCGGTCAGCGATTCGCCGACGAGAACGAACTGCCGTTCCTCGGCGAACTTCCCCTCGATCCCGACGTACGCGAGGGTGGCGACACGGGACAGCCGGTCGTGCTGGACGACGACAGCGACACGGGCGAGGCGTTCCGCGAGTTCGTCCGCGAGACGGCCGATATGCAGGGAATTGTCCACCGCCAGCGCACCGCGAACCGATGAGCCACTCCGACGAGTACCGCGAACTCCTGCGTGAAGTCGCCGAGGACGTGCGTGGAGATAGCTCCGAGTCAGAGCAGCTCGCGGCCATCCTCTATCGCGTCTCGGACCTCTACGACGAGGAGGAAGACACCGACCCACAGGACGTGTACCGGAACGTGAAGACCATCTTCGAGATCAAAGACCGAGGGACGCTGGCACGCGATTGACTCGGGAGTGTCTGTCGTAGCGAACAGGCGACGCAACTGCGTTCCGAACCGGCGCGTCACACGGTTTTGCCGCCGCGGTTGCCCGCGCTCCCGCCGTGACCGGTCCGGGCGGCTCGTCAGGTCATATCGGCCGTGGTCCCGGCTTCGGATTTGAACCTTCACGCTCCGTGGCCTCTCGTGGCACACCGGCGTTCGGTTCGTGATGCTTAAGTAGGCAAGCCGAGTTCCTACAGACGCACTCGATGTAGGGGCGGATGCCCCGAGTCGGGCGGACTCGATCCGTCGGGCGAAGATACACGACCGCGTGTTGCGGTAGCCAAGTGGCCCAAGGCGCTGGGTTGCTAACTCAGTGGCGTAATGCCCCCGGGGTTCGAATCCCCGCCGCAACGCTCACCCACCCCGATAATCATAGATATGAGCGCGGAAGAACCAGACACAGACGCCGAGGAAGACGAGGACATTCAGTACTTCGTCCGCATCGGCCAGACCGACCTCGACGGGACGAAGACCGTCGAGCGGTCGCTGATGGAGTTGAACGGAATCGGCCAGCGAACGGCCCGCATTGTCGCAGCGAAGGCAGACGTCGACCGCGACTCGGTCTTCGGCTCCCTCGACGAGAGCGTCATCGAACGCGTCGTCGAGACCGTCGAGAATCTCGCCGACGAGATTCCAGAGTGGATGGTCAACCACCAGGACCACTACTTCACCGGCGAGTCCACCCACGAGTTCGGCAACGACCTCGAGATGACGCGTCGACGCGACATCAACCGCATGAAGATGATCGACTCCTATCGTGGCGTCCGACACAAGCGCGGTCAGAAGGTCCGCGGACAGCGCACCAAGTCCACCGGCCGTACCGAGGGAACCATTGGTGTGAACGTCGAGGCCATCAAGGAGCAGCAGGCTGAGGAAGCCGCCGAGGGGGATGAAGAGTAATGCCTCTTGGCTCAAACACGAAGTTCTACGAGACGCCGAATCACCCGTACCAGGGCGAGCGCATCGACGACGAGGCGCGCACCCTCGAAACCTACGGGCTGAAGAACAAAGAAGAGCTGTGGCGGGCACAGTCCGAGCTCCGTAGCTACCGACAGGAGGCGCGTGACCTGCTCGGGGACGCGCAGGGCGACGCCGAAGTCGCCGCCGAGGCGGGCGCGGAGTTCCTCGCTCGGCTCAAGCGCTACAGCATTCTCGACGAGAACGAGAGTCTCGACGACGTGCTGTCGCTCGATCTGACGGACGTACTCGAACGACGGCTCCAGACGCTCGTGTACCGCTCTGGACTGGCCAACACGCCGAATCAGGCGCGCCAGTTCATCAACCACGGCCACATCACGCTCGACGGCGCACGCGTTACCACGCCGTCGATGAAAATTGAAGCCGGCGCATCGGACAACCTCGAGTACGAGGAGCGGAGTCCGCTCGCAGACGACCTGCACCCCGAGCGTGCAGGAGGTGATCAAGAATGAGTGACGAGAAATGGGGCGTCGCACACGTGTACGCCTCGTTCAACAATACGATTATCACGGTAACGGACGTGACCGGCGCGGAGACCATCGTGAAGTCCTCCGGCGGAACGGTCGTGAAACAAAATCGTGACGAGGCGTCGCCGTACGCGGCCATGCAGATGGCCGAGGCGGTCGCCGACGACATCCAAGAGGCCGGCATCACCGGCCTGCACGTCCGCGTGCGCGGTCCGGGTGGGAACCTCAACAAGTCTCCCGGTCCCGGCGCGCAGGCGACGATTCGTGCGCTCGCACGCGCAGGACTCGAAATCGGTCGCATCGAGGACGTAACTCCGATTCCGCACGACGGAACGCGCGCACCGAAGAACGCAGGGTTCTGAGATGAGCGAGGAGTACGCCGTAGAGTTCATCGAGCGGGGCGACGACGAGGCGCGGTTCCTCGTGCGCAATCTCGAACCGGCGTTCGCCAACGGTATTCGCCGTGCGATGGTGGCGGACGTGCCGACGCTCTCGATCGACGAAGTGCGGGTCGTCGAGAACTCGTCGGTGATGTTCGACGAGCAGATCGCCCACCGACTCGGGATGGTCCCGCTGACCACGCCCCCGGGCGAGTTCGACGAGGACGATGTCGTCACGCTCGCCATCGACGTCGAGGGGCCGGACACGGCCTACTCGGGCGATCTCGTGTCGAGCGACGGGCTCGTCGAGCCCGCTACCGACGGCATCCCCATCATCGAACTGAAGGAGGACCAGCGGCTCGAAGTTGAAGCCGACGCCGTCCTCGATACCGGGAAGTCCCACGCCAAACACCAGGGCGGCGTGGCCGTCGGCTACCGACATCTCCAGCGCGTGGAGGTCGTCGGTGACCGCGGCGAGTTCGAGGACGAGGAGCCACAGGTCGTGCGCGGCGTCATCGAGGAGGATGGTGAACTCATCCCCGCCGAGGCGTTCGACAACGACCTCACGAACCGCTACGACGGCGAGGAAATCGAGGTCCACGACGTGCCGAACGCGTTCGTCTTCGAGGTGGAGACGGACGGGTCGATGAGCGTCGACGACCTCGTGACCGAGGCGGTCGGCACCCTCCGCGCTCGCGCGGACGAACTGGAATCCGCAGTCCAACTGTAAGATGACCACACACGCCCACACCCCGGTCGCGCCCGCTGGCTCTGTCAGCGACGGCGACACCGAAGGGGTTACGTACGGGCGTGTGGTACGGTCGTCTGCCTGCAGGGATAGCCAAGTCAGGCCAAAGGCGCAGCGTTCAGGGCGCTGTCGTGTAGACGTTCGCAGGTTCAAATCCTGCTCCCTGCATCCATTTTCCTACCAGATGGAGAGTGATACCGAATGAGTAAGACAAATCCGAGACTTGATAGTCTCATCGCCGACCTCAAATCGACCGCCCGCAACGGCGGTGGAGACGTGTGGGCAGACCTCGCCGAACGGCTCGAGAAGCCCCGGCGCACCCACGCGGAGGTCAACCTCGGTCGTATCGAGCGGTACGCCCGCGAGGACGAGACGGTACTCGTGCCGGGCAAGGTGCTCGGCTCCGGTGCGCTCCGCAAGGACGTTACCGTCGCCGCCGTCGACTTCTCCGGTTCCGCCGAGACGAAGATCGAGGCCGCTGGTGAGACCCAGACACTTGAGGAAGCGCTCGAGAACAACCCAGACGGCAACGACGTTCGGGTGATTCGATGAACACAGCAGAGTTCGATGCAGATCTCGTCGTCGACGCCCGCGACTGCATCGTCGGTCGCGTCGCGTCCAACGTCGCACAGCAGGCCCTTGACGGTGACCGCGTGGCTATCGTCAACGCCGAACGCGCCGTCATCACGGGCAACGAGGAGGCCACGATGGACGTGTACCGCAAGCGCGTGGAGGTCGGCTCCGACAGCGGTCCCTACTACCCGAAGCGCCCGGACCGCATCTTCAAGCGAGCCGTGCGCGGCATGCTCCCGTACAAGACGACGAACGGGCGCGAGGCGTTCGAGAACGTCCGCGTCTACGTCGGGAATCCGCACGACGAGGAGGGTGAGGTGCTCGAGGGCACGTCGCTCGACCGACTGTCGAACATCAAATTCACCTCGCTCGCCGAGGTGTCCGAGGAACTTGGTGCAAACGTCACATGGTAACGAACACATCCGGCAAGAAGAAGACCGCCGTCGCCCGGGCGACCGTCAGCGACGGCACTGGTAAGGTACGCATCAACAGCCAGCCGGTCGAGTTGATCGAACCGGAGCAGTCCCGGCTGAAGATGCTCGAACCGTTCCGCATCGCGGAGGCAGACCTCCGCGAGGAGATCGACATCGACGTCGAAATCAGCGGCGGTGGCTTCGCCGGGCAGGCAGACGCCGCCCGGACGGCCATCGCACGCGGGCTGGTCCAGCACAACAACGACGCCGAGCTCCGCGACGCGTACCTCTCGTTCGACCGGTCGCTCTTGGTCAACGACGTGCGACAGTCCGAATCGAAGAAGTGGGGCGGTCCCGGTGCGCGGGCTCGCTACCAGAAGTCCTACCGCTAGGTGATTCACACATGATGGTTCCAGTTCGGTGTTTCACGTGCGGAAAGGTCGTCGGTGAGCACTGGGAGGAGTTCAAAGAGCGCTCCCGCGAGGGCGACGAGGACCCCAAACAGGTGCTTGACGAGCTTGGCGTGGACCGCGCCTGTTGTCGACGCATGCTCGTCTCGCACAAGGACCTCGTCGACATCGTTGCCCCATACCAATGAAAACCGACAACCGATACGAGAAGGCCCGACTCCTCGGGGCACGCGCCCTGCAGGTAAGCTACGGTGCGCCCGTGCTCGTGGACACGAACCAGACCGAGCCGATCCTCATCGCGGCCGAGGAGTACGACGCCGGTGTGCTTCCGTTCACCGTACGGCGAGGTGACGAGACGTGACGCTCATCACCGAGGTGCGATTGCGAGAGATACTCGACTCGCGGGGAAATCCGACGGTCGAAGCCGAGGTCCGGACCGAGTCCGGCGGCTTCGGCCGCGCGGCGGCTCCCTCCGGAGCCTCGACCGGCGAGTACGAGGCCGTCGAACTCCCGCCCGAGGAGGCGATCGCGAACGCTCGCGAACGCGCCGTCCCGCGCATCGAGGGACAGGTGTACGCCGGCGACCAGCGGACGGTCGACCGGACGCTCCACGGCGCGGACGGTACGGACGACTTCTCCGGCATCGGAGCCAACGTCGCCGTCGCCGTCTCGATGGCCGCAGCGAAGGCGGGGGCCGACATGCTCGGCGCGCCGCTGTACCAGCACCTCGGTGGTGCGTTCCGTGGCGACGGCTTCCCGACGCCGCTTGGTAACGTCGTCGGTGGCGGTGAACACGCCGCCGACGCGACAGATATCCAGGAGTTCCTCGCCGCGCCCGTCGGCGCACCGAGCGTGACGGATGCGGTGTTCGCGAACGCGGCCGTCCACGGGGCGGTCGCCGACCTGCTCGCCGAGCGTGACATCCCCGCCGCGAAGGGGGACGAGGGAGCGTGGGCCCCGTCGGTCACCGACGAGGAGGCGTTCGCCATCGTCTCGGCCGCCATCGAGTCCGTGGAAGACGAGGTCGGCTTCGAGATTCGCATGGGACTTGACGTGGCCGCGAGCGAACTGTTCGACGGCGAGCAGTACGTCTACGCCGACACGACGCGCACGCCCGACGAGCAGATCGAGTACGTCGCCGAGTTGGCGAGCGACTACGATCTCGCGTACATCGAGGATCCGCTGGACGAGGACGACTACGAAGGCTTTGCCGAACTGACCGGCCGTGTGTCCGACGAGACGCTCGTCTGTGGCGATGACCTGTTCGTCACCAACACGGAGCGTCTCGCGACGGGGATCGAGACCGGTGCGGCCAACTCGATTCTCATCAAGCCAAATCAGATTGGCACGCTCTCTGACGCGTTCGACGCGATCGAACTCGCGAGAGAGAACGGTTACGACGCCGTCGTCTCCCACCGGAGCGGAGAGACGGAGGACACGACGATTGCACACCTCGCCGTCGCGACCGACGCCCCGTTCATCAAGACGGGCGCGGTCGGCGGCGAGCGAACCGCCAAGCTGAACGAACTAATCCGAATCGAGGCAAACGCATGAGCGACAACGACGAAGGTCTCGAAGCGGCCGAATCCGAGGTCGAGGAGGAGCCCACCGGCGAGACCGGTGCCGTTCCGTCCGAGGACCCGGAGCCGGTCGCCGAGACTGATGACACAGACGAATCGAGCGACGAGACACCGATGCTGGACGAGGACGTCATGCCGGACGACGAGGCGGACCTCCTCATCCCCGTCGAGGACTACCTGGCTGCCGGTGCCCACATCGGGACCCAGCAGAAGACCAAGTCGATGGAGCGGTTCATCCACCGGGTCCGCACGGACGGGCTGTACGTGCTCGACGTGTCCCAGACCGACAGCCGCATCCGAACCGCGGCGTCGTTCCTCTCGAACTACGAGCCGGAGCAGATTCTGGTCGCCTCTTCGCGCCAGTACGGTCGCTTCCCGGCCGAGAAGTTCGCCGAGGCCGTGGGCGCACGCGCCCGCACCGGTCGCTTCATCCCCGGCACCCTGACCAACCCCGACTACGACGGCTACATCGAGCCGGACGTCGTCGTGGTGACCGACCCAATCGGTGACGCCCAGGCAGTGAAGGAGGCCATCACCGTCGGTATCCCGGTCATCGCGATGTGCGACTCCAACAACACGACCTCGAACGTCGACCTCGTCGTCCCGACGAACAACAAGGGTCGAAAGGCGCTGTCTGTCGTCTACTGGCTGCTCGCCAACGAGACGCTCGACAAGCGCGGCGCGGAGCCGACGTACGCCCTCGAAGACTTCGAGACCGAACTGTAAGGCCGATTTTCTACTTTCTCGCGCCCGACAGCGGTAGCTCTCGCAGATACGCGTACAACAGCTCATCGGGGAGCGTCGCGTGCCACGCCGCTCCATCCGTCGGCGTCCCCGTCGCTCGCGCCGAGAAGACGGCAAACGGCTGTGGAACCGGCTCGCGGTCGGTCCAGTCGCTGAGATACCGGACGTGGATGTGGGACAAGCCGGTGAGTGAGACGTTCAGCCCGTACTCTCGGACGGCGGTCTCAGCACACTCGACGTACTCCTGTCCCGGACGGCAGGTGGCTGCCGGCTCGGCCCACCCCTCGTCGGTGTCGACGAGGAGGACGCGGCCGTCGGGGTCGCGGACCCACGCGCCCGCCCCACCCGGGCCGTCGAAGGCAGCCGCGCGTTCACGCAGGCGGTCGTACACGTCTGGCTCGACCTCGCGGTGTTCACCGACCACCTCGACGCTGCCGTACTCGGCGGCGAGTTCCGAGAGGGTGCGGTCGAGGTGCCGGCGGGCATCGGGGACGGACACGGTCGTCGTTGTCGCGGCGGCGGCTTAGTCCTGTTCCAGGCGCGTATCGAACACACTTAACCCGAGCGCGGAGTCACGACGAGACATGACAACATCGAGTGCTCCCGGCAAGGTGTATCTGTTCGGGGAGCACGCCGTCGTCTACGGGGAGCCGGCGGTGCCGTGTGCCGTCGGGCGGCGGGCACGGGTCACCGTCGAGGAGCGCGACGACGACCGCATCCGCGTCGAGGCCGAGGACCTCTCGCTGGACGGGTTCACGGTCACCTACGGCGACGACCCGGGCGACGCCGACGTGAACGTCCCCGGTGACCTCGTCGCGGCCGCGACGGGCTACGTCGACGGCGCGGTCGCACAGGCACGCGACGCCGCGGACGCCCCCGACGCCGGCTTCTCGGTCACCATCGAGTCGGACATCCCGCTCGGTGCGGGGCTCGGGTCGTCGGCCGCCGTCGCCGTCGCCGGTATCGACGCCGCGACGCGGGAACTCGGCGTGGAACTCACGCCGACCGAACTTGCGGACCGTGCCTACCAGGTGGAACACGAAGTGCAGGAGGGACAGGCCTCACGGGCCGACACGTTCTGCTCGGCGATGGGTGGGGTCGTCCGCGTCGAGGGCGACGACTGCAAGCGGCTACCGGACCCGCCGGACCTTCCGTTCGTCGTCGGCTACGACGGGGGTGCCGGCAACACCGGCGAACTCGTCGCCGGGGTGCGTGACCTCCGCGAGCGGTACGACTTCGCCGCCGACGCCGTCGAGTCCATCGGCGACCTCGTGCGCGAGGGCGAGCGCGCCCTCCGCGGGAACGACGTGACCAGACTCGGCGAACTGATGGACTTCAACCACGGGCTGCTCTCCGCGCTCGGCGTCTCCGCGCGGTCGCTGGACGCGATGGTGTGGGCCGCCCGTGGCGCGGGGGCGACTGGCGCGAAGCTGACGGGTGCCGGCGGCGGCGGCTGTGTCGTCGCCCTCGATGAGAGCGACGCCACACGGACTGCCCTCGAGTACACGACCGCCTGCGAGACGGCGTTCCGTGCCGAGCTCGACACGGAGGGCGTTCGCCGTGAGTAGCCCGACGATTCTCAAGCTCGGCGGGAGCGTCATCACCGACAAGGACGCTCCCGAGACGGTCGCAACGAATCGACTCGCCCGACTCGCGGCCGACATCGCCGGGGCCGACGGTCCGCTCGTCGTCGTCCACGGCGGCGGGAGCTTCGGCCACCACCACGCCAGCGAACACGGCGTCTCCCGGACGAACGGGAGCCGCGACGCGCAGGCGGCCCGCGATATCACGAACGCAATGCGTACGCTCAACGACGCCGTGGTCGCGGCGCTCGCCGACGCCGGCGTGGCGGCCGTCCCGGTCCACCCGTTCTCGATGGCCGCACGAGACGCCGACAGCGACCTCACGCTCCCAGCCGGGAGCGTCGAGACGATGCTCGGTTCGGGTTTCGTGCCCGTGCTTCACGGCGACGTGGTCGTCCACGCCGGCGAGGGCGTGACCATCCTTTCGGGCGATGAAATCGTCGTCTCGCTGGCCGAGTCGCTGGGGGCCGACCGCGTCGGACTCTGCTCTGCCGTGCCGGGCGTGCTCGACGACGACGAGAATGTGATTTCCACTATCGAGGCGTTCGACGACGTGGCTCATGTCCTCGGCGGGAGCGACTCGACGGACGTGACCGGCGGGATGGCGGCGAAGGTGCGGGAACTGCTCGCGCTCGACTCGCCGGCGTACATCTTCGACGCCGACGGCGTCGGGCCGTTCCTCGCTGGCGAGCGACCGGGGACGCGTATCGGGTAAGCGAGTGTCAAGATTCAACTGAGTGCCACGACCACTCCTGATATGCACGACGGTGACCCGCGGTGAATCCGCTCCTCCTGGCTCTTGGCGTACTCGGTGTCGGCATCGGCGGCTCCCTCTGTTACTCGGGCTGGAAGACGCGCGCGACGCGCAACCTCATCGCGTCGACCGAGACGACAGAGATTCTCCAGCTCACTCCCGGACCGGCCGAGGTTGTGGGGCAAAGCGAGGCGACCGACGACGGACTGTTTCCCGCCCCGTTCACCGACGACGAGGTCGTTGCGGCGTCGTGGGAAATCGAGGAGTGGGAGGAGTCGGGGAAACACTCCTCGTGGCGCAGTGAGGGGTCGGGGTCGTACGCGACGGAGTTTTATCTCGACGACGGAACGGACCGCGTGCTCGTCCGCCCGGAGGGTGCAGACCTGGAGTTCGACCCCGCCGGTCGGTGGGAGCAAGAAATCGGCGTCGACGAACCGTTGCCGGACCCGATACAGGCGTTTCTCGCGATGGATTCGACGCCCGGCGACCCGCAAGAGGCGCTCATCAAGGCGCTCGACTTCGGCCAGCAGGTCGGCGACAGACGCTACACTCAAAACACCATCGCCGCGGGCGACCAAGTGTACGTGCTCGGGACGGCGACCCGCGTCGGGGCACACTCGTTCGGGGCGAACGACTTCGAGATCGTCGCGAGCGCGGACGACGGCCACCGCGACGCCGAGCGATTCATCGTCTCGAACCGCTCTGAGTCCGACCTCATCGACGCACAGGCCTCGTCGGCGCGGTGGCGACTGATCGGCGGTCTCTTCGTGACGCTGCTCGGAGTCGGGTTGCTCGCGGCCGGCGTCGCCGCCTGATTACGGCCGACGACCCACGACACTTTTACGTCTGGCCACGGGAGTGACAGGTAACCGAGACGCGGTCGCCCCGGACCAAGCGGGCGACCGGCTTCGACAGCCGTGGACGGCTGGCTTTCGGGCCACCGTTCCGGTCGGCTGTCACCCGCGCGTGCCGTATCGGACGACAGTTGCGGGTACTCGCCGGTCGCACTCGTGGCGGCCCCTCGGACGTAACCTATGGAAATCGACATCGCAACAATCGGCGGCTACGAGGAAGTGGGCCGGCAGATGACTGCCGTCCGCGCTGGCGACGACATCGTCATCTTCGACATGGGACTGAACCTGTCGAAGGTCCTCATCCACGACAACGTAGAGACGGAACGAATGCACAGCCTCGACCTCATCGACATGGGGGCGATTCCCGACGACCGCGTGATGAGCGACCTCGAGGGGGACGTGCAGGCCATCGTGCCGACGCACGGCCACCTCGATCACATCGGGGCAATCTCGAAGCTCGCCCACCGGTACGACGCCCCCATCGTCGCCTCCCCGTACACCATCGAACTGGTGAAACAGCAGATCGAGGGCGAACAGAAGTTCGGCGTCGACAACGACCTCCAGAAGATGGAGGCGGGCGAAATGCTCGAAATCGGTGACTCCGGCAACGTCCAACTGGAGTTCGTCAACGTCACTCACTCCATCATCGACGCCATCAACCCGGTCGTCCACACCCCCGAGGGCGCTATCGTCTACGGGCTGGACAAGCGGATGGACCACACCCCGGTTATCGGCGATCCGATCGATATGGACCGCTTCCGCGAAATCGGTCGCGAGGGCAACGGCGTGCTCGCGTACATCGAGGACTGTACCAACGCCGGTCGCAAGGGCCGCACGCCCTCGGAGTCGACCGCCCGCGGTCACCTGAAAGATGTGATGGGGTCCATCGAGGACTACGACGGCGGTATCGTCGCCACCACGTTCTCCTCACACATCGCGCGCGTCTCCTCGCTCGTCGAGTTCGCGAAGGACATGGGCCGACAGCCGGTCCTGCTCGGGCGCTCGATGGAGAAGTACTCCGGGACGGCAGAGCGGCTCGGCTTCGTCGACTTCCCCGACGACGTGGGGATGTACGGCCACCGCAAGTCCGTCGACCGGACGTTCAAACGAATCATGAACGAGGGGAAAGAGAACTTCCTCCCAATCGTGACGGGCCACCAGGGCGAGCCGCGTGCAATGCTCACCCGGATGGGTCGCGGCGAGACGCCGTACCAGCTCGACGAGGGGGACAAGGTGCTGTTTTCGGCACGCGTCATCCCGGAGCCGACCAACGAGGGGCAGCGCTACCAGTCCGAGAAGCTGCTCGGCATGCAGGGTGCCCGCATCTACGATGACATCCACGTCTCGGGCCACCTCCGCGAGGAGGGCCACTACCAGATGCTCGACGCGCTCGAACCGCAGAACGTCATCCCGGCCCACCAAGACATGAAGGGCTTCGCGCCGTACGTGGACCTCGCGGCGAAGAAGGGGTACACGCTCGGGCGTGACCTCCACGTGACGCGCAACGGCAACATCATCAACCTGGTCGAATGAGCTGCAAAGAGCGCGTCCGCGCGGCTGTCGAAGCCCGTCGCGAGGAGGTGAACGACGCGATTGACGAACAGCTACCGCTGGCGCGACCCGAGCGGCTGTACGAGGCCTCCCGGTATCTTCTCACCGCCGGTGGGAAGCGCCTGCGACCGACACTGCTGTTGCTCGTCGCGGAGGCGCTCACCGACACCGACCCACAGACGCAGCCGTACCGGTCGTTCCCGGACCTCACCGACGAGCCGGTCGACCTGATGAGCGGTGCCGTCTCCATCGAGGTCATCCAGTCGTTCACGCTCATCCACGACGACATCATGGACGACGACGACCTCCGTCGCGGGGTCCCGTCGGTCCACCGCGAGTACGACGTTGGCACGGCCATCCTCGCCGGGGACACGCTCTACTCGAAGGCGTTCGAGTACATGCTGGAGACCGGCGCGCCGGCCGACCGACAGGTTCGGGCGCTCGACGAACTCGCCACCACCTGCACGGAAATCTGTGAGGGGCAGGCGTTCGACGTAGAGTTCGAGGGTCGCGGCGACGTGACCACCGACGAGTACATGGAGATGGTTGAGCTGAAGACCGCCGTTCTGTACGCTGCTGCGGCCGCGATTCCGGCCATCCTGTTGGGTGCGGACGACGAGACCGTCGACGCGCTTCACCAGTACGGCATCGACATCGGACGGGCGTTCCAGATTCACGACGACGTGCTCGACTTGACGACGCCGTCGGAGAAGTTGGGTAAACAGCGCGGTTCCGACCTCGTCGAGGGCAAACGGACCGCCATCACGCTCCACGCCCGCGAGCAGGGCGTCGATATCGAGAGTCTGGTCGACACCGACGACCCCGAAGCCGTCACCGAAGCGACCATCGACGAGGCCGTCGCGGAACTCGAATCCGCCGGCTCGATTCAGTTCGCCAGCGACCTCGCCGAGGAACACGTCGAGAACGGGAAACAGCGACTCCAGCGGCTCCCCGACAACGAGGCGCGGTCGCTGCTCGAGGATATCGCGGACTTCCTCATTACCCGAGAGTACTGACGGCGAACCCACGCCCTTTTCGCGCCCGCGGGTCAGGTACCGATAATGGACGAGGACCTCCGCGAGCGAGTCGAACGCGAGGCCGAGCGGGCCGCGCTGTTCAACGCGCTCAAACACGGTAGCGACGCACAGGTCGGGGCCATCATGGGTCCGCTGATGGGTGAGAACCCGGACTTCCGCGAGCACGGCGACCGGATTCCGGGCGTCATCGCGCCGGTCATCGAACGCGTGAACGGGCTGGACGAGTCGGCAAAGCGCGACCGCCTCGAGGAACTCGACCCTGAGGCGGTCGAAGAACTCGACGCCGAGGAGGAAGAAGACGAACACGACCTTCCGGACCTCTCGAACACCGACGACGGCGTGAAGATGCGCGCCGCGCCGAACCCGAACGGACCGTGGCACATCGGTCACGCACGGATGCCCGCCGTCATCGGTACCTACGCCGAGCGCTACGACGGTGAGTTCATCGTCCGCTTTGACGACACCGACCCGGAGACGAAGCGCCCGGACCTCGATGCCTACGACGCCATCCTCGAGGATATCGAGTATCTCGGTTTCGAGCCGAGCGAGGTGTACCGCGCCAGCGACCGCCTCGATATCTACTACGAGCACGCCCGCGAGCTCATCGACGCCGGCGGTGCATACACCTGTACCTGCCCGCAGGGTGACTTTTCCGAGCTGAAGAACAGCGGCGAGGCCTGTCCGCACCGCGAGAAAGACGCCGAGACGGTCCACGAGGAGTTCGACGCGATGGTCGACGGCGAGTACGAGTCGGGCGACGTCGTCTTGCGCGTGCGCACCGATATCGACCACAAGAATCCCGCACTGCGCGACTTCGTCGCCTTCCGGATGATAGATACGCCACACCCGCGTGAGGAAGCAGCCGACTACCGGTGTTGGCCCATGCTCGATTTCCAGTCGGGAATCGACGACCACCTGACCGGCGTCACGCACATCATCCGGGGTATCGACCTGCAGGACTCGGCGAAGAAACAGCGATTCGTCTACAACTACTTCGGCTGGGAGTACCCCGAGGTGGTCCACTGGGGCCACGTCCAGGTGGACGCCTACGACGTGAAACTCTCCACCTCGACGCTGAAAGAGAAGATCGGGGCCGGTGAGTACGACGGCTGGGACGACCCCCGGGTGCCGACAATCAAGTCGCTGCGTCGGCGAGGGATTCGCGGGCAGGCCATCGTCGACGCGATGGTGGAACTCGGCACCTCCACCTCCGACGTGGACCTCCCGATATCGAACATCTACGCGCACAACCGCGAACTGGTGGACGACGAGACGGACCGCGCCTTCGCCGTCCGCGAGGGCGTCCGCTTCGAGGTCGCCGGCGGTCCCGGCTCCGCGCACCCGCCAGTCCACCCCGACCACGAGGACAGAGGCGAGCGCGACATCCCGGTCGGGGATTCGGTCATGCTCGAACCCGACGACGTGCCCGAAGTCGGGGAACGCGTCTGGCTCAAGGGCTTCGGACCGTTCGGCCGCGAGGGCGACACGCTGGTGTACACCGACGAGTCCATCGATATCGTGCGCGAGAAGGACGTGCCCGTCGTCCACTGGGTGCCGACCGACGGCTCCGTCTCGGTTCGGATGCGGACGATGGACGGTGACGTGGCCTGCTTCGCGGAGCCAGGCATCGAATCGTACGACGAAGGCGACCTCCTCCAGTTCGAGCGCATCGGCTTCGTCCGCATCGACGAACAGACCGACCGCGAGACGGTCGTCTACTTCACCCACGAGTAACGCCTCAGTAGTCGATTATTTTACCTCGGGCGTAGTGGCTACCCGTATGCGAGTGAGCCACCCGTGACCGACGCGTATCTCGTCGGCGCAGGACAGTCGGACTACGGCAGCTTCCCGGACGAATCGTACCGGTCGTTGTTCGCGACGGCCTACGAGAGCACCCTCGATTCCGTTCCCGAGGGCATCGACCCCGACCGCATCGACGAGGCGTTCGTCGGCACGCTTGGCGTCGGCGGCCGGCAGCTCGGTCTCTCGGGACCGGCAGTCACCGAACACGTCGGTCTCCATGGCGTCCCGACCACGCGCGTCGAGAACGCGTGTGCCGCCTCGGGGTACGCCGTCCGACAGGCCGTCCAGGCCGTCAAGTCGGGGATGGCAGACGTGGTGTTGGCCGGCGGCGTTGAAATCATGACCGACGCCTCCGGCGACGCCGTGCGCTACTGGCTCGGGGTCTCCGGCGAAACCGAGTGGGAGCGGCTCTCCGGGACGACCTTCTCGGGCGTGTACGCGCAGATGGCTTCCGCCCACATGCGCGAGCACGGCACGACGAAAGAACAGCTCTCACACGTCGCCGTCAAGAACCACGCCAACGGCGCGAAGAACCCACACGCACAGCTCGGCTTCGAGTGCACGCTGGAGGACGCGATGAACGCCCCGACCGTCGCGGACCCGCTCACGCTCTATCACTGCTGTCCGACGACCGACGGCGCGGCGACGGCGCTCATCGTCAGCGAGGACGTGGTCGACGAGTTCACCGGCGACCCGATCCGCGTCGCCGGCGTCGGTGCCTCCTCCGACCGCGTCGGCCTGTTCCAGCGCGACACCTACTCCGGGGTGCCGGCCTCGAAGCGGGCCGCGGACGAGGCCTACGAGATGGCCGACCGCTCCGTAGACGACCTCGATTTCGCCGAGGTGCACGACTGCTTCGCCATCGCTGAGCTGATGGCCTACGAGGACATCGGGCTCTGTGAGCGCGGCGAGGCCGGCGAGTACATCGAGTCGGGCGCAACCAAGATGGACGGCGAGATGCCGGTCAACACCTCGGGTGGACTCAAGTCGAAGGGCCACCCCATCGGCGCGACCGGTGCCGGGCAGGTGGTCGAGGCGTACAAACAGCTCTCCGGGCAGGCGGGCGACCGCCAACTCGACGACCCCGCGGTCGGACTCACCCACAACGTCGGCGGTTCGGGCGGTGCGGCCGTCGTCCACGTCTTCGAGCGGGAACAGGAGGTGGAACAATGAGCTACGGTCTCACCGCCGTCGGCGCGTACGCGCCCGCCTACCGCATCGCAGCCGAGGAGTTCGAGGACGCGTGGGACTCCTTCCACGCGCCCGGCGTCGAGACGACCGCCGTCCCCGATGCCGACGAGGACGCGCTGACGATGGGCTGGGAGGCCGCGACCCGCGCGCTCGACGCCGGTGGCTCCGACTCCGAATCGGTCGACTGGCTCGCGTTCGCGAGCACGACCCCACCGCTCGAAGAGGAGGATTTGACCGCGCGCCTCGGCTCTCTGCTCGGCGTGTCGACTGACGCCACGCGGCGTGTCTTCACCGGCAGCACGCGTGCCGGCACGCAGGCGCTCGATTCGGCGCTCACCGCCCAACCGGACTGCGGACTCGTCGTCGTATCCGACTGTCCACAGGGCGAACCGCACGACGCCCGCGAGCACGCCGCCGGTGCCGGCGCCGCTGCGTTCCTCGTCGGCCCGGACGCGCCCGTCGTGGTCGCCGATTCGGCGACTCACACCGAGGCGTACCCCGGGACGCGGTTCCGCGAGCGCGGCAGCGACGCCGTCGATAGCATCGACGCCGGCACGTACGACCGGAACGCCTTCGCGCGTCCGCTCGATGCGGCCGTTGACGGCGTCGAGACCGGCGACCTCGACGCGGCGGCCGTCCAGATGCCAGACGGCAAACAGCCCTACCGCGCGGCCGGCGCGATGGGCGTCGACACCGAAACGATTCACGCCGCGGAGACGGTCTCCACGCTCGGTGATACGGGCGCGGCCTCAGTCCCACTCGGCGTGGCGACGGCCTTCGACGAGGGAGCGGCGCGCGTCCTCGCGGCCTCGTGGGGGTCGGGTGCAGGAGCCGACGCGCTCGTCTTCGAGCGCGACGGCGACCTCCCGACCGCCATCTCGCTCGACGCGGGCGAGTCGGTCAGCTACGCCGCCTACCTCCGACTGCGCGGCGAGATTACGGCAGAAGAGCCGGACGGCGGCGGCGCGTACGTCTCCGTGCCGACGTGGCACCGCTCGCTCCCGCAGCGACACCGCCTCGTCGCCGGCCGGTGTCCCGACTGTGGAACTTACACCTTCCCACCGGAAGGTGCCTGTCGCGGCTGTGGTACGCTCGTCGAGTTCGAGGCGGTCGCGCTGGCCGGGACGGGAACCGTTGAGGCGAAGACCGAAATCGGCTCCGGCGGTGCACCGCCGGAGTTCGAGGCGCTCCAATCCAAGTCCGGAGCCTTCGGCGTCGCCATCGTCGCGTTCGACACGCCCGACGACGAGACGGCGAGCAGCCCGGCGATGGTCGTCGGCGACGCGGCCGTGGGCGACGAGGTCGAAACCGTTCAGCGAAAAATCTACGCGCAGGAGGGCGTCACCCGCTACGGGTTCAAGATCCAGACGACGTAGGCGGAACGACTTTTCACCCCTCGCCGTGACGGGCCGGTATGCACGTCGCTGTACTCGGTGCCGGAACGATGGGCCGTGACATCGCACACGTCTGTGCCGTCGCCGGCCACGAGGTAACACTGCGAGATGTGGACGAGTCCGTGCTCGGAGAGGCACGCGACCACGTCGCGAGCAACCTTGACGGGAGTGTCGAGCGCGAGAAGCTCACGAAGGTCGAACGTGACGCTGCGCTCGACCGGCTCACGACAACGACCGACCTCGATGCGCTCGCCGGCGCGGAGTTGGCCGTCGAGGCCGTCCCCGAGGACATCGACCTGAAACACGCCGTCCTCTCTGAGGTCGACCCGGTGCTCGACGACGACGCGCTCGTCGGGACGAACACCTCTTCGCTGTCCGTGACGAGCGTGATGGACTGTCTCGACGACCCGAGTCGCGGAGTCGGACTCCACTTTTTCAATCCCGCGTACATCATGGGGCTGGTCGAGGTCGTCCTCGGTGAGCGGACGAGCGAGGGGGCCCGTGAGCAGGCGGAGTCGTTCGTCGCCGACGTCGGCAAGGAGGCCGTCACCGTCACCGACACGCCGGGGTTCGCCTCCTCGCGGCTGGGCGTCGCGCTCGGCTGTGAGGCGATGCGGATGGTCGAATCCGGCGTCGCGGACCCCGCCGACATCGACGCCGCGATGGAGTTGGGGTACCGGCATCCGATGGGACCGCTCGAACTCACTGACGTGGTCGGTCTCGACGTTCGGCTCGACATTTTGGAGTATCTCCGCGAGGAGTTGGGCGAACGGTTCAAGCCGCCGCAGGTGCTCAAACGGAAGGTCCGTGCCGGAAAGCTCGGGAAGAAACGCGGGGAAGGGTTCTACGTCTGGGAGGACGGCGAACCGGTTAAGTAGATGAGCGACTCGGATTCCGACCACGCCGACATCATCGACGAGCTGGAAGAGCTTCACGACAGAGTCGACGCGGAGACCCGCGAACACGTCGACGAGCTGATGGAGCAAGTGACGGAACTCCAGTCTCGCGGTCGAGGGAACGTCATCGTGGGCTTCGACCGGACCGACCTCTCCGAGGCGGCCATCGGTTCGCTCGTGTTCGGAATTCCGATGTTCGTGGAGGGGGGAACCAACGAGGTCGGGGGCTATCTCGCAACCAGACCGCTTCAGCTCCTTGCGACGATTGCCGTCGCCGTCGCCATCGTCTACGGTATCGTCTACGTCGCCGACTTTCAGGACGTGCGAGTCCACCGGCCCTTCCTCGGCATCGTGCCGCGACGGATGGTCGGTATCTGTGGCGTGACATTCCTCGTCGCGCCGCTGGGGCTGACGGGATGGGGGCGAATCGAGTGGGAGACACCGCTGCTCGCGGTCGCGACGACGACCGTCGCGTTCGTCCCGATGTCCATCGGCGCGACACTGGGTGACATCCTGCCCGGCTCATAATCGGCCCTTTTGACAAAGGTTAAACCGCGCGCACACCGACGCGTGAGTATGAGCGAAACCGAGCAGAAGCGCGCACGCAAGTGCGTCTCCTGTGGAATCAACATCTCCGGCACAGCGGCCGCCCGGTTCGACTGCCCGGACTGCGGCTGTGAGATTTTCCGCTGTGCGACGTGTCGCAAACAGAGCAACCTGTACGAGTGCCCGGACTGCGGGTTCACGGGGCCGTAACGATGGGACAGGTCGCTGTCAAGATGAAGGTCATGCCGCAAAACCCCGACGTTGACCTCGATGCGCTCCAGGACCGACTCGAGCAGTCGCTCCCGGAGGGTGCAAAGATCAACGGCTTCCAGCGCGAAGACGTCGCCTTTGGTCTCGTCGCGCTCTTGCCGACCGTCATCGTTCCCGACGACGCCGGCGGCAGCGGTGCCGTCGAGGAGGCGTTCTCGACCGTCGAGGGCGTCGAGTCGCTCGAAGTCGAGTCGCAGGGTCGACTGTAGGTTCGTTCGCTGCGGTTTTCGGTCACTTCGCCCGTGAGCGGCGCGGCCGGGCCGGAACGCACGTTTTATAACGCTGACCGAGTTACCGTGGGGTACGACAATGCCAAGTTCCAACGGACCCCTCCACGGTACGCGGAACAAACTCAAGAACAAGCCTCGAGACCGCGGCACCTCCCCGCCACAGCGCTCGGTCGAGGAGTACGAGACCGGCGAGAAGGTCCATCTCAAGATCGACCCGTCGGTCCACAAGGGCCGCTTCCACCCGCGCTTCGACGGTCAGACCGGCGAAATCGAGGGGTCGCAGGGCCGCGCGTACAAGGTGCTCATCACCGACGGCGGCAAGGAGAAGACGCTCATCTCGAACCCGGCACATCTCCGCCGGCAGGAGTAACCCGATGACCATCTTCAAGGAGATCGTCGACGAGGAGTATCTCACCACCAGCGAGGTGAAGGAGGAACTCGAAGTCATCGAGGAGGAGCGGTCCGGCGAGGACAGTCCCGAGATGCCCTACGAGCTGGCGCGTGCAATCGAACACGCCAACCGGTTCGGTGATCTCTCGGCGGAGGATTCGCGTGCGCTCGTCGCAGACCTACTGGAGTTGGAGAAGGTGTCTGAAGCGACCGCCTACAAAATCGCCGACCTCCTTCCCGAGGACCGTGCGGAACTGCGGTCCATCTACGCACAGGAGCGCTACTCGCTGTCCGGCGACGAACTCGACGACGTGCTCAACGTCGTCTCGCAGTACGCCTGAGGCCGGCGGATTTTAAATACACTGTTGCCATACAAATCACTATGAGTAACGCCGACAGCAAACCGTCCGGCGACCGCATCGACGTGATTACGCTGGACGTGCTTCCGAACGGTCTCCCTTCGGACAATCGCCCGCGATCACAGGCGACGCCGATCGCGTACGGACTCGACACCGACGCGTTCCGGCTGTACGAGCTGACGCTGACGGACGAGGCCCACGTGCTCGTCGGTAACACACTCACGCTCGCGCCGGCCGCCGAACAGAGCGAGGACGTGAAGCGCAGCCGGCGGATCGAGTACGCCGACCTCTCGGGGACTGCCCAGTCGGAACTGGAGTACGCCATCGAGGACCTCATCGACGAAGAGGAACGCCGGTTCGTCGACTACTACAACGAGGCACAGCCCATCACGATTCGGCTCCACCAGCTGAACCTGTTCCCGGGAATCGGGAAGAAGCTCCGCAACGACATCCTCGACGAGCGAAAGCGCGAGCCGTTTGAGTCGTTCGAGGAGGTGTCCGACCGTGTCTCCGGGCTTCACGACCCAAAACAGACCATCATCGACCGCATCCTCGAAGAGCTTCGCGAGGACGACCTGAAGTACCGCATCTTCGCCGCCGAGTGAGGCGACTCGTGAAGGCTTTTCTCCGCCGCCTGCAAACCACGGGTAGTGACCGACCCTGAGTATCGTGACCCGGACGCTCTCATCCGCCGGGCAAAGCGGGGCGACCCGGAGTTCGACCAGCACTTCCTCGTCGACGACCGGGTGCTCGACCGGATTCCAACGCATCTCCCCGCCGACGCCGACACCAGTCACCTCCTCGAAATCGGTGGCGGTACGGGCGCGTTGACCGACCGCCTGCTCGTCGCCGGCGAACGCGTCACCGTCGTGGAGCGTGACCCCGACCTCGCGGATTTTCTCCGGCGAGAGTTCGCCGACGCCGTCGACGAGGGCCGGCTGACCGTCGTCGAGGGGGACGCCCTCGACGTGTCGCTGCCCGACTTCTCGGCCTGCGTCTCCAATCTCCCCTACGGCGTCTCCTCCGAAATCGCCTTCCGACTGCTCCCCGAGAAGCGACCGCTCGTCTTGATGTTTCAGTACGAGTTCGCCGCGCGGATGGCCGCCGACGCGGGGACCGACGAGTACGGCCGGCTCTCCGTCACTGCGGGCCACTACGCCGACGTGGAGCTGGTCGAGACCGTCCCGAAGGAGGCGTTCGACCCACAGCCTCGCGTCGAGAGCGCGCTCGTCCGGTGTACGCCACGCGACCCCGAGTACGAGGTGCCGGACGACGAGTTCTTCCTGGATTTCGTGACGGCCTGTTTTACGCAGCGCCGGAAGACGATGCGCAACGCCGTCCGAAACACGACCCACATCTCCGGGCTGGCAGACGGTGATGCCGTCGTCGCTGCCGCCGAGGAGTCGCTGCTCTCGAAGCGAGCCGGCAACGTGACCCCGGCCGAGTTCGCCGAACTCGCCGCAGTCGCGTGGGAGGTCGGTCGGTGATGGCGGGTCAGTCGACGGCAACTCCGACGCCGAGGACGCCGCCAGAGCCGTCGGCGTTCGCGCTCAATCTCGCAGATATGCTCGCGCCCACGCGTCCGATGCAGTATCTCGTCAGCGCCCTCGCGCTCGTCGGTTTCCTGCTGGGAACGTATCTCGTCTATCGGGCCGGCCCGCTGTTGAAGCGCCGGCTCACCGACGACGGTGCCGAGGGGCTACAGGTGGCCGTTGCGACGCTGTTAAGCATCTGTTCTGCCGGCGTGCTCGTCGTGGTCTGGCGGCGGACGCCGGCGGTCAGGCTCGCGCTCGATAGCATCAGTCCCTCGCCGGTCGCCGGGGTTCGACTGTTCATCGTCCTCGTCGCGTTGAGCATCACCTACACTGCGACGCGGGTCGCGAAGCGATTTGTCCGGGTCGGCGAGAGCCGCAACGCCATCACGTCACACCAACGGGAAGTGCTCCACCATCTCGTCCAGATTCTCCTGTTCATCCCGGCGTTCCTGTTTTCGCTCACGCTGTACGGGATTCCGGCACAGAACCTGCTCTTGTCGGCGAGCGCGCTCGGTGTGGTGCTCGGGCTGGCGGCCCGCCAGACACTCGGGGCTGTACTCGCCGGCTTCGTCCTCCTCTTCGCGCGTCCCTTCAAGATGGGAGATTGGGTCGAAATCGACGACAACGAGGGTCTCGTCACCGACATCTCCATCGTCAACACGCGGCTCCAGACGTTCGACGACGAGATGGTGATGATTCCAAACGACCAGATTACCGACTCGGCGATTACGAACCGGTCGCGCAACGAACGACTCCGCGTCCAGGCGGACGTGGGGGTCGACTACGACACCGACGTACCCGAGGCCTGCCGGATCGCGACCGAGGCGATGGACGGTATCGAGATGTTGATGGACGGTCCCGAACCGGAGGTCGTCGTCAAGGAGTTTGGCGACAGCGCCGTCACCCTGAACCTCCGATTTTGGATTTCCGACCCGACGATACAGAAGAAGTGGGCGGCCCAAAACGCCGTGATGGAGGCCGTCAAACAGGCCTTCGAGGCACACGACGTCGCGATTCCGTTCCCACAGCGCGTGCTCTCGGAGCGTGAACAGACCGACGGGCTTGACGTGCGCGCTGTCGACACGGACGCGTCGGCGGACGGAGACGCCCCCGACGAGACAGGTGACGCCGGTGAGTGACCTCGCCGACCAGCGCGGGATGGAGACGGCGGTGTACCAGCCCGCGGAGGACTCGAAATTGCTCGCGGACGTGGCCGTCGAGTCCGTCGACGGCTCCGACCGCGTGCTCGATGTGGGAACGGGGTCGGGTTACGTCGCCGGGCGAATTGCCAGCGCAACCGCGGCGAGTGTCGTTGCGAGCGACGTGAATCCCCACGCCTGCCGCCAGGCGCGCGACAACGCCCGCGAGGAGACTATCCCGCTTGACGTGGTTCGGGGCGACTGCACGCGTCCGTTCGACGCCGAGACCTTCGACGCCGTGACATTCAATCCGCCGTATCTCCCGCGCGACGAGGCGGCCGAACGCGACGACTGGATGGAACGCGCCCTGACGGGGGGTGAGACCGGCCGTGAGGTCATCGAGTCGTTCCTCGACGACGTGGCCCGCGTGCTCACCTCGGACGGCGTGGTCTTTCTCCTCGTCTCGACGCTGACCGACATCGAGGCGGTAGCGGGCTATGCGGCCGACCGCAGCCTCGCCGCCGAGACGGCCCGCGAGGAGTCGTTCCCGTTCGAGCGACTCGCCGTGTTGAGAATTACTGAAGAGCATTAGAACGCTTCGGAAATATTAAGCCTCGGTATGTCTACGTGTTCGTAATGACGGAACTAGTCGCGACGACGCCGGGGCTGTTTCCCCTCCCCGACTGGGCGAAAGACCGGCTTTCGGACCTGAAGGGCCACCAGAAGTCCGACCTCATCGCCGGCGACGAGACGGGCGAGTTGGCCGAGACCTACGACGACGTGCGAACGGAACTCGTCGAGACACAGATCGATGCCGGGCTCGACCGCGTCACCGAGGGCCAGGGCCGGTGGGACGACATGCTCGCCCACCCGCTGACGGTCCACGACAGCGTGGAGACCCGCGGTATCGTCCGCTACTACGACAACAACAACTTCTACCGCGAGCCGGTGGTCGCCGGCGACCTCACGCCCGGCGGCGACGTGGCACAGGAACTGGAGGCGGCCGCCACGCAGACCGACGACCTACAGGCCGTGCTCCCGGGACCGTACACGCTCGCCGAACTCGCGACGAACGAACACTACGCCGACCGGTCGGCGTTTCTGAACGCGGTCGCGGAGTTCCTCGCCGGTGAGGTGGCAGAGTTTCCGGCCCACGAGACGCTGTTCTTACTCGAACCCTCACTCGTGGAAGACGCGCCCGAGGACGGTTTCGACGCGCTCGCGAGCGAGGCAATCGACGCCGTGGCCGAGGCGACTGACGCCGAAGTCGTCGTCCACCCCTTCTACGGTGCCCTCGACGAGAAGGTGTACGCCCACCTGATGGACGCCGACGTTGACGCCATCGGCTTCGACCTCGTCGCGAACCACGAACAGAACGTCTACAACGTCCAGGAGTACGGGACGAAAGACTCGGTCGCGCTCGGCGTCGTCGACGGTCAGAACACGCTCGTCGAGGACCCCGAGACCGTGCGCGAGCGGTTCGAGTGGTTCGATTCCCAGATTCCGGCCCAAGAGTTCGATACCGTCTACCTGACGAGCAACACCGAACTGTTCTATCTGCCAGTCAACAAGGCCGAAGCGAAGGCGGAGACGCTTGCAAACGCCGCAGACCTCGAAGAGGTGACACAATGAGCGACAACCGAGCGCAGTTTAGACCGCCGAACCACCCGACGGATAGCTTCCTCCTCACCACGGTCGTCGGCTCGTACCCGAAGCCGAAGTGGCTGAACCGTGCCGAGGAGCTGACTGACGACGAGGAGTACGACTTCGACGAGACCCACCTCGGCGAGGCCCACGACGACGCCTGCCGGCTCATCACCAACGAGCACGAGCGCGCCGGTCTCGACGCCGTCGTCGACGGCGAGATGCGCCGCAACGAGATGGTCGAGTTCTTCGCCCACCGCATCGATGGATACGAGTTCAACGGCCCGGTCAAGGTGTGGGGACACAACTACTTCGACAAGCCGTCGGTCGCAGAGGAGGTCGAGTACGACGAGCCGTGGCTGGTCGACGAGTTCGAGTTCACGACTGGGGTCACCGACCGCCCGGTAAAGGTCCCAATCACCGGCCCGTACACGCTCGCGAACTGGGCGTTCAACGAGGCCTACGAGAGCGAGGAGGAGCTCGCGTACGACCTCGCCGACCTCGTGAACGAGGAGATCGAGCGGCTCGTCGACGCCGGCGCACGCTACATCCAGATCGACGAGCCGGCGCTCGCGACCACGCCCGACGACCACGCCATCGTCGGCGAGTGTCTCGAACACATCGTCGCTGGTATCCCGGACGACGTTCGCATCGGGCTTCACGTCTGTTACGGTGACTACTCGCGCATCTACCCCGAGATGCTGGAGTACCCCGTCGACGAGTACGACCTCGAACTCGCGAACGGCAACTACGAGCAGCTAGACGTGTTCACCGCCGACGAGTTCACGAAAGACCTCGCGCTCGGCGTCGTGGACGCCCACGTCGCCGAGGTGGAGTCCGTCGCCGAAATCAAGGAGAACATCAAGAGGGGCTTCGAGGTCGTCCCGCCACAGCGGCTCACCGTCAGCCCCGACTGCGGGCTGAAGCTCCTCCCCCGTGAGGTCGCTTATGCGAAGATGGAGAACATGGTCCAGGCTGCCCGCGAAGTCGAGGCCGAACTTGACGCCGGCAAAATCGACGTCGGCTACGCCGGTACGCAGGCCCCCGCAGACGACTGACGCTTACTCGTCCCGAACTGCGGCGACGAACAGTGTCTCCGGCCGGTCTGTGGCCAACTCCATCTCGAAGCCGGCCCCGGCGAGCGCACGTGTGACGGTATCGAGGTCGTATCGCTCGGTCAGCGGCGGCCCCGCCTCGCCCTCCCCGCCGGCGGACCAGTCGGCGACAACGAGCCGTCCCCCCGGACGAATCGTCCGCGCGAGTTCGGCGAGCGCGTCGTCACTCGCGAACTCGTGGTAGGTCATCGTCGAGACGGCGGCATCGAGCGCGTCGTCTGCGAACGGAAGCGTCGCCACGTCCGATTCGACCAGCTCAACGTTGTCGGGCAGCGACTTCTCCCGGTAGTAGTCGTGCATCGCCGGCTGGATGTCGACCCCGTAGACGTGACCGGCGCGGGCCGCCACGTCGTCGGTGTAGAAGCCGGTGCCGCTGCCGAGGTCGGCGACCGTCTCGGTCCCGTCGAGCGCGAGCGCCCAGAGCAGCTCTTCGCGGGAGACGTACCGGTAGCGACGGCCGGCGTCTTCGAGGGTGGCGGCTCTTTCGGCGTCGAACGTGTGGTGGCCCATATCACACCCCTCCACTCGCGGACGGAAGTAGCCCGCGGTTCATACGAGCAGCTGTACGTCGGCGTCGGCCATGCGTGACAGCGCCGTCGCCGCGCCCACGCCCACGGTGACGCCATCGTGGAAGCGCTCCTCGTCGTGGCCCATCAGGTCGATGGTCATCTGACACGCCTGGAGTTCGACGCCCATCTCGAGTGAGGTGTCGAGCAGCTCCTCGACGGTCGCCACGTCGTTGTCGGCGATCTTCCGCTCCATCATCGCCGTGGCGAGCCGGTCCATCCCGGGGAGGGCGGCGACGGCGTTCGGCATCGGCATGCTCGGATTGCCCACCGCGCTCAACTGGAGGTCACTGGAGTGGTCCTCGTGGAGGATATCCAATCCCCAGAAGGTGTGGAAGACGGTCACGTCCCAGTCGAAGGCCGCGGCCGTCGAGGCGAGAATCAGTGGTGGATACGCCATGTCGAGAGTGCCCTGCGTGGCGACGATGACCATCGACCGCTCGCCTTCGGTCCCCTCGTCGGCTTCCAGTTCCTCGATGCGGGCCTCCAGTTGTGCGATTCGCTCGCTCGCCTCGCTCGACGTGGTGCTCATTCGACGCGCACCCGGTGGACGTACACCGTCTCGCCGTCGTCTTCGGTCTCTGTCTGGTCGACGAGCGTGACGCCGGGCGTGCCCGCGGCCCAGCCGTCGATGTCGCTCACGCTCCCCGAATCGGTCGCGAGTACTTCGAGTACCTCCCCGGCGTCGAGGTCATCGATAGACTGTTTCGTCTTGACGACCGGCATCGGGCAGGCTTCGCCTTTCACGTCGACTGTCTCCGTCGGAGTGTCCGTCATGGTTTGCAATCGAACTGCAATCAGGTACGGTGCGACAAGAGCCTTTCGTCCACCGTGCAATCTACCTTGCTCGTGAGAGTATTGGTGACTCGATTTGTATGCAGTGTGTGACGGCATTTGCGCCGAAATGTCTTTTTGGCTCCTATATCAGGTACGCGGTGGCCAACGTTCAGTTGCAAGACGAGTGCAATACTAACGCAATCCTTTTGACGGCGAATCCACGAATGGGAGTATGAGCAAACCGATGTTTCCGGAGACGGACGCGGAAATCGACCCGACGACGCCGGCCGAGTTGAAGACTCGTCTCGACGCCGGTGAGTCCGTGACTCTCCTCGATACGCGGGCGGAATCAGAGTATGAAACGTGGCACATCGACGGGCCGACCGTGCGGACGGTGAACGTCCCGTACTTCGAGTTCCTCGACGGCTTCGAGGCCGACCTCGTGGCTGACGTGTCGACCGACGAGCCGGTGGTCGTCGTCTGTGCGAAGGGGAAATCCAGCGAGTTCGTCGCGGAGCTACTCGCCGACGCGGGGTATGACACCTCGCACCTCGAAGACGGGATGCGCGGCTGGGCGCGGCTCTACGAGCACACCGACCTCGAACTGCCGTCGGGGTCGCTCGTGCGCCAGTACCGCCGGCCCTCTTCGGGCTGTCTCGCGTACATGGTCGTGAGCGACGGCGAGGCCGCCGTCGTCGACCCGCTGCGCGCGTTCACCGACCGCTACGTCGCGGACGCACGCGACCTCGGCGTGAACATCGAGTACGTGCTCGACACGCACATCCACGCCGACCACGTGAGCGGGCTGCGTGACCTCGCCGACGCGACCGGAGCCGAGATGATTCTCCCCGCTGCTGCTGTCGCCCGTGGCGTCGTTGATGGCGATGAGATGCGTCCAGTCGAGGGTGGCGACTCACTCGCGGTGGGGACGGCGACCATCGCCGTGCGTCCGACGCCGGGCCACACCTCCGGGATGACGACCTACCGC
>Ga0209965_1000004_pt1 | contig 102352 bp, 121 predicted proteins | sample SalPon2_B_H2O_MG_FD_185707 | JGI IMG/M metagenome (GOLD analysis project Ga0209965, IMG submission 185707) | Salt pond water microbial communities from South San Francisco under conditions of wetland restoration - Salt Pond MetaG R2_B_H2O_MG... | ecosystem: Environmental > Aquatic > Non-marine...
GCGGTAGGTCGTCATCCCGGAGGTGTGGCCCGGCGTCGGACGCACGGCGATGGTCGCCGTCCCCACCGCGAGTGAGTCGCCACCCTCGACTGGACGCATCTCATCGCCATCAACGACGCCACGGGCGACAGCAGCAGCGGGGAGAATCATCTCGGCTCCGGTCGCGTCGGCGAGGTCACGCAGCCCGCTCACGTGGTCGGCGTGGATGTGCGTGTCGAGCACGTACTCGATGTTCACGCCGAGGTCGCGTGCGTCCGCGACGTAGCGGTCGGTGAACGCGCGCAGCGGGTCGACGACGGCGGCCTCGCCGTCGCTCACGACCATGTACGCGAGACAGCCCGAAGAGGGCCGGCGGTACTGGCGCACGAGCGACCCCGACGGCAGTTCGAGGTCGGTGTGCTCGTAGAGCCGCGCCCAGCCGCGCATCCCGTCTTCGAGGTGCGAGGTGTCATACCCCGCGTCGGCGAGTAGCTCCGCGACGAACTCGCTGGATTTCCCCTTCGCACAGACGACGACCACCGGCTCGTCGGTCGACACGTCAGCCACGAGGTCGGCCTCGAAGCCGTCGAGGAACTCGAAGTACGGGACGTTCACCGTCCGCACGGTCGGCCCGTCGATGTGCCACGTTTCATACTCTGATTCCGCCCGCGTATCGAGGAGAGTCACGGACTCACCGGCGTCGAGACGAGTCTTCAACTCGGCCGGCGTCGTCGGGTCGATTTCCGCGTCCGTCTCCGGAAACATCGGTTTGCTCATACTCCCATTCGTGGATTCGCCGTCAAAAGGATTGCGTTAGTATTGCACTCGTCTTGCAACTGAACGTTGGCCACCGCGTACCTGATATAGGAGCCAAAAAGACATTTCGGCGCAAATGCCGTCACACACTGCATACAAATCGAGTCACCAATACTCTCACGAGCAAGGTAGATTGCACGGTGGACGAAAGGCTCTTGTCGCACCGTACCTGATTGCAGTTCGATTGCAAACCATGACGGACACTCCGACGGAGACAGTCGACGTGAAAGGCGAAGCCTGCCCGATGCCGGTCGTCAAGACGAAACAGTCTATCGATGACCTCGACGCCGGGGAGGTACTCGAAGTACTCGCGACCGATTCGGGGAGCGTGAGCGACATCGACGGCTGGGCCGCGGGCACGCCCGGCGTCACGCTCGTCGACCAGACAGAGACCGAAGACGACGGCGAGACGGTGTACGTCCACCGGGTGCGCGTCGAATGAGCACCACGTCGAGCGAGGCGAGCGAGCGAATCGCACAACTGGAGGCCCGCATCGAGGAACTGGAAGCCGACGAGGGGACCGAAGGCGAGCGGTCGATGGTCATCGTCGCCACGCAGGGCACTCTCGACATGGCGTATCCACCACTGATTCTCGCCTCGACGGCCGCGGCCTTCGACTGGGACGTGACCGTCTTCCACACCTTCTGGGGATTGGATATCCTCCACGAGGACCACTCCAGTGACCTCCAGTTGAGCGCGGTGGGCAATCCGAGCATGCCGATGCCGAACGCCGTCGCCGCCCTCCCCGGGATGGACCGGCTCGCCACGGCGATGATGGAGCGGAAGATCGCCGACAACGACGTGGCGACCGTCGAGGAGCTGCTCGACACCTCACTCGAGATGGGCGTCGAACTCCAGGCGTGTCAGATGACCATCGACCTGATGGGCCACGACGAGGAGCGCTTCCACGATGGCGTCACCGTGGGCGTGGGCGCGGCGACGGCGCTGTCACGCATGGCCGACGCCGACGTACAGCTGCTCGTATGAACCGCGGGCTACTTCCGTCCGCGAGTGGAGGGGTGTGATATGGGCCACCACACGTTCGACGCCGAAAGAGCCGCCACCCTCGAAGACGCCGGCCGTCGCTACCGGTACGTCTCCCGCGAAGAGCTGCTCTGGGCGCTCGCGCTCGACGGGACCGAGACGGTCGCCGACCTCGGCAGCGGCACCGGCTTCTACACCGACGACGTGGCGGCCCGCGCCGGTCACGTCTACGGGGTCGACATCCAGCCGGCGATGCACGACTACTACCGGGAGAAGTCGCTGCCCGACAACGTTGAGCTGGTCGAATCGGACGTGGCGACGCTTCCGTTCGCAGACGACGCGCTCGATGCCGCCGTCTCGACGATGACCTACCACGAGTTCGCGAGTGACGACGCGCTCGCCGAACTCGCGCGGACGATTCGTCCGGGGGGACGGCTCGTTGTCGCCGACTGGTCCGCCGGCGGGGAGGGCGAGGCGGGGCCGCCGCTGACCGAGCGATACGACCTCGATACCGTCACACGTGCGCTCGCCGGGGCCGGCTTCGAGATGGAGTTGGCCACAGACCGGCCGGAGACACTGTTCGTCGCCGCAGTTCGGGACGAGTAAGCGTCAGTCGTCTGCGGGGGCCTGCGTACCGGCGTAGCCGACGTCGATTTTGCCGGCGTCAAGTTCGGCCTCGACTTCGCGGGCAGCCTGGACCATGTTCTCCATCTTCGCATAAGCGACCTCACGGGGGAGGAGCTTCAGCCCGCAGTCGGGGCTGACGGTGAGCCGCTGTGGCGGGACGACCTCGAAGCCCCTCTTGATGTTCTCCTTGATTTCGGCGACGGACTCCACCTCGGCGACGTGGGCGTCCACGACGCCGAGCGCGAGGTCTTTCGTGAACTCGTCGGCGGTGAACACGTCTAGCTGCTCGTAGTTGCCGTTCGCGAGTTCGAGGTCGTACTCGTCGACGGGGTACTCCAGCATCTCGGGGTAGATGCGCGAGTAGTCACCGTAACAGACGTGAAGCCCGATGCGAACGTCGTCCGGGATACCAGCGACGATGTGTTCGAGACACTCGCCGACGATGGCGTGGTCGTCGGGCGTGGTCGCGAGCGCCGGCTCGTCGATCTGGATGTAGCGTGCGCCGGCGTCGACGAGCCGCTCGATCTCCTCGTTCACGAGGTCGGCGAGGTCGTACGCGAGCTCCTCCTCGCTCTCGTAGGCCTCGTTGAACGCCCAGTTCGCGAGCGTGTACGGGCCGGTGATTGGGACCTTTACCGGGCGGTCGGTGACCCCAGTCGTGAACTCGAACTCGTCGACCAGCCACGGCTCGTCGTACTCGACCTCCTCTGCGACCGACGGCTTGTCGAAGTAGTTGTGTCCCCACACCTTGACCGGGCCGTTGAACTCGTATCCATCGATGCGGTGGGCGAAGAACTCGACCATCTCGTTGCGGCGCATCTCGCCGTCGACGACGGCGTCGAGACCGGCGCGCTCGTGCTCGTTGGTGATGAGCCGGCAGGCGTCGTCGTGGGCCTCGCCGAGGTGGGTCTCGTCGAAGTCGTACTCCTCGTCGTCAGTCAGCTCCTCGGCACGGTTCAGCCACTTCGGCTTCGGGTACGAGCCGACGACCGTGGTGAGGAGGAAGCTATCCGTCGGGTGGTTCGGCGGTCTAAACTGCGCTCGGTTGTCGCTCATTGTGTCACCTCTTCGAGGTCTGCGGCGTTTGCAAGCGTCTCCGCCTTCGCTTCGGCCTTGTTGACTGGCAGATAGAACAGTTCGGTGTTGCTCGTCAGGTAGACGGTATCGAACTCTTGGGCCGGAATCTGGGAATCGAACCACTCGAACCGCTCGCGCACGGTCTCGGGGTCCTCGACGAGCGTGTTCTGACCGTCGACGACGCCGAGCGCGACCGAGTCTTTCGTCCCGTACTCCTGGACGTTGTAGACGTTCTGTTCGTGGTTCGCGACGAGGTCGAAGCCGATGGCGTCAACGTCGGCGTCCATCAGGTGGGCGTACACCTTCTCGTCGAGGGCACCGTAGAAGGGGTGGACGACGACTTCGGCGTCAGTCGCCTCGGCCACGGCGTCGATTGCCTCGCTCGCGAGCGCGTCGAAACCGTCCTCGGGCGCGTCTTCCACGAGTGAGGGTTCGAGTAAGAACAGCGTCTCGTGGGCCGGAAACTCTGCCACCTCACCGGCGAGGAACTCCGCGACCGCGTTCAGAAACGCCGACCGGTCGGCGTAGTGTTCGTTCGTCGCGAGTTCGGCGAGCGTGTACGGTCCCGGGAGCACGGCCTGTAGGTCGTCGGTCTGCGTGGCGGCCGCCTCCAGTTCCTGTGCCACGTCGCCGCCGGGCGTGAGGTCGCCGGCGACCACCGGCTCGCGGTAGAAGTTGTTGTTGTCGTAGTAGCGGACGATACCGCGGGTCTCCACGCTGTCGTGGACCGTCAGCGGGTGGGCGAGCATGTCGTCCCACCGGCCCTGGCCCTCGGTGACGCGGTCGAGCCCGGCATCGATCTGTGTCTCGACGAGTTCCGTTCGCACGTCGTCGTAGGTCTCGGCCAACTCGCCCGTCTCGTCGCCGGCGATGAGGTCGGACTTCTGGTGGCCCTTCAGGTCCGAAAGCCGGTCTTTCGCCCAGTCGGGGAGGGGAAACAGCCCCGGCGTCGTCGCGACTAGTTCCGTCATTACGAACACGTAGACATACCGAGGCTTAATATTTCCGAAGCGTTCTAATGCTCTTCAGTAATTCTCAACACGGCGAGTCGCTCGAACGGGAACGACTCCTCGCGGGCCGTCTCGGCGGCGAGGCTGCGGTCGGCCGCATAGCCCGCTACCGCCTCGATGTCGGTCAGCGTCGAGACGAGGAGAAAGACCACGCCGTCCGAGGTGAGCACGCGGGCCACGTCGTCGAGGAACGACTCGATGACCTCACGGCCGGTCTCACCCCCCGTCAGGGCGCGTTCCATCCAGTCGTCGCGTTCGGCCGCCTCGTCGCGCGGGAGATACGGCGGATTGAATGTCACGGCGTCGAAGGTCTCGGCGTCGAACGGACGCGTGCAGTCGCCCCGAACCACGTCAAGCGGGATAGTCTCCTCGCGGGCGTTGTCGCGCGCCTGGCGGCAGGCGTGGGGATTCACGTCGCTCGCAACGACACTCGCCGCGGTTGCGCTGGCAATTCGCCCGGCGACGTAACCCGACCCCGTTCCCACATCGAGCACGCGGTCGGAGCCGTCGACGGACTCGACGGCCACGTCCGCGAGCAATTTCGAGTCCTCCGCGGGCTGGTACACCGCCGTCTCCATCCCGCGCTGGTCGGCGAGGTCACTCACCGGCGTCACCTGTCTCGTCGGGGGCGTCTCCGTCCGCCGACGCGTCCGTGTCGACAGCGCGCACGTCAAGCCCGTCGGTCTGTTCACGCTCCGAGAGCACGCGCTGTGGGAACGGAATCGCGACGTCGTGTGCCTCGAAGGCCTGTTTGACGGCCTCCATCACGGCGTTTTGGGCCGCCCACTTCTTCTGTATCGTCGGGTCGGAAATCCAAAATCGGAGGTTCAGGGTGACGGCGCTGTCGCCAAACTCCTTGACGACGACCTCCGGTTCGGGACCGTCCATCAACATCTCGATACCGTCCATCGCCTCGGTCGCGATCCGGCAGGCCTCGGGTACGTCGGTGTCGTAGTCGACCCCCACGTCCGCCTGGACGCGGAGTCGTTCGTTGCGCGACCGGTTCGTAATCGCCGAGTCGGTAATCTGGTCGTTTGGAATCATCACCATCTCGTCGTCGAACGTCTGGAGCCGCGTGTTGACGATGGAGATGTCGGTGACGAGACCCTCGTTGTCGTCGATTTCGACCCAATCTCCCATCTTGAAGGGACGCGCGAAGAGGAGGACGAAGCCGGCGAGTACAGCCCCGAGTGTCTGGCGGGCCGCCAGCCCGAGCACCACACCGAGCGCGCTCGCCGACAAGAGCAGGTTCTGTGCCGGAATCCCGTACAGCGTGAGCGAAAACAGGAACGCCGGGATGAACAGGAGAATCTGGACGAGATGGTGGAGCACTTCCCGTTGGTGTGACGTGATGGCGTTGCGGCTCTCGCCGACCCGGACAAATCGCTTCGCGACCCGCGTCGCAGTGTAGGTGATGCTCAACGCGACGAGGACGATGAACAGTCGAACCCCGGCGACCGGCGAGGGACTGATGCTATCGAGCGCGAGCCTGACCGCCGGCGTCCGCCGCCAGACCACGACGAGCACGCCGGCAGAACAGATGCTTAACAGCGTCGCAACGGCCACCTGTAGCCCCTCGGCACCGTCGTCGGTGAGCCGGCGCTTCAACAGCGGGCCGGCCCGATAGACGAGATACGTTCCCAGCAGGAAACCGACGAGCGCGAGGGCGCTGACGAGATACTGCATCGGACGCGTGGGCGCGAGCATATCTGCGAGATTGAGCGCGAACGCCGACGGCTCTGGCGGCGTCCTCGGCGTCGGAGTTGCCGTCGACTGACCCGCCATCACCGACCGACCTCCCACGCGACTGCGGCGAGTTCGGCGAACTCGGCCGGGGTCACGTTGCCGGCTCGCTTCGAGAGCAGCGACTCCTCGGCGGCAGCGACGACGGCATCACCGTCTGCCAGCCCGGAGATGTGGGTCGTGTTTCGGACGGCGTTGCGCATCGTCTTCCGGCGCTGCGTAAAACAGGCCGTCACGAAATCCAGGAAGAACTCGTCGTCCGGCACCTCGTACTCGGGGTCGCGTGGCGTACACCGGACGAGCGCGCTCTCGACGCGAGGCTGTGGGTCGAACGCCTCCTTCGGGACGGTCTCGACCAGCTCCACGTCGGCGTAGTGGCCCGCAGTGACGGAGAGCCGGCCGTACTCGTCGGTCCCCGCGTCGGCGGCCATCCGCGCGGCGAACTCGTACTGAAACATCAAGACGAGCGGTCGCTTCTCGGGGAGCAGTCGGAAGGCGATTTCGGAGGAGACGCCGTAGGGGAGATTGGAGACGCAGGCCGAGAAGTCGGGCAGCGACACGTCGAGGGCGTCCCCCTCGACGACGGTCAGCCGGCCCTCGTCGACGGCGTCGGCGAACTCTCGCCGGAGAAAATCCGCGAGGTCGGGGTCACGCTCCACGACGGTGACGCGTTCGCCGGCGACGAGCAGGCGGTCGGTCAACGCGCCCGTACCGCCACCGATTTCGAGGAGGTGACTGGTGTCGGCGTCGGCGGGGAGATGCGTTGGAATCCGGTCGAGCACCCGGTCGTCGACGAGGAAGTGCTGGTCGAACTCCGGGTCGCCCCGCTTTGCCCGGCGGATGAGAGCGTCCGGGTCACGATACTCAGGGTCGGTCACTACCCGTGGTTTGCAGGCGGCGGAGAAAAGCCTTCACGAGTCGCCTCACTCGGCGGCGAAGATGCGGTACTTCAGGTCGTCCTCGCGAAGCTCTTCGAGGATGCGGTCGATGATGGTCTGTTTTGGGTCGTGAAGCCCGGAGACACGGTCGGACACCTCCTCGAACGACTCAAACGGCTCGCGCTTTCGCTCGTCGAGGATGTCGTTGCGGAGCTTCTTCCCGATTCCCGGGAACAGGTTCAGCTGGTGGAGCCGAATCGTGATGGGCTGTGCCTCGTTGTAGTAGTCGACGAACCGGCGTTCCTCTTCGTCGATGAGGTCCTCGATGGCGTACTCCAGTTCCGACTGGGCAGTCCCCGAGAGGTCGGCGTACTCGATCCGCCGGCTGCGCTTCACGTCCTCGCTCTGTTCGGCGGCCGGCGCGAGCGTGAGTGTGTTACCGACGAGCACGTGGGCCTCGTCCGTCAGCGTCAGCTCGTACAGCCGGAACGCGTCGGTGTCGAGTCCGTACGCGATCGGCGTCGCCTGTGATCGCGGGCGATTGTCCGAAGGGAGACCGTTCGGAAGCACGTCCAGCGTAATCACGTCGATGCGGTCGCCGGACGGTTTGCTGTCGGCGTTACTCATAGTGATTTGTATGGCAACAGTGTATTTAAAATCCGCCGGCCTCAGGCGTACTGCGAGACGACGTTGAGCACGTCGTCGAGTTCGTCGCCGGACAGCGAGTAGCGCTCCTGTGCGTAGATGGACCGCAGTTCCGCACGGTCCTCGGGAAGGAGGTCGGCGATTTTGTAGGCGGTCGCTTCAGACACCTTCTCCAACTCCAGTAGGTCTGCGACGAGCGCACGCGAATCCTCCGCCGAGAGATCACCGAACCGGTTGGCGTGTTCGATTGCACGCGCCAGCTCGTAGGGCATCTCGGGACTGTCCTCGCCGGACCGCTCCTCCTCGATGACTTCGAGTTCCTCCTTCACCTCGCTGGTGGTGAGATACTCCTCGTCGACGATCTCCTTGAAGATGGTCATCGGGTTACTCCTGCCGGCGGAGATGTGCCGGGTTCGAGATGAGCGTCTTCTCCTTGCCGCCGTCGGTGATGAGCACCTTGTACGCGCGGCCCTGCGACCCCTCGATTTCGCCGGTCTGACCGTCGAAGCGCGGGTGGAAGCGGCCCTTGTGGACCGACGGGTCGATCTTGAGATGGACCTTCTCGCCGGTCTCGTACTCCTCGACCGAGCGCTGTGGCGGGGAGGTGCCGCGGTCTCGAGGCTTGTTCTTGAGTTTGTTCCGCGTACCGTGGAGGGGTCCGTTGGAACTTGGCATTGTCGTACCCCACGGTAACTCGGTCAGCGTTATAAAACGTGCGTTCCGGCCCGGCCGCGCCGCTCACGGGCGAAGTGACCGAAAACCGCAGCGAACGAACCTACAGTCGACCCTGCGACTCGACTTCGAGCGACTCGACGCCCTCGACGGTCGAGAACGCCTCCTCGACGGCACCGCTGCCGCCGGCGTCGTCGGGAACGATGACGGTCGGCAAGAGCGCGACGAGACCAAAGGCGACGTCTTCGCGCTGGAAGCCGTTGATCTTTGCACCCTCCGGGAGCGACTGCTCGAGTCGGTCCTGGAGCGCATCGAGGTCAACGTCGGGGTTTTGCGGCATGACCTTCATCTTGACAGCGACCTGTCCCATCGTTACGGCCCCGTGAACCCGCAGTCCGGGCACTCGTACAGGTTGCTCTGTTTGCGACACGTCGCACAGCGGAAAATCTCACAGCCGCAGTCCGGGCAGTCGAACCGGGCGGCCGCTGTGCCGGAGATGTTGATTCCACAGGAGACGCACTTGCGTGCGCGCTTCTGCTCGGTTTCGCTCATACTCACGCGTCGGTGTGCGCGCGGTTTAACCTTTGTCAAAAGGGCCGATTATGAGCCGGGCAGGATGTCACCCAGTGTCGCGCCGATGGACATCGGGACGAACGCGACGGTCGTCGTCGCGACCGCGAGCAGCGGTGTCTCCCACTCGATTCGCCCCCATCCCGTCAGCCCCAGCGGCGCGACGAGGAATGTCACGCCACAGATACCGACCATCCGTCGCGGCACGATGCCGAGGAAGGGCCGGTGGACTCGCACGTCCTGAAAGTCGGCGACGTAGACGATACCGTAGACGATGGCGACGGCGACGGCAATCGTCGCAAGGAGCTGAAGCGGTCTGGTTGCGAGATAGCCCCCGACCTCGTTGGTTCCCCCCTCCACGAACATCGGAATTCCGAACACGAGCGAACCGATGGCCGCCTCGGAGAGGTCGGTCCGGTCGAAGCCCACGATGACGTTCCCTCGACCGCGAGACTGGAGTTCCGTCACTTGCTCCATCAGCTCGTCGACGTGTTCGCGGGTCTCCGCGTCGACTCTGTCGTGAAGCTCTTCCAGCTCGTCGATGATGTCGGCGTGGTCGGAATCCGAGTCGCTCATCTACTTAACCGGTTCGCCGTCCTCCCAGACGTAGAACCCTTCCCCGCGTTTCTTCCCGAGCTTTCCGGCACGGACCTTCCGTTTGAGCACCTGCGGCGGCTTGAACCGTTCGCCCAACTCCTCGCGGAGATACTCCAAAATGTCGAGCCGAACGTCGAGACCGACCACGTCAGTGAGTTCGAGCGGTCCCATCGGATGCCGGTACCCCAACTCCATCGCGGCGTCGATGTCGGCGGGGTCCGCGACGCCGGATTCGACCATCCGCATCGCCTCACAGCCGAGCGCGACGCCCAGCCGCGAGGAGGCGAACCCCGGCGTGTCGGTGACGGTGACGGCCTCCTTGCCGACGTCGGCGACGAACGACTCCGCCTGCTCACGGGCCCCCTCGCTCGTCCGCTCACCGAGGACGACCTCGACCAGCCCCATGATGTACGCGGGATTGAAAAAGTGGAGTCCGACTCCGCGACTCGGGTCGTCGAGACAGTCCATCACGCTCGTCACGGACAGCGAAGAGGTGTTCGTCCCGACGAGCGCGTCGTCGTCGAGCACCGGGTCGACCTCAGAGAGGACGGCGTGTTTCAGGTCGATGTCCTCGGGGACGGCCTCGACGGCCAACTCCGCGCCGGCGAGCGCATCGAGGTCGGTCGTTGTCGTGAGCCGGTCGAGCGCAGCGTCACGTTCGACCTTCGTGAGCTTCTCGCGCTCGACACTCCCGTCAAGGTTGCTCGCGACGTGGTCGCGTGCCTCTCCGAGCACGGACTCGTCCACATCTCGCAGTGTTACCTCGTGGCCGGCGACGGCACAGACGTGTGCGATGTCACGGCCCATCGTTCCGGCACCGAGTACAGCGACGTGCATACCGGCCCGTCACGGCGAGGGGTGAAAAGTCGTTCCGCCTACGTCGTCTGGATCTTGAACCCGTAGCGGGTGACGCCCTCCTGCGCGTAGATTTTTCGCTGAACGGTTTCGACCTCGTCGCCCACGGCCGCGTCGCCGACGACCATCGCCGGGCTGCTCGCCGTCTCGTCGTCGGGCGTGTCGAACGCGACGATGGCGACGCCGAAGGCTCCGGACTTGGATTGGAGCGCCTCGAACTCCGGCGGTGCACCGCCGGAGCCGATTTCGGTCTTCGCCTCAACGGTTCCCGTCCCGGCCAGCGCGACCGCCTCGAACTCGACGAGCGTACCACAGCCGCGACAGGCACCTTCCGGTGGGAAGGTGTAAGTTCCACAGTCGGGACACCGGCCGGCGACGAGGCGGTGTCGCTGCGGGAGCGAGCGGTGCCACGTCGGCACGGAGACGTACGCGCCGCCGCCGTCCGGCTCTTCTGCCGTAATCTCGCCGCGCAGTCGGAGGTAGGCGGCGTAGCTGACCGACTCGCCCGCGTCGAGCGAGATGGCGGTCGGGAGGTCGCCGTCGCGCTCGAAGACGAGCGCGTCGGCTCCTGCACCCGACCCCCACGAGGCCGCGAGGACGCGCGCCGCTCCCTCGTCGAAGGCCGTCGCCACGCCGAGTGGGACTGAGGCCGCGCCCGTATCACCGAGCGTGGAGACCGTCTCCGCGGCGTGAATCGTTTCGGTGTCGACGCCCATCGCGCCGGCCGCGCGGTAGGGCTGTTTGCCGTCTGGCATCTGGACGGCCGCCGCGTCGAGGTCGCCGGTCTCGACGCCGTCAACGGCCGCATCGAGCGGACGCGCGAAGGCGTTCCGGTCGTACGTGCCGGCGTCGATGCTATCGACGGCGTCGCTGCCGCGCTCGCGGAACCGCGTCCCGGGGTACGCCTCGGTGTGAGTCGCCGAATCGGCGACCACGACGGGCGCGTCCGGGCCGACGAGGAACGCAGCGGCGCCGGCACCGGCGGCGTGCTCGCGGGCGTCGTGCGGTTCGCCCTGTGGACAGTCGGATACGACGACGAGTCCGCAGTCCGGTTGGGCGGTGAGCGCCGAATCGAGCGCCTGCGTGCCGGCACGCGTGCTGCCGGTGAAGACACGCCGCGTGGCGTCAGTCGACACGCCGAGCAGAGAGCCGAGGCGCGCGGTCAAATCCTCCTCTTCGAGCGGTGGGGTCGTGCTCGCGAACGCGAGCCAGTCGACCGATTCGGAGTCGGAGCCACCGGCGTCGAGCGCGCGGGTCGCGGCCTCCCAGCCCATCGTCAGCGCGTCCTCGTCGGCATCGGGGACGGCGGTCGTCTCGACGCCGGGCGCGTGGAAGGAGTCCCACGCGTCCTCGAACTCCTCGGCTGCGATGCGGTAGGCGGGCGCGTACGCGCCGACGGCGGTGAGACCGTAGCTCATTGTTCCACCTCCTGTTCCCGCTCGAAGACGTGGACGACGGCCGCACCGCCCGAACCGCCGACGTTGTGGGTGAGTCCGACCGCGGGGTCGTCGAGTTGGCGGTCGCCCGCCTGCCCGGAGAGCTGTTTGTACGCCTCGACCACCTGCCCGGCACCGGTCGCGCCGATGGGGTGGCCCTTCGACTTGAGTCCACCCGAGGTGTTGACCGGCATCTCGCCGTCCATCTTGGTTGCGCCCGACTCGATGTACTCGCCGGCCTCGCCGCGCTCACAGAGCCCGATGTCCTCGTAGGCCATCAGCTCAGCGATGGCGAAGCAGTCGTGCACCTCGGCGAAATCGAGGTCGTCTACGGAGCGGTCGGCCATCTCGTAGGCCTCGTCCGCGGCCCGCTTCGAGGCCGGCACCCCGGAGTAGGTGTCGCGCTGGAACAGGCCGACGCGGTCGGAGGAGGCACCGACGCCGGCGACGCGGATCGGGTCGCCGGTGAACTCGTCGACCACGTCCTCGCTGACGATGAGCGCCGTCGCCGCGCCGTCGGTCGTCGGACAGCAGTGATAGAGCGTGAGCGGGTCCGCGACGGTCGGGGCGTTCATCGCGTCCTCCAGCGTGCACTCGAAGCCGAGCTGTGCGTGTGGGTTCTTCGCGCCGTTGGCGTGGTTCTTGACGGCGACGTGTGAGAGCTGTTCTTTCGTCGTGCCGTGCTCGCGCATGTGGGCGGAAGCCATCTGCGCGTACACGCCCGAGAAGGTCGTCCCGGAGAGCCGCTCCCACTCGGTTTCGCCGGAGACCCCGAGCCAGTAGCGCACGGCGTCGCCGGAGGCGTCGGTCATGATTTCAACGCCGCCGGCCAACACCACGTCTGCCATCCCCGACTTGACGGCCTGGACGGCCTGTCGGACGGCGTACCCCGAGGCGGCACACGCGTTCTCGACGCGCGTGGTCGGGACGCCATGGAGACCGACGTGTTCGGTGACTGCCGGTCCCGAGAGACCGAGCTGCCGGCCGCCGACGCCAAGCGTGCCGACGAACGCCTCGTCGATGCGGTCGGGGTCGATGCCCTCGGGAACGGAATCGAGGGTGCTCTCGTAGGCCGTCGCGAACAACGACCGGTACGATTCGTCCGGGAAGCTGCCGTAGTCCGACTGTCCTGCGCCGACGAGATACGCGTCGGTCACGGGTGGCTCACTCGCATACGGGTAGCCACTACGCCCGAGGTAAAATAATCGACTACTGAGGCGTTACTCGTGGGTGAAGTAGACGACCGTCTCGCGGTCGGTCTGTTCGTCGATGCGGACGAAGCCGATGCGCTCGAACTGGAGGAGGTCGCCTTCGTCGTACGATTCGATGCCTGGCTCCGCGAAGCAGGCCACGTCACCGTCCATCGTCCGCATCCGAACCGAGACGGAGCCGTCGGTCGGCACCCAGTGGACGACGGGCACGTCCTTCTCGCGCACGATATCGATGGACTCGTCGGTGTACACCAGCGTGTCGCCCTCGCGGCCGAACGGTCCGAAGCCCTTGAGCCAGACGCGTTCCCCGACTTCGGGCACGTCGTCGGGTTCGAGCATGACCGAATCCCCGACCGGGATGTCGCGCTCGCCTCTGTCCTCGTGGTCGGGGTGGACTGGCGGGTGCGCGGAGCCGGGACCGCCGGCGACCTCGAAGCGGACGCCCTCGCGGACGGCGAAGGCGCGGTCCGTCTCGTCGTCCACCAGTTCGCGGTTGTGCGCGTAGATGTTCGATATCGGGAGGTCCACGTCGGAGGTGGAGGTGCCGAGTTCCACCATCGCGTCGACGATGGCCTGCCCGCGAATCCCTCGCCGACGCAGCGACTTGATTGTCGGCACCCGGGGGTCGTCCCAGCCGTCGTACTCACCGGCCCCGATCTTCTCTTTCAGCGTCGAGGTGGAGAGTTTCACGTCGTAGGCGTCCACCTGGACGTGGCCCCAGTGGACCACCTCGGGGTACTCCCAGCCGAAGTAGTTGTAGACGAATCGCTGTTTCTTCGCCGAGTCCTGCAGGTCGATACCCCGGATGATGTGCGTGACGCCGGTCAGGTGGTCGTCGATTCCCGACTGGAAATCGAGCATGGGCCAACACCGGTAGTCGGCTGCTTCCTCACGCGGGTGTGGCGTATCTATCATCCGGAAGGCGACGAAGTCGCGCAGTGCGGGATTCTTGTGGTCGATATCGGTGCGCACGCGCAAGACGACGTCGCCCGACTCGTACTCGCCGTCGACCATCGCGTCGAACTCCTCGTGGACCGTCTCGGCGTCTTTCTCGCGGTGCGGACAGGCCTCGCCGCTGTTCTTCAGCTCGGAAAAGTCACCCTGCGGGCAGGTACAGGTGTATGCACCGCCGGCGTCGATGAGCTCGCGGGCGTGCTCGTAGTAGATATCGAGGCGGTCGCTGGCGCGGTACACCTCGCTCGGCTCGAAACCGAGATACTCGATATCCTCGAGGATGGCGTCGTAGGCATCGAGGTCCGGGCGCTTCGTCTCCGGGTCGGTGTCGTCAAAGCGGACGATGAACTCACCGTCGTAGCGCTCGGCGTAGGTACCGATGACGGCGGGCATCCGTGCGTGACCGATGTGCCACGGTCCGTTCGGGTTCGGCGCGGCGCGCATCTTCACGCCGTCGTCGGTGTTCGAGAGGTCCGGAAGGTCGTGTTCGTCTTCTTCCTCCTCGGCGTCGAGTTCTTCGACCGCCTCAGGGTCGAGTTCCTCGAGGCGGTCGCGCTTTGCCGACTCGTCCAGCCCGTTCACGCGTTCGATGACCGGCGCGATGACGCCCGGAATCCGGTCGCCGTGCTCGCGGAAGTCCGGGTTCTCACCCATCAGCGGACCCATGATGGCCCCGACCTGTGCGTCGCTACCGTGTTTGAGCGCGTTGAACAGCGCGGCCCGCTCGGCCTCGCGTTCGACTCGCTCGCGGAGGTCCTCGTCCATTATCGGTACCTGACCCGCGGGCGCGAAAAGGGCGTGGGTTCGCCGTCAGTACTCTCGGGTAATGAGGAAGTCCGCGATATCCTCGAGCAGCGACCGCGCCTCGTTGTCGGGGAGCCGCTGGAGTCGCTGTTTCCCGTTCTCGACGTGTTCCTCGGCGAGGTCGCTGGCGAACTGAATCGAGCCGGCGGATTCGAGTTCCGCGACGGCCTCGTCGATGGTCGCTTCGGTGACGGCTTCGGGGTCGTCGGTGTCGACCAGACTCTCGATATCGACGCCCTGCTCGCGGGCGTGGAGCGTGATGGCGGTCCGTTTGCCCTCGACGAGGTCGGAACCGCGCTGTTTACCCAACTTCTCCGACGGCGTCGTCAAGTCGAGCACGTCGTCGTGAATCTGGAACGCCCGTCCGATGTCGATGCCGTACTGGTGAAGCGCGTCGACGGTCTCGTCGTCCGCACCCAACAGGATGGCCGGAATCGCGGCCGCAGCAGCGTACAGAACGGCGGTCTTCAGCTCAACCATCTCCATGTACTCGTCGGTGGTCACGTCGCCGCGACCCTCGAACTCTACGTCGAACGCCTGCCCCTCACAGATTTCCGTGCAGGTGGTGGCGAGTTCGTCGAGCGCCCGAACCTGTCGGTCGGCCGGCGCGCCGGTCTCCAGCATGTACTCGAACGCCTTCGAGTAGAGCGTGTCCCCGGCGAGGATGGCCGTGCCAACGTCGTACTCGCGGTGGACCGACGGGACCCCGCGACGGAGGTCGTCGTCGTCCATGATGTCGTCGTGGATGAGCGTGAACGACTGGATGACCTCGATGGAGACGGCACCGCTCATCAGGTCGACCGGCTCGTCGGTGAGGTCCGGGAACGACCGGTACGGCTGCGTCTGTGGGTCGGTGTCGGTGAGCGCCTCCGCGACGAGCAACAGCAGTGTCGGTCGCAGGCGCTTCCCACCGGCGGTGAGAAGATACCGGGAGGCCTCGTACAGCCGCTCGGGTCGCGCCAGCGGTAGCTGTTCGTCAATCGCGTCGTTCACCTCCTCGCGACGGGCTTCGACAGCCGCGCGGACGCGCTCTTTGCAGCTCATTCGACCAGGTTGATGATGTTGCCGTTGCGCGTCACGTGGAGGTCACGCCCGAGCGTGTACCCCTTCTTCGCCGCGAGGTCCACGTACGGCGCGAAGCCCTTCATGTCTTGGTGGGCCGGGATGACGTTCTGCGGTTCGAGCGCGTCGAGCATCTGGTAGTGGCCCTCCTCGCGGAGGTGGCCCGAGACGTGGATGTCATCGTAGATGCGGGCACCCTGCATGCCGAGCAGCTTCTCGGACTGGTAGCGCTGCCCCTCGTTGGTCGGCTCCGGGATGACGCGTGCCGAAAACAGCACCTTGTCCCCCTCGTCGAGCTGGTACGGCGTCTCGCCGCGACCCATCCGGGTGAGCATTGCACGCGGCTCGCCCTGGTGGCCCGTCACGATTGGGAGGAAGTTCTCTTTCCCCTCGTTCATGATTCGTTTGAACGTCCGGTCGACGGACTTGCGGTGGCCGTACATCCCCACGTCGTCGGGGAAGTCGACGAAGCCGAGCCGCTCTGCCGTCCCGGAGTACTTCTCCATCGAGCGCCCGAGCAGGACCGGCTGTCGGCCCATGTCCTTCGCGAACTCGACGAGCGAGGAGACGCGCGCGATGTGTGAGGAGAACGTGGTGGCGACGATACCGCCGTCGTAGTCCTCGATGGACCCCATCACATCTTTCAGGTGACCGCGGGCGGTCGACTCCGAGGGCGTGCGGCCCTTGCGACCGGCGTTGGTACAGTCCTCGATGTACGCGAGCACGCCGTTGCCCTCGCGACCGATTTCGCGGAAGCGGTCCATATCGATCGGATCGCCGATAACCGGGGTGTGGTCCATCCGCTTGTCCAGCCCGTAGACGATAGCGCCCTCGGGGGTGTGGACGACCGGGTTGATGGCGTCGATGATGGAGTGAGTGACGTTGACGAACTCCAGTTGGACGTTGCCGGAGTCACCGATTTCGAGCATTTCGCCCGCCTCCATCTTCTGGAGGTCGTTGTCGACGCCGAACTTCTGTTCGCCCTCGATCTGCTGTTTCACCAGTTCGATGGTGTACGGGGAGGCGACGATGGGGGCGTCGTACCGGTGGGCGAGCTTCGAGATTGCCCCGATGTGATCGAGGTGGCCGTGCGTCGGCACGATGGCCTGCACGTCCCCCTCGAGGTCGCTCATCACGCGGTCGTCGGGAATCGCCCCCATGTCGATGAGGTCGAGGCTGTGCATTCGTTCCGTCTCTACGTTGTCGTGGATGAGGACCTTCGACAGGTTCAGTCCCATGTCGAAGATGACGATGTCGTCGCCAGCGCGGACGGCAGTCATCTGCCGGCCCACTTCCTCGTAGCCGCCGATTGTTGCGATGTCGATTTCCATAGGTTACGTCCGAGGGGCCGCCACGAGTGCGACCGGCGAGTACCCGCAACTGTCGTCCGATACGGCACGCGCGGGTGACAGCCGACCGGAACGGTGGCCCGAAAGCCAGCCGTCCACGGCTGTCGAAGCCGGTCGCCCGCTTGGTCCGGGGCGACCGCGTCTCGGTTACCTGTCACTCCCGTGGCCAGACGTAAAAGTGTCGTGGGTCGTCGGCCGTAATCAGGCGGCGACGCCGGCCGCGAGCAACCCGACTCCGAGCAGCGTCACGAAGAGACCGCCGATCAGTCGCCACCGCGCCGACGAGGCCTGTGCGTCGATGAGGTCGGACTCAGAGCGGTTCGAGACGATGAATCGCTCGGCGTCGCGGTGGCCGTCGTCCGCGCTCGCGACGATCTCGAAGTCGTTCGCCCCGAACGAGTGTGCCCCGACGCGGGTCGCCGTCCCGAGCACGTACACTTGGTCGCCCGCGGCGATGGTGTTTTGAGTGTAGCGTCTGTCGCCGACCTGCTGGCCGAAGTCGAGCGCCTTGATGAGCGCCTCTTGCGGGTCGCCGGGCGTCGAATCCATCGCGAGAAACGCCTGTATCGGGTCCGGCAACGGTTCGTCGACGCCGATTTCTTGCTCCCACCGACCGGCGGGGTCGAACTCCAGGTCTGCACCCTCCGGGCGGACGAGCACGCGGTCCGTTCCGTCGTCGAGATAAAACTCCGTCGCGTACGACCCCGACCCCTCACTGCGCCACGAGGAGTGTTTCCCCGACTCCTCCCACTCCTCGATTTCCCACGACGCCGCAACGACCTCGTCGTCGGTGAACGGGGCGGGAAACAGTCCGTCGTCGGTCGCCTCGCTTTGCCCCACAACCTCGGCCGGTCCGGGAGTGAGCTGGAGAATCTCTGTCGTCTCGGTCGACGCGATGAGGTTGCGCGTCGCGCGCGTCTTCCAGCCCGAGTAACAGAGGGAGCCGCCGATGCCGACACCGAGTACGCCAAGAGCCAGGAGGAGCGGATTCACCGCGGGTCACCGTCGTGCATATCAGGAGTGGTCGTGGCACTCAGTTGAATCTTGACACTCGCTTACCCGATACGCGTCCCCGGTCGCTCGCCAGCGAGGAACGGCCCGACGCCGTCGGCGTCGAAGATGTACGCCGGCGAGTCGAGCGCGAGCAGTTCCCGCACCTTCGCCGCCATCCCGCCGGTCACGTCCGTCGAGTCGCTCCCGCCGAGGACATGAGCCACGTCGTCGAACGCCTCGATAGTGGAAATCACATTCTCGTCGTCGTCGAGCACGCCCGGCACGGCAGAGCAGAGTCCGACGCGGTCGGCCCCCAGCGACTCGGCCAGCGAGACGACGATTTCATCGCCCGAAAGGATGGTCACGCCCTCGCCGGCGTGGACGACCACGTCGCCGTGAAGCACGGGCACGAAACCCGAACCGAGCATCGTCTCGACGCTCCCGGCTGGGAGCGTGAGGTCGCTGTCGGCGTCTCGTGCGGCCATCGAGAACGGGTGGACCGGGACGGCCGCCACGCCGGCGTCGGCGAGCGCCGCGACCACGGCGTCGTTGAGCGTACGCATTGCGTTCGTGATATCGCGGGCCGCCTGCGCGTCGCGGCTCCCGTTCGTCCGGGAGACGCCGTGTTCGCTGGCGTGGTGGTGGCCGAAGCTCCCGCCGCCGTGGACGACGACGAGCGGACCGTCGGCCCCGGCGATGTCGGCCGCGAGTCGGGCGAGTCGATTCGTTGCGACCGTCTCGGGAGCGTCCTTGTCGGTGATGACGCTCCCGCCGAGCTTGAGAATCGTCGGGCTACTCACGGCGAACGCCCTCCGTGTCGAGCTCGGCACGGAACGCCGTCTCGCAGGCGGTCGTGTACTCGAGGGCAGTCCGTGTGGCGTCGCTCTCATCGAGGGCGACGACACAGCCGCCGCCGCCGGCACCCGTCAGCTTCGCGCCAGTCGCCCCCGCGCCACGGGCGGCCCACACCATCGCGTCCAGCGACCGCGCGGAGACGCCGAGCGCGGAGAGCAGCCCGTGGTTGAAGTCCATCAGTTCGCCGAGTCTGGTCACGTCGTTCCCGCGGAGGGCGCGCTCGCCCTCGCGCACGAGGTCGCCGATGGACTCGACGGCGTCGGCGGCGAAGTCGTACCGCTCGCGGAGGTCACGCACCCCGGCGACGAGTTCGCCGGTGTTGCCGGCACCCCCGTCGTAGCCGACGACGAACGGAAGGTCCGGCGGGTCCGGTAGCCGCTTGCAGTCGTCGCCCTCGACGCGGACGACCCCACCCATCGCCGAGCAGAACGTGTCGGCCCGTGAGGCCTGTCCCTCCTGCACTTCGTGTTCCACCTGGTAGGCACGGTCCGCAAGTTCGGTCGGCGTGAGTTCCACGCCGAGTTCCCGCGTCGCGGCGTCGATACCGGCGACGGCGACGGCGGCCGACGACCCGAGCCCCGCACCGAGCGGGATGTCCGACTCGATGGTGACCGAGAAGCCGGCGTCGGGGGCGTCCGCGGCGTCGCGTGCCTGTGCGACCGCGCCGTCGACGTAGCCCGTCGCGGCCGCGACGAGGTCACCGGGGACGTTCACGTCGGCGTCGCCCGGGTCGTCGCCGTAGGTGACCGTGAACCCGTCCAGCGAGAGGTCCTCGGCCTCGACGCGGATGCGGTCGTCGTCGCGCTCCTCGACGGTGACCCGTGCCCGCCGCCCGACGGCACACGGCACCGCCGGCTCCCCGTAGACGACGGCGTGCTCCCCGAACAGATACACCTTGCCGGGAGCACTCGATGTTGTCATGTCTCGTCGTGACTCCGCGCTCGGGTTAAGTGTGTTCGATACGCGCCTGGAACAGGACTAAGCCGCCGCCGCGACAACGACGACCGTGTCCGTCCCCGATGCCCGCCGGCACCTCGACCGCACCCTCTCGGAACTCGCCGCCGAGTACGGCAGCGTCGAGGTGGTCGGTGAACACCGCGAGGTCGAGCCAGACGTGTACGACCGCCTGCGTGAACGCGCGGCTGCCTTCGACGGCCCGGGTGGGGCGGGCGCGTGGGTCCGCGACCCCGACGGCCGCGTCCTCCTCGTCGACACCGACGAGGGGTGGGCCGAGCCGGCAGCCACCTGCCGTCCGGGACAGGAGTACGTCGAGTGTGCTGAGACCGCCGTCCGAGAGTACGGGCTGAACGTCTCACTCACCGGCTTGTCCCACATCCACGTCCGGTATCTCAGCGACTGGACCGACCGCGAGCCGGTTCCACAGCCGTTTGCCGTCTTCTCGGCGCGAGCGACGGGGACGCCGACGGATGGAGCGGCGTGGCACGCGACGCTCCCCGATGAGCTGTTGTACGCGTATCTGCGAGAGCTACCGCTGTCGGGCGCGAGAAAGTAGAAAATCGGCCTTACAGTTCGGTCTCGAAGTCTTCGAGGGCGTACGTCGGCTCCGCGCCGCGCTTGTCGAGCGTCTCGTTGGCGAGCAGCCAGTAGACGACAGACAGCGCCTTTCGACCCTTGTTGTTCGTCGGGACGACGAGGTCGACGTTCGAGGTCGTGTTGTTGGAGTCGCACATCGCGATGACCGGGATACCGACGGTGATGGCCTCCTTCACTGCCTGGGCGTCACCGATTGGGTCGGTCACCACGACGACGTCCGGCTCGATGTAGCCGTCGTAGTCGGGGTTGGTCAGGGTGCCGGGGATGAAGCGACCGGTGCGGGCGCGTGCGCCCACGGCCTCGGCGAACTTCTCGGCCGGGAAGCGACCGTACTGGCGCGAAGAGGCGACCAGAATCTGCTCCGGCTCGTAGTTCGAGAGGAACGACGCCGCGGTTCGGATGCGGCTGTCGGTCTGGGACACGTCGAGCACGTACAGCCCGTCCGTGCGGACCCGGTGGATGAACCGCTCCATCGACTTGGTCTTCTGCTGGGTCCCGATGTGGGCACCGGCAGCCAGGTAGTCCTCGACGGGGATGAGGAGGTCCGCCTCGTCGTCCGGCATGACGTCCTCGTCCAGCATCGGTGTCTCGTCGCTCGATTCGTCTGTGTCATCAGTCTCGGCGACCGGCTCCGGGTCCTCGGACGGAACGGCACCGGTCTCGCCGGTGGGCTCCTCCTCGACCTCGGATTCGGCCGCTTCGAGACCTTCGTCGTTGTCGCTCATGCGTTTGCCTCGATTCGGATTAGTTCGTTCAGCTTGGCGGTTCGCTCGCCGCCGACCGCGCCCGTCTTGATGAACGGGGCGTCGGTCGCGACGGCGAGGTGTGCAATCGTCGTGTCCTCCGTCTCTCCGCTCCGGTGGGAGACGACGGCGTCGTAACCGTTCTCTCTCGCGAGTTCGATCGCGTCGAACGCGTCAGAGAGCGTGCCAATCTGATTTGGCTTGATGAGAATCGAGTTGGCCGCACCGGTCTCGATCCCCGTCGCGAGACGCTCCGTGTTGGTGACGAACAGGTCATCGCCACAGACGAGCGTCTCGTCGGACACACGGCCGGTCAGTTCGGCAAAGCCTTCGTAGTCGTCCTCGTCCAGCGGATCCTCGATGTACGCGAGATCGTAGTCGCTCGCCAACTCGGCGACGTACTCGATCTGCTCGTCGGGCGTGCGCGTCGTGTCGGCGTAGACGTACTGCTCGCCGTCGAACAGTTCGCTCGCGGCCACGTCAAGTCCCATGCGAATCTCGAAGCCGACCTCGTCTTCCACGGACTCGATGGCGGCCGAGACGATGGCGAACGCCTCCTCGTCGGTGACCGACGGGGCCCACGCTCCCTCGTCCCCCTTCGCGGCGGGGATGTCACGCTCGGCGAGCAGGTCGGCGACCGCCCCGTGGACGGCCGCGTTCGCGAACACCGCATCCGTCACGCTCGGTGCGCCGACGGGCGCGGCGAGGAACTCCTGGATATCTGTCGCGTCGGCGGCGTGTTCACCGCCACCGACGACGTTACCAAGCGGCGTCGGGAAGCCGTCGCCACGGAACGCACCACCGAGGTGCTGGTACAGCGGCGCGCCGAGCATGTCGGCCCCCGCCTTCGCTGCGGCCATCGAGACGGCGACGGCGACGTTGGCTCCGATGCCGGAGAAGTCGTCCGTACCGTCCGCGCCGTGGAGCGTCCGGTCGACCGTCCGCTGGTCGCCGGCGTACACCTGTCCCTCGATGCGCGGGACGGCGCGTTCGCGAGCGTTCGCGATCGCCTCCTCGGGCGGGAGTTCGACGGCCTCGTACTCGCCGGTCGAGGCTCCGGAGGGAGCCGCCGCGCGGCCGAAGCCGCCGGACTCGGTCCGGACCTCGGCTTCGACCGTCGGATTTCCCCGCGAGTCGAGTATCTCTCGCAATCGCACCTCGGTGATGAGCGTCACGTCTCGTCACCTCGCCGTACGGTGAACGGAAGCACACCGGCGTCGTACTCCTCGGCCGCGATGAGGATCGGCTCGGTCTGGTTCGTGTCCACGAGCACGGGCGCACCGTAGCTTACCTGCAGGGCGCGTGCCCCGAGGAGTCGGGCCTTCTCGTATCGGTTGTCGGTTTTCATTGGTATGGGGCAACGATGTCGACGAGGTCCTTGTGCGAGACGAGCATGCGTCGACAACAGGCGCGGTCCACGCCAAGCTCGTCAAGCACCTGTTTGGGGTCCTCGTCGCCCTCGCGGGAGCGCTCTTTGAACTCCTCCCAGTGCTCACCGACGACCTTTCCGCACGTGAAACACCGAACTGGAACCATCATGTGTGAATCACCTAGCGGTAGGACTTCTGGTAGCGAGCCCGCGCACCGGGACCGCCCCACTTCTTCGATTCGGACTGTCGCACGTCGTTGACCAAGAGCGACCGGTCGAACGAGAGGTACGCGTCGCGGAGCTCGGCGTCGTTGTTGTGCTGGACCAGCCCGCGTGCGATGGCCGTCCGGGCGGCGTCTGCCTGCCCGGCGAAGCCACCGCCGCTGATTTCGACGTCGATGTCGATCTCCTCGCGGAGGTCTGCCTCCGCGATGCGGAACGGTTCGAGCATCTTCAGCCGGGACTGCTCCGGTTCGATCAACTCGACCGGCTGGCTGTTGATGCGTACCTTACCAGTGCCGTCGCTGACGGTCGCCCGGGCGACGGCGGTCTTCTTCTTGCCGGATGTGTTCGTTACCATGTGACGTTTGCACCAAGTTCCTCGGACACCTCGGCGAGCGAGGTGAATTTGATGTTCGACAGTCGGTCGAGCGACGTGCCCTCGAGCACCTCACCCTCCTCGTCGTGCGGATTCCCGACGTAGACGCGGACGTTCTCGAACGCCTCGCGCCCGTTCGTCGTCTTGTACGGGAGCATGCCGCGCACGGCTCGCTTGAAGATGCGGTCCGGGCGCTTCGGGTAGTAGGGACCGCTGTCGGAGCCGACCTCCACGCGCTTGCGGTACACGTCCATCGTGGCCTCCTCGTTGCCCGTGATGACGGCGCGTTCGGCGTTGACGATAGCCACGCGGTCACCGTCAAGGGCCTGCTGTGCGACGTTGGACGCGACGCGACCGACGATGCAGTCGCGGGCGTCGACGACGAGATCTGCATCGAACTCTGCTGTGTTCATCGAATCACCCGAACGTCGTTGCCGTCTGGGTTGTTCTCGAGCGCTTCCTCAAGTGTCTGGGTCTCACCAGCGGCCTCGATCTTCGTCTCGGCGGAACCGGAGAAGTCGACGGCGGCGACGGTAACGTCCTTGCGGAGCGCACCGGAGCCGAGCACCTTGCCCGGCACGAGTACCGTCTCGTCCTCGCGGGCGTACCGCTCGATACGACCGAGGTTGACCTCCGCGTGGGTGCGCCGGGGCTTCTCGAGCCGTTCGGCGAGGTCTGCCCACACGTCTCCACCGCCGTTGCGGGCGGTCGATTTGAGGTCGGCGATGAGACTATCAAGTCTCGGATTTGTCTTACTCATTCGGTATCACTCTCCATCTGGTAGGAAAATGGATGCAGGGAGCAGGATTTGAACCTGCGAACGTCTACACGACAGCGCCCTGAACGCTGCGCCTTTGGCCTGACTTGGCTATCCCTGCAGGCAGACGACCGTACCACACGCCCGTACGTAACCCCTTCGGTGTCGCCGTCGCTGACAGAGCCAGCGGGCGCGACCGGGGTGTGGGCGTGTGTGGTCATCTTACAGTTGGACTGCGGATTCCAGTTCGTCCGCGCGAGCGCGGAGGGTGCCGACCGCCTCGGTCACGAGGTCGTCGACGCTCATCGACCCGTCCGTCTCCACCTCGAAGACGAACGCGTTCGGCACGTCGTGGACCTCGATTTCCTCGCCGTCGTAGCGGTTCGTGAGGTCGTTGTCGAACGCCTCGGCGGGGATGAGTTCACCATCCTCCTCGATGACGCCGCGCACGACCTGTGGCTCCTCGTCCTCGAACTCGCCGCGGTCACCGACGACCTCCACGCGCTGGAGATGTCGGTAGCCGACGGCCACGCCGCCCTGGTGTTTGGCGTGGGACTTCCCGGTATCGAGGACGGCGTCGGCTTCAACTTCGAGCCGCTGGTCCTCCTTCAGTTCGATGATGGGGATGCCGTCGGTAGCGGGCTCGACGAGCCCGTCGCTCGACACGAGATCGCCCGAGTAGGCCGTGTCCGGCCCCTCGACGTCGATGGCGAGCGTGACGACATCGTCCTCGTCGAACTCGCCCGGGGGCGTGGTCAGCGGGACCATCCCGAGTCGGTGGGCGATCTGCTCGTCGAACATCACCGACGAGTTCTCGACGACCCGCACTTCGTCGATCGAGAGCGTCGGCACGTCCGCCACCATCGCACGGCGAATACCGTTGGCGAACGCCGGTTCGAGATTGCGCACGAGGAACCGCGCCTCGTCGTCGCCCCGCTCGATGAACTCTACGGCGTACTCCTCGCTCATCTCAGAACCCTGCGTTCTTCGGTGCGCGCGTTCCGTCGTGCGGAATCGGAGTTACGTCCTCGATGCGACCGATTTCGAGTCCTGCGCGTGCGAGCGCACGAATCGTCGCCTGCGCGCCGGGACCGGGAGACTTGTTGAGGTTCCCACCCGGACCGCGCACGCGGACGTGCAGGCCGGTGATGCCGGCCTCTTGGATGTCGTCGGCGACCGCCTCGGCCATCTGCATGGCCGCGTACGGCGACGCCTCGTCACGATTTTGTTTCACGACCGTTCCGCCGGAGGACTTCACGATGGTCTCCGCGCCGGTCACGTCCGTTACCGTGATAATCGTATTGTTGAACGAGGCGTACACGTGTGCGACGCCCCATTTCTCGTCACTCATTCTTGATCACCTCCTGCACGCTCGGGGTGCAGGTCGTCTGCGAGCGGACTCCGCTCCTCGTACTCGAGGTTGTCCGATGCGCCGGCTTCAATTTTCATCGACGGCGTGGTAACGCGTGCGCCGTCGAGCGTGATGTGGCCGTGGTTGATGAACTGGCGCGCCTGATTCGGCGTGTTGGCCAGTCCAGAGCGGTACACGAGCGTCTGGAGCCGTCGTTCGAGTACGTCCGTCAGATCGAGCGACAGCACGTCGTCGAGACTCTCGTTCTCGTCGAGAATGCTGTAGCGCTTGAGCCGAGCGAGGAACTCCGCGCCCGCCTCGGCGGCGACTTCGGCGTCGCCCTGCGCGTCCCCGAGCAGGTCACGCGCCTCCTGTCGGTAGCTACGGAGCTCGGACTGTGCCCGCCACAGCTCTTCTTTGTTCTTCAGCCCGTAGGTTTCGAGGGTGCGCGCCTCGTCGTCGATGCGCTCGCCCTGGTACGGGTGATTCGGCGTCTCGTAGAACTTCGTGTTTGAGCCAAGAGGCATTACTCTTCATCCCCCTCGGCGGCTTCCTCAGCCTGCTGCTCCTTGATGGCCTCGACGTTCACACCAATGGTTCCCTCGGTACGGCCGGTGGACTTGGTGCGCTGTCCGCGGACCTTCTGACCGCGCTTGTGTCGGACGCCACGATAGGAGTCGATCATCTTCATGCGGTTGATGTCGCGTCGACGCGTCATCTCGAGGTCGTTGCCGAACTCGTGGGTGGACTCGCCGGTGAAGTAGTGGTCCTGGTGGTTGACCATCCACTCTGGAATCTCGTCGGCGAGATTCTCGACGGTCTCGACGACGCGTTCGATGACGCTCTCGTCGAGGGAGCCGAAGACCGAGTCGCGGTCGACGTCTGCCTTCGCTGCGACAATGCGGGCCGTTCGCTGGCCGATTCCGTTCAACTCCATCAGCGACCGCTCGACGGTCTTCGTCCCGTCGAGGTCGGTCTGGCCGATGCGGACGAAGTACTGAATGTCCTCGTCTTCCTCGGCGTCTGTGTCTGGTTCTTCCGCGCTCATATCTATGATTATCGGGGTGGGTGAGCGTTGCGGCGGGGATTCGAACCCCGGGGGCATTACGCCACTGAGTTAGCAACCCAGCGCCTTGGGCCACTTGGCTACCGCAACACGCGGTCGTGTATCTTCGCCCGACGGATCGAGTCCGCCCGACTCGGGGCATCCGCCCCTACATCGAGTGCGTCTGTAGGAACTCGGCTTGCCTACTTAAGCATCACGAACCGAACGCCGGTGTGCCACGAGAGGCCACGGAGCGTGAAGGTTCAAATCCGAAGCCGGGACCACGGCCGATATGACCTGACGAGCCGCCCGGACCGGTCACGGCGGGAGCGCGGGCAACCGCGGCGGCAAAACCGTGTGACGCGCCGGTTCGGAACGCAGTTGCGTCGCCTGTTCGCTACGACAGACACTCCCGAGTCAATCGCGTGCCAGCGTCCCTCGGTCTTTGATCTCGAAGATGGTCTTCACGTTCCGGTACACGTCCTGTGGGTCGGTGTCTTCCTCCTCGTCGTAGAGGTCCGAGACGCGATAGAGGATGGCCGCGAGCTGCTCTGACTCGGAGCTATCTCCACGCACGTCCTCGGCGACTTCACGCAGGAGTTCGCGGTACTCGTCGGAGTGGCTCATCGGTTCGCGGTGCGCTGGCGGTGGACAATTCCCTGCATATCGGCCGTCTCGCGGACGAACTCGCGGAACGCCTCGCCCGTGTCGCTGTCGTCGTCCAGCACGACCGGCTGTCCCGTGTCGCCACCCTCGCGTACGTCGGGATCGAGGGGAAGTTCGCCGAGGAACGGCAGTTCGTTCTCGTCGGCGAATCGCTGACCGCCGCCGGAGCCGAAGATGTCGTGGACGTTCCCGCAGTCGGGACATTTGAACCCGGACATGTTCTCGACGATGCCGAGCACGGGAGTGTCGTGTTTGCCGAACATACGCAGGCCCTTGCGCGCGTCGTCGAGTGCGACCTCCTGTGGCGTCGTCACGATGACTGACCCCGAAATCGGGACCGACTGAAGCAGCGTGAGCTGCGTATCGCCCGTCCCCGGCGGAAGGTCGACGACCATGTAGTCGAGTCGCCCCCACTCCACGTCCTCGACGAGTTGCGTGATGAGCTTGTGGATCATCGGCCCTCGCCAGATGACGGGGTCCTCCTCGCCGACGAGGAAGGCCATGCTCATCAGCTTCATGCCGAACCGCTCTGGCGGCACGATGGTCTCGTCTGGCGTTGCCTGGGGACGCTCGTCGCTCTCGACCATCCGTGGGACGTTCGGCCCGTACACATCAGCGTCGAACAGCCCGACGCTCGCGCCCATATCGGCGAGCCCGGCCGCGAGGTTGACGGCCACCGTCGACTTTCCGACACCGCCCTTGCCGGACGAGACCGCGATGATGTTCTCCACGCCCGGAAGGACCTCCTCGTCGGGATCGATTCCGCGGTCGACGTTGGCTGCAAGTTCCACGTCGAGCCCTTCGGTCTCGAGCAGTTCCCGCACCTCGTTCGCGATATCGGTCTCGACGGGCGAGTAGGGTGCCCCGAGCGCGAGGTCGACGGTCACCGCGTCGCCGTCGAGTTCAATGCTGTTGACAAGTCCCAACGAGACGATATCGTCGCCCAGCGCTGGGTCCTCGACTCCACGCAGGATGTCACGGACCCGCTCCTCGTTCATACCCCGGGTAGCCGTCACCGGCGAATAAGAATTGTGTCACGCCCCCCGCCGGAGAGACAGCTTTTGCATCTGCCACACGAGACGGTAGACGATGAGTCCGTTTCCTCGACGCGGGACGGTCGCCGGACATCCGTACGTGCGCTACGGAACGGGGCCACCACTGCTCGTCGTCCCCGGCGTGAACGACCCGCTGTTTCCCGCCGGCGACCAGTTGTGGTTCGACGGCGTGCTGGCGGGCTACTGCTACCGGCAGGCGACGGCGTGTGTAGCCGCCGGCGCTCCGCGGACGGTCTATTACGTTTCGCGACCGGTCGAGAGCGAGGCCGCGACGGCATCGGCGATGGCTGACGGCTACCGGAGCGTACTGGACGAAATCGGCCCGGCCGACGTGCTCGGCGTCTCGATGGGAGGGTTTCTGACGCTCGCGCTCGCACGCCAAGACGACCGCGTTCGGTCGGTCACGCTGGCGCTGGCCGCGGCACGGCTCTCCAGACACGGCCGAGAGTCACTGAAAAAGTGGAGCGAGTGGGCGCACAGCGGGCAGTGGCGGAAGGTGTATCGCGCCGGTCTCAACACCGTCACCGACGGTTGGAGAAATCGGGTCGCCGCACCCGCAATTCGCGCTTTTACACGACTCCCCGACCACCCGACCGAGGCGTTTCGACGCTCACTTGCAATCGCAACCGGGTTCGACGCGACGGCGTGGCTGGGGGAGCTATCGGTACCGAGCCTCATCGTCGGGGGAACAGCCGACCCCTTCTTCACAGCGAGGCGGTTCGCGACCACCGCAGACGCGCTTGGGGGTCGATACGAACGACTCGACGGCTGGGGACACGACGTGTTGATAGACGGCGGCCGACGCGTCGACAAACCGGTGGCGCGGTTTCTCAACCGGAGCCAGGAGGCGTAAGCGCCACGGCTCACGCGTTTAGCTCACCGCGAGAATCAGTTGGAGCCCCAGAGAGCGCGAAGACCGGGACGTGCCGCAGTCTGTGTCCAGGAGAGCACCCACCACCAACGCTTTTGACCGATTCCAGTGACGTTCGACCATGGACCTCTCCGGCCGACCCAAGCGTGTGCTCGCGGGGCTTTCGATCTGTGCGCTGGGTGCCGGGCTCATCACCGTCCCCGTTCTCGATATGTACGAGGATATCACCGTCGGGGGCAAACCAATCTACTCCACGATGATCGAGAACTCGATCGGACTGCTCCTCGCGCTCCTGCTGGTCGCCGGCGGCTTCTGGGTCGCCTCCCGAGACTGGCAGTTCCGCTACGTCCGCCGGATGATCGTCTGGACGTGGGGGATCGCCGCCGGCTTCGGCTTCGTGTTCACGTGGATACTCGGCATCCAGGTCGGACTCCAGGGAGAGTACAAGCCGATCGTCATCGCGCTGGACGCGATTCTGCTGGGGAGCGTCGTCGCCTTCGGCGTCGGCATCTTCGACGTGCGCCGAGAGCAGGGGAAACAGCGTGCGGACAGAGAACAGAGCCGGACGGCGGCACTGTTCGAGAACACTGCAGACGACGTGGCAACACTCCGCGTCTCGCCAGAGCGGGTCGTCTCGCTCTCGACGAACGCCGTCTTCGATGATAACTTCGACGACGCGACGGTCGTCTTCGAGGAGGTGATTCAGGCGGCCGGGATGGAGTCACGCACCGCGTTCATCGAATACATCACCGCGGGCGAACCGTTCGAAGTCGAGGTGACCCTCGACGACCGCGGCGAACAGCGCGACTTCATCGCACAGGTGACGCCGTACGACGAGACCGGCGACAACACCGCAGAGCTGTTTCTCGTGTTGACGGACGTGACCGAGCAGAAACAGCTCGCCCGCGAGCGGGTCGCTCGCAGCCGTATCGAACAGCTCCACCAGTCGGCCTCGGAGATGGCGAACGCCCCCGACACGGACGAGGCGTTCGACCTCGCGGTGAGCGCCGCCGAACAGTCGCTCCACTTCGAGCGCGCCGTTCTCTACATCCACGGCGAGCCGGTGCGAACCCACGGAACAGACGGGTTGCTCGACCAGACTGCAGCCGATAAGCTCACGCTCGACAAGCAGCCGCTCGTCGCGCGCGACGGCGGGTCGTCGGTGACATGGCGAGGTGACGAGGAGATACTGACGATTCCAGTTGGCGGACAGGGGCTGTTGCAGGCGAGCAAGCGTGGGGAGAGCTTCGACGAGAGCCAGATCCGGGCCGGCGAGCTGTTGACGACGCATCTGCGCGAGACCCTGCGACGGCTCCAACGCGAACGGACTATCCGGGAGGAGCGTGAGCGCATGGAGTTTCTCAACCGCATTCTCCGTCACGACTTCCTCAACGGCATGAACGTCGTCCGGATGCAAGGCCAGTTCCTCGAGTCGAGCGTTACCGACGACCAGCGCGAGCGGGTCGAGACGATTATCGACCGCGTCGACTCGATGACCGACCTCATCAACACGATGCGCTCGTTCATGAAGGCCGTCATCGAGGGGAACGAACACGAACTGTTCGCGACGCCACTCGACGAAGAGCTGACCGACGCCGTCGAAGACGCCCGCGACGCCCACCCCGCAGCCGTCTTCGAAATCGACGGCGTCTTCCCCCCCGCCGAGGTGTTGGCCGACGACCTCATCTCCGAGCTGTTCCATAATCTGTTGACGAACGCCGTTGAGCACAACGACGCCGACGAGCCACTCGTCCGGGTCACCGCCGAGACGACGACAGACAGCGTGGTCGTCCGCATCGCCGACAACGGGCCGGGCATCCCCGAAGGAATGCGCTCGCGCGTGCTTGAGAAGGGAGAGAAGGGAGAGGAAAGCGAAGGAACCGGGCTCGGACTCTACCTGTGTGAGGAGATAATCAGTACGTACGGGGGGAGCTGCGCGTCAACGAGAGCGAGTTGGGTGGGGCAGAGTTCGAATTGGAACTGCCACGCGCCGACGGCGGAGAGTAGCCGCGATTACGGAGAACCGGGGAGAAAGCCCCGCCCTTCAGGGCGGGGATGAATCCGACAACTCCTACGCAATCCACCGTTCGATGTCACATCTGGATATTCCATACTTCGACAAAAAGTATCTCCGAGTTCACCGAATCTGTCGGTGAATAGGAGTAACGGCTGGTTGGCACAGCCATCGACGTTCTTGTTTGACAAGGAAACTGGCGCATTCTGCTCTATTGAAAATGCGGTACGGGAGCGGGATCATAGTGTTTTGGTGAGCTTCTTGAGGTTGTTGAGGGCGAACGAGAGGATGATCTCACGGAACTGTCGGTACCAGAATTGCGAACGCAGGGCGGAGTCCTGCGTTCGCTTGACCGTTGAGTAGGATGTTTCCGACATCCACCGCTGTGTATAGCCTTTTGCCCGGATCAGCGCGTTGTTTGCTGCTGCCTTCGGGGTCGATCCACGGTACTGAATGAGGTAGTCCACATCTAATGCTGCGATCTCGCATTCGGTGTGCCAATCTTGAAATCCGTTATCGGCAGCGACGGCCCGCAGGTCGTCCGCGTTCCGGCGGACGACCCGCGGGCCAGCCTTCGTATCGTGCTCATGCTTGATACAGCAGTGAACGTCCAACACCGCCAGCGACTCTGTATCGGTCAATGTCGTCGCCTTGACCGTCTTTACTGTCCGTCCTTTCCGCTGACAATAATACTGGGAAGCGTTAGATCGCTCGAAGAACGTGCTGTCGAGGGCAACGTGGCCGGATTGCGGGTGTTGCTGCGCTGAAACGCGCAGCAACGCCCGCCAGACATACATCGCATACCGATCAAACGAGTGGTAGAACGTGGTTGGATCAGGTGGAGCATCCGAGCTGATCCCGAGACGCTCACACACGTCCGGCATGAGACTGAGCCGATCTACGAGTTCGGCGTAGCTGTGGTCTTCTTCCTTCCGAATACAGTGTGCGACGATGTGGGTCTCGCGGGCAAGCCCGCCCGAGACGGGCTTGCCCGCTCGCTTCCCCAACGCTTGTTTAGCTACACGTAGTGCTGTCTCAACGAGGTCGAGCAAGGCGACTCCCATTACCGTCTTCTCGACCTCGTTTTCCTAAACTCATTACGGCGTGATCCCGTTGCTGTCTTCCATTTTCAATAGAGCAGCGCATTCGCGCCTCAAGAACAGGTCACGTCGTAAACCACAATATCCCAACGTGGGGATCCTCGCTCTTCAGGGAGGGGAGGATGTCAATCGTAGGTGTCCGGGTATGCGTCCGCCAGCAGGTCCGGCTGGCTCGTGAGCCGCTCGCGAACCGGGTCGATCACCTCCGAGATGGCCGCCGCCGCGCCGGGTTTTAAATCGGCGGGATGGAGCTCGCCGGAGACGTAGTCGGTCTCCAGTTCGTCGTACGTCTCGTAGACGAGGTTACCGCCGTACTCCTCGGGGCGTTCGACCGTGAGGACCTCACCGCGCTCGTCGAACACCGGGAAGACGAGGTATTCGAGGTATTCGAGAACGCCGTTGTCCTCGACTTCGCCTTGCGGGCAGTATGCTCCCTGTATCTTCTCGTCGACCTGATCGGGGGAGTCGGTGAGATTCACCTTCGAGGTGGCGTCGGAGGCGGACATCTTCCCGCCGGTCAACCCCGAGAGTAGCGGTGCGAACACGCAGGCCGGCTTCTCGTCGTCGTCGAACAGCTCACGGGAGAGCATGTAGATACCCCGCTGGTCGATACCGCCGTAGGCGATGTCGGCATCGAGCGCCAGCACGTCGAGACTCTGCATCAGCGTGTAAACCAAGCCGCCGAGTTTGGGGTTGTCGGACTGGCGGACGACCTCGCTGCCTGCCCGTTTCGCCCGCGAGATAGTGGTGTCGGCGATGAGCCGGTAGAGTTCGAGCGTGTACGGCTCCTCAAGCTGGTAGTCGGTGCCGCGGACGAACTCCACGTCGTCCGGGTCGCCGCCGGCCGCCTCGATCATCCCGCGGATGGCCTCCTCGTAGTAGGTCGACCGAGCCTCCAGTAGCTCGAAGGGCGACTTCTCGTCGTCGAGGTGGGCGTGGAGGTCGGCGACGAGGACGGTCACCTCGAGTCCGGCGGCGACGAAGTCTGCGAGCTTGCGCATCGTCGTGAAGTGGCCGATGTGCATCTCGCCGGTCGGGGCGTAGCCGATGTACGCGTGGGGGTCCTCGCGCTCCTCGAGCAGCGTCTCGATCTCCTCTTCGGTGACGGTCTCTTCGGTGTACCGCGTAATCAGGTCCGTGCGGTCGCGGGCGTTCATGCTCGCAGTTTCGGGGTGAAGTGGATAAAACGTCTGTTGTCGCGTGCGACGCCTGAACCGGAAGGGGTAACTCGGTGCCACTGCATCCGGGAGTATGGAGATGCGTACGGAGCGGCGGGGACGCGTTCGGGGGCAGAACTGATGGTCGGTCCCATCAGCTCCGAAGAGCGCGACTCCTTCGCGTTCCGCGTGAAGGCGGGACTGACGGCGATTGTCGCGCTCTCTGCGGGACTCATCGCGGTACAGGCGGAAGCGTCGCCGGTTGCGGTCGTCGTCGCCACCCTCGCCGGTGTGGTCGTCGGCGCGCCGCTCATCTGGCTCGCGATTCCCGGCTCCGGCGGGAGACAACGGCGCGACCCCCCAAACCGGGAGTTCCGGAAGTAGCCGCCGACAAGCGGTCCCTTGATTAGCGCTCACACACGAACAGCGGTATGACTCGCGCAGCAGTCGTCGGGGCCGGCATGACCAAGTTCGGCGTCCACGACACACCACTACAAGAACTGTTCGGCGAGGCAGCCTTCGGCGCGCTCGACGACGCGGGCGTGACGACCGACGACCTCGACGCGCTCTACTTCGGGAACGCGATGAGCGGGCAGGCCGAAAACGAGACGCATCTCGGCCCGCGCGTCGCCAGCCACATCGGTGCGGCCGGTCTCGAAGTCCAGCGGTTCGAGGACGCCTGTGCCACCTCGGCCAACGCGTTCAAAAACGCCGTGCAGGCGGTCGATGCCGGCGTCCACGATATCGTCCTCGTCGGCGGCGTCGAGCGGTGTACCCCTGAGACGGGCAAGGACACCCCGGCGATGACGCGCATCTTCGCGTCCGCCTCCCACCGCCAGTACGAGCAGCCGACCGGACTGACGTTCCCGAGCGTCTTCGCCCTCCTGACGAAACGCCACATGCACGAGCACGGGACGACCGAAGAGGACCTCGCCGCGGTCGCCGTGAAGAACCACGCGAACGGGCGGCTGAATCCGCGCGCGCACTTCGGGAAGGAGACGACCGTCGACGAGGTGCTCGAGGGACCGGTCGTCGCCGACCCGTTCCGGCTGATGGACTGTTGTCCCTTCTCCGACGGCGCGAGCGCTGTGGTCGTCGTGAGTGACGACCTCGCCGACTCCTTCGACGCGCCCGTTGACGTGACCGGCGTCGGCCACGCGACGGACGTGGTCCCGATTGCCGACAAGGCTGACCTGTCCGCGACACAGGCCGCCCGCGACGCCGCGAGTGAGGCGTACGCGCAGGCCGACATCGCGGCCGACGACGCCGACTTCGCGGAGGTACACGACTGCTTCACCGGCGCTGAGATTCTCGCCAGCGAGGCTATCGGCTTCGCCCCCGACGGCGAGGGCGGGACCTACGCGACCGAGGGCCGCACCGCGCTGGACGGCGACCGACCGATCAATCCGTCCGGCGGGCTGAAGGCGAAGGGCCACCCCATCGGTGCGACCGGGACGGCCCAAATCGTCGAGTTGACCGAGCAGATTCGCGGTACGGTCGGGGAGCGTCAGATCCCCGACGCGAACGTCGGCGTCGCGCACAACCTCGGCGGGGACGCTGCCACGACCGTCGTCAGCGTCCTGGAGGGTCGTGCATGAGCCTGACGTACGACGAGTGGGCGGCGGCGGTCCGCGACGGCGAACTGCTCGGACTCGCCTGCGAGGAGTGCGGCCACACGAACGGCGTGCCGACGGGCGCGTGTCCCCACTGCGGGAACCGCGAACTGACCCGCGTGTCGCTTCCGACCGAGGGAGTCGTCCACTCGGAGACGACAATTCAGGTGCCGCCCGAAGGGTTCGAGGAGCGCGGCTACCAGGTCACGGTCGTCGAACTCGGCGACGCGAAGGTGATGGTACGCATCGACGGGGACAGCGAGCGCGTCGCTATCGGTGACGAGGTCGTGCTGTCGGGCGTGATAACCGAAGACGACGACCACCCCGCGCCGCTGTTCGCGTCGGCTTAGGCGAACTGTTCTGCGAGGTAGACGACGATAGGGGCGTTCTCCTCTTCGACGAAGCGGGCGCGCTCCTCGCCGTCGAGTTCGACGACGACCGTCGGAATCAGCTCGATACCGTACTCCTCCACCAGCTCGCCCGACTTCGAGCCGTCGTCGTTCTTCTCGACGGGGTGATGGTGAATCTGCTCGTCGGGGATGCCGGCGGCCTCGAGCGCGGCACCGAAGTCCGGGAGCTGCGACCGGCAGTCCTTACACCAGTCGCCGCCCCAGACGTGGATGGTCGGGTCGTCCAACTGCGCGAATGTCTCGACGGCGCTTTCATACGAGGCCGCGTCCCACGTCGGGTTCGGCCGCATAGTCTCGAGTTGCATACCGGAGGGAGGGTCCGGGGCGATTTATCAGTTGTCGTGTCGGGGGAGACACCCGCCGTCGTGGACAGAGCCGACGCCACGAATTAACCGTCTGGCACTCCAATCTGGGGACATGCAGGCATTATCGCCGGAACTGCGGGCGTACGCCGAGCGCGTCGAGGAGGTCGCGACGGCGTTCGAAGCCGACGCGTACACGTGGCAGGGGGAGATTCCCTGGGAGAACCTCCGGTTGCTCGCCGACGAGGGGCTGTACTGTCCCTCCATCGACGAGGCGTACGGCGGCGAGGGGATGTCCGACCTCGCGTCGGTGGTGTTGACCGAGGCAGTGAGCCGCGCCTGCCCGGACACCGGCTGGTTTGTGTACACCCAGTCGATGGTCGGTCCCCGCGCCATCGACCTGTTCGGGAGCGAGTCGGTGAAGGAGGCGTACCTGCCGGGCGTGACCGCCGGCGAGGACCACATCTCCATCGCCATCTCCGAACCCGACGCCGGCTCCGACGTGGGGAACATGACGACGACCGTCGAGGAGGAAGACGGCCGGCTCGTCTGTAACGGCGAGAAGATGTGGGTCGGCGGCGTCCCCTTCTCGGACGTGGCCGTCACGTGGGTCGGGTTCCCGGAGGGTCTCGGCTCGGTCGTGCTCCCGCTTGACGACCCCGGCATCGAGGTTGTCGAGGAGTACCGGAACATGGCTGGGTACAGCCAGACGCAGTTCAGCATCGACGACGTGGAGATACCGACAGACCACGTCCTCACCCGAGGGGAGGACGGCTTCAAACAGCAGTTGGTGTCGCTGAACTGGGAGCGACTCGGCAGTTCGACGCTCGCTATCGGGTGGGCCGCGGCCGCACTGGAGCGGGCGCTCGCGTACGCGGACGAGCGCGAGCAGTTCGGCCAGTCGCTCGACGAGTTTCAGGGCATCGAGTGGAAGCTCGCCGAGATGTATCGTGAGTTGGAGACGGCCGCCGGCGTCGTCTACAACACGGCCGCGAGCGCAGATGGCCACGAGAGTGCACCCTCGCGGCTCAAGACCTCGGTCGCGAAGCTCCACGCCTCACAGGTCGCCGAGGAAGTCATCAGCGAGGCGGTCCAAATCGTCGGCGCGCGCGCCTACCAGCAGGGCCACCCGCTGGAGTATCTCTACCGGCTGGCGCGGGGTCGCCGCATCGCGGCCGGCACCGACGAGATGCAGCTGAACACCATCGCGAGGGCGTTGAAAGGAGACGGCGTGCCGAAGGTCTCTGAGCGTTAGCGGTCGAAGTCAGGCTCGCGGCCCTCGTTGAACGCCGTGACCGCCTCGGCGTGTTCCGGGTCGGTGACACACTCCCACTGGTACTCGCTCGCGAGCTGACAGTACTCCTCGAAGGAACGGGTCGGATCCACGAGGTCGTTCGTCCGACGGACGGCCGTCGCCGGCTTGTTGGCGATTTCGCGCGCGAGGCCGGTCGCCGCGTCGAGCGGGTCGGGGCTGGATTCGACGGCGAGGCCGATATCGACGGCCGCCTCGGGGGTGATATCGCGGCCGGTGAGGAGATACTCGCGGGCTTTCGCTTCGCCGACGAGCCGGGGTAACAGCCACGCCCCGCCGTCCCCCGGAATGAGACCGATGTTGACGAACCCCTCGCGGAGGAGCGACTCGTCGCCGACGACCCGGAGGTCACACGCGAGCGCGAAGTCACAGCCCGCCCCGACGGCCGGCCCGTTCACGGCCGCGATAGAGGGCGTCGACAGGCCCCGGAGCTTCGCGACCAACTGCTGGATGAGCCAGAGATACGCGCCGTACTCCTCGGGCGACTGGTCGTCCCAGTCGGGCATCTCGGTCGTGTCCGCGCCGGCACAGAAGCCGTCGCCCGCCCCCGTCAGGACGACGGCGTAGGTGTCCTCGTCGTTCCCCGCCTGCCGAACCGCGTCGTTGAGTTCGAGCACGGTCGTCCGGGTGAAGGCGTTGTACACCTCCGGCCGGTCGATGGTGATGGTTGTGATACCGTCGTCCGTCTCGTAGCGAATCTCGTCGTACTCCACACCGATTGTACGGCTGACGGTACTATATAACGGGCGGCGACCCGGGAGACCGTAGCCCCCTTATCCGTCGCTGGCGAACGTCGGCCAATGAATCGGAGCGTACTCGGCACGGTCGGCTCCCCGCTCGTGCAGGTGGAGTCACCCCCTGGCAGCATCGTCGCCGCGAAGGTAGAGTCGCGCAATCCGGGCGGGAGCGCGAAGGACCGGCCCGCACTCGCGATGATTGAGGCCGCTGAGCGAGCCGGCGAAATCGAACCGGGCGACACCATCGTCGAACCCACCTCGGGGAACACGGGCATCGGTATCGCGATGGTCGCCGCAGCGCGCGGCTACAACGCCATCATCGTGATGCCGGGGTCGAAATCGCCGGAGCGCCAGCAGATTATGCGGGCGTACGGCGCACGCCTCGACCTTGTAGAGGGGGATATTTCCGACGCGAAGGACCACGCCGACGAACTGGAGGAGACGGAAGACGCCGTCCAGCTCCGGCAGTTCGAGAACGAGGCGAATCCGCGCGCGCACTACGAGACGACGGGCAAGGAGATTCTCGAGCAGGTCGAGGGGAGAGACATCGACGCGCTCGTTGCCGGGGTCGGCACGGGTGGGACAATCTCGGGTATCGGGCGGCGACTCCGCGAGGAGCACCCGGAGATGGATATCGTCGCGGTCGAACCCGAGGACAGCGCAGTTCTCTCCGGACGCGAGCCAGTCGGCGACTCCTTCCAGGGGATGGGACCGGGGTTCGTCTCGCCGAATCTGGACCGTGACTTGCTGGACGGCGTGGAGACGGTCTCGCTTGACGCCGCCGAGGAGGAGGCGCGCCGACTCGCCCGCGAGGAGGGACTGCTCGTCGGCCAGTCGTCAGCGGCGTCGAACCTCGCCGCCAAGCGCGTTGCCGAGCGGCTCGCGACCGACGCCGACGTGCCGGGACCGGACACACGGACGAATCTCCTCGACGGGAATCCGGAGGCTCCCGAGCGTGAACTGCCCGCCGACGCGCCGCTCGTCGTCACGGTGTACTGGGACTCCGGCGAACGGTACATGTCGACCGGGATGTTCGATTAGCGGCGAGCAAGCGCGCGGACGACGAGCTGGAGGATGTGGACGAAGACACCGGCGACGGCGACGTAGAGACCGATAGCCTGCATCGCCGTGTTCAGCCCGCGATTCTCTCGAATCTCCCACATCTCGTAGCCGAACCGAAAGAGAAACCCAAGGAAGATGGCAACGAAGCCGACCAGCAACACGATGGAGATGAACGACCCGGCGAGGATAGCGACCAAGCCGACGAGGAACGCGCCCGTCGCGATTTTGCCGTAGTGGTCGAAGTCAGTGTCCGAGCGGGCGTAGACGTAGGTGCCGATGCCGGCAGTCATGACAGCCGTGACGACGCCCGCGACACCGAGCGCGAGGAGTCGCACGTCGGGAGCGAGAAATGAGAGTATTCCGCCGCCGAACAGCCCGAACCCGACCTCTAGCAGGACGACCCCCACCAGTGTGAGGGGGGTCGTGTTGTTCTTGAAGCCGCGTTCGGCGAGCAGTTCGCCGACGGTGATGACGGCACCGTAGACGAGTGAACCGACGATCGGCACCGCGAAGACGATGCGATTGATGCCGGCAAGCGGGGTGAACGCGACGGCGTACATCAGGATGACGTTCAGAATCATCAGCCCGGTCGCGCCGCCGATTGCCTGCCACTCGCGCGCCGCGAGGAGGAAGCTGTTGCTCGACTGTCTCTCGTAGCTACTCATAGGTCGTGGAGTCGTCGGAGGCCGAAAAGGATTCGCGTTGTTCCGCAGACGACAGGTCGAACGCGTCGTGGACAAACGCCATCGTGGCGGTGTCGAAGACGAGACCGACCGGCGCGAGCACGGCCAACCCACCGACGGAACCCGAAAGGCCGAAATTGACGAACAGGGCGGTCGCCGGCAGCGAGACGAGCGCGAACCCGAGGGCGACGGCTCCGAACTGCGTGACGGCCGTCTGGACGCCGTCCGTTCCGACCCCGGTGGTAGTGTCGGGGAGACTCAGGAATGCCCACCCGCCCGTGACGGGAAACGGGAACGAGACGGAGACGCCGACGTGGAAGTCGGCGTTGCCGAGTTGGGTGAATTTCTCCGTCGAGAGGAGGGCGACGGCGAACGGGACGACAGCGAGCCACCAGACCCCATCGAGGCCGGCTCTCGCGCGGTCGAGATACGACTGGAGGGAGACCATATCTGGTCGTGTTTTCCCGTCTACAACTCAGGTGTTACGCACCGAACTCGGATTCGGTCACCCGGACGCGGAGAGTCTCGTCCACGTCTTGGAGGTCGTAGTCGGGGAGTTCGTGGCCGGTGCGGGCGACGAACATCGGTTCGACGAGTTCGCCGTCCTCGATACCGTACACCTTCAGATATCGGTCGGTCTCGTCGGGGGGAATCTCGTCGTCGCGGACCTGTCGCGCGAGGTCACGCGAGAGCCACTCCTCGTCGCTGACTGAGGGTTCGAGCACGAGCGCGGCGTCGGCAAACCGGACGAGATACCAGTTCAGGTCGTTGAGCAGCGAGACCGCCGCGCCGAGACTGACGGTTTCGACGGCGACGGTGTTCTGGTACGGTTCTGCGAGCGAGTAGGTCGCGAGCGCGTTGCGTGCGGTCTCGCGGGAGACGAGTTCGTAGCGGAGATTCACCTCCGGGTCGCCGACGAGACACACGCGGGTCATACTTCGAGCAACGGAGGCGACGGCAAAGCGGTTTCGTTCACTTGTCCAGGTGTACGCCGAACGAAGTGAGGCGTTTCCCCGTGGCGAGCGAAGCGAGCCACGGCTGCGGCTTTTTGACCCAGATTTTTGCTGTGAGTGGCTCCCCGCAGCGCGCCGGAGGCGCGCGAGGAAGCCCGAACAGCAAAAAGGTGGGTTCAGAAGGTAGAGAGTTCGCCGTCGATGACGCGTTGAGTGATACTCGACACGTCGGCGAGTTCGCGGTCGACGACCGCCTCGACTTCCTCCTCCACGTCGGCAATCTCGACGCCGTCTTCCGTGACGAGCGAAGCGTCGGCGACGTGCGGGTCGTCGATCGGCTTGCCGATCTGCGAGAGGAGCCGAATCCGAATCTCGCGCAGCCCGTCGACCTCAGCGACGACGGCCTCGGCAATCTGGGTGGCGAGCAGATTGTAGATCTTCCCGATGTGGTTGACGGGGTTCTTTCCGGAGGTGGCCTCCATCGACATCGACCGGTTCGGGGTGATGAGACCGTTTGCGCGGTTGCCGCGGCCGACGGAGCCGTCGTCGCCCTGCTCGGCGGAGGTGCCGGTGGTGGTGAGGAAGACGGAGTTGTGGTCGTAGTCGTCGGCGGTGTTGACGTGGACGGTCACGTCGCGGTCGGTGTACTCGCCGGCGAGGTCGGTGACGAACTCGCGGACGGCGGCGACGTGCTCCTTGTACGCCTCCAGCGAGTCGACGAAGCTGTCGATCATCGCGACGGCCAGCGTCACGTCGATTTCGTCGTCCTCGCGTTTGCCCATCACCTTCACGTCCTGTCCGATGGCGGGGTGGCGCTCGCCGAAGCTCCCGTTGAGTTCGCGCTCGGCGTTGAGCACAATCTGTTCGGTTTCCGTCAGCGGGGCGTGCCCAACACCGAATGAGGTGTCGTTTGCCTTCGGTATCTGTTTGCCCTCCTCGCCGAAGACCTCCTGGAGGTCGCCCGAGCCTTCGCCGAGTTTCACGTCGACGATGACCTCGGTGCCGAAGTCGATCTCCGGGAAGTTCTCGGCGAAGTAGTCGCGGGCGGCACGGAGCGCGATGGTCTCGGTCGGGATGGTGTGGTGGCGGACGACCTGGCCGTTCTCGTACTCGGCGTACTCCTTGGTGGCGCGGCCGGTGATGAGCAGGTAGATTGGCTCGAGGACTTCACCGCCCCCGTAGGCGGGCGCTGAGGTGCCGGCGACCAGTTGCGTCTCGTCGGTGTTGTAGTGGAGCACCTTGCCGACGCGGTCGAGATACGCGCGAGCGAGTGCCTGTGAGACGTGTTCTGCGATGCCGTCGGAGATGGAGTCCGGGTGGCCGAGCCCCTTGCGTTCGACGATTTCCGTCTCCTGGTCTTCCACCGCGCGGCCGGCGACCGGCTCGACGCGAATATTGCGGTCTGTCATTGCCTCCGATACCTCGCGGGCGGTTCTATAACTTACGGAAACACCGCAGGCACGGAAAATTACTGTGACGTATCTGATTTCGAGAGCAACAGCCCGAGATACGAGGTTTGGATACCTTCGTCCGGGTCCGCTCCGAGCTCGGAGAGGAGGGCACGAGCGCGGTCGCGGGCGGCCGGAATCTCGGCTTCGGTCTCGACTTCCGTCTCGATTTCGACGAACTCGCCGAGGTCGGTGACGGAATCGAGGGTGACGGTGTAGCCGTCGAGGGTGTAGAAGACCCGGTGCTTCTCGACGGTAGCGGCCGGCTCGAAGCCGAGTCCGTCGAGGATTCCTCGCGTCGCATCCTCGTCCGCGACGAGGGTCTCGTGCTCCTCGCGCGTCTTCGACTCCGAATCGAGGAGCGGTCCCTTGTAGGTGAGCTTGGCGACCGACTCCTCGGCTTCGCGTTCGACGCGGACCCGGACGGCCTCGTCGGTCTCGGCGAAGTCGCGGTGAGGTGCGTCGTAGTAGGTGTCGGTTTGGGTGACGGACCGGTCGCGGGTCGCGCGGGCGTCGAGTCGCTCGCGGAGGGGGTCGTGGTCGGCACGGAGTTTGAGTTCGACCTCGTACATAAGGCGGTTTGAGCGGGCGAGACGCAAAAACGCGCCGGCGGGCGAAACGTGATTGTTAAGGGTGCGACGTGAGTTTCGTGTGGTATGAGTGAGGAAGCCGACGAGACCGAAGAGACGGAGACGACCGGACTGCAGGACGGCGACTTCGTCCGCATCGCTTACACCGCTCGCACCACCGAGGGCGGCCAGCTCGTCGACACGACCGACGAGGAAGTCGCAGAGGAGGAGGGCGTCGCCGACCAAGGCGAGTTCGAGCCGCGCGTCATCGCGCTCGGCGAACAGCACCTCTTCCCGACCGTCGAGGAGGACATCGTGGGGAAGGAGGCAGGCGACTCCGGCTCTGTCACCGTCAGCGCCGAGAACGCCTTCGGCGAGTACGACGAGAGCGAGGTCCGCACCGTCTCCGCGGACAAGATTCCGGAAGACTCCATGCGCCCGGGCGCGCAGGTCCAAATCGACGGCGATCAGGGGTATCTCGAAACGATCGTCGGCGGCCGCGCACGCGTCGACTTCAATCACCCGCTGGCCGGTGAGTCCGTCGAGTACGAGTACGAGCTTCTCGAAGAGGTTGAGGACACGCTCGAACAGGCAGAGGGCCTGTTCAGCATGTTCCTAGACGTGGACCTCGAGATGCGGCTCGAAGAGGAGGAAGTCGAGGAGACGACCGTCGAAGAGCCGGACGACGAGGACGGCGAGCCGGAAACCGTCACCGAGACGGTCGAGAAGACGACGCTGTACATCGAGTCCACGCCGCAACTGGCCATGAACCAGCAGTGGATGTTCCAGAAACAGCAGATCGGCCAGCAGGTCATCGACCAGACCGGCATCGACCGCATCATCATCGAGGAGGTCATCGACGGCTCCGGCATGGGCATGGGTGGCATGATGGGTGGCATGGGCGGTATGGGTGGCGGCGCAGAAGGTGCTGACATCGAGGAGGCGCTCGAAGACGCCGACATCGACGCCGACGAACTCGCCGCAGAGATCGAAGAGTAACGCTTCGACGCGCGATTTTACTTTCCTCGCCGCCTCCGTACAGGCATGTCCAACGAGCCGGAGCCGTGTGCGCTGTGTGGTCGCTACGGCGACGCGCTGCCGATGGAGCGACACCACCTCGTCCCCGAACACCGCAGGGAGTCGCCGGTCGCGCTGATTTGTTCCCCGTGTCACGACCAGCTCCACGCGCTGTTCACGAACGAGGAACTCATCGAGGAGTACCACACAGCACAGAAGCTGCGTGAGGCCGACCGGATGCAGTCGTATCTCGACTGGATTCGCACCACGAACAAGACGAGCATCGACGTGCGAACGAGCAACGACGTACGTCGGCGACGCTAAACGAGCTGTCGCCACACCCGGTCGTAGGCCCGGCCGGCCCGTCGCCACGCCGGCCGGTCGACGGTCGGAACTGTCGCCGTCAGCGCGGGCCGGAGATTCACCGCCGGTCCCGGCTTCTCGGCTCGCGTCACGACCGTCGCAATCGGTGGGGCGTCGAGCCGACGCGCTATCGCATTCGTCTTTTCGGCTGCACGAACGGCCCGCTCGGTTGCCGTCGTCGCGAGGACGGTTCGGCTGGCGAACCAGAGGGGTCGCGTCGCGTCGGGACCGGCTCCCGCGGGACAGTCGATGAACACCGGGCGCGAGCTTTCGACCAGCCGTTGGAGTGCGGCTTCGTAGTCGGTCGCCGGAGTCTCGTAGCTCGCACCGATGATAGCGACGCCGTCAGTAGTTTCGCCGGCCTCCGAGAGTGAACCACCGGCGGCGAGTGTCTCGACGCCAGCAGGGTCGACAGTGGCCCGGCGCGCGAGGTCCGGACAGTCGCGGTTCGCGTCGACCACGACCGGTGCGTAGCCGACCCGAGCGGCGGCAGCGGCAAGCCCCAGGGTGGTCGTCGTCCGTCCGACACCGCCCTTTCCGCCAGCGACTGCGAGCACACCGGGCGTGGGCCCTCATCACTGAAGAACATCGACCGCGCCCAGCCACCGGGCGGTCGGAAGGGGCCGCGGGTCGAAAGCTTGGTAGTGCTCGCAGTCGCGGAGACACATAGTGCGCCACGACCACCTCATCGGCGCGAAACAGCTCTCGCGGGCGGACATCGAATCGGTGCTCGACCGGGCCGCCGAGTTCGACGCCGACCCGACCGCCTTCGCCGACGCGCACCCCGATGCGCTGTTGGCGCTCTGTTTCTTCGAGCCGAGTACCCGAACGAAAATGAGCTTCGAAACCGCCATCAAACGGCTCGGCGGCGACACCGTCGACATGGGGACCGTCGAGTCGTCGTCGGTCAAGAAAGGCGAATCGCTCGCCGACACGATGCGCGTCGTCGAGGGGTACGCCGACGGCATCGTCCTCCGGCACCCGAGCGAGGGAGCCGCCCGACTCGCCGCCGAGTTCGTCGACGTCCCCGTCGTCAACGCCGGCGACGGTGCCGGCCAACACCCCTCCCAGACCTTGCTCGACCTCTACACCATCCGAGAAAACGCTGGCCTCGATGACCTGACGGTCGGCGTGATGGGCGACCTGAAGTACGGCCGTACGGTTCATTCACTGGCCGGCGCGTTGACGAACTTCGACGCGCGGATGCACTTTATCAGCCCCGAGTCCCTCCGGCTTCCCCGGAACGTCCGATTCGACCTCCACGAGTCGGGCGCTGTCGTGAAAGAACACACCGACCTCGACGCCGTACTCGAGGAGTTAGACGTGTTGTACGTGACACGCATCCAGCGGGAGCGCTTCCCCGACGAGAGCGAGTACCGTGCCGTCGCCGGCGAGTACCGCATCGACGCCGAGACGCTCGCCGACGCGCGCGACGACCTGACGGTGATGCACCCGCTGCCGCGCGTCGACGAAATCGCGCCGGATATCGACGACACCGACCACGCCCGCTACTTCGAACAGGCCCACAGCGGCGTCCCAGTCCGGATGGCGCTACTCGATTCCATGCTATGACAGACACCGAACTCCGCGTCTCCAAGATTCAAGACGGCACCGTCATCGACCACATCCCCGGCGGGACCGCGCTCCACGTGCTCGCCGTCCTCGGTATCGACGGCTCCGGCGGCGAGGAGGTCTCCATCGGTATGAACGTCCCATCCGACCGGCTCGGCCGGAAGGACATCGTCAAGGTCGAAGACCGGGAGTTGAGCGCCGACGAGGTGGATGTGCTCTCGCTCATCGCCCCGCAGGCGAGTATCAACATCATCCGCGGCTACGAGGTGTCCGAGAAGTCACGCGTCTCACGGCCCACGGAGGTCGTCGGCGTCCTCTCGTGTCCGAACGTGAACTGTATCACGACCGGTGACGAGCCGGTCGATTCGGTGTTCGACGTACTCGATGACGGCGTTCGGTGTCGCTACTGCGACACCATCGTGCGCGACGACGTGGCGTCGCTCATCGAGAGCACATAGACCAGAAAAGATTTCATCTCAGACTACGACATTTCGATTGATGTCGAAGAAACTACTCGTCGCCGTCGTCGCACTGGTCGCTATCGTCGCGCTCGTCGCGCGTCGGTAACAACAACCCCTTCTTTCGAACGACTTACCCCCGAGCGTCGGCTACCGCGGAGCATGTACGGGGTCGTCACGCGGAATCCGGAAGACATCGAGTATCCGGAGTTCGAGCGGAACTTCTTCGAGGTGAAAGACGTGTCCGGGCGGTCGAATGAGCCGCTCGAAGACGCGGTCAGCATGATTTCCTGTTTCGGCGACAACGCGGCCGGGAGCGAGAACGACGAGCTCGTGCCCGTCAACCCAGAGGGCCAGGAGGCGACCCGCGACCGCCAGTTCTTCGACTGGGCGTACGTCTGTCCCACCCACGGGGGGTACCGCGAGGGTCTGCTCGAAATCATCGAGGATTGTGCCGAGGTGAACGGCGACGTGCGACTCGACGACGTGGGGTTCCCGCGACAGGAGTACTGCTACTGCGACCGGTGTAACGCCCGATTCGAGGAGTGGGTGGAGACACGCCACGAGGCGGGGGAAGGACCACCGCCCGAGGAGACGACCGTCGAGGACCGCTACGAGTGGCGCGCGGAAGTCATCACCGAGTTCGTGGCGGCGGCGACCGACCGGATTCCCGGTCGGACGTACTTCACGCTGTATCCGGACCCGTACGGCGACCACCTCTACGAGCGGGCGGGGCTGGATTTGGACGCGCTCGAACCGCTCGTCGACGAGTTCGTGGTCCCGCTGTACGACACTCACTACGGGACCACCTACTGGCTCGAGACCATCGCCTCGGGCTTTCGCGACCGGCTCGACACGCCGATGTCGGTCGAGCTGTACGCGGTCGACGTGGATATCGACAACCTCCTGCACGCCGTCGAGGTGGCAGAGGCGTACAGCGAGGGCGTGTTGTTCGGCTACGACGCCTCGAACGCGCGGGCCGCGCTCCGGCGACAGGACGCGCAGACGCAGGAGGGCGTTGAGTGGTAATCCGACGAAACGACGCGCTTTTTGCTCGTTCGCTGGAATCGCAGGTATGAGCTTCGAAGAGGACGACGAGGTCGTGCTGCACGACGAGCACAGCGAACACGACGGCGAGGTCGGCATCGTCCAGAGCGTCTCCGAGACGATGTTCGGCGACGAACAGTACGTCATCTCCTTCGAGGACGGCCAGGAGGCCGGCATCGCGGCCGACTCCCTGACCGCCGCCGAGGAGACGTACGACGAGGACGACGAGGAGTAACGTGGCGTCGGTCCCGTTCCACTACGTCGACCTCCGGGCGTTCTGTTACGTCACGGAAGACAGGAAACGCGTCGCGGACGCGCTCGGAACGTTCGTCCCCGACGGCGACGACGGTGAGGCGTTGGAACTGGACTACGCCGAGACGGAAGGGTTCAACGGCGACCGCATTCTCGTCGTCTCCATCCGACTGGAGCGGGCCGACGAGATGCGCCACGTCCTGTCGAAACTCACGGAACTGGACGACATCGACACCGTCATCGAGGAACTCGACCACCGCGTCGACGAGGACTGCACCTTCTTCCTGACGCTGGACAAGCAGGCCGCGTTCCGCGGTGACGTCGTACAGGGCGACGGGATTACCCTTCGCGCGAAGGTGGAGGCGTATCCGGCGAAGAAGGAACACGCCGTCGAGAACGTCGCCGAGACGCTCGCCTCGCTGCGCGGCGACTAACCGTCAGTCGTCGTCGGCCGGCCGCTCGGTCGGCTGTGGCCCCGATTTTTCCTGGGTGAACACCGCCGCGCCGTACCGCGAGGAGAGCCGCCAGAGGAAGCTGCCGAAGGCGGCCACACAGACGAACGCGAACGGTGCGCCCGTGATGATGACCGACGAGCGGAGCGCGTCCGCGCCGCCCAGGACGACGAGAATCGAGGCGATGATTCCCTGCAGGAGACCCCAAAAGAGTCGGTTGACGCGGCTCGGCGACGCCTCGCCGCCGGTGGTCAACATCGCCACGGCCAGCGTCGACGAGTCGGCCGAGGTGGCGAAGAACGTCACCACGAGCACGAAGAAGCCGACGCTCCAAACTGCACCAAGAGGAAGCGCACCGAAGAGCGCGTAGCCGGCGACTCCGTTGCCGTACTCGGAAATCGCGCCGATGATGTCGGCCGCGCCGGCCTGCTGGAGCAGCATCGACGTGCCGCCGATGACGGTGAACCAGACGATGGAGACGGCGGACATGCTCACGAAGCCCGTGAACAACACCTGTCGAATCGTCCGGCCGCGGGAGATGCGCGCGAGAAACAGCCCGACGAACGGTGCCCACGCGAGATACCATGCCCAGTAGAACACCGTCCAGTAGGAACTCCACGACGCGCCGCCCTCGACACCGTTCCCGGTGAAGAGGCTCATCGCGAAGAACTCCGAGAGGTAGGTCCCGACCGCCGCCGTCCCGAGGTTGAGAATCTCGAGCGTCGGACCGAGGAGGAACGTCACCGACAACAGTCCCGTCATCAACGCGAGATTGAAATCCGATAGCCGGCGAATCCCGCGGTCGACGCCGGCCAGCAGCGAAATCGTGAACACCGTCGTGATGCCGACGACGGCAAGGAGCGTCTCGACGCTGCCGAACTCGACGCCGGTGAGGTACGTCACCCCGGTGAGCAGCTGCGTGGCGATGAAGCCGAGCCCGGTCGCGATACCCCCAAGCGTAGCGATGACCGCCAGCGTGTCGACCGTCCGCCCGACGACGCCGTCCAGATTCTCACGTCCGAGTATGGGAATCAGCGCCGTCGACACGCGGAACGGTGCGCCCCGATTGTAGACGTAGTACGCGACGGGAATCCCGACGGCGAGATACGCGCCCCACGCCGACAGCCCGTAGTGGAAGAGGCTGTACGCGAGGGCCGGAATCATTGCCGCGTCGGTCTGTGGTGCCGTCTCGGCGAACAGCGGCGGCACCGTCTGGAAGTGCGTAATCGACTCCGACGGGCCGAAGAAAACGACGCCGGCGGAGAGTCCGGCGGAGAAGAACATCGCGAGATACGAGAACTGTCCGTACTCTGGGTCGCCGTCCCCGAGTTTGATGTTCCCGTACGGACTGACCATCAGGTACGCGCCGATAGCGACCAACAGCAGGACGCTCCCGAGATACAGCCACGCGAGATTCTGCCCGACGACGGTAAACGCCCGATTGATACCCGTCTGCACGAGACTCGTCCGGAGACCGGCGAGTGCCACGAACGCGAGTGTCACCACCAACCCACCGACGAATGGCACGGGGTCGATTTTCGTGAGGAACCGCGCGATGGGTCCCTCGTCGCTCTTCTGACTCATAACAGTCGCATACGGCACACAACGGTCGCGATTCGGAAATATTGTGTGCGAGAACGGATGACATACCGACGCAGTCGGGCATTTTGTGTCGCAGGGCGATGAATCAGTAAAATAGCGAAAAAGACTAATATTATATTCCGTTCATCTATCAGTGTGTCAGAGCCAGAAGAAGCCTCTGAATATGAGCCGATTGTTGGTATCGCTGTGGATGGAGAAGTGGTGGCTAAGGTAGCAGCGAAGTCTGAAGTACTCATGTCTGAATTGGAAGAACAGATAGCTGGCCGTATGTTGTTCAAGACCTTTGATCCGAATGATGCTGGTACTTCGACTACCATGACTGTGGAAGAAATAAAAGATTTTGAACCCGAAATTCAGCAATCGACCAGAGATGGCGACTGGGAAGAAGTAGACCTATCAGAATTGGAGTAGCACCTGATTGATATTCTCCTCCGCCTGAAGGCGGAGGAATCCCGACTGCAGTTGGGATATTAGGGTTTGCAGTCTACCACTTGTTCCCTCGGTAAGAATCCGTGGGACAAGTCATATAGGTAGATGGCTTACTGCCCAATTGACGAACCAGAGTCCGACACCAAGTCCGTGCTCGAGTTGTGTTTCGCTCGATTCGGTCAATATGTCACGCTCTTGCTCTGGGATTCCGGGATCATTGTCTGCGATTCGGGGCTGCGGGATATCATCAGTTGTTGTTTCGACCTCAATATCGACTCGTGCGGGGTCATCTGAGCGAACGATGGCGTTCTTGACGCTTCGGTCGCTGCTTGAGGCCGGAGGCTCCAGCTTGAATTACGCTGAAACAGCCGGCCGATGAGAGCTGCGTATTGACCGTAGAGGCTCCTATTTGTTCCAGACCACCGGATCGCTGTACAAGACGAAGGGTATGTATACTGTAGAAAATACTACAACAGAATTTTTTACATTTACGTCTCAACTCCACCCTATGTTCAAGCGGCGACGACTACTGGCTAATGCTGGGATAGCTGTAGTCAGTGGATTAGCAGGGTGTAGTAGCTCAGGTAGTAACGGCGAATCACCAAACAATTCGGGAGGTAGTGGCGAAGGCACACCGGAGAATCCGGTCGCCGCCGCAAATCCTTGGCTTGGAACAATCACTCACTTTTCCGGTGGAAGCTCTCCTACAGAGATCCGAAATGCGTTTAAAACCGACATTCCTCGGATTTTGGTCGCTTCCGCAAGTCCACAGAATACGGCTTTTATTTCAACCGAAGATGTGAATACTATCGAAGAATCAGCCCAAGAAGCTGATCTCGAGACTCGCGGGATTATGAATGTGTCTTGGAATGGTGGCCCTGTTTGTGATGTTCAGAACTGGATACAGATACCTAATGAACCCGCAGAATCCACAGTGCGAGAGGCATTTCCGAACGCAATCTCTGTTTTTTTGAACACCTCCTCAGGAGAAGAGACATGGGAAATCTATACACCGCAGATGAAACGTAGTGAGTTGGTTGGTGGAATTGAAGAGCTTGGAGTCGCTTCTGAGAGCTCAGCTATAACATACAGTTCCTGTAGTACTGCCGAACCAACCATATCTTAGCTCGCCGTCGAACGTAGCGAGCGTTGCGTTGAGGTCGTCGGCCAGCGCGAGGAGGACGCAATCGAGCGTGTACAGCAGCGTGTCCTGTTGCAGACTGTACGCGGAAATCTGGTCGCTGATTTCCGGTGCGTAAATATCGACCCGGGTGTAGATGTCGGAGAGTACGTCCTCGACTCTGCCCTGTTCGACTCGCTTCTTTTTCGTCATCACCGACCGAATTTCCATGAGATTCAGGATGGACGTACAGAAGTCGTGATCCTGATTCAGAAACTCCGTCGCAACGTCTCCTCTGGCGGGTTCGTCAGTTAAACTGGCGACGAAGACGTTCGTATCAACCAGAACTTTCATCAGCGCTCGCGCACGTCTCGAACCGCTTCGACGGAGTCGATATCGACGTCCGCCAGCCGTCCCAAGAGTACGTCTCCGAGTTTAGCCGTCACGCCGTCACCCTCGTCACCGGAGTCTGCCCAGTCCGGCGGAGTCGCATAGCTTCACATGAATCCGGATAGGACTGACTGATGTAAATCCCTTCGGACAGTATGGGAGGTGTGATTGCTTGTTCGGTAGGGAGCGACCCACTGGGTGCGTCACCAGTTCAGGGGTCAAAGACGTGATTGAATCTTCCGACTGCTAATTGAGTCCAAAATCCGCAAGGCAGCGTCACGAATCGACTCACCAACTCGCTAATACGCGTCTAGGAGCCCTCAAACAGCTATTTTCACGCTCACCGGCTCTCCCGCTGCCCCACTTTGTTCAACTCGATAAAATCCATACGATTCCCTTGCATATTGTCTAATAACACGTCCGATACGACAGAATTCAAGATACAAAGGGCCTGTATCGGTGACATATTTAAATGAGGTGCCCTTGCTCTACGGAGAGTCGTTCCGATCGGCTAGCGAGTGTCTGACGAGTCGATCACTTCGGCTCGGGTTGCTCGTTATCGGTTTGCTGTCGAAGCGTGGACTGCGCCCGCTCGACGTAGGAGTTCGACGACCAACTGCGAGCGTCACTCATCTCAGCCAGGAACTCGTCGGCAGCGTCCGGCAAGATCGCGTCGTTGCGAACCAGGGCGGTGAGGAGGATGGGCGTCGTGACGAGGCGGGTCTCGGCCAGCGAGGCGTGGACGAGCGCAAGTCGATTGAACTCGTCACAGAGCAGTTGCACGGCGTCGATATCGTTCGCTAGCGTGACCGCTGCGTTCTCGCCGTCATCCAGCGGGAACGTCTCGTCCAGTTCGATGGAACGGGTCTCGAACGCAGAGCGACGATCGAGAACCGCCTGTGCTGCCTCACCGGATACGTCGTCGTAGGACGCCGTTTCGGTGAGTTCGTCGACGACCTGCTCTGGGACAACCACGGTGTGCGAATCGAGAAGAAGGTCGAGTGGATTCGGTGAGGTGCCCGCCACCGTCCCGAGGCTTACGAGAGCCGACGTGTCGGCGACTATCAGAACCATCTACGAGTCGGCCAGCTCTTCCGCGACCTCGTCCACGAATTCATCGGTCAGTTGCTCTTTCAGCAGTCGAAAGTTGGCGGCCTCCTCGTGCCCGACGAGGTCTTTCAGTTCCTCGAACGTGATCTCGTCGTCGTAGAAGGCCTCCGCGATCTCCTGTTTCACATCGTCGGAGTGCGCGGCGTCCCGCAGGTAGTCCCGAAGCGCGGAGATGAGGATGTCCGTCCGATCCGTCTCGAACACCGCTGCGAGCGCGTCGGCCCGGTCTACCAGCCCCCTCGGTGCACGGAACTGGACGCGTTTCTTCTTGGACTCGGAACTCATATGTGTACATTGTGAGTGCAGGGGCAAGACGCTTGCCCCCACCTCACTACCACACCCTTCGGAGCCACCGAAACCGGACATGGTGTTTTTCACCCAGCCTGAATCGAAAGAGCAGCTACCAGAAGAATATTTCGAGGTCAAAACAGACTCAATACGGCTTGTATTATCGAATTTCGAGCTATCGGCTCTCTCGCTGCTCGACCTTGTTCAACTCGATGAGTAGCCGGAACACCGCCTTCACGAGATTCGAATCCACGTCGAACTGCTCTGCGTTCTCGCCGGCACGGTCCATCACCGCCTGCTCCTGTGTCTCGTCTGTCGTCGGGATGTCGTGTTCCCGCTTGACCGCGGCAATCGACTCCGCGACGTAGGTGCGTTGGGCGATGAGCTGGACGATTTCGTGGTCGATACTCCGGATTTCCTCGCGCAGTTCGTCTAACTCCATCTCTTCGACGTTCATGTCAGCTGTGCTCCCGCCCGTTGTGTTGTCGTCAGCCATGTTGTTCCCTCGTATTCCGCCCAAGCCGTCTGGGTCTGCTCCATCTGTTCGCGCGTCCCGACCGCGACGTAGCTCGGTCCAGTCCCCGACAGCGAGACGCCCCGCACGTCCGGCAGCGCATCGAGCATCGGCTCGGTGTCGAAGTTCAGCGCGCCACAGTAGGCGAAGCCGTTGACCGTCATCGCCTCGCCGTAGCGAGAATCGAGCGCCAGCTCCTCGACTACCTGCGCGGTGCCGGCGATGCGCTCACACCGCGCCACGTCGGCGTCAGCGGAGTAGGCCCGCTCATCGGGGGTGAACACAACGACGTGCCACTCCGGCTCCTCGCGTGCCAACAGTTCGTCGCTCGTGTTGTCCGTCACGGTGACGCCCCCGAGCATCGACGCGCTGGCGTCGTCGAACGCGCCCGTGATGGTGACACCGGCCTCCCGGGCCGCCTGCACGCCCAGTCGACAGGCGTCTTCTCTGTTCATCTCCACGCCGAGCGCGTCGAGCGTCGCAAGAACCGTCGCGTTCGCCGCCGCCGAGGAGGACTTCAGCCCGCCGGCCATCGGAATCGCCGTCTGCGTGCGGACCGTTCCGCCCACGTCGCGGTCGTGCTCGCGCGCGACCATCTCGACGCACGCCTCGATGAGCGTCGTGTCGGCGTCGGGAAAATCGGCCACCTCGCCGGTTACCTCGCCCGCGTCGTCGAGGTCGACCGTCGCGTGGACGTACTCGTCGATGGCGAACGCGCTGCCGTGCCCGGTGGCGAGCGCGTTGAGGACCGTCCCCGCTGCGGGTGCCCGTGCGGTGGCTCGCATTGTCCCTGAGAGTCCGGGCACGAGTAAAGCCGTGACGGTCGGAACAACGAACACGACGGTTTTTCCGCCGGCCTGCCGAACGTCGGGTATGAGCTTCCGCAGCGACATCGCCCCCGAACTCATCGACATCTCGCTGGAGCCGGAGGGCGTCGAGGTGACGTACGCCGACGGCCGGAGCGTCTTCTACCACGGCGTCCCGACGAAGGCAGAAGAGACCGTCACGACCGCACCGGGCAAAGACGTGCACGTCCTCGTCACCGACCCCTCCGAGGAGGAGGGCGTCATGCTGTACGTGAACGACCGCGCCACCGACGACGACATCCTGCGCTCGACGGGCGTGGGTCGGGTCATCATCGACCGCGACGAGACCGAATCCATCTTCCCCGGCGTGGAGGCGACGAACGCCGGCTACCGCACCGAGATCACCGCCGACCCAGAGACAGCACGGGGGCGCGTCTTCGTCTTCGCCGAGGACGAACTCGGCGAGGAGAGCTACGAAATCGTCGGTGCAGAGTGATGCCCCTGCGCAAGGCGTGGTCGGACCTGACGCGCGCGACTGTCGCGAGTGCACCCGACCGCTACGGCGTCATCGAGTTCGGCACCGGGGGCGAAATCGAGACCGTCGAGGCGGGGATGATTCGCGACGTGCTGAAAGAGACACTCACCTACGGTGACCACGAGCAGGTCCGCTGGGAGACGGCACAACACCGCGACCACGCCGAGCGACTCGCCCGCGAACACCGCGACCGCCTGTCGTCGTGACCGGGGGATTGAAACTCGCGCCAGACCTCTCACACGTATGACTGACGAGACGGTACGGCTCCCGGTGGCCGCCGCCAAGAAGCGCGAAGCCGGCCGCGGCGTCGCCCGACTCCCCGAACCAGCGCGGTCGCGACTCGGCGTGCTCTCGGGGGATACGGTCGTCATCGAGGGTGACCGACAGGCCGTCGCGAAGGTGTGGCCAGGCACGGAAAACGACGTAGTGCGAATCGACGCCGACACCCGCGCCAACGCCGGGGTCACCGTCGGCGACGAAGTGACCGTTCGCCGCGTCACTGTCAGCGACGCGACCCGTGTCACCCTCGACGTGCGCGGTTCGGTTCCGGGCAACGCTGAATCGCTACTGAAGCGGTCGCTGTTGGACCGGCCGCTGCGTGCGGGGGATACGGTTCACCTCAACGCCGCCGACATCGAGGCGCGCGTCACCGCAACCGACCCCGACGGCGTCGTGATGGTGACCGAGACGACGACCCTGTCGGTACAGGGCGACGAGTCGGAGTCGGAGACGCCGACCGGCTCGACCGATACCGACATCCCCGTCACCGAGGAGCCGACGGACGCCTCGACGACGACCGCCTCCGGCGTCGCCTACGAGGACATCGGCGGGCTAGACGAGGAACTCGATTTGGTCCGGGAGATGGTCGAACTCCCGCTTTCGGAGCCGGAACTGTTCCGCGAGATCGGCGTCGACCCGCCGAGGGGCGTGCTCCTGCACGGCCCGCCGGGCACGGGAAAGACCCTCATCGCCCGCGCCGTCGCCAATGAGGTGAACGCCAGCTTCCGCGTCATCAACGGCCCGGAGATTGTCTCGAAGTACAAGGGCGACAGCGAAGAACGACTCCGGACGATGTTCGAGGAGGCCGCCGACAATCAGCCCGCCATCATCTTCATCGACGAACTCGACGCCATCGGCGGGGAGCGAGACGAGGAAAGCGACATGGAGAATCGGCTGGTCGCGCAACTGCTCACCCTCCTCGACGGGCTCGAATCCCGCGGGCAGGTCATCGTCATCGGCGCGACGAACCGCGTCGACGCCATCGACCCCGCGCTCAGACGCGGCGGCCGATTCGACCGTGAGATCGAGATCGGCGCTCCCGACGAGACCGGTCGCCGCGAGATTCTCGACGTGCACACGCGGGCCATGGCGCTCGCCGACGACGTGAACCTCGACCGACTCGCGGCCCGGACCCACGGCTTCGTCGGCGCGGACGTGAAGACGCTCACGCAGGAGGCGGCGATGGCTGCCCTCCGCGACCGCGAGAACCGCGACGAACTGCGGGTGACGCGCGGCGACTTCGACGACGCGATGGCGTCCGTCGACCCCTCGGCGATGCGCGAATACGTCGCCGAGACGCCGACCGTTGACTTCGCCGACGTGGGCGGGCTCGAAGAGACAAAGACCACACTTCGGGAGGCCGTCGAGTGGCCCGTCCAGTACGCTCCGCTGTTCGAGGCGGCGGACACCGAGCCGGCATCCGGCGTCCTGTTGTACGGCCCACCGGGCACGGGCAAGACGCTCCTCGCCCGTGCACTCGCCGGCGAGACGGGCGTCAACTTCCTCCGGGTGGCCGGCCCGGAGCTGCTCGACCGCTACGTCGGCGAGTCGGAGAAAGCCGTCCGCGAGGTGTTCGACCGGGCGCGACAGGCTGCCCCCTCCATCGTGTTCCTCGATGAGATCGACGCGCTCGCCGGGATGCGCGGGGGCGGCGACTCGGAGGTGACAGAGCGCGTCGTCTCCCAACTGCTCACGGAGATGGACAACGCCGCCTCGAACCCGCGGCTCGCAGTACTCGCGGCGACGAACCGACAGGGCGCGCTGGACGAGGCACTCCTCCGGCCCGGCCGACTGGAGACGCACATCGAGGTCCCCAATCCCGACGAGGAATCACGGCGCGCAATCCTGGGTGTTCACACCGACGACAAGCCGCTGGCCGACGACGTGGACCTGGCGGCGCTGGCGACGAGCACGGAGGGCTTTTCGGGCGCAGAACTCGCCTCGCTCGTGCGCGAGGCGTCGATGTACGCAATCCGGGCAGTCGCCGACGGCCGCACCCCAGAGGAGGCGAACGAACACACCGACGAGGTGGTGTTGACCGACGACGGCTTCGAGCACGCGCTGACCCGCGTGGAGACCGACGAGTAGCCGACCGGAAGCCGACGGCGTGTGCTTTATTGACGCCGCTGTCGAATCCGACAGTATGGTACAGTGTGAGATGTGCGGCAGTGAGGTCGCAAATCCGACGACGGTGAAGGTAGAAGGCGCCGAACTCGACGTGTGCAGCGACTGCACCGAGTTCGGCACGGAGGTGCGCCAGCAGACCTCCTCGTCGGCGTCGAGCAAGTACTCCACCTCGTCTTCGTCGTCCTCCTCGTCTTCGTCGTCGAGTTCGACGGGGTCGGGCGGCTCCAGCAGCCAGAGCCGTCGCCGCGACATGTTCGACACGATGGACCAGATCGCGACGGACTACGACGACCGCATCCGGAACGCCCGGGAGTCCCTCAATCTCTCACAGGAGGACCTCGCGAACAAGCTCAACGAGAAGGCGAGCGTCATCCGGAAGCTCGAACGAGCCGATATCATGCCGACCGACGAGATACGAGAGAAGTTGGAGCCCGAACTCGGTATCTCGCTCACGGAGGGTGACGGCGGCGACGACGACTACGAGTTCGAAGGCGGCTCCTCCTCCGGGTCGTACACGCTCGGTGACGTTGTCAAGCGGAAGGACTGATGGAGCTTAGACTCGTCCGCCACGCCACGCTCGAACTCGACATCGACGGAACGCGCTTTCTGGTCGACCCGATGCTCGACCCCGAAGCCGCGCGCCCGCCGATTCAGAATACATCGACCGACGACCGGAACCCGACTGCTCCCCTCCCGTCGGTCGACCTCGACGGCGTCGACGCCGTCGTCGTCACCCACCTCCACGAGGACCACGTCGACGACACGGCCCGCGACCGCATCGACGGCGTCCCGGTGTTCTGCCAGCCCGAGGACAGCGGCGACCTCGAAGCGAGCTTCGACGACGTACGCCCGGTCTCGGGACTCGTCGAGTTCGATGACATTACTATCGCCGCCACGCCAGCCCGCCACGGGACGGGCGACCTCGCAGAACAGATGGGGCCCGTCACCGGCTTCCTGTTCGACGGCACGGAGACCACCTACGTCGCCGGTGACACCGTCTGGTACGGTCCCGTCGGCGACGTAATCACCCAACACGACCCGGACACCGTCGTGGTCAACACCGGTGAAGCGCAGTTCGTCGAGGGCGACCCGATTACGATGTCGCGTGAAGGTGTCGCCGCCGTCGCCGAGGTCACCGACGGCGAGGTCGTCGCCGTCCACATGGAGGCTATCAACCACTGCCTCTGTACGCGTGTGGAGCTGCGCGAGCATCTCGACGCCGAGGGTGTCGAGAACGTCACCATTCCTGCCGACGGCGAGCGCGTCTGAGCCGCGAACGAACAACTATTTGCGGCGGCCCCTCGCTCTGGGAGTATGTTCATTCTCGTCAATCTGAAGGCGTATGACTGTGACGCCGTCGCCATCGCGGAGGCCGCCGCCGACGTGGCCACAGACACCGACGCTCGCATCGCCGTCGCACCGCAGGCCGTCGACCTCGCCGCCGTCGCCGAGACCGGCGTCGAGACGTTCGCGCAACACGTCTCTCCGAACGGTCACGGGAGCCACACCGGGTCGACGCTCGCCGACGCCGTCGCACAGTACGCCGACGGCACCCTGCTGAACCACTCCGAGCGCCGACTCCGACTCGCTGACATCGACGCGAGCGTCGAGACCGCCCACAACGCCGGCCTCGAAACTGTCGTCTGTGCGAACAACCCCGAACAGATCGCCGCCGTCACCGCCCTCGGCCCGGATGCCGTCGCCGTCGAGCCGCCGGAGCTCATCGGCACCGGCGTCTCGGTCGCCTCGGCCGACCCCGAAATCGTCGAGGGTGCGGTCGCCGCCGCCGGCGACGTGGACCCGTCGGTCAACGTGTTCTGTGGAGCCGGCATCTCGACGGGAGACGACGTACTCGCCGCCCGCAGCCTCGGCGCTCGGGGTGTGTTACTCGCATCCGGGGTCGCCAAGGCAGACGACCCCCGGGCCGCCCTCGAAAAGCTCGTCGCCGGGTTATAGAATCTCCGTCTGGGTCCGTTCGTGGGGCTCCGATTCCTCGTCCGCTACGTCGACCTCTGGTTTCGCCGTGTTCGCGAGCGGCGACTCCGTGATGATCTCGGCGTCCGTGGCTGTCGGCTCTGTGTCCGACTCCGCTGGCTCGCGTGACTCTCTGTCGGTTCCGTCTGCCGACTGCTCCGTCGAACCGTCCCCGACCGCGGGTAACAGCTCAGTCACTCGCGAGACGGCAGTCTCGAGCGCCTCGTCGCCGAGGCGACCGTCGTGGCGCGTCTGAATCTCGGCGCGCAGCCGCGACCGGTAGCCGCCGCGGCCGGCGTGTTCCACGAGGTCGCCCGCCCGCAGTTCGCCGTTGCGCCGGTACGCGGCCGTGCGGTCGCCGTCGCCGCCGGCCCGGACGTGGGCGTCGAGGGGTGACAGCTTCGGCTCCGTCCGGTAGACGGCCAACATCTCCCGCGCGATGGGGTCAAGCGACTCGACCGTCTCACGGAGGTCCGCGACGACCAACCGCTCCGTGTCGCCGGCAAAGGACGGCTCTACGTCACCCGGCGCGTCGATGTCATCCGGAGCCGGCGTGTCACCGTCGTCGTCGCTCGCTCCGTCCGTGGGGTCGGCGACGCCACCGGTATCGGTTTCCTCAGGGCCGGTCGGCCCGCCGGTGGGCGGGTCCGCCACATCCGCCTCGTCCCCGGTCGCATTCCGCTCCGAGTGGCCGGCCTTCTCGGCCATCCGGCTCGCACCGGAGTCAGTCGACCAGAGGTGGTCGAAGCCGTCGCTTGCGGCCCGACTCCCGGCTTCGGCTTCGCGCCCCCGGCTCGTCTCGTCGCCGCTCGTGACGACCGTGCCGCCGGATTCGTCGTGCTCGTTCAACTCCGACTGCCGGCCGGTGATGTCGGTCCGGAACGCCCGCCCGGAGGCGTGTTCCAACATCGCCCGCGAGAACCGTTCGGCCATCGCGGAGAGGTCTTTCGCCTCCTCCAGTTCCGCTTCCAGTTGCTTGATGCGCTCCTTCTTGTCCTTGAGTTCGAGCTCGAGTTCCTGAACCCGGGATTCGCGCTGTTGTTCGTTCTCCGAGATGGTCTCGAGTTCGCCCATCAGGTCGTCGGAGACGGACTTGAGCTCCGGGCGCTCGAAGTCGTCAAGTCCGGGCGTCGCGCCGGCGTCGAACGTCTGTTTGCGCTCCATCTGGACCTGCCGGAGCGACTCCTCGAAGTCGCTCATCATGAAACACTCGCCGTCGCCCAATTCCTCGACGTGCCCGCGGTACTCGCTCCCGAGAATTCTCCCTGCGACCTTGGTGTCGTTCGACCAGGTGAGCCGGTGCCAGAGCAGCCAGTCACACTGCGTGATGAAGTCCTTCTTCACGTCAGCGGGTCGCTGTGAGATGCCGACCACGCCGAGCCCGTGTTTCCGCCCGCGCTTTCCCACCTTCACGAGCATGCGGCCACACTCGTCCATTCCGCCGCCCTCGGGGATGTACTCGTGAATCTCCTCGATGAGCATCAAGAACGGCTGTTTCTGCTTTTTCTCCTTCGCGAACAGCTGTTTGGCGACCTCTTTCAGCAGTTCGCGGGCGTCTCGCTCGTCGAGGAAGCTGGACACGTCGAGGATGATGGGAACCCCCTGTTCGAGCGCGAGTGAGGCCAGCTTCTCGGCGTGTTCGACCGACACCTGCAGGTCACACTCGTCGTCGGCCCCGACGTGGAGAATCTCGTACTCCTCTTTCAGCCCGTAGTACTCGCCGTCGATGTCGACGCACATCAGCGAGTAGCCCCGGTCGAGCAGCTTCTCCGCGATGACGGACGCGGAGTTCGACTTGCCGGAGCCGGACTTGCCGGTGATGAACCCCCGGCCCGTGAGGATATCGACGATGGGCAGCTCGACCGACTGGCCCGCCGCGTCGCCGGCGCTCACCTCGCCGACGGTGATGGTCTCCGTACTCATTACCGGAACGTGCGTTCCGACTCGAATAAAGCCGCGTCAGACGCGCGGCATATCAGGCGCGAACAACGTAGCCGTCCTCCTCGCTGAGGAGTTCGGCTGGCTCGCGCAAGGAGACGATACTACCCGTCGGCTGTGGCGTGCGCTCGTGGTCGGCCTCGACGCCGGCGAGGTGGCCGACGAGCTTCGCACGCGGCGGGGCCTGACTCGCTCCGCAGTCGTAAACGGTGAGCAGTTGTCCGCCGTCGTCGGCCTCGTAGACGACGATGTGCGCGTGGCGCGCCAACTGCCACCGGCCGTCGCCGGTTGAGGCGAGCTTGTTCATACTCAGCATCGCGCCACGAGTCACAAAGTGCCACCGGTCACTCGTCGAAGTCGCCGAACGTAGTTTGCCCGCGTCCACGACGGTCGCGTGTCCGCCGGCCGGCCCGACTCGACCCCGTTTCGCCGGACTGCCCGCTACCCGAGTCCCAACTGTCGAGGGAGGCTTGGTCGGTCTCGGCGAAGTCCAGATTCGAGACGCGCACCCCGAGCTTCCGCACCCGGTCGTCGCTGAACTCACCCAACAGGTCGAGGGCGATCTCTTCCACGAGGCCGGGGTCGTCGACAGGGCCGGAGAGCGACCGCGCACGGGTGTTCACGTCGAAGGGCGGGCGGACCACCTTCACGCCGATGGTCTTGTAGAGTGCCCCCTTCCCGCTGGCGCGTTCCGTCACCTCACTCGCCAGCCGCTTGAGGACTTCACGTTTCGTCGTGCCGTCGTCCGTGACGGACAGCGCCTTCTCCGAGGAGATGGACTTGGGCTTCCCGACGGGTTCGACCTCGCGGCGGTCGATACCGCGGGCGTGGCGGTGTATCTGTCGCCCCCGCGAGCCGAACGTCGATTCGAGGTCATCGGGGTCGGCGCTCGCGAGGTCGGCGGCCGTCTCGATGCCCATCTCGGCGAGCCGGTCGGCCGTCACCGGCCCGACGCCGTGTAGCTCACCAACCGGTCTGTCGGCGAGAAACGCCCGAACCTCGTCGGGCGGGACGACCACTAGTCCGTCGGGTTTGTCGGCGTCGGAAGCCACCTTCGCGGCCGACATGTTCGGTGCGACGCCGACGCTGGCCGTCACGCCGACCTCGGCTTCGACGTCTGCCCGGAGGTCGGCGGCGAACTCCCGTGCGCGCTCCCAGCCGACGGCCGACACGTCGAGATACGCCTCGTCGATAGAGACCGACCGGACGACGCCTTCCGGGTCGGCGTCGGCGACCGCGCGCTCTACGACCTCGTCGACGGCCTCGCTGACGGATTCGTAGTACGCCATGTCGACGGAGCGGTAGAAGCCCGCTTCGGACACGTCGAGGTCGTCCTCGCGGGCGGCGGTTCGCTTGCGAGGCAACCGCTCCAGTGCCTCTGAGATCGGCATCGCGCTCTCGACGCCGAACGCCCGCGCCTCGTAGGAGGCCGTCGCGACCGCCCCGACATCCGCACCGGTCTCGTACCCCATCCCGACGACGAGGGGTTCACCGGCGAGTGCCGGTTCGCGAAGCCGTTCACACGCCGCGTAAAAACAGTCCATGTCGACGTGACAGACAACCCGGTCGCGCGACTGCTCGCGACCGTCACGGACCGGGAGCGTTCCGCCCGCCATTAGCGCCGTCTGGGTGCCTCGCGAACTTAAGCGTCTGCACGCCGGCGCGGTCGTTGGCACAGACAGGCGACACGGGTTTATCTGTCAGTTCCGTCCTTCTTGTGTGACCGACAGAATCGGTGTGTTACACGTCGATGACGACGCCGCAGTTCTCGACCTCACGGCGGCGTATCTCGACCGCGAACTCGCCGCCGTCGACGTGAGGTTACCCGCGGAGCGCGTCGACGTCTAGTCGGTCAAGGTTCGCCTCGATTGCTCGACACAGTTCGCCGCTGCCGTAGCAGGCGACCGCGACGGCCCCGTCGATGGGATGTGACTCCAACTGCGAGCGCGCTTCGAAGTGGCGGCCGTAGCCGTCCGACCCCCAGCCGACAGCGGAGTCGAACGCCTTCTCGCGGAAGTCGACGCCGTAGTTCACGCGCGATTTGGTGTCGAGCGTCCCGATGCGGTCTGCGATGCTCGACAGCTCTGGCGCGAGCGCGAGCAACAGGTCCGTCACGACCGAGGGTCGGTCGCCGAGCACGGGCGCGTACGCACCCGGGACGCGGTCGAGGGTCCCGTCGTCGGTGAGGTCGTAGCCGAGGAACCGCGCCATCGGCTCGGCGTAGCCGTGCGCGACCGCGACCGGCTCGATGCCGGATCCGATGGCCGGCCGCCGACCGAACGTGACTGTCGCGACGAGTCGACTCACGCCCCGGCTTCGGGCGACACCTGCTAAACGCTTGGGAGCCGACCCCCGAGGGGTCGCTGCGCGACGGCGGTGTGGTACGACGAACTGAACGAATGGTGCTACGACCGCCGGTTCGGTGTTGACCGAGAGCTGTACGTCCGGGACCTGATTCACGGAACGCCGACGGCGAGACCGTCCACGGAGAGCCGGCTACTGAGTTCACGCCGGAAGCTCTTTTCGCCCGACTCGCGTAGCGACGCCCGTGAGCGAGGAGCCCCTGACGCTGTTGTCGCTGCCGGCACGAGCGGTGCGTGAGCTCGCCGCGCCGGCGCTCGCCGACGCCGTCGCCTACGGCGACCCCGACGGCGTCTGGCTCTCCGACCCGACGCCCGAGCCGCGCGCCTACGCGACCGTCCGCGATTCGCTCTCCGTTCCCGTCGTCCACCCGCAGTTGGGAAGCGACGGCGACTCGGTCGTCCGGCACGCCCGCGTGGACGACGCACTCGCTGCAGTCGCCCCCGACGCCGCGCCCGAACTCGACGTACTCACGGTACAGTCCTCCGCCGTCCTCGACGACCTCGCGGCCGCCTTCGAGGCGGGTGAGCGACGGCCCGCCAGCGAGCGAACGCACCTCGTCGTCCCGGGACTCGACGTTGAGACGGACGCGACGAGCCTCTCGGCGACCCTCACTGCGAGCGACGAACTGACGCGACTCCAGCGCGCGACGGATGCGCCGATTACCGTACTCGCCGGCGAACTTCCGGCGGGATACCACCACGACTGGACGCTCGACGGGACGACGGTTCCGGTGTACGGCTGCGGTCCTCCGCCCGGCCACGGCGAGACGCCGACGTTCGCCACGCTCCGATGTGTCTCTGCCGGGACCGTGGCCGCGACGCCGATGCGAACTTCGCAGTTCGGTCTCCGCGCGCTCGCCGGCATCGGCGCGGCGACGGCGACCCGCCTCCACGACCGCGGGGTGGATTCCCGGACCGACGTGCGCGAGACGCCTGTCCGAAACCTCGTGGACGTGTCCGGGGTCTCGAGGGCGAACGCCGAGCGGATGCACGCCCACGCCGAGGTGCTCGCGACCGGCGACCCCCTCGGTTTGACGAACGAGACGCTCCCCGTCACGCGCGACGACCGGCCGCCACTCTGTCTCGATATCGAGACAGACGGACTGTCACCGACGATCATCTGGCAAGTCGGCGTCTACGACCCGCACGACGACAGCTACCGGTCGTTCGTGGAACGAGAGGACCCCGACGAGCCGGGGACGATCATCGAGGCGTTTCTCGAGTGGTTCCTCGCGACACACGCCGACCGGACCGTCCTCACGTGGAACGGCTACCGGTTCGACTACCCCGAGTTGGAGCGGTTCATCGACAAGCACGCCCCCCACTACGCCGAGGCGTGGGCCGACGTGTGGACCTACGACCTCTACAAATGGGCCGTGCGCGACGGAAACGCGCTCCTGCCGGGCCGGACGAACAAGCTGGACGACGTGGCTGCAGCCCTCGGCTTCGAGGGAGCCGAGACCGGGCTGTCGGGGGCACAGACCGCCGCCGCCTACCAGCAGTTCATGCGTACCGGCGACCCCGCCACCGTCGACTGGGGTCGCCACGAGCGCTACTGCGAAGACGACTGTCGCGCCCTGTGGCACGTCTACGCCGCGATTCGCGACGCCGACCGCCGCGCGACGACCGACACCGCCACCGACTCCGGGGGCACTCAGGCGGGACTCGGTGACTTCTGACGGCGAACGATTGATAGCCGGCTCGCACGTCGTCCCCGTATGACCGACGAGCCACGCATGACCGGCCGCGAGCTGGTGGACTCGTTCCCGCGCGCGAGTCTCACCCCCGACCGCGAGCGCGTGACGGTTCGTGAACTCCCGGCCCGCGAGGGGAGCCACGTCTCGGCGGCGGCTGTGCTCCGGCCGCGGCTCGCGCACGCGCTCCCGTACGACCCCTACTCGCATCAGGCCGCCGCGCTCGATTCCCTCGCCGACGGCGACAACGTCACCGTCGCCACTTCCACGTCGTCCGGCAAGACCGCAGTGTACGGTCTCCAGATTGCGCGGAACCTGCTCGACGCCGGCGTGCTCAACTCCGACGGGACCCGCGCGAGCGAGGGGAACGACGCCTCGACCGCGCTCGCGCTCTACCCGATGAAGGCGCTCACCAAGGACCAGAAGCGCAACCTCGAGGAGCTGTACGAGACGCTTGGTCTCGATATCCGGGTTCGCATCTACGACGGCGATACGCCCAAAGCCGACCGCCGGACCATCCGTGCCGAGGCCGACGTGATACTGACCAACTTCCAGGCGATGAGCGTCTATCTCAACCACCACGACAAGTGGAGCCGGCTGTTCAGCGCTCTCGATCTGATCGCCATCGACGAATCACACACCCATACCGGCGTGCAGGGGATGCACGCGGCGTGGATTCTCCGGCGACTCCGCCGCGTCGTCGCCTACTGGGGCGGAGACCCGCAGTACACCCTCACGTCTGCGACGGTCGGCAACCCCGGCGAACACTCTGCGTATCTCGTCGGCGAGGACGTGACCGTCGTCGACGAGGACGGCTCTCCGCGGGGGACACGCGACCTCGTGCTCTGGAATCCCCCGCCGCGGAACAAGCAGGGACCGGACGAGTCGCGCGAGGACACTCCCGCGGACGCACACACCGACACCGACGCGCTCCCCGAGGGAGCCGACGACGAGGGGGGAGACCAGCCGGCCCCAGAGCGCGTTCCCGCCTCCATCGAGGCTCCCCGCGTCTTCGCTCACCTCACGGGCAGCCAGATTCAGACGCTGCTGTTTTGTCCGAGTCGGAAGCTGACCGAACTCGCCGTCGAGCGCGTGAACGAGTTTTACGACGGGAACACCGCGAGCTACGGTGCGCGCCCGCGGGTCGAACCGTACAACGCGGGGATGGGAAAGCGGACGCGCCACGCCCGCGAGACGGAGTTCAAAACTGGGACGCTCACCGGGCTGGCGACGACTTCGGCGCTCGAACTCGGTATCGACATCGGCGGGCTGGACGCGACCGTGCTGTTGGGGTATCCGGGGCAACGCCAGTCCTTCTGGCAGCGCATCGGCCGCGCGGGGCGGGGGGCCAGTCGCTCGCTCGCCGTTATGATCGCAGACCACCGCACCCTCGACCAGTACGTCGTCGCGAACCCAGACTACCTGCTCGAATCCGACGTGGAGGATGCGGTCGTCGACACCGACAACGACGCCGTCTTCGTCCAGCATCTGCGGTGTGCGGCCGAGGAGTTAGCCCTGACTGAAGACGACGCAGACAGCTTCGCCGAGCGCGACCGGCTGGAGCGAGCCGTCGAGATGCTGCGGCGCGCGGGCGAGCTGGAGGGGTATCTCGACGCGGCGGTCCACTACGTCGGCTCTCCGCGCCCGCAGGCCGACGTGAGCATCTACGGGACCGGCGACGACAAGTACCACGTCCGACTCGCCGACGACGCGAACCCACGGGAGTGGGGACTCGCCGCCGACCTCGATATCGAGCCGGTGGCGAAGTCGCGGGCGTTCCGCGACTACCACGAGGGTGCCGTTCGGCTCCACGACGGCCAGCAGTTCGAGGTGACCCGCGTCGTGGACGACCACCCGCAGCCGTTCGTCGAACTCACTCCCGTCGACGTGGACTACTACACCCAGACCCGGACGACGGTGAACGTCGTCGACGCGGACAGCGAGCGCAGCCGCGAGGTGAACGGCTACACCCTCCACTACGGCACGGGGACCGTCATCGTTGAACACGGGAGCTACGACGAGGTGCATGTCGGCAACGGAGAGACGCTCGCGCAGAACATCCCGACCGGTCGCCCGCCCGTCGAGATGCAGACGCAGCTCTGCTGGCTGGAGGTCCCCGACCGAATCGAGACGGCGCTCGTCCACAAGTACCGCGAGTTCGGCGTCGAGACCGGGATGGAAGGCGACCATCCGCCGCAGTTGGGCTACGTCGCAGGGTTGCACGCAGCGGAGCACGCGATGATAAAGACCGCGCCGCTCGAACTGCTCGTCGACAAGAACGACCTCGGGGGGCTTTCGACGCTCGTGCTCGACACCCACATGGCGCGCGATGACGAAGCGACGCGCACGGACACTATCGCGGCCACCGAGCGCGTCATCGAACAGCGGACGCGCGCGCTCGACGGCGACGTGTCTTCGGGGTGGTTCATCTACGACGGCGTAGAGGGGGGACTGGGCTTCTCGCGAGCGATATACGAGCAGTTCGAGGCGTTGGCCGAACGCGCCCGCGACTCCCTGCGCGACTGCGGCTGCGGGCGACCGAACGGCTGTCCGGCCTGCACCTTCGACCGCAACTGCGGCAACGACAACAAACCGCTTTTGCGTGGCTCTGCTGTCGACGTGTTCGACCACCTGCTCGGCGAGGGTGACGCCCTCGACGCGCACCTACCTGACGACGAGTACGGCGGCGAGCGGCGACCCTCTATCTTCTACTCGTGAACTTCGTCCCTCGCGGACCTGATTACTCGAAGCGCGTCAGGTCGGTCTGTCTGGGGCTGTCTCGGGGCGTGTCGCCGTCTCGGTCGCGTCCGGCGGCTCCGTCGCCGTGTTCGTCGGCGATGCGTTTCGCGCCCGGCACGCCACCGGAAAGCGAGACGCGCCGTGCAATCTCCTCGTCGCCGAGTCTGGCCGCGGCCTCGGGTTTGATTGCGTCGTATCGCTGCCAGAACTCCTCTTTGGCGGCCTCGTACTCGACCAGCGGGTACGGGTACGTCTCGCCGATCTTCACGCCACACGACTCCTGCACGTGGATAGGGGTGCGTTCCGGCCGGGGGAGGTGGTCGTCGGGGAGGTCGACGAGTTCGGGGACCCAGCGGCGAATCCACTCCCCGTCGGGGTCGTGGTCGCGCACCTGTTTGCGCGGATTGTAAAATCGGAGCGTCGGCTTCCCGACGAGCCCACACTGAGACTGCCACTGCGTGTAGTTGATGGCCGAGTCCGAGTCGATGAGGTGGTGGTGATACCAGTCCGCGCCCGGCTTCCACGGCTGCTGGAGGATGTGGAAGTAGACGGAGACGCACATCGCGCGCATCCGGAAGTTCAGCCAACCCGTCTCGCGGAGACACCGCATCGCCGCATCGACCATCGGATACCCCGTCTTCCCCTCCTTCCAGGCGGTGACGTACTCGGGGTCGTAGCGGTCGGCGTTGAACCCCGCGAGCACGGGGTTTGCGGCCTCGTCCAGCCAGCCGGGCCAGTCTTCGAGCTTCTGCTTGTAGTGGCGATTCCAGTAGAGCCGGGAGGTGAACAGCTCGCGGGCGCGGTCGGCCGTCGCGTTCGTGGCGACGTGTTGGTACACCTCGCGCACGGAGAGACAGCCGAAGCGGAGATACGGGGAGAGACCGCTGGTCCCCTCACGCGCCGCGAGGGGGGCGGAGATGCTCTCCGGGTAACGGTCGATGCGGTCGGTGAACGCTCGCAGGGTCTCGACACCTGCCTCCCGTCCCCCGGTCGGGACGCGCGTCTTCACCGAGGTGATTCCGTACGCGTCCTCGATATCCTCGGGAGTGAGTTCCGCGGGGACGTGATCGAGTTCGACGCCCTCGGGGTCCCATGTCAGCGTCTCGTCGGTGAACCACGACTCGACGTGGTCGGCCCAGCCGTCGCGCGTGTCCTCGGTCCCGCGCACGAGCCCGTCACCGGAGACGAACAGCACGTCGGCGGCCTCGCGAGCGCGCTCGTCGCGGTCGCGGCCGTACCGGCCTGTCGGCCCCCGCGCGGCGAACACGTCCCAGCCGGCGTTGTGAAACCGAGCCAACACCTCGACGGGGTCGCCGTGGGCAAAGGAGAGACCCATCCCGCCCGCGGTGGCGTGTCGGTACTGCTCGTCGAGGTCGGCAAGCGACTCGTGGAGAAAGCGAAGTCGGTCGTCACAGGCGAGCCCGCTGTCGCCGTAGAACTGCGGGTCGAAGACGAACAGCGGCAAGAGCGTGTCGGCGTTGCGGGCTGCGGCGGTGAGTACGGGGTGGTCCGCGGTCCGGAGTTCGTCGCGGTGCCAGACGACGGCCCCCGTCTCCTCGTCCGGGACGGACGGAACGAGCGGAGCGAGTGGCATCGTGTCCAGCGGGGGGTCGCCACCGTCGGCCATACTGACTCGAGGGACTACCGAGATAAAACACCCCAGCACTGGGGCCGGGAAGGCCAACAGTTATTGGGCTAATCGACGGTGTTTCGGCTAGTCGTGTTCGGACTCGTCGCCGCTGTGTTCGTCTTCGCCACGCTCGCGGCGGGAGTCGGGACCGTCGGTCTCGTCTGGTATCTCGACCGTCACCGGGGGAGCGCCGGGGCGAACTGGTTCATCGCCACGCTCACCGCGCAGGTCCTCGTCACGCTCTCGTACGCCGTCGCGATGCTCGTCTCACAGCCGACGGCGCGTGCGTACCTCGAGGCCCTCACGTGGACCGGTCTCGCGTGGATGGGACCGCTGTTCATGGGATTCGCGCTCGAGTACACTGGCCGCGAGCGATTCGTCCACACCTACGGCTTCGGGCTGATACTCCTCGTTCCGACCGTGATGACGGGGCTCGCGCTCACCCACCCGTATCACGGCCTGCTCTGGCAGGGGTTTGAACTCCTCTCGCCGTTCGGGCTGTCGGGTGCCCTCTACACCATCCAGCCGTGTGGGTATCTCGCCGTGGCCGTCACCTTCGCCGCGGCCGCCGTCGGCGTCCTCTTGCTGGTCGAGACGACGCTCGCGTACGGCGCGCTCTATCGACGAGAGGCGGCCGCCATCGCGTTGAGCACGGTCTTCCCGGCTATCGGTATCGTCACGTGGGTGCTCCGTATCGGCCCGTATCCCGAGTTGAACCTCATGCCCGCTCTCTTGCTTCCCCACTCGCTGCTCGACACCTACGCCTTCGTCGGCACCCACATGTTTGAGACGAACCCGACCACACAGCGGGCCGCAGAGCGCAGCGCCCTCGATGACCTCGAAGACCCGCTGTTCGCGGTCGACACCGAACAGCAGGTCGTCAACCTCAACGACCGCGCCGAGACGCTGTTTGGCGTCACCGACGACGGCCAGCTTCCCACCCCGGTCGAGACGCTCGTTGGCACTCCCCTCGACGTGATGCGCGAGGCAGGCGAGATCACCGTGGGAGGAACAGAAAGCCGCATCTTCGCCGTGTCGTACACCGAGCTGACAGACACCCACGACACCGTCGTCGGGGGGTTGGTCGTCCTCTACGACGTAACCGAAGAACGCCAGCAGAAACAACAGCTCACGGTGCTCAATCGCGTGCTCCGGCACAACATGCGCAACGAGATGACCGTCATCAAGGGCCACGCGAACCTCCTCCGCGATGAAATCGACGACGAGCGGCTGGAACTCCCCGCCGAAGCCATCATCGACTCCAGCGAGAGTCTCCTCTCTATCGCCGAGAAGGCACAGGACTTCGACCGAATCAAGCGGCGTGACCTCCGCGTCGTCGAGGTCGACGCCGCCGACCTCCTCGCCGACCTCCGGGAGGAACTCTTCGACGGCTTCCCCGAGGCGACCATCGACCTCGACGTGCGGGCGGGAACGCAGATACGCGCCGACCCCGGACTGCTCACAGTCGCGCTCTCGAATCTCGTCGAGAACGGGCTCGACCACGGCGACGAGCCGTACGCCTCGGTCAGCGTCTCCCAGACCCAGGACGGCCGTGCGGAGTGTGTCGTCACAGACCGGAACGAGCGCATCAACGAGGCCGAACTCGCCCCCATCCGCGCCGGCGACGAGACGCAACTGGAACACGGCAGCAGCATCGGTCTCTGGATCGTGACGTGGAGCGTTACCGCCATGGGTGCCGATATCGACTTCGGCTACGACGATGGCAACGTCGTCACGATTACGCTCCCCGACCGGATATGAGTGACCTGCTCACGCGAACTCAACGCCGGTTATCTCGAACCGCGCGCCGCCGTCGGTCCCGTCGGTCACGGTGATGTCCCAGCCGTGACCGCTGACGATCTGCTCGACGATGCTCAGCCCGAAGCCAGTCCCGCTCGGGTCCGTCGAGTAGCCGGCGTCGAACACCGACTCGCGTATGTCCGGGGGTACCCCGGGACCGTCGTCCTCGACGTAGAATCCACCGTCGATGTCGCCGACGGTGACGGTCACGTCGTCGCCGGCGTGGTCGAGCGCGTTCCGCATCAGATTCTCCAGCAGCTGTTGTAGCCGACTCCTGTCGGCGGAAATAGACCGTTCGGTCCGCACGTTGAGGGTCGCGTCCACGGTGGAGACGTTGGCCCAACACCCCCTCGCGATATCACGGATGTCGACGGCTTCGACGTCGCTCACCCGGTCGCCCTCTCTCGCGAGCGTGAGCAGGTCATCGATGAGCGCGTTCATTCGCTCGTGTGCCCGTTCGACGGCATCGAGGTGGTCCAACTCGCCGGTCTCCCGTGCCAACTCGACGCGGCCCACGGCGACGTTCAACTGAAGCGGTAGCGCGGAGTCCCCTTCCTCAAGGAGCGACCAAAGGGAGCGAGTAGGGAGGGGAGGAGCGCGTTCGCATGGGTTACAAACCCGTTCATATAAGTACCCGCACCTATACATTGAAACTGTGGCAGACGACTACGTGCGTCGGACGGCAATCACTCGTCTCGAAGTCACCGACGAGCAACGCGACCTCCTCGAAGAGACTATCACTGAGTGGAAGCGTGGGTGCCAGATTGCCACCGACATGGCGTGGGGCGAGTGCAACGCCAAAAGCGATGTCCAACCCCTCGCCTACGATACCGTCCGCGAACACACCGACCTCGGTAGTCAGCACGCGATTCTCGCCACCCACCAAGCCGCACAAGCCATCACCGGCTGTCTCGAACGCCGGTCCAACGGCAAGAAGATCAGCAAGCCAACGTTCACCGCCCCGACCGTGAAATACGACACTCGGACACTGACACTGTTTGACGATGATACGGTGTCCCTCTCCACCACGGAGAGTCGCATCCGATGTGACCTTGCTCTGCCTGACGCCGACGATGGCTACCAACGACAGTACCTCAACGCCGACGAATGGAGCGTCACGGAAAGCACGCTCACTGCCCGTGATGGCAACTACTTCTTGCACATCGGCTTCCGCCGTCACAAGACCGATACCGAGCGCAACACCGCCGAGGACGGAACGGTCCTCGGGGTTGACCTCGGTATCGAAAACCTCGCCGTCACCAGCACCGCCACCTTTGTCAGCGGACGAGAATTAATACACGACCTCCGTGAGTTTGAGACGGTGCGAGCCGGACTCCAACAGACCGGGACGCGAAGCGCCCACCGAACACTCAAACAATCGAGTGGTCGGGAACTTCGGTACGTCCGCGACGTACTCCACCGAGCGTCGAACGCCATCGTAGACGAAGCACTCCGATATGAGTGCGACGTAATAGCGTTCGAGGATTTGACCGACATTCGTGAGCGGACTGGGGCGTCGTGGGGGCACACGTGGGCGTTCCGAACACTCTACGAGCAGGTTGAATACAAGGCTGAGGTAGAAGGTATCTCGGTGAAGCAGGTTGGTTCGGCGTACACGTCGAAACGGTGCGCCGAGTGTGGATTCACGGCTGACGAGAATCGCGCGACTCGCAACGACTTCCGGTGCGTGAAGTGTGAGTCGGAAGCGAATGCGGACTACAATGCCGCGAAGAACATCGGGATGCGGTACGTCCGTCGGGGCCAACAGTCGTCTCGGCGGACGGGCGACAGTCAGCTCGCCCTAAAGTCTGGAACTGTGACACTGAGTGGCGGATTTACCGCCTACCCTGATGGGTTTGAGGCCGAGTTCACGGACAAGCCCCACCCTCAAAGTGCCGAAGGCGCTTAGGGTGGGGTAGTTGACCGGAGAGTTGGTATCCCTCGCCATGATTCATTCGAAGTGGGAACGATTCGTCGTGGTTCTGTCGGGGGTGGCCGTAGTCGTCTTCGTCGTAGTAGCGTTCGAGTGCATCCGTTGCTTTGTCGAAGAGCCGCTGCGTCGTGTTTTGGACGTGGTTTGACCGCCCGACTACTTTGTCTTCGATGGTTTCCCAATCGTATCCTTGCGCGTCTAGCCGGAAGATTTCGTTAACGACGCGGCGAGCTTCGAGTTGTCCAGAATCTAGCAGTTGCTGACTCCCTTCGTGGATGTCTAATTGAAACACCAGAGTACTGGTCAGCGACTTCTGCACGAATACTGTTTAGAAACGGTGGTTTGTAAGTATTCGTGTTTGTGGTAGATCAAGGCGGGTGTCGGGCTTCACCCTCGGGGTCAAGCCCCGAGGCACTCGCCCTGCTCCGCCTGTAGATGAGTTCATGATAGGTGTGTATGTGCCAAACACAGGATGAAAAGCCGATTGAAGCCAGCGTGTGGAGCGATGAGCAGGCCGAGGAAGCGATGGAATCTGTTCGTGAATCGCGCGAGAACTGGCGATGACGTTTCTCGATACCTCGACGAATATCCACGCTGAGGACTGACGGCGAAATCATTATATGAGCGAGTAAACGACGTATACACATGGGGACAAAGATGGTCAGAATTGAGGAGGGGCTGTACGAGCGACTCAAGGACAAGAAACGCGATGACGAGACGTTTTCTGAAGCAATTGAGCGACTGACGGGCGATTACACGCTCGTAGATTTTGCAGACGAGTTCGCAGACGGTGACGGGAGTAGTTGGGAGGAGCACAAGGAGGCGATTGAAGCCGCAGAAGCCGCCCAGAACGAGGAAATGGCGGCGTTTCACGACGAGTCTGAAGGGTCTGCCGCCGAGCAATGATTTTAGACACGAACTTCTTGGGTGCGCTGAAGGACCAACACCCCGGCGCACGGCTGAAAGCACAGGAACTGGAAGTCTCTAACGAGCCGCTGCGTGTGCCCACGATTGTCGGCTACGAGCTGTTCATCTCCGTTGGCAAGACCGGACAAGAGCAGTGCAAACAACAGGACAAGCAGGCGTATCAGCGCCTCACATCCAGCAAACCGAAGGCAGAACTTACAGAGGTGATTGCGACTCAGGCGGGGATTCTCGAAGGCGAACACCAGCGAAGTGACTCAAAGCCAACGCTCGGCCCGGGTGATGCAATAGTCGCAGCAACTGCCCGGCACTACGATGAACCGGTCGTTTCCGACGACGGTGACTTTGACCACGTCGACGGGATAGAGCGGATTGGCTACGAACTGGAGGGCTGACGCGACCCGACGCGATTCGCGTCATCCAGCACCGGCCTCACCTTCTGAGGCGTGCCGCGCTTCATGCGAGCGCCACAGCTCGGGCAGTGGCGCATCATTGGCCATCCCTCCGGTCGGGAGATGGGTCGCAGAATTGTGTCGGGTCGGCGTGACATCGCTGGGGATGTTCGACGATTTCCCCGCCACACCATTCGCAGAGAACGGTATGCTGGCCGCTCTCGATGCGTTTGCGTTCGTTTAAGATGAGAATGGGGCCGGAGGGATTTGAACCCCCGATCGACTGATATCTCCGGTGTGCGCCTCGGTCCTCCAGAGGGTCGTCATCGCGAGCGATGATCAGTCGGTCGCTCGGTATATCAGTCTGGAGTCTCGTCACCGGGCGCGTGGCCTCTGGAGTCAGTCGCCATGCCTGGCTTGGCCACAGCCCCTCGCCTGTGCGTACACGGATTCGCTGTAAAGGGGTTTCGATTCGGGAGACGACTATATCCGTCGAGCGCGAACCACGGATATGACCGACCACACCGTCCGGGTGCTCGACGACGGCGACGCGACGGAGCTCACGGCGACCGACGGCCAGAATCTGCGCGACCTCCTGCTCGACGCGGGCTTTGAGGTGTACGCACCGGCGGCGAAGGCGGCCAACTGCGGGGGGCGTGGTATCTGTGCTACTTGTGGCGTGCGCGTCCACACCGACGACGACGCCGCGCCGGCGGCCGACCACTGGCACGACAAGCTGGCTGCACGCTACGGCTATCCGCGACTCTCGTGTCAGCTGTCGGTGACGGAGCCGCTGGTGGTGGAAATCATCGAGAAGCGGTACTGGGGACAGCTGCTACCGCGGTAGCTACTCTTCGATATCCGACCACGGACACTCCTGGCACTTGTAGCCGGTGTAGAAGCTCGTCACGCTCGGCATGTAGCCGACTGCGAGGACGTTCTCGCCGCAGTCGGGACAGTCGAAGTTGGCGTCCTCGATGCCCTCGGCGTCCATGATTGAGTCGCCCTCGATACGTTCGGCGAGCTTCTTCGGCGTGACCATCCGGCCCTCGACGACGCGGTTGTCTGCCATACCCAAGGGTGCGGCCGGCGCGTCAAAGCGTTGTCGTCAGAGCCACGGGGCCTGCTCGTTCCCACCGGGGTCGGTCGGTGGCTCCTCGCCGTCGTCGGAGCTCTCGTCGTCCACGGGCATCGATTCGACCGCGCCCTGCGGATCGAGCGAGAGCAGGGAGGTGACCGCGAGCACCGCGAGTGCAAGCGGTACGTTCGCATCGATGAGTCCGAGGATATTCAGCGGGAGCACGCCGAGCGCGACCGCGCTGCCGAACCGGAAGCGGTCGATGTCGACGTTGCCACGGAGCCACGGGCCGAACAGCGCCGCACCGAGCGCGAAGACCACGCCGGCACCGGCCGCCGCCATCCCGCGGAACACGACCTCGGGGTTCGCGCTGAACGCCAGCTCGAAACTGTTGGGCTGGAACGAAGCGACTAAGCCGAGTCCGACGATGACGCCCGGCGAGGGGAGATACTCGCCGACCGTCGCGGAGGCCGTCTTGGCGGCGATTGCGAGGATGACGAGCGCGGCGAAGCGCTCGAACGTCGGGATGTCGAGCATGTTGGCGATGGTCGGTGCGAGTGCCGCCTCGGCTCCGGCGATGACGACGAGCGGGACTCCCACCAGTAGAATCGACTGAATCTGTTCGCGGCGGGTCCCCTCCATCTCGGCGAGGACGACGGCGAGGGTCGCCGAACCGCCGAAAACGAGCAGGCCGACCTCGATGATGCCGAGGGTGGTCGAGAGCGCACCAGCGAGGACGAGCGCCGGGAAGATACCGTCGACGAGCGGGAGACACATCACCGTCGCGAGCAGTCGCGTCCCTTTTCCTACCTGTTGCTCGAGCCGAATCGCGACCGGGTGTTTGGAGACGCTCATTCAGGGGTGATGGCGATACCCCGTCGCCGATGGGTGGTCTGCGTCGCGATAACCCGGTACGGGACCGAGCCAGTCGAACGCGAACCAGGCCGCTGTTCCGAACGTGCACTTTGTGTTCTTCGTGTCCACAGAGTTCTCACTCATTCCGGCAACACGAGCCACGTTGGAACATACGGCGTCCATACCCGAATGTACGCGCTATGTCACATAAGTATTGTGCAGAAATTGCCGTTTGTTGGATGTGGACCGTTCACAGAGTGAAATCGTCCGATTTGTGTGGTGTGTTCACACACTTTGACTGTCGTAGCTCTCGGAATCCTTTTCCGACGAGCCTGCTCACCGTTTACATGGCGGACGACAACAGATTCTCGCAGAAGCTCACCGTACCAGAGGCGCTGACGTTCGACGACGTACTCCTTCGACCCAAAGAGTCACGCGTGGAACCCGACGCGGCCGACACCAGCACTCGGGTCTCCCGAAACGTCGAACTGAACGTTCCGGTCCTCTCGGCGGCGATGGACACCGTCAGCGAGGCACCCCTCGCGACGGAGATTGCTCGACAAGGTGGACTCGGCGTCATCCACCGCAGCATGAGCGTCGAGGAGACTGCGGAAGAAGTCACCGAGGTCAAGCGCGCGGATGAACTCATTATCCGTGACGTGGTCACCGCGTCTCCCGAGATGACCGTCGAGGAGGTCGACCAGCTGATGGGCCGGTCGGGCGTCTCGGGAGCCCCGGTCGTCGACGACGACAACGAGGTGCTCGGTATCATCTCCGGCACCGACATCCGGCCGTACATCGGCATCGCCGAGGACGACACCGTCCGCGAGGCGATGACCGACGAGGTCATCACGGCGACGGAGGGTATCGAGGCGCGGGAGGCTCTCGAACTGATGTACGAACACAAAATCGAGCGTATCCCGATTGTCGACGACGAGAATCGGCTCACGGGGCTCGTCACGATGAAGGGCATTCTCTCGCGGCGTGAGTACGACAACGCGGCGCGCGACGAGGACGGTAAGCTCCGTGTCGGCGTCGCCGTCGGCCCGTTCGAGACCGACCGTGCGACCGCCGCCGACGAGGCCGGGGCCGACATCATCTTCATCGACTGTGCGCACGCACACAACCTCAACGTGCTTGACTCCGCCCGCGACATCAAACAGGAAGTCGAGGCCGACGTGGTCGTCGGCAACATCGGGACGCGGGAGGCCGCCGAGGCGGCCGTGGACTTCGCAGACGGTCTGAAGGTCGGTATCGGTCCCGGCTCCATCTGTACGACCCGCGTCGTCTCGGGGGCGGGAATACCACAGATTACGGCCGTCGCCGAGGTCGCCGACGTGGCCACCCGCGAAGACGTGCCTGTCATCGCTGACGGTGGAATTCGCTACTCCGGTGACGCCATCAAGGCAATCGCCGCGGGCGCGGACGCGGTCATGCTCGGCTCCTACTTCGCCGGCACAGACGAAGCGCCCGGCCGCGTCATCACGATGCAGGGCAAGAAGTACAAGCAGTACCGCGGGATGGGCAGCGTCGGTGCGATGAGCGAGGGAGGCGGCGACCGCTATCTTAAGGACGCCGACGAGGACGAGGAGTTCGTCCCCGAAGGCGTTGAGGCAGCTACGCCGTACAAAGGTTCGCTCGAATCAGAGCTTCACCAGCTCGTCGGCGGAATGCGATCGGGGATGGGCTACGTCGGCGCGGAGACGATTCCCGGATTCAAAGAGCGCGCCGAGTTCGTTCGCGTCTCCTCGGCCGGCCAGACGGAGGGCCACCCACACGACGTGATGATTACGGACGAGGCACCGAACTACTCCCCACAGGAGTAATCGGGCAAAATATCGTAGATTTATCACAACGACCATCGAACTAGTCGATGATGTACGACCGCATTCTACTGTCGACCGACGGGACGACCGCCTCGACGGCGGCTGAGACACACGCACTCGAACTCGCGAGCGCGACCGGCGCAGAGCTCCACGCACTCTACGTTGTCGACGAGGACGTGGTTACGGCCTACAGCGGGGACGAGTACGTCGACGAGGCCGAAGGCCCCGAACACGGGCTGGAGGAAGAGGCCAAGAAGGCCCTCGGTTCGCTCCGCGACCGAGCCGCAGAGATGGGTGTCGACATCGAGACGGCCACTCGGCAGGGACAGCCCGCCGAGACCATCGTCTCGTACGCCGACGACACCGACGTGGACCTGCTCGTGCTCGGGACCAAGCGGCGAGCAGACGAGTATCGGACGCTGCTCGGCAGTGTGACCGACCGCGTGCTCCGGTTGACCACTCGCCCGGCGACCGTGGTGAAGACCGAAGTGACCGAGTAAGCAGACTCGAAGCTGCCCACCGGCGGCGCGCGTGCCGCTTCCCGATGTCCGAGACGCATACAACAGCTGAAATCTATAGCCCTGGAATCGACTACAGCGTAAACCCACAGCCGGGATTATTCTTGCAGTTACGGACAAACAGCTATAGTTTTACATAGCTCCGGTTGTGAGATGTGATATGGAGTATCACGACTCTGCGAAAGCGAAGGAAGTGGCGGGCCGCGTCGAGGATTTCATGGAAGAGGTCGTCCTCCCGCGAGAACGGGAGGCCCTCCGTACGGGCGAACTCATCTCCGAGGACGAGCTCCACGAGACGTGGGAACTCGCCAAGGAACGTGACCTGTTCGCGCCGCAGGTGAGCGAGGAGTACGGCGGACAGGGGCTGGAGTTCAGCGACATGCTGCCCTCCTTCGAGCAGGTCGGCCGCTCGCTGTGGGGTGCCCTCGCCATCCGCGCGAACGCGCCACAGGAGGGGAACATGCACACGCTGGAGATGGCGGGAACCGAGGAACAAAAAGAAGAGTACCTCCGCCCGCTCGTGCAGGGCGAACTCCAGTCGGCCTTCTCGATGACGGAGCCGACGCGGGGTGGCGGCTCCGACCCGAAGATGCTCCGTACCACAGCCATCAAAGACGGCGACGAGTACGTCATCAACGGCCACAAGTGGTGGTCCTCGGACGGTTACAACGCCGACTTCCTGCTCGTGATGGCACGGACGGACCTCGACGCCCACCCGTACGAGGGCACCTCCATCATCCTCGTGCCGACGGACACCGAGGGTGTCGACATCGTTCGGAACGTCCCACACCTCGGCGGTCACGGCATCGTCGACGTGTCGCTCGGCCACGCCGAAATCAAGTTCGACAACGTCCGCGTCCCCGAGGAGAACCTCCTGGGCGAGGAAAATGAGGGATTCCGGCTCGCACAGCTCCGACTCGGCGGCGGTCGCCTCACTCATTGTATGCGCTACTCAGGGATGGCGGAGCGCGCGCTCAACATCTCGAAGGCGTATCTCCAGAAGCGTGAGGCGTTCGACGAGCCGCTCGCGGAAAAGCAGGCACTGCGCCACCGCATCGCGACCGCCGAGACTGAACTCCACGCCGCGCGTACAATGGTCCGCCACGCCGCGCGCGAACTCGACGAGAGCGACGCCCGCATTGAGGTCGCCATGTCGAAGATGTTCACCGCCAACGTGACGAACGAGGTCATGGACCTCGCCGTCCAGTGTCTCGGCGGCAACGGCATCGGAAAGGACCTGCCCGTCGCGCACTTCTACGAGGCCGTCCGCGCGTTCCGCATCGTCGACGGAGCAGACGAGGTCCACCGCCGCTCTATCGCCCGCCACGCCTTCGAGGACGTGGACGACAGCGACATGGAGAACGTCCTGGAGTTCGACCCCGACCTCGACAAGACGGTCTAAGACGCCACAAGCCCGACACAGCCCGAGCGGCCGTCGACAACTCTCCACGACGCTCGTTTTTATTCTGGGGCCGCGACACCGCTGGCGAACGACATCACTGCGACACCCGTCGCTCGTGCGTATAATCGACTGAAGACGAATCAGATCAGTTTAGGGACGACTCTGGCCGTTCGCGTTCGCTCACAGCACGGAGAGACGGGCCGAAAGGGATTTGAACCCTTGACCGACTGGTTAAGAGCCAGTCGCTCTGCCGGGCTGAGCTATCGGCCCCGACAACACCTCGTAACGACGGCCGGGGGATATACCTTGCGTTTCGGTCCACCGCCGCGCCGTCGCACGGTTCCCGCGTGACTCGGGCAGAGGTGGGAAGTTAAGTGAGAGGACGACCCAACGCGGGTATGAGCACCGGTATCTCGATGGCGTCGATGTCTACCTACGCAATCTTGGGCTGTGGGAGCGTCGGCCACGCCGTCGCGGAGGCGCTCGTCGGCGAGGAAAAAGACGTTCTCATCCTCGACCGCGACGAGGGCCGCGTCGAGGCGCTCCGCGACCAGGACCTCAACGCCCGGGTCGGTGACATCTCCGACCCCGAGACCGCCGAGACGGTCGCCGACCGCGACGTGATTCTCATCCTCTCGTCGGACGTGGACGCCAACCGCGCCGCCGTCGAGAACATCCGCGAACACGGCAGCGACCACTTCATCGTCGTCCGCGCCTCCGACCCCGTGACCGCCGACGAACTCACCGAACTCGGCGTCGACACGGTCATCAATCCGTCGGCTGTCATCGCAGACTCCGCGCTGCGGGCATTGGAGACCGGCGAACTGGAGTACAAGACAGAACAGCTCGCGAACGTCATCGACCAGACCGACCGGCGGATGGCGATTCTCACCCACCGGTCGCCCGACCCCGACTCCATCGCGAGCGCCGTGGCGCTGAAGGCCATCGCGGAGGCTCGCGGCGTCGAGGCGGATATCCTCTACGACGGCGAAATCGGCCACCAGGAGAATCGTGCGTTCGTGAATCTCTTCGGTATCGACCTGACGCCGCTGTCCGAGGTCAGTCTCGACACCTACGACACGCTGGCGTTAGTCGACCACGCGAAGGCCTCCGAGCCGGCGGTCGAGGGCGACGTAGAAATCTTCATCGACCACTTCGAGCCGGAGATCGAGTACGACCCGACGTTCATCGACGTGCGACCGAACGTTTCGTCCACCTCGACGATTCTCACGAAGTACATCCAAGAGTTCGACCTGAATCTTCAGGAGGACGTGGCGACGGCGCTGTTGTACGGGATTCGCGCCGAGACGCTGGACTTCAAGCGCGACACGACGCCGGCGGACCTGACGGCCGCGGCGTATCTCTACCCGTTCGCGAACCACGACACGCTCGAACAGGTGGAGTCGCCGTCGATGAGTCCCGAGACGCTCGACGTACTCGCGGAGGCGATTCGCAACCGCGACGTGCAGGGGAGCCACCTCGTCTCGAACGCGGGGTTCATCCGGAACCGGGAGGCGCTTTCCGAGGCCGCCCAACATCTCCTGAACCTGGAAGGCATCACGACGACCGCGGTGTTCGCGATTGCCGACGATACCATCTATCTCGCCGCGCGCTCGAAGGATATCCGGATGAACATCGGCTCCGTGCTCGCCGACGCGTTCGGCGACAGCGGCGACGTGGTCGGCCACTCGACAGACGCGACCGTCGAGATTCCGCTCGGCATCTTCACCGGCATCGAGACGACCGAGGAGAACCAAGAGACCCTGCTGTCGCTCGTTCGTGAAGCCGTCAAGACGAAGCTGTTCGCGGCGATGGGCGTCGAATCGTCGAGTGGGGAGTCGACGAACAACGCCTGAGCTACGCGACTGCCTGCGCGTCGTCGTCGGTGTTTTTCATCCGCTCGATGATGTCGTTGATCAAAATCACGTCGCCGACCGACCGGACCCACCGGTAGGGGATGATGACACCGTTGGCTCCCGCCGCGCGCCCGTGAAACAGGTCGTGGTTCAGCGAGCCGAGCGCGAGACCGGTGACGGTCTCAGTGTCGAGGTCGAGCCGAAGGTCCTCAACCTGTCCGACGAACACGCCGTTGTTCGAGTACACCTCGCGGCCGACGAGGGATGTAATCTCCTGTGGAACGTCCTCGTTCATACCGCCAGCAACAGGGGCCGTTTCCTTAACGCTGCCGACGCGTCTGACGGCCGTCTCACGACGAGACGCGGGAGTCTCCGGCCGGCCACGCCGTCGTCTCGGCCCAGTAGCGCTCGAACAGTTCGGTCGCGAACGCGACCGCCTCTGGGCGTTCGTTGACGAGATAGCCGTTGAGTCCCTCCGTCCCGTAGACGAGCAAGGAGAGATACTCCGTGTCACCGACTCGCGACAGTGTGAAGGAAAAGGGCGGTCGCTGGTCGAGTTCGCGAAGGGTCAGCCCGCCGGCGGCAATCATCTCTCGTGCCGTCTCGCCGTGGTTCGTTGCGACGCGCTCTGCGACCGACGGGCTCAGTCCGGCCCGCAGCGTCAACTCACCGTTGAGCACCTGCTCTCTGTAGGCGTCGATGAACCGCGGAGCGACGGTCGTCGCGAGCAGGTCAACTTCGTCGGCGCGGCGAATCATCTCGACGTGTCGCTCCATCGGCCGGTACGGCGCGGTCGACTCAGGATACGTCACCGTGGATCCGACGATGACCTCCGGAGGGAGCTCCGTATCGGCGGGGAGCGACGAGAGCAACCGCTGGGCCGTGGCCAGCGACTCCGCGCGCTCGCTGAACGAGCGGAACTCCTCGTAGAGGAGCCGGCCGGTGAGCGTGAATCCGTACCCGCCCTGCTGGCGTTTGACCATCCCGGCCGTTGCCAGCGTCCGCACCGACCGGTCTACGGTCGAACGCGAGATATCGAGCGTCTCGGCGAGCGTCGTCTTCGACCGTGTCCCGCCGTGGAGCTGTTCGAGCAGTTGCTCCCGGCGGGCAAACAGCGGGAGGATTTCGGTCACCACCGGCATCAAATGTTTCTCCGGTGGAATATTCAAAAGCGTTCTGTCCCTCGTCTATTTTAACTAGGGGAAGGATTTATTAACTAATACCAGATACCGGAAAGCGCACCGTCAGATAGGGTAAATACATCCGAGTCTGAGTTGGTTCATGCCGGGATGCCTCTGACACATCCGGCGTGGGGCGGTGTTTGCCCGACACCGCTTACCCGACTCGGCTGCCGTCGCCGAGTCGGTACAACGCGGTTTCGCTGCGTCGTTATCCCGACATCCACGAGTCGTCGACCAGCGTCTCCGGTGTCTCACCGTCGAGAAACGCGACGACGGCGTCTGCGATCGTGGCCGCACACTCCTGTATCGCCTGCTCCGAGTACCACCCGGCGTGTGGCGTATAGACGACGTTCGGATGGTCGGTCGGGAGCGTCTCGGGAGGCTCGGCCGATAGCACATCGAGTCCGGCCCCGCCGATATCACCGGCGTCGAGTGCCCCGGCCAGCGCCTCCTCGTCGACGACGACGCCGCGTCCGGTGTTGACGACGATCCCGTCGTCGGGCATCGCCGAGAAGGCGGTTCCGTCGACGAGACCCTCGGTTTCCGGCGTCAACGGCGCATGCACCGAGAGCACGTCCGACTCGCGGCACAACTGGTCGAACGCCACGAGGTCGACATCGCGGGCGGCAGCCACAGATTCATGCACGTAGGGGTCGTACGCGAGCAGTTCGCAGTCGAAGCCCGATAGTAGGTCGGCAAACCGCTGTGCGATTTTCCCGAACGACACCATGCCGACCGTCACGGTCGAGAGCCGTCGTATCGGTTGCTCGCGACGCGCCCATCCGCCTGCCCGCACCTGCTCGTCGTAGGGGCGGAGCTGTCGCCACGTCGAGAGTAGTAACGACAGCGACTGGGTCGCCACCTCCTCGAGACAGTACTCCGGGGCGTTCGCCACCGGAATCTCCAGTTCGCGGGCGGTCGCGATGTCGATGTTGTCGACGCCGATACCGGCACGCACGACGAGTCCGGGATTCGCTTCCCGGAGCAGAGGCTCTGTCACCTGGGTCCCGGCGTCAACGACCAGTGCCGTCGCGCCGGCGACCCCACTCGCGAGGTCCGCCTCCCGGGCTGCATCCAGTATCTCGACGGTGACTTCGTGGCCGCCCCAGCCGGCGTCAGCGAGCACGTCAGCCGTCTTTGCGTCCGTCGAAACGACCCGGTAGCCCATACCCGTACGTTCGGCGTCTCCTCACTTAATCTCGGTCGAAGCGGCGAACCGGAGGGCTACGACTCGGCTATCGCAGCCCGTTCACCACCCGACAGCGACGCCAGTTCGTCCGGTGTGAGTTCGAACACCGCCTGGGGCGTCCCGGCGGCCGCCCAGATTTCGTCGAACTCGAACAGCGTCTCGTCGATGACGACCGGCACCGGCGTCTCGTGACAAAACGGCGGCACGCCGCCGATAGACCAGCCGGCCGTCTCGCGAACCTCGTCGGCGTCGGCCATCGACACGTGCTCGACGCCGAGCACCTCGGCCGCCAGGTCCATGTCCACCCGGTTCGCGCCGCTGGTCACGACGACCGCCAGCCCGTCTTCGGTTTCGACGACGATAGACGAGGCAATCTGTCCCACCGCACAGCCGACCGCCTCGGCCGCGTCTGCTGCGGTCTTGGTTCCGGCCGGAAACTCCTCGATGTCGGGGTCGAAGTCGTACCGGTCGCGTGCGATTTCGCTGAACTCCGTGGCGCGCGTGTGCATATTGCGGTGCTTTAGCCCCGTCGGCTTGTAGCTACTGGCTGCCGGCGTCTCCTCGCTCCGTGAGCCGCCCCTCGTACTTGCCAATCGCAGTGTCGAGCGCTTCGCCGGCGTCCACGTCCAGCTCTTCACACAGCGCGAGGAGCGCAAACAGCGTATCGCCGAGTTCGTCCTCTTTCACCGACAGCGCGTCCGGCGTTGTGCCGTATTCGCTGGACTCGGTCGCATCCGCCGCCAGTTCGCCCACCTCAGCCGAGAGGTCGAGCAGCCGGTAGGCAGGCGGACATGAGAGGTCGTGCTCGTCGACGAACCGCGCAACGCGGGCTTGTTCGTCCATATCTCGTGGCCCGGCCCGCGGCTACCGAAGCTTTCGGTTTCGTCGCGTTGCTCCTCCCCGTTCGAATACCGCGGCTCCGTTCCACTCAGCCGCTCTTTTGTCCGCGTGTCGCTCTGGGAGGCCCCGCTTCACTCGGCCTCTCGCTTCTCACGGGTCGTCGCGCTGCTCCTCCCCGTTCGAGTCCCGCGGCTTCGCTTCACTCAGCCGCTCTCTTCTCAAACATCGCTTCCGCCGTCCACTGGACGACCGGCTCCCCGTCCACGAAGCCGGTGAGTCGACTCGTCACCGTCCCGACCGGCCCTTTGCCGGGATCCGTCTCGATGACCTCCGACTCACAGGTGAGCGTATCGCCCGGCCGGACCGGACGAATCCACTTCAGCTCGCGAATCCCACGCGCACCGGCGCTTGCCGACTCCGAGAGGTGATTGTCGACGAGCATCCGCATACACGCCGAGGCGGTGTGCCAGCCCGACGCGATGAGTCCACCGAACTGCGACTCCTGTGCCGCCTCCTCGTCGGTGTGGAACGGCTGCGGGTCGTACTGGTTCGCGAACTCCAGTATCTCCTCGCGGGTCATCGTGTACTCGCCGAACTCGCGCACGTCACCTTCCGCCATGTCCTCGAAATACTGCATACGCTCTCCTCTCTTGTCACCTACCTAACGGTGTCGACAGCGACGAAATGCACAACCTGACGGCTCGCCTACCGCGAGTATGGACTCACTCGCGCCGTTCGACGACGAGGTCATAGAGCAGACCGCAGCCGATGTCGGTCTCGACGCCGCGACCCTTCGAGACCGACTCGTCGACCACTACGACCACGCCGCCACCACTCCCGGCATCGACGAGTTGGTGATGGAGTGGCGGCGGTTTCTCCCCTACGAGCCGCTGGTCGAGCGAACCGGCGACGCCTACGTACTCGCCGTCGAGTCGTCGATTTGGACGGAGTTCGGCCAGCAGCTGTCGCTGTCGGACACGGAGCTTCGGGCGATAAAGACGGTTCACGACGCACAGGCGCGCCGTGTCGTCGACGGGACAAACTTCGACGGCTACGACGCGATGGTGTTGTGGCGTTAGGGCGCCTCGGTCACGTCGTCGGGCAGCGCCTCCGCGACCGCGTCGGCGTCCACGTCGACGTCCTCGAACTTCTCGCGGAACCGCTCCATCACGAGATAGTACGCGAGCAGTCCAGCGACGAGAAACGCCGCCGCACCCTTCACGCCGTACTCGTCGTAGCTCCACTTCAGTCCAGCCCACGCCAGTGCGTACACTTCTGCCATACCGGTCGTACGAACAGCCGCGACATAACTTCACGGGGGCTAAGCCGACGCCGCCGACAGCCGAGATATGGACCCGACCGTCGCTGCCTGCCAAATTGAGGTGGCAGACCTCGCCCCCGAGACGAACGTCGCGACCGTGGTCGACCGACTCGCCGACCTCGACGACCGAGTTGAAGCCGTCACTCGCGCTTGAATCTCCGATATTCGACCGTCTGCGCGCACACGCGGACGAGACCGAAACCGCCGTCCTCGTCGGCTGTATCGAACAGCGGGGCGGCGAGTACCACAACACCCCCGCGTACATCACCCCGGGCGGTGAGCTGACGCCGTACCGAAAACGGAACCTCTGGGGCAGCGAGTCCGAACGGCTCACGCCCGGCGAGGAGCGGGTCGTCGTCGACACGCCCGCCGGTCGGACGGGGCTGCTCACCTGTTACGATTTGAACTTCGTCCACGAGAGCGCCGCCTTCCTCGATGCTGGCGTCGACGCGCTGTTCGTCTCGGGCGCGTGGCCGTCGACCCACGCCGCGAACTGGCGACTGCTCGCCCGTGCTCGCGCGCTCGACGGCGTTCGCTGGGTCGTCGCCTGTGGCCGGACCGGTCGCAAGGAGGTGGCGGACGCCCGCTTGAGCGAGTACGCCGGGCGCTCGCTGGTCGTCAGACCGGACGGCGTCGTCGCCGGCGAACTCGCCTACGAGCCGGATACGCTCGTCCGCACGCTCGACACGGGCGTACTGGACTCCCAGCGCGACATCGTCGGCGTCTCCGTCAGTTCGGAGTGAATCTCCCTGGGCCAACGGCGGACCTTTAGTTCTGCTTGCCCAACCCTCGGCTATGAGCGACGCCGAGGACGACCTCTCGCCGACCGTGCGGGAACTCGCCGACCGACTCCGTGAATTTCGCGACCGCGCCGACGCGAGCGACGGGGTGCTCCAGTTCACCGAGCGGTACGCCATCCCGACGGCGATTGCCGGCTTGGAAGCCAACATCCGGGCGCTGGAGGCACTCGCGGGCGCAATTCGACTGCTCCAGGGCACGGAGGAGACGACCGCCCGCGCCCGGGCGCGCCGTGAGGCCGCCGTCGAGACGGTCGACCGCGCCGTCGAGGACGTGACCGCCGCGCTCCGTGGTGATCCGACCGATCCCGAGGCCCGCGAACTGCTCCAGGAAGTGCGTGACCTCCGGGCCGAGATTCGCGACCGCGTCGACGGGCGTCTCCCGGCCGAGGAGACAGAGGAGGCTGGCGACCCCGAGCAGACGCCCATCGGGGAGGGAGTACAGATACCAGTCACCGACGCGACCGCGAGCGAGGGGGGTGAAGACGGGACCAATATTGACGTGGAGGGAGAGCTAGAGACGATTCGCGACGAGGTCGCGGACGAACGGACGGTGTTCGACGACTACGACGGGGAGAACCGGTAACCGTCCCACGCCTGACTCGCCGGCTCGCGAATCCCGGCCTCGGGGTCTCGGAGCTCTTCGGTGTAGGTCGGCTCGACGCGGTCACCGATTTCTACGTCGCCGTCGACCTGCCCGAGCAGTCGCACGTCGTGCTCCTCGAACTCGACGATTGCGAGGGTGTTCGGCTCGCGCACGCCCGGCGGCGTGGCGTAGGACGTCGTCCACGTCACGACCGTCGCCGCTTCGTCGGCGAGGTCGACCGTCTCGGGTTGTGGTTCGCCACACTCCGGACAGCGCGGGTGCGGGGGACACGAGAGGTGGCCGTTCGGACAGCAGCCGGCGTCGAGACTCATGCGCCCACCTCGAAGATGGCCGTCGTGACGCAGTTCCCGAAGCCACCGACGTTGCAGGCGAGTCCGACCTCGGCATCGACCTGTCGTTTCCCCGCCTGCCCGGTGAGCTGTTGGTAAATCTCGTACCCCTGTGCGACGCCCGACGCACCGAGGGGGTGGCCCTTCGATTTGAGCCCGCCGGAGGTGTTGATCGGGAGGTCGCCGTCGCGGGCGGTCGTCCCGTCCATCGCGTCTTCCCACGCGTGACCCTTCCGTGCGAAGCCGAGGTCCTCGTACTGGAGGAACTCGAGGATGGTGAACATGTCATGAAGCTCTGCTACGTCGACGTCCTCGGGTGCAAGCCCAGCCTGTTCGAAGGCGCGTTCGCCGGACTTCACGACGCCGTTCATCCTCGTTGGGTCCGGGCGCTCGTGGACGACGTGGGTGTCGGTCGCGCCGGCGACGCCGGCCACGCGCACATAGTCGTCGGTGTACTCTTCGGCCACGTCGACCGGGCAAAACAGGAGCGCGGCCGAACCGTCGGTGATGGGACAGAAGTCGTAGAGTCGGAGCGGGTCGGCGACGAGCGGCGAGTCGAGGGCGGTCTCCCGGTCGATTTCCTTGCGGAACTGCGCGTGTGGATTGTCGACGCCGTTGGCGTGGTTCTTGACGGCCACCTCGGCGAGCGCCTCGCGGGGGGCGTCGTACTGGTCGAGGTACGCGCGTGCGGTCAGTCCCGCAAAGGAGGGGAGCGTGACGCCGTGTTTGTACTCCGCCGGGTGGGTGAGTGAGGCGATTACGTCCGTCGCCTCGCCGGTCGTGCGATGTGTCATCTTCTCACCGCCGACGAGCAGGGTGAGGTCGCTCGCGCCGGAGGCAATCGACTGCCACGCGGCGTAGATGCCCGCGCCGCCGGAGGAAGACGTCTGGTCGACGCGCTGGGTGTAAGCTCCGAGCGCGCCGATGTCGTGTGCCAGTGCGTTCGGGACGCCGGTCTGTCCTTCGAACTCGCCGCTCGCCATGTTCGAGACGTACAGGTGGTCGAGCGCGTCGGCACGGACCCCCGTGTCGTCGAGACAGTCGGTCGCGGCCTCGGCGAGGAGGTCACACACCCAGCCGCCGCGCTCGCCGAACTGCGTCATCGACGCGCCGATAATCGCTACGTCGGTCATACCAGCCACTCTCGTGGACCTGTGGTAACGTTTCGGGTCGGGCTACTCGCCGGTGAGGATGAGTGTGACCGCGGCGAGCAGACAGCCGGCGAGGCCGGCAAACGCGATGGTATAGTTGGCTCGTCCGGCGACGAAGCCGACCGCTGTCGGCCCGAGCGAGCCGAGTCCGATGTAGAGCGAGCGCATCCCGCCGAGGTCGCCGGCCATGCTTTCGGTCGGGAAGGTGTCCATCAGATACGCCTACATAACCGGTGGATACGACATCAGCCCGGCGGCGAAGACGACGACGCCGACCGTCACGGCGAGTTCACTCGACGCGAGGACGACGCCAGTGAGCGCGACCGCAGCGAGCAGGAGCGCGGCCGGCGCGAGCCGGTCCCGTCTGACCCGGTCGCCCAGCCCGCCGGCCACGGGTTTGACGGCCGCGCCGACGACGAACAGCGTCCCGAAGCTCGCGGTCGCGATGGCCGGAGAGAACGACTTCGACCGCCGGAGAAACGTCGGCAGCAGTCCCGTCGCAGCCTGCCACGTGAACGCGTACAGCGCGTACGCCAGTATCAGCCGCCGAGTCCCCGGGTCCCCGAGCAGTCGCCGGGCGGTCGCCCCGACTTCAAGCTCGACCGATTCGACGTGGTACCCCTCGCGGCTCCAGGCGTGTAACGCGAGCGCGACACAGAGGAGAACGGCCGCGACTGGGAGAAATGCCCCGCGCCACGAGGCAACGGCGAGGGTCACGACGGCAAGCCCGGCCGCGATGACGCCACCAACGTCGCCGGAGGCCGTGTGAAGCCCGAACGCCTGTCCACGGCGCTCGACGTAGAGGTCGGAGACGAGTCCGCGTGCGGGCGTCGGATACAGCCCCGCGCCGAAGCCGACGAGTACAGCGCCGGCGAGTAAGACGAGATACGTGGGTGCGCCAGCAAAGGCCAGGAAGCCGACGGCGATGACACAGAGACCGGCGACGAGCAGCGTGGTGCGGGTGAGTGCGTCCGACAGCCGCCCGCTCGGATACTGGAGGCAGGCGTAGACGAACCAGATTGTCGTAACGGTCAACCCCTCTTGGGTCGGCGAGAGCCGGAACTGGCCGCTAATCTCGGGGAGCAGCGGCGAGACGACGAGTCTGCCAGCCTGAATGAAGGCCCAACCGACAGACACCGCGAGCAGCAGGCGACCGCTGTAGCCGCCGACCAGTCGTTCTTCGGTCACACTCACACACGCGCCGACGGGCGGGCTTGAACCCGCTCGTTCGCGCTTGTTAGGGGAGCCTAAACATCGACACGCTTTAGGAAGGCCTAAACTACGTGTCGGGTATGACGGACACCTGCGTAATCGTCCCGACGATTCGGGAATGGGAGTGCATCCGCGAGTACGTCGCAAATGCCCGCGAGTACGGCCATGAGGACCGGTTGTTCTTCCTGGTCGTTACCGAGGAGTTCTGTGACACCGACGCGATGGAGGCGATGCTGGACGACCTCGACGTGGCGGGGGCAGTGTACGACGGCAGCGACCGCGAGGCGTGGTACGACGACCACGGCATGAGCGACTACGGCCACGTCGTGCCGGCCGCCTCCCACGCCGAGACCTCCTTCGGACTCCTCTACATGTGGGAAGGCGACTTCGAGTTCGGCTTCTTCATCGACGACGACACACTCCCCCACGACACCGACTTCTTCGGCGGCCACTACGAGAACCTCGACCGCTCGGGCGAGATTCGAGAGGTCAGCTCCGATGAGCGGTGGGTGAACGTCCTCTATCAGAACGCCGACGACCACGATCTCTACCCGCGTGGCTACCCCTACGCCGCGATGGGCGAGACGATCGCGGAGTCGACGACGCAGCTTACCGAGGGCGAGGTCGTCGCCTCACAGGGGCTGTGGACGAACGTCCCGGACCTCGACGCCATCCGTATCCTGATGGACGGTGACCTCGAAGGGCTGGCACAGACCCGACTCGACGCCGACGACTACAGCGAGGACTTCGTCGCCGCCGAGGACAACTACCTCACCGTCTGCTCGATGAACCTCGCGTTCCGCCGGCGGGTCGTCCCGGCCTTCTACCAGCTGCCGATGGACGACAACGAGTGGGACGTGGGCCGGTTCGACGACATCTGGTCGGGCGTCTTCCTCAAGCGGGCGGCCGACATCCTCGGCGACAGCGTGGTGACGGGAACGCCGCTGTGTGAGCACAACAAGGCCCCGCGGTCGACGTTCGACGACCTCAACAACGAGGTCCCGGCGCTCGAACTCAACGAACACGTCTGGGAGGAGGTCGACGCCGCGGGAGCCGGCGCCGAGAGCTACCGGGAGGCGTTCGCCGCGATGGCGGACCGACTCGCGGCCACGGAGTACGACCAGTGGACCAACGGCGAGTTCCTCAACTTCGTCGGCGAACACATGCGCGACTGGCTTGCAGCCCTCGACGCGCTCGAATCCGGCGGTCGCCGCACCCCGGAGGTGGCCGCCGATGACTGAACGCGAATCGACACGGTTTTCCGATTTAGGGTCCCCAAAATCAGATATGAACGACTCGACCCGACGCCGATATCTCGCCGGACTCGGTACCGCGGTGACTGCCGGGCTGGCCGGCTGTAACAGTCTGCTCGGTGGCGACAACGGCGAAAGCCCGTCACAGCAGGTCGAAGTCCCTGCGCTCACCCAGCTTCGCGGCTCCGGCTCAATCGTCGAGGGCCGCCCACAGCCGGAGGGCACTTCCATCAACGACCTCCCGAATCTCTCGGGGGAGTTGAGTCTGTATCTCGGCGGCGGCGAGGGAGGTATCTACCGCGAGTTCGTCGAGATTCTCGAGCAGGCGTACCCCGAGTTCACCGTTTTGCCGACGACGAACACCTCCTCGACGCTCGCTCAACAGATTGTCGAGGAGGTCGACAGCGGGGCCTCGCGTGCGGACGTGTTCTGGTCTATCGACGCGAGTTCGCTCGCGTACGTCACCCAAAACGACGCCGTCGAGTTACTTCCCGAAGAGGTGACGGCTCCGGTTCCGGATTCCTTCACCGGCCCGGACAACGCGTGGGTGGGAATCGCGGGCCGCGCTCGCGCGATTCCGTACAACACGAACGAACTCTCCGACGACGACATCCCGAATAAGGTCGCCGAGTTCCCGGAGACGCCGGCGCTCCAAGGGACGATGGGCTGGGCTCCGACCTACGGCGCGTTCAAGTCGTTCATCACGGCGATGCGACTGCTGCGCGGCGAGGACGCCACGCGTCAGTGGCTCGTCGACATGCGCGAGGCCGGCACCGAGCGCTACGGCAACGAGTACGTCGTCTCCCAGCAGGTGGCCGACGGCGCACTCTCGGCCGGCTTCGCGAACCACTACTACGCGCTGCGCGTGCAAAACCAGCGCCCGGACGCACCGATCGACCTCGCGTTCACGGAGGGTGACGCCGGTGCGCTCGTCAACGTCGCCGGGGCGACCCGGATTCAGGGGACCGGCAACGCCGACCTCGCCGACCTGTTCATCCGGCACCTGCTCACTGCGGAAGCACAGGAGTTCTTCGCGACTCGAAGCTTCGCGTACCCGATGATCGACGGCGTCCGACCCGTCGGTGACCTGCCGCTGGTCAGCGAGCTGAACCCGCCCGAAATCGACCTCTCCGAGCTGTCGGACCTGGAGTCGACCCTCGACCTGATGGAGGAGGCCGGCGTCTCCGGATGAGCGCCCCCGACTGGCCGGCCCCGATTACCGACCGCCTCGACGGCTCCGGTGACCTCGGTGGCCGGACAGTCACTGCCATCGCAGTCCTGCTCGCGTTCCTCCTCGTCGTCCCGCTCGCGTGGTTGTTCATCCAGACCGCGACGCTCGGCGACCAGATTCCCGCACTGCTCACCTCGGCGACGACGCTTGCCGTCCTCGGGCGGAGTGTCGCACTCGTCGCGGCCGTCACGGGTGCGAGCATCCTCGTCGGCGTTCCCCTTGCCGTGTTGACGGTCCAGTCGAATCTCCCGTTCAAGCGCTTCTGGACCGTCGCCGCGGCGCTTCCGCTCGCTGTCCCCAGCTACCTCGGGGCCTTCGCGTTCATCTCGGCGTTCGGCCCCCGCGGTGCCTTCGTCGACCTGCTTGCTCCCCTCGGCATCGAGAAGATTCCCTCGGTGTTCGGCTTTTGGGGTGCAGTGTTCGTCCTCACCATCTACACCTACCCGTACGTGTTCCTGACGACGCGCGCGTCGCTGCTCTCGCTCGACGCCTCGCTCGTCGAGGCGGCGCGAACCCTCAACGCCGGCCGGTTCGAGGCGTTCCGGCGGGTGACGCTTCCACAGATTGCGCCGGGAATCGCTGCCGGCGCGTTGCTGGTCGCGCTGTACGCGCTGGCCGACTTCGGGACGCCGGCGTTCATGCGCGTGCAGGTGTTCACGCAGTTCATCTACAGCCGGTTCGACGCCTTTCAGCAGGGGTACGCCGCCCTGCTGTCGCTCCAACTGCTCGCCGTCACGGCCGTCGTGCTCTTTCTCGAATCGAGAATTGGGGCCGACGACGACGGGGCCTACGAAAGCCGCGGCAACCGCGGCAAGTTCGGCTTCGACCTCGGCGTGTTCCGCTACCCGGCCATGCTACTGCCAGCTGGTATTGGTCTCCTCGCTGTCGGTCTCCCCATCGGTATCTTCACCGCGTGGCTGTTCCGGCCCGGCACCGGACTCGCCTCCGACGGGATGGCCTTCGAGTGGGCGTTCGCAGCCAACTCCGTGCAGGTCGCGGTGCTCGCGGCGGTCGCCTCGCTCGTCGTCGCGCTCCCCATCGGGCTGCGGGGTGCAAACGCCGACTCCCGGCTCTCGCGGCTGGCGGAACGTGCGCCGTACGTCGGCTACGCGACCCCAGGAATCGTCCTCGCGCTCGCACTGTTGTGGTTCACCCTCGACGTTGCACCGGTCGTCTACCGGAACTACGGGATTCCACTGCTCGTGTTCGCCTACGTGGTCCGCTTCTCCTCGCAGGCGGTCGGCTCGATACGCACCTCGGTCCTCCAAGTGGACAGCCGACTCCACGAGGCGGCCCGAACCCTCGGCCGGTCGCGGCTCCAGACGTTCCGGGCCGTGACCCTCCCGCTCATCGTCCCCGGTGTCGCGACGGGCGCAGCGCTCGTTTTTCTCACCACGATGAAGGAACTGCCGGCCACGCTCATGCTTCGACCGCTCGGCTTCGAAACGCTCGTCACCCACATCTGGAGCGTGCGCGAGACCGGCGCGTACGGGCAGGCGGCGATTCCGGCGCTCGTGCTCGTCGTCATCTCCGCGCTCTCGATGGGGGTCATCCTCCACCAGGAGCAGCGAACGTAGATGCGCGACCCCAGAGTCACCCTCCGCGAGCGTCCTGTTCTCGCCGCCACAGTCGCAGTCGTCGTCCTCGGTGCCATCGGCGTTTGGGTCGTTGCGAACACCGTCTTCCCGTATCACTCTCTCAACCACGACGAAGGGGTGTATCTCCAACAGGCCGCGATGTTGTTGGACGGGAAGGTCTGGCTTCAGCCGCCGATTGACGGGCTGTTCCGGCCGTGGTTCTTCATCGAGAGCGAGAACGGACTCTACTCCAAGTACGCACCGGTTCCAGCGGCGATGTTCGCCGTCGGCGAACTGCTCGGCGGCTACCGACTCGCACTCGTCGGCATCGGCGGGGGAATCCTCCTCCTCACGGCAGCGGTCGTTCGCGAGGTGTTCGACGCACGCGCGGGGTTGCTCGCGGCGATATTCGTCGGGCTGTCGCCGCTGTTCGTCATCGACGCGTCGGTGTTTCTTCCGTACGCGCCGACCACGCTGTTGAATCTCGCCTTCGCGTACGGTTATCTGCGCGCCGACCGCACCGGAAGTCTCCGGAGTGGCGCCGCCGCGGGCGCGGCAATCGGACTGGCGTTCTTCGCCCGCCCGTTCACGGCCGTCCTCTTTGCGACGCCGTTCATCGTCCACGCGCTGTGGACGCTGTATCAAAAGCCGAGGGATGCGTTCCCGCGACAGGCTGCGACCGCCGTCCTCGGGCTCGCCGGCGTCACGATCACGCTCGGATACAACGCCGTGGTGACCGGCTCGCCGCTCGTCTTCCCATACCAAGAGTTTGCCCCCCTCGACGGGCTCGGTTTCGGGCAACGGCGACTGCTCGACCACGAACTCGTCTACACGCCCCGGCTCGCACTGGAGGTGTCACGGAAGGTGCTGTGGAGTCTCTACACCAGCTGGGTGGCGGGCGGACTGTTCGGAACTGCACTCGCCGCCGGCGGTGTCCTCGCGGTGCTCCGTCGCCGTCCCTCGCCCCGGAAGCTCACGCTCGCCGGGGTCTTCCTCTCGGTCGGTGTCGGGAACGCCTACTTCTGGGGGAACTACAACATCCTCGGCGTGCTCGATCGGCCGGGCGACGGCTTCATCGCCACCCACGGCCCGTACTACCACTTCGACCTCTTGTTGCCGACGGCGGCCTTTGCGGCCGTCGGTGCGCTCTACGGTGGCCGGTGGCTCCACTCGCTGCTCGAATCCCGACTGTCAGTCCCGCGGGCCCGAACTGCCTTACTCGTCGTTCTCGTGCTCTCGGGGGGCATCTTCGCCGGCGTGACCGCCGTCTCGCTCGACGAACGGCTCGGCCGCAACGCCGAGATTACGGACACCTACGAGGACACGTACGAACCAGTCGAGAACCCGCCGACCGACGCGGTCGTCCTCCTGCCCGATACCTACGGCGGCTGGCTCAACCACCCGTTCCAGCCGCTCCGGAACGACCCCGGCTTCGACGGCGAGACGGTGTACGCGCTCCACGATCAGCCGTTCGCTGTCGCCGAGGAGTACCCCGACCGCGACCTCTATCGCTACGCGTTCCGGGGGTTCTGGAATCCGCCAGACGGGTCACCACAGGCGGCCCGCGTCCAGCCGGTCACGGTCGTTCGGGGTGAGCAACTCAGCCTCGACACGACACTGGGGACCCCGGCAGGTGCGACGAGCGTCACCGTCCGGCTGTCGGGCGCAGACGGGACGAGCACCTATTACGGTGCGACGCCGACCGACGGCTCCGTCTCCTTCACTGTGGACGTGACCGACGACACGCTCACGCTCGTGGGTGCAGACGGCCGGACCGACTCGGTCGTCCGGCCTGACGACGGACCGGTAGTCGCGACGGCGTTCATCGATTACCCCGGCGGTACCGGCTTCACCTACCGCGTCGAGATGCCCGTCGAGCGCGTCGGTGGCGAGACGCGTGCACTCTCGCCGGAGTTGGAGTGGTGTCGGGACGCTCGTGCCTGTGACGGCGCGGCAGCGTACGTCCCCGGCCACGGTCCGGAGGGAATCTTCGTCGAGACGGCGCTCGATGCAGACCCAAACACGTAACTTTCGGCTCCCCTAATCGAGTGGCAGATGGAACTCAGCCGCCGTGACCTCGCGAAGGCGCTCGGAGCCGTCGGGCTCGGCGTCGGTGCCGGCGTCGGCGTCCAACGGCTCCGAGCTGACAGGGATACCCAACCCACGTCAAGCCCTCTCGAGGAGTCCGACCTCGCGACGCTCGTCGCTGTCGGCCGGGTCGTCTATCCGAGCGAGGTTGACGGTATCGAGTCGTTCGTACGGCAGTTCACGCAGACGCGCGCGAGGGCGCGTCCCGACCACGCCAGCGGTGTCGCGGCGGCTATCGAGTACTTGGACACGTACAGTGAGACGCTGGACGGCACACCGTTCCGCGACCTCTCGCCCGACCGGCGGGCTGCAACGCTTGAACAGATGGGGGCCGACAGCGCCGACCCGGATCCCGACGGCTCGGACGTGGAGCGCGTCCGCTACTATCTCGTCAACGACCTCCTGTTCGCGCTCTACTCGACGCCGACCGGCGGAGAGTTGGTGGGCACCGAGAATCCGATAGGCCACCCCGGCGGCACGCAGAGCTACCAGCGAGGGCCACAGACATGAGCAACGACACACAGCAGTTCCGACAGCCGACGACCGACGACTCGCCGCGGTTCGAACAGGACACCCGGACGACTGCTACACAAGACGGCGACCCCGTCTTGCGGCTCCGGAACGTGACGAAGCGGTTCGGCGACGCGACGGCGGTTTCGGGGCTCGACCTCACGGTCCGGGACGGGGAGCTACTCACGCTGCTCGGCCCGTCCGGCTGCGGGAAGACGACGACCCTCCGGATGATTGCCGGGCTCGAAGCGCCCTCCGACGGGACGATCCGCGTCGGCGGAACGACGGTCGCCGACGGCGGTGACTTCACGAAGCCCGAAGACCGCGACGTGGGGCTCGTCTTCCAGGAGTTCGCGCTGTTCCCACATCTCTCCGTCGCCGAGAATATCGCCTTCGGGCTGGCGGAGTCGGACCCCGAACGCGTCCAGTCACTTCTCGACCTCGTTGGTCTCTCCGAGTACGGCGACCGGTCGCCGACGGACCTCTCGGGCGGCGAGCGCCAGCGGGTCGCGCTCGCCCGCTCGCTCGCGCCCGAACCGGACGTGCTCTTGCTCGACGAGCCGTTCTCGAACCTGGACGTGCGGCTCCGCGTCGAGATGCGCGAGGAGGTGCGGCGCATCCTCAAGGAGACCGGCGTTACCGCCGTCTCCGTCACCCACGACCAGGAGGAAGCGATGTCCATCTCCGACCGCGTGGCCGTGATGTACGAGGGGCAGTTAGAGCAGGTAGACACACCCGAGCGCGTCTTCCAGCAGCCGCGCTCGCGGTTCGTCGCCTCCTTCCTCGGGCACGCGAGCTTCGTCTCCGGTCGGGTCGAGGGAGACACCGTCGAGACCGGGCTCGGACCAATCGGCCGAACGAACGTCGACGGCCTCGCGACGGAGTACGACGGCTCCGAAGTGGATATCATGCTGCGCCCCGACGACGTGGTCGCCCGTCCCGCGGATGCGTCCGAAGCCAACGGACGGGCCGTCCACCGTCGGTTCCTCGGACCGACCGTGCTCTACCGGGTCGACCTCGACTCCGGTGACACCGTCGGCTGCATGCACAACCACGATGCCGATATTCCCCTCAACGAACCCATCCGGGTCGATCTCGACGTGGCCCACGACCTCGCGTGGTTCCCGAGCGGCTCGAATCGGACGCCCGACGCCGAGTGACGGGTCGGTGGTCCCGTCGGCTTTGGTATCTCATCTCACAGTTTATGTGGGTGAAGCGTGAACCACAGAGTGCATGCACGCGGGAGTACTCGAAGTAGGCAACGCCCTGCTACAGACGACACAGTCAGACGCATTCACACAGATACAAAACGACGCGCTGTTGAGTTCTTCGCTGTGGGTGAATATCGCCCTTGCAGGGCTCGCGATTCTCCTGTTCGTCTACATGGGACGGACAGTTACGAGCAGTCGGGCCCGATTCATCTGGGCGGCAACGCTGATGGTACCGCTCGTGTCCATCTCCAGTTACCTAGGGCTGGTGTCGGGACTGACGGTCGGGTTCATCGAGATGCCTGCGGGCCATGCGCTCGCGGGCCAAGAAGTCATGAGCCAGTGGGGAAGGTACCTCACCTGGGCGCTCTCGACGCCGATGATACTGCTCGCGCTCGGACTGCTGGCTGACGTAGACAGGGGAAGCCTGTTCACCGTCATCGCCGCCGACATCGGGATGTGTGTCACCGGTCTCGCGGCCGCACTGGTCACGTCCTCATACATGATTCGGTGGGCGTTCTACGTCGTCAGCTGTGCGTTCTTCGTCGTCGTGCTGTACGCCCTGCTGACCGAATGGGCCGACGCAGCGAGCGAGGCCGGCACCGGAGAGATATTCTCCACGCTCCGGGTCATGACGGTCGTGTTGTGGCTCGGCTACCCGATCATCTGGGCACTGGGGGTCGAGGGGCTGGCCATCGTGGAGTCGGTCGGACTCACCTCGTGGGGCTACTCCGCACTCGACGTGTTCGCGAAGTACGTGTTCGCGTTCCTCCTGTTGCGGTGGGTCGCGGCTAACGAACGGACCGTTACCACGTCACAGCGCACGGGCGCAGGCTCGGTCTCGGCAGACGACTGAGACACACCGACCACCCGTCGTGGCCGTACGCAACCTTTTCGTACGGCTCGCTCGGGTCGACCCACAGAACCGTCCCAGTGTTGTGAGCGTAGCCGGTCTACGCGAACCGCTTCTCGGTGTCGTCACCAAGCGGTTCGGTCAATCTTCCTTCCCCGTCTGGTGTGTTGTATTTCGAACATTCCAGTCGGCTGTGGCCGTAGCTTAGAAGTTGAGACTACAGCGGGTTTTGCAGGGCTGTAATGCGTGGTTTCGGACGAATCAGCGAGACTAGTCAGGTTTAGACCGCCTCTCAACCACACTATCTTATCGTATTACTTACTAGTTCAGGAGTTTTCCTCACTGGCCGATAGTGTCGCCACTCTCAACTCGGCTATCTCAGTAACGGACGCCGGTCTATCCGATTCCTGTCTCCTTCTTCAACAGCGTCAGCGTATTGTCCGCCGCTACGAGCGGCGACCGCTCGTACTCACCGGTCACTCCAACCTGGACGAGCGCATCGACCGCCCGCCAGATCGAATATAGCAGACACGCGAACGCGAAATAGAAGAATCGGAGCCCGAAGTCCTTTGAGGCCGTCGCAGCCATGAACCGCTTGATCGATCTGTAGCCACTCTTGATCTCCCAGCGATACGCGTATTCGGTGAGAAAACTGCCCGCATGATTCGACATGAACACCGAGTACTGCCGATGATCATCGTGCTCAGCGTTCTCATTGCGCCGGTAGATCAGCGTCGTCTCGTGCCACTCGTTGTTCCCGAGGTGGAGTTTGCGGTCCGTTTCGTATCGATCATCATCCCGCCGGAGGAGTCGCTTTGCTTGTGCTCTTTCGCTCGTCTGCATTCGTTTCGGTACGACGTATGAGAGTCCGCGCTGGCTAATCACCTCCAAGACGTGCTGGCTGTCGAACTCGCGGTCCATCAACACGTTATCGACATGGACCAATTCCTCGGCGGAGTTGAGAAGGTCTTCAACGATCTCTTTGCGTGACTCACCTCGCCGAACAGGGCGAGCATCCAACACGATCGGGATGGGGTTGTCGACCAGCTGGACAGTGGCCCACTGGTTCCGCCTGTTCCAATACGGTCTGATTGTCCGGATCCGATTCTTCAGCATCCATGTCTCGCTGAGGAAGTTTTTGTTCTGGAGGACGTGGAACCTCGACTCCAGCGTTCTGTGCTTTGATGAGGATCGTCCGAGCGGCCGTGGAAATCGTCTCACGAAGGTCAGGGGTGAACCGGTTGTGCCAGCTCCGCCACAGAGTCGATTGGTCTGGAACCGACCCGATTCCCAAGCACTCTCGAAGGTCCGGGTAGGAATCGAGATACTCTGCGAGTACTGTTTCGTGTTCCCAGCCGTGCAGTTGCTTCAATACGAAGAGCCGAAGGAGGGTGTCCATCTCATAGCGGGTTGAACTCGTGTACTGGTCGTGGGCTTCAAATCTGAAGTACGTCAGGGGGAGCGAACAGACAAACTGCTCGACAGAGTTGTGAGCGTCGTGTCTGAACCACTGTGTGGAAATGATACGAACATCCGATTCCAGCCCGCCAAGCGAGGTCCGGTCGTACAGGGCCGTTGAATTGTGTGTCGGCCAGTCAGTACGTGATCGACGTGCGATGTGTCGAAAGACAGCTTGGCGAGACTCACGAGTCGGAGTCACTACGAGGACTTAGGCACGATACACTCCTGACTCTATCTACCCAATCGGTAGGTACAGACAAGACACTTACCAGAGGGAGTGAATGACAGGGTATGCGCCGACGGCCGTTTTTGAGCACAATTGGATCGACTGTTTTGATCGCTGGATGCATGGGTAGCCCGTCAGATGGAACCACGGAAGGCGACAGTAGCCAAACCACAATTGCGACGGAAACAGCCACCGAACGGGACTGCACTGTACCGGAGTCATCACCGCTACCTTCCACCGAGGTGCCATCCGAACTGACCAGAGAAACCGCGAAATCAGCGGCAATATCGGTCGAAGAAACCTATCCCTTTGCACGGGCTGAATCCGATGGATGGAAGGTCGACGGGACGGATGGGACGCGTTCGACCGTGCAAACTTCGGAAAACGGATTCTTCATACTGGCGACTGTTAACATCGATACGCACAAATCAACCGACGGTGGAACGGGTACTGAGCAGACGCTATATGGGAGTTTCTCATACGAGGGATGGTATCGAATCAATGAAAAAAGGATAGAGCGCGCTCCCGCTTACAGCGGGGACACTCCACCAGAGGAAGGGTGGAAGACAGTTGCTTGTGCATAGGGATACGTTGGGGAATATGCAGATATACTGAGCAGGAGTTCCAATCGCAAAACCGGATAAAAAAGTGTCTCCAAACCTGGCCTCAGAGATCCTGAGTAGTTGTAACGGTGCAATCGGCCATCCTGCTATTTTTATTTAGCGCCATAAATACCAATAGTGGTGGGCGTATTCGTAGGGATACCACTAATGGAGCGAGATGACTTCGACGAGGCAGCGCCCGGTGAGATTGTTCCCACAACGACATCGAAGGGGACATATTCGGTGTTCCGGCCTGACCCACTTCCCCCTTCCATCAATACTGAACAGCTCATTACACCGCTGGCAGAAGCGACACAAGCCCTCGGCCGACTCCACGGCATCGGTCCACGTGTCGGCTCGAGAGAAATCCTTATCGAACCGTTCATTCGAAAAGAAGCGCTCGAATCCTCCCAAATCGAGGGGACACATGCTACTCTCTCGGATATCTACGCCTATGAGGCCGGGCAGGAAGCTCTCATCGACGAAGACAGACAGCAGGGTACCCAAGAAGTCGTGAACTATCTGCACGCGCTGACGCACGGATTGGATGCGATCACAACTGGCGATCCAATCACCGTCGAATTGCTATGCGAGATGCACGACCGGTTGCTTTCGGGTGTTCGTGGAGATGAGGCGGACCCAGGGGAACTTCGTACGACGCAGAACTTCATCGGCAGTACGCCATACATCCAAGACGCCAGATACGTACCGCCACCACCGGACGAGATTCCTGACCTACTCGAGGACCTGCTCAAGTATGCGAACCAAGAGACGAATCTGCATCCACTTCTCCGAATCGGGCTGATCCACTACCAGTTCGAGACGATCCACCCGTTTCTCGATGGGAACGGACGACTCGGGCGGCTATTGATCAGTCTCCTCCTGCAACGTGACGGTCTCTTGCCCGAGCCGTATCTCTACCTGAGTTCCTATTTCAACGCACGACG
>Ga0209965_1000005_pt1 | contig 93148 bp, 98 predicted proteins | sample SalPon2_B_H2O_MG_FD_185707 | JGI IMG/M metagenome (GOLD analysis project Ga0209965, IMG submission 185707) | Salt pond water microbial communities from South San Francisco under conditions of wetland restoration - Salt Pond MetaG R2_B_H2O_MG... | ecosystem: Environmental > Aquatic > Non-marine...
GGTACTACGGTCGAGACAACGAGGCGTATCTGACGTGGGACGAACAGAGCCAGAGTCACGACGGAACACAGGAGTGGCTCGATGAGTGGGTCTACGGCGTCGAGAATCGCCGTGAGTATCTGGAGAAGCTGACGCCCGAGCGCCTGCTCGATTTAGAGCCGAAGACGAACTACGCGACGCCCATCGATATGGGGGAGTACTGAGATGCCACCGTACACCGACACCGAACTGATGATCACCCGCGCAGCACAGGAACTCGAAGACGGCGACACGACGCTCGTCGGCGTCGGCGTGCCGAACATCGCCTGTAACCTGGCGAAACGAACCCACGCCCCGGAGTTAGAGATGATTTACGAGTCGGGGACCATCGGCTCGAACCCCTCACAGCTTCCGCTGTCGATTGGTGACCCCGTGTTGGCGTCGAACGCTAAAAGCGTCGTCCCGATGACACAGAGCTTCGGCAACTATCTGCAGGCCGGACGCATCGACGTGGGCTTTCTCGGCGGGGCACAGATCGACCGCGAGGGGAACATCAACTCAACCGTCATCGGTGACTACGACGACCCGACGGTACGGCTGCCGGGCAGTGGTGGGGCGTGTGAAATCGCGAGCAACACCCACCGGACGATTATGATTACGCCGCACACGAAACGGCGGTTCCCGGAGGAGGTGGACTTCATCACGAGTCCGGGCTACGTCGGCGGCCGGGAGAATCGCAAGGAGTTGGGCCTCCGTGGCGGCCCGGAGGCTGTCATCACCGACAAGGGCGTCTTCCGGTTCGACGAGTCGGGCGAGATGTATCTCGCCGCGATTCATCCGAGCTCGACGGAAGCAGAAGTTCAGGAGGCGACCGGCTGGGAGCTGACGGTCGCAGACGACGTATCGGAGACCCGGACACCGACGCCGGAAGAGATTGCACTCATCCGCGAGGACCTCGACCCCGACGGAATCTACACAGAGTAGTCCCTCTTCGCGTCCTCTTTATTCGGAACGCGCTCTGCTGTAGTTTGAATAGACAATCAACCGTTGAGTTATATAGGCATCCAGCTTAGCTCTGGGCATTCTAGCAGATGCCGAGAGCTGCTTGCACTTCTGAGATGTCAGCAGAAGCGTTTCGCTACGTGTCTGAACGGTTGCTTAATCGTGCGGGACGCTGCTGTTCACCAGCACTCCACCACACTGCGAACATCGTCGTGTATTAGTGGGATCTTCGACACCATCCCCACAGTCACGACAAACGTACAGTGTCGGCTCGAACCCTAGTCTAGTATTTGTTACCACGTTTCATACTAGCGGTCAAGTGGGTTAACGCCTCTGCCCGTGGTACTCACGCGTGGACTCCACAAAAGAAGTCAGTCCCGAGAACGCGAACGATTGAGAGGAGGAACTGCAAGGGGGCCCCGACACGCATGAAGTCAAAAACGTGTACCCACCAAGTCGGTAGACGAACAGATTAGTCTGGTAGCCCACCGGCCGCATGAACGCTGTTGAGGCGACGAAATCCCATCACATAAAAGTGACATATTTGACATACTCACCTGCAGAACAACTCAGCTTGTATAATAGCAATTTAGATAGTATTTTGTGGCCCTTCGCCACACATGGAGTGTGCCATCGACACAACAGACGAGCGAGACGGCGACACTCGACAGTTCTCACACAGAGATGAGCGAGATTCTGATGCCAAACGATACGAACAATCTCGGCCGCGCACTCGGCGGCTCTGTCCTCCACTGGATGGATATCTGTGGAGCGATCTCCGCGCGGCGATTCTCCAACTGTCAGGTCGTCACGGCCGCAATGGACCACGTCGACTTCATCGCCCCCATCGAGTTGGGTGACGTTGTGACCATCACGGGCTACGTGTTCGACACCGGCGAGACGAGCATGGACATCAAGGTGGACGTACAAGCAGAGCGTCCGTCCGAAGGCGAATCGGCCGACGCGGCGACCTCCTTCTTCAGCTTCGTTGCCCTCGATGCAGACGAGACGCCGGCCTCAGTCCCGGACCTGGAGTGTCCATCGACGGCACAACAGGAACTGCAGGCCGAGGCACTATCCCGCCGGCAGGAACGCCGGCAGGCGCTCGCCGAGACTGCCGACGACTGAGATTTGCCACGCCGGTTCTCGCAGGCATCTCATATCACGAATGACTGCCCCAAGCGACGGTGAAAACAAGTAGATTTGTATTACATCAAATTCGTTGGGAAGGATTTATGTGAAACCGGCGAACACCAGATATTGCGGCTCGAGTCTGACACCCCTACATATGGGGGTTAAGAGCCTGGAGTGACGACTAATGACAATTATGAACTGCCCCGACTGCGGCCACGAGCGAACGCGGGTCATCGACACCGAGAGTAGCGACGACGGGTCGTCGGTCAGACGACGCCGCGAGTGTCAGCGCTGTTCGTTCCGGTTCACGACGTACGAGCGCCCAGAGTGGGACTCCCTCCAGGTGAAGAAACGCGACGGAGCCATCGAGCCGTTCGACCGGGCGAAACTCCGTGCGGGAATCGACCGAGCAGTCGAGAAGCGCGACGTACCCGAGACGACAGTGACAGAACTCGTCGAGGAGATCGAGGCGACAATCCAAGCTCGCGATACCAGAATCGTCTCCTCGACGTTCGTCGGCGAACTCGTCTCCGAGCAACTGCGCGACGTCGACAAAGTCGCCTATATCCGCTTCGTTTCGGTGTACAAGGCGTTCTCCGAACCGGAGGAGTTTCTGCGCGAACTCGATGCGGTGCTCGATGCTGAACTCGACAACTTCGAACCGGCCGCACCCGACGACGACCCACCGAATTCATGAGCCAACAATCAACGACAACACCGGACAGCCGGTCGATTCTCGACCGGGCACGCACAGATATCGAGACGAGTACATTCGAACGCACTGAATCAATGAACGACGGAAACAGAAACCAACCAACAGAGACCGATTCTTCCGGGGGACGTGCTAATGACTGAAAACAAAACCACAGGAGTAGATGCAGAGACCGATATCTTCTCAGAACGAACGCAGCTAAAACCGTATGAGTACGCGGACTTCCTCGACTACAAGGATGCGATACGGAACAGCTACTGGGTTCACACGGAGTTCAACTTTTCAGGAGACGTTCAAGATTTCAAGACCAATACAACTCCTGCCGAAAAAACCGTCATCAAAAGGACGATGTTGGCTATCGCACAGATCGAGGTCCAGGTCAAAACGTTCTGGGCAGATATCTACGACGAGATGCCCAAAGCGGAAGTCGGCAATGTCGGCATGACTTTCGCGGAGAGTGAGGTCAGACATATGGATGCGTACAGCCACCTCCTCGACATCTTGGGGATTACAGAGGACTTCGAGGCGGTGACCGATGTGCCGGCAATCGAGAAGCGAATCGAATACCTCGACGAGTATCTGGAAAAGAGTGAGAGTGACGACAAACAGGAGTACGTGATGAGTATCCTGCTGTTCTCCACGTTCGTCGAGCACGTCTCGCTGTTCTCGCAGTTCCTCATCATGATGAGCTTCGATAAACACGAGAAGAAGTTCAAAGGAATCGCGAATGCCGTCGAAGCGACCAGCAAGGAGGAGCAGATCCACGGACTGTTCGGTGTCGAACTAGTGGAGACGATTCGCGAGGAGAATCCGGGCCTCTTCGGCAAGGAGTTCGACGAAGAGGTGCAGGAGGCCTGTCAACAGGCGTTCGAGGCCGAAATGGAGATACTGGATTGGATATTTAGCGAGGGCGAACTGGAGTTCCTCCCTCGGGAGCATGTCGACATGTTCCTGCGGGACCGGTTCAACCAGAGCCTCAAGAATGTCGGTGTAGAGCCGATCTTCGATCCGGACGAGGACCTGCTTGAGGAAACGCGATGGTTCGATGAGGAGATTCTGATGACGAAGGATAACGACTTCTTCAGCAAGCGGTCGACCACGTATAACAAGCACGCGCAGAGCGTGACCGCGGAGGATATGTTCTAACGATGACACAAGCAGAACCAGCACTCGACGATGTGAAACGGCAACACGAGGAACCATTCTACTGGCTGAACGAGGATAGCAGGGCGTTCCTCGACGAGGGGTACCTGCTGGAGGGCGTCACGGCCGAAGAGCGCGTCAGGGGGATCGGGGAGCGGGCCGAAGAGATCTTAGACGACGACGGCTTCGCGGACAAGTTCTACGAGTATATGAGTCGGGGATTCTACAGCCTCGCGAGTCCCGTGTGGTCGAACTTCGGTCTCGACCGAGGGCTCCCGATCAGCTGCTTCGGGAGCTACATGGAGGATAACATGGAGAGCATCCTCTACACGCAGGCCGAAGTGGGCGAGATGACCAAGCTGGGTGGCGGCACCAGCGGGTACTTTGGCGAGATGCGGCCCCGAGGCAGCCCGATCACGAACAACGGCAAGAGCAACGGGAGTTACAGCTTCACCGAGCTGTTCGACACGATCATCAACGTCGTCAGCCAAGGTGAGACGCGACGAGGCCAGTTTGCGGGGTACATCGATGTTGAGCACGACGACTTGGAGGAGTGGCTCAACATCAAAACGGAGGGAGACCCCGTCCAGGACATCTACTACGGCGTCATCATCGGTGACGACTGGTTCCAGGCGATGGTCGACGGCGACGAAGAGAAGCGAGAGACGTGGGCGGAGATCATCGAGACACGGATCAACATCGGTGTCCCGTACATCATCTTCCGGGACAACATGAACGAGGGGAAGCCACAGGTCTACAAAGACAAGGGATACGAAATCAACGCCTCGAACCTGTGTACCGAGATTGCACTGCCGGCCACGCAGGACGAGAGTTTCGTCTGCTGTCTCTCGTCGATGAACGCGCTCCACTATGACGAGTGGAAGGACACCGACGCAGTGGAGACGCTGACGCGGTTCCTCGATGCCGTTATGGAGGAGTTCATACAGGAGGCGGAGGGGACGCAGTTCATGGAGCGCCCGGTGCGGTTTGCGAAACGGCACAGAGCAATCGGTATTGGCGTCCTCGGCTGGCACAGCTACCTCCAGAGCGAGATGATTCCGTTCGACAGCATGGAGGCGATGGAGAAAAACCAAGAGATATTCAGCACCATCAGAGAGCGGAGCTACGAGGAGAGTCACCGGCTTGCCGACGAGTTCGGCGAACCGGAGGTACTCGAGGGCTACGGTCGCCGGAACACGACGACGATGAGCGTGGCCCCCACGAAGTCCAGCAGTGTTATCCTGGGCCAGGTCAGTCCGAGCATCGAACCGCTGAAGTCGAACTACTTCGTCCGCGACGGCGCGAAGCTGAAGTCGACGCAAAAAAATCGGTTCCTCGAGGCGATCCTGAAGAAGCGAGGCAGAGACGAGCGAGAAGTCTGGGACAGTATCGCACAGAAAGACGGGAGCGTGCAGCATCTCGATTGCCTGACTGACGAAGAAAAAGACGTGTTCAAAACCTTCGCCGAGATCCCACAGATGGCGATCATCAACCAGGCAGCCCAGCGGCAGACGTACATCGACCAGGCACAGAGCCTGAACATCTCGATCGATCCGAGTGAGGTGAGCGTCAAGGAGATCAACCAGCTCTACATTTCGGCCTGGGAGAAGGGGGTGAAGAGTCTCTACTATCAAAATAGCGTGAACGCTGCACAGAAATTCAGCCGGGACATTCTCGAATGCAAGGCCTGTGAGAGTTGATATCCCATCGGTCGGTATGATACGGTGGTCTGTGTAAACTACGCCACCCTACCTCAGCGCACGCGTGGCTCCGTCTTTGACGGCTTCGGCGTGGATTTCATCACCTAGATTCGATTAGAGAATCCGTTCCTGTAGATGTCTGAACAGATCGATCTGAACAAGGAGAAGAACCGCTTCGAGACGCAGGTGACGGAGTACCAGAGCGGGGGCAGTCTCGACTGGTAGGCTCCGCTGTGAACAGGATAAGCCCAGTATCACGAGCATGACGGGCTTGTCTTGTCTGTGGGGGTGGTGGGAACGTTCAACGGTCGCAAGCCCGTAGCGACGATATGTGCAGACCGTACCCAAGTCCAGTGAGGACACACAGCGCAGACAGACTGGTGGGCCTGTTCGAACAGGCAACTGACCTCGGGAGACAAGCATGATATTCCCCCTCCACGTCAGGTACGTCGCCCCTGCGGAGGCGGCCCGGGAGTTCATCAGTCTCCTCGGCGACGTACTCGCAGACCCGGTCGCCGTCGTGTTACTCGCCGGGGGGGCAGTCGCCGGCCTCATCGGCCTCCTCTTAGCGCCCCGCCTGAGCGAATTTCCGGACATCCAGGTTGCCCGAGAGACACTGGCCTCGTACCGACCGTATCTGCCGTGGATGGTTCGCCTCTCGCTGGGATTACCGCTCGTCGGTGCCGGCTTCGCGGGCTACTTCATCACCCCGGCGGTGCCAATCCCGGCGCGCGTCCTTCAGGTCGGACTCGGCTTTCTGTTGCTGTTCGGGCTTGCGACACGGCTGACGGCTGCGGCGGGATTACTCACGTATCTCGTCGTGTTGCCGTTCCAGCCGCCGCTGTTTCTCGCGTTCGAGTACGTCGGCGGTTTTCTGGCGATTATTCTGCTCGGCGCGGGCCAGCCGAGTGCGGACGGAATGGTCCGACGGCTCGCAGTCACTGACGGGACGCTCGTGCGCCGGCTGGAGCTCCAGCGGTATCGCCCCGACGCGCTGTTGAACTCCGTCGGCGTCTCGGGGTCGCTCGTCGGCCCGGTGGTTCGTGCCACCCTCGGCGTGAACTTCATTTACCTGGGACTGACGCAGAAACTGCTCAACGGCGGGCAGGCGCTCGCCGTGGTCGCGAAGTACGACCTGACGAGTGTCGTCCCGGTCAGCGCCGAACTGTGGGTCGTCGGGGCCGGTCTCGCCGAGATGGCCGTCGGGGTGCTTCTGATTGCCGGCGTCGCGACCCGCGGCGTTGCCGCCGTCGCCTTCGTGCTGTTCACGCTGACGCTGTTCGGACTTCCGGACGACCCGGTGCTCGCGCACATCTCGCTGTTCGGGCTGGCGTCCGTGCTCATGGTCACCGGGAGCGGGCCGTTCGCACTGTCGGTGTCATCGGTTACGCAACGCCTGTCCCCGACCACCTGACGCGGAGTTCGGGACGCGCTGTGCTGGTATGGACGCCGGTGCGCCTCTTTTCAGAAATACGAGCAGCCGGTACTGTGAGCAATACCAGCTAAAATACTCTATGCGGTCGTAGCCGGATAGAGCGAGAATTGCTTGCACACGCGCACGCACGCGCGCAACCCCTAAACCGCTACAGGCCCCTATCTACAATGTGAACCACTCAGCGACGACCGGAAGCGACCGCGCGAGCGTCCCGGAGTACGACACCGTCGACGTGTCCGTCCTCGTTATCGGGGCCGGCGCGGCCGGCGCTCGTACGGCGATCGAACTCGCAGAACGTGGTGTCGATGACGTGTTGGTCCTCGGGAAGCGGGGCCACGGCGACGCACACACCACTTGGGCGCGCGGTGGGGTTAACGGTGCACTCGGGACCCACGACCCCGAAGACTCGTGGGCGATTCACGCGGCCGATACGCTCAACGAGGGACACTTCCTCAACGATCCAGACAAGGTCGAGACGGTCACGAAGCAGATGCCCGACCGGCTTCGTGAACTCAACGAGTGGGGAATGGACTTCTCCCGCACCGACGACGGCGACATCGACCAGCGCTACTTCGGCGCACAGTCGTTCCGCCGCACGGCCTTTGCCGGTGACCACACCGGCGAGTCCATGCTGAACGCACTCGTCAACCGCGCGCAGGACCTGTCCGTCCCCTACCGCGAGAACGTGATGATCACCTCCGTGCTCTCCGACGGCGAGGAGGCATACGGGGCCGTCGGCTTCGACATGGACACCGGCGAATACGTCGTTTTCAACGCCGGGACGGTCGTGCTCGCAGCCGGCGGCTACGCGGCTATCTACAACCGTCACACCTCTCGCGATGCCGAGAACAACGGTGATGGACCGGCGCTGGCGTACGATGCTGGTGCGGAGCTGATGGACATGGAGTTCGTTCAGTTTCACCCGACGGGGATGGCCGTCGACGAGGACGACTCCGAGTGGGAACCGTGGAGTGGACGGCTCGTGACCGAGGCGGTCCGGGGTGAGGGCGGACGGCTGTACAACGCCGAGGGCGAGCGATTCATGGAGCGGTATTCGCCCGACCAGATGGAACTCGACGCGCGCGATGTCGTGGCGAGAGCGATTGCACAGGAAGTCGCCGAGGGGCGCGGCACCGAGAACGGCGGCGTGTATCTGGATATCTCACACAGAGACGCGTCGTTCATCCGCGAGCGACTGCCGAGAATGTACGAGCGGTTCCAGAGTCTCGGCGTCGACATGGCGTCCGAGCCGGTCGAAGTCGCCCCGACCGCCCACTACGGGATGGGCGGCGTTGCCGTTGACGACCACGGCGAGACGAGCGTCGACGGACTGTTCGCTATCGGAGAGACGATGGCGGGCGTCCACGGCGCGAACCGTCTGGGCGGCAACTCGTTGGCAGAGACCGTCGCGTTCGGAACCGTCGCCGGCAAGCACATCGCCGAGCGCGTCGACGGCCCGGGCCGGCTCTCGGATCGAACTGTCGGCAAGATAGTAGAGCCACAGCTTCGCGACCTCGCGTCGCTGGCCGAACAGGACGGTAGCCACGATGTGATGGACGTGTTCGTCGACCTGCAGGACCTCTTGTGGGAGCACGCCGGCATCCTCCGCGACGAAGAGTCACTGCAGGCGGGGCTTGACGAACTGGATGTGCTTCGAGAGCGAGTCGCCGACATGGATGTCGGTCCGGTCACCAGTGACTCATTCGAGTTCGCTCTCAACGTCGGATTCATGTTGCGGAGCGCGGAAGCCGTCCTGCGCGGTGCGCTCCAGCGAACTGAGTCCCGTGGGGCACACTACCGAACCGACTACCCGAACACCGACCCCGAGTGGCAGCGGAACATCTACTTCAAGCGTGCTGACGTTGGTGGGATGGCGACACACACTGCGGCGGTCGGTACTCCTAGCGAGACGGTCCAAGAAGCGCTCGATAAGGGGTACGAGCTGGACTACCACCAACTGGAGTAACGCAGTTCGGTTTCTGTCGTCGCCCGGTTTATTTCGCGCTCGGTGGCGTGCCGTCGCTCCCCAGCCGGCGCTGGTCCGCGTAGTAGATGTGCGCCACGCTGGTAATGCCGAACAACAGGACGACCACACACACATCCACGCGAGGTCGGGAACTAAACTGAGCAACGCCGCGTCCATCCAGAGCGCGGCGAGAAGTGATGCAGACAACGCGCTGAGCCCGAGATAAAACTCACTCCACGGAATCTCGTCCCTCTCGACGATTTCCATATACACCCGCAGGGACTCACCGCGCTCGGTCAACTCGATGGTGTCTCTGGAGTTTTCATACTGCAACACGCCGGCCTCGTCCATCCGCGGGAGATGGGTCTGGTGGAGCGAGACGTAGACGCGGCGCCGCTCGTCGGCGGTGTCCTCTTCGATAGCTTCGTCGTTTTCCCACGCGGCGATCTGTTCTGACAACTCACGTCGTCTGGACGCTAGACACAGCCGGGTGCGTCAGGAAAGCTCGGTCAGCGACTCGTCGAGTACCGTCGCCAGATGGTCACGCACAGCCGCCCGCACAGCTTCCGTCTCCGTCGTCTGTAACTTCGCGACTGCGGCCTCCGGGTGTCCGCCCGACTGGCCACCGAACCGCTCGACCAACGGGTCGAGGACGGACTGGAGCGGTGCCGTCTCCTCGCGGCTGCGTCCGACGACCCACGTCTCGGCGTCCCGGTCGGAGACGACGAACGCGTAGTCCGCGCCAGCACTCCGCAACGCCGTCGCAACGGCGCTCTGTTCTCCACCGACAGTCGTCACGAGTGCGAGCGTCTCGCCGGCACGAAAGCCGTCTGCACGGACGACGCCTTTGACTCCCGCCATCCGACGGCTGAAGCCCGGGCTACGGCTCCTCAACAAGGGTGGGATTTCACCCGCCCGCGACCCGGCTGTGGCGACACACTCCCCGAAACACTGCAGTTCCGACTTGGCAGCGCCGGCCAACCCCTGCGTGTCGGCGTACAGGCCGACCGCAAGCCCAATCGCACCCGTCGGGGGAAGCGGCCGGTCCAGCGCCGCCGCCACGGTCGGAACGAGCGCGGCTGTCGCTCCAGCCGCCGTACTCCGGTACTCTGCGGTCGCGAGCGCGGAGAGGTCCCCCGGCTCGTGGTGGTCGATGACCACGAGCGGGGCGTCAACCGTCCCGACGTCGAGTCCGGGAAGGCGAGCCGTCGAGGGTGTATCGACGGCGACGACGACAGTGTCCGACGGCGGCGTCCACGAGTCGACGTCAGTGAGCGTTACGTCGAGCCCGTCGGCGAGTCGGCGGCCTCCCTGTGCGAGGCCATCGGGGAGAACGGTGTCGGCATCGGCCGCGACGGTCGTCGCGAGACCGATTGCACTCCCGAGCGCATCGGCGTCCGCCTGTTGGTGCGGAACGACGGAGACGTGGTCGTGGCGCGCGAGCACGGCCGCGACCGCCTCGACGGACATGCGACACACAAGCCAGGCGGGATTGAAAACCTCTCCGGAGCTGTGTTAACGTATGTGTAGACCCTGCCCGCGGGTGACGGCCCCACCATCACGAACCGTCAGCGCTGGGTCACCCCAGGCCGCAGCAGGCTCAGTCGTATTCGTGTCGTCGTCTCCGCTCCCGGAGCCGGTCTCTTCGATGACATAGCGCTGGCCGACCATCGAGTCCAGCAGTCTGTCGACGGGCGCGCGGTCGTCGCGCAACACGGGCACGTCCTCGGTCGGCACGTCCGTCGTGTAGCCGTCGATTGCGTCCGCGAGGTCGATGCCAATCTCGCGGTCCTGGTTGCGCTCGCGAAGCTGTTCCTGTGTCAGCCGCGTGTCGCTCTTGGTTGCGACGAGTTCTATGTTCTGGATGGCTCCGGTGTCGCTGGTCGGGAAGGCGTACACCTGCCCGAAGGACGCGTTCATCGTCTTGTACTCCGCACGGTAGAACTCGGAAGCCGGCCCGGACGACGAGGAGATGATGTTCGCGACCGCCATCCCGTCTGGCGAGAGCCGCTCCGTCACGAGGTCCATGAACTCACGCGTCGTGAGCTGGAACGGCACCTTGTCGCGCTTGTAGGCGTCCAACACCACGAGGTCGTAGGTGTTGTCGGTTTCCTGGAGGAACTGCCGGCCGCCCTGGATGTAGGTGTTGATGTCGTACTCGTCGGCGCGGAAGTATTCCTCGGCGGCCCGGACGACATCGGGATCGATTTCCGCGACATCGACCGTGGCGTCGTACTCGGCGGCGAAGCGCTTTGGACCGCTGAATCCGCCCCCACCGATGAACAGCACCCTGTCGATTTCGTCGGGAGTCGAGGCGTAGAGATACGGCATATGGAAGTAGCGCGTGTACTCGAAGACGTGTCGCGTCGGGTCGGACTTGTCCATCGCGCTGTGGCGCTGACCGTCGAGATACAGGGTCCGGGTGTCACCTCCGTCGATGACTTCGAGCTCCTGATACGCGGTCTGGGTCTCGTACACCACCTCGCCACGGGCGGTGTAGCCGAGCGCTCCGGTCGTCGTTGCGGCGATCAAGAGGAAGACCACGCCGATTGCGGGGAGGACGGAGACGCTGTCTTCGGGCAGCGCCAGGTACAGCGCCGTCAGAACTGCCACGCCGCCCAGCGTGAGGTAGATGTACGTCACCGAGAGGTACGGAATCAGGAAGAACGTCGTGCCGAAGGCTCCGACGATGCTCCCGATGGTGCCGAGCGCGTAGACGTGCCCGGAGGCTTCCCCGATTCCCTCCTTCCGTGAGAGCTGTGCGGCGTAGGGACTTATGAACCCGAGCAAGTAGGTCGGCGGTCCGAACATGAGTATCACCGCCGGGAGAGACGCAAAGCGACTCGGGAGCGGGAGCGCGGTCGTCGAGAGCAGCAGTTGGTCGCCGAAGAAGATGAGCAGCGCCACGTAGCCGGCTGTGCCGACGAGCAGCCGCACGAGCCGATCGGTCGTCGCCCGCGTCCCTGCGCGCTTCCCACCAAGATGATACCCCAGACTCAACGCGGCGAGAAAGACGGCGATGATACTCCCCCACGTGTAGATCGAGCTCCCGAACTGCGGCGCGACGACCCGTCCGGCGAGGATTTCGAGCCCCATGCTCGATACCCCCGAGACGAACACGGCAACCTCGGGTCCACTCATTCGAAATCGGTCCACGAAACCCATTACCACGACCAATGTGCCCGGATTTGTTAAGTTCGACCCCAGACTGGTCGCTGGAAGTCGACAGGCTACTCAGCAAAGCAGTTACATGTAGAGACCAGTACGTGGCATATAATCTCAGGCTTGCTAACATATTGTATTAACAATCGTATTCTAGCAATCAAATAGTAATCTACATTACCGATGTCGGCGTGGAAATAACTCATTGTGACTGATACCGCCATCTCGATACAGGCAGACGGGTCGACACTCCGGATTGCGGATCCGGTCACTGGCGAGCAGTATGCGATTCACGCCGACCAACCGGTGACACCGACCCCGAGCAACGACGACCTCGCTGTTCCGGTGTCACAGACCGTTCGGCTAGAGGCGGAGAAGCTTATCATAGATGCGTCGGCTTGGGTACGCCTACGTGACGAAGATGGGATCAATATACGTACGCTGAGATTTAATAATACAATCTCACGAGAAGACGGCAAGTGGCTTCTGGAGTTGGCGGGCCCTGTAAAATCGTACGCTCAGGTATACGGCCCATTCACTGTCACGACTACACCAGACAATGTGACGATTGAGTGGGAAATGTCAAGTGAGATCGTGTTGGGCGTGCGTAGCTACCGCCGTCATCCAACAGAGACGATTACTACGACGTGCGAACCAGTAGACATTGCAACGGCGATTTCGCACCTCTCGGCGGGACTCGAAACGCTCTCGTCCGAACGTTCGTTCCAGACGCTTCGGAACCACCCGCCCGATATCGAGATTGGTGACGAACTGCAGATTCCAGACAGTGTGTCACGCCACGACTCGTTGATTACGCTCTCGTTGCCGTTTCAGTACGAGTATCTCTACCCTGCGGCCCCGGTTGCGTACTATTTGAACGCGACACTAGCTGAGGGGGACCCGGCAATTCACATCGATGGCTACGGAACGTGGGACTTGCCACGAGGCCAGTTCGCCGAGCGGTGTGCAGAGCTTCTCAAGCAGTGTGTGTTTCTAGATTGTCTCACCCGTTCGGATGGGTTGTATCCAACGACGCTGGAAGCAGAAGCAGTACTAGACGAGAGACTCGGTTTCGATTGGACGAATTTGTACGATGAGTCGTTAGCAGAACGAACTGCACATTATCTAGATATTGAGTACGCGACGATTGCTGATGAGGTCCCTGAATGGCCTGCCCGAGGCTACGTACCGCCGACCGCTGACAGTACGAGCATATTACCCCACTTGATTGACCAGTTGATACCGGTCGAAACATGCTGCCCGGATCCGATTCAGGGAGCCGATGCACGAGACGCAGCACTGGGTCAGTTCGTTCAAACAGGTAACGTGCTTGACCGCGCAGCGGTAGGGCAGTCGACTTTTAATCAAGAGACGCCGTTTACTGAGATACCAGACCCGCCAGAACAAGAGGCACTGTGGACGGGAGATGAGATACCATTTGGAGCGAATCATCTGCTGGAAACGGGCATCCGGCGCTATCACGCAGCAGATCAGCCTAGCGAGTCAGAAATTAGCGTAACTCTCGTCTGTAACGAGGGAGAGATGCAGAACGAAATCAAGCGGGCAGAAGCAATCTACGGGTCACGTGAGAAGCTTCAGTTGAACGTCGATGTGTATCAAAACCTGACGACGAATCAGCTTGCTGAACGCCTACGAGAACCCTCAGACTTGTTTCACTTCGTCGGTCACGCGTCAATAGAGGGATTACACTGTCCGGATGGAATTTTCTCGCCTCGAACCCTCAATTCCGTGAGGAGTCGGGCATTCGTTCTGAATGCGTGCTCGTCGTACGTTCCTGGTCGCGACCTGGTCAAGCGGGGTGCAATTGGTGGCGTCGTGACGCTCAGTGATGTGACGGAAGAAGCAGCTACACAGGTCGGGGTGATGACAGCAAACCTACTCAGTATTGGATTCTCGCTCCGAAATGCACTGTTGATTGCTCGTACTCGGAGTGTCACTGGTGGGCAGTATATGTGTGTTGGCATGGATAGCCTTTGGCTCACTCCGAACGAATCGAGTATGAATAGCAGCATACGGTTGAATAAAAAAGAGACGGGGTGGAGAGTGGAGGCAGAAACCTACCCATCACTACATTTTGGTGTTGGCTCATTAATCACGCATAACTTCACACAAGATGGTACGACATCAATTGTCGGAAAATCAATTACTCGAGACGAAGTATCTGACGCAGTTCTTCGCGATTACCTCACCGTTGAATCATCTCCCGTCTGGTACGACGGAGAATGGACGTGGGGCGATGAACTGGTCGAGAGACTGTGGGGGACAGACGACGGAGAGTAACATAGACCTAGTCAACGTGACCCAGATACTGACTCGCCAGTGAACTACCCCGCCCTACTCAACCGTTGAAACGGTCTCGGTGAGGGCGGGGCTTCCTGACTCGACGACGCCACTTGCATCCACACTCACGGAGGCGTCGCCTCCGTCGGTGGCCACAGCGGTAGCAGTCTCCGCAGGCGTTGCTTCGGAGTGTCCCACTCCTAGTTGCTGCAGTCCACGCGACAGCACGTTCGCTGCCGCGTTCAGATCTCTATCTGTCGAGAACCCACACGCTGGACACGAGTGCTCACGTACCCACAGCGGCTTCTCAGTCGAAACACCACACGACGCGCACTGCTTCGTTGTACCGCCCGAATGCACTGTCTCGACGTAGCATCCGTTCTTCTCGCCGTGATGCTCGAAGATCGTGATGAGGTCGCGCCACCCGACCTCAGCTGTATTCCGCGAACTCCCCGAACTTTGCATGAGATCCGCAACGTTCAGATCCTCCAGAAACACCGCATCATACGTTGTGGTGTAGAAGTGCGCGAGCTTATGCTTGAAGTCGCGCTTCTTCGTGTTCATCCTGGCATGCACTGATGCAACGCGCTTGCGTTGCTTCTCATAGTTATTCGAGCCTTCTGTCTTCCGGGAGAGCGATCGTTGCTCACGTTCCAGGCGCTCCCGGTCATCCGAAAGGTCGAGTCGGTCGATCTCACGACCATCGGAGTCGTGGATGAACGTGTTGATGCCAAGATCGATGCCGACACAATCAGACGCATCGATCTCCGTCACATCTGGTTTCGCCGGGGGTTCGGTCGTGATCGTGAACGACGCGTACCACTCTCCCGTCGATTCTTGCTTGAGCGTGAGTTGCTGGATCGAATCGTGGTCCGGAATATCACGATGTAGACGGATTGGAACGGTGATGGTCTCGCCAGCGATTTTCTTCAGCGTGAGTTCTCCTCGTCCGGGCGGGCCGCTCTTCTTGTCGAGCTCGAAGCCCTTCTTGTTGTAGGTGAAACTCTGAAAATCGCGTGGCGCTTTCCACTTCAGTTCGCCGACGTCATATCCCTGGTTTTTGAGGCCGTGGAGGCTTTCAATGTTCTGTTCGATCCGCACCACCGCGTTCTGTAGCACCGTCGAGTAGACATCGTTGAGGTCGTCCCACCAGTCTTTCATCGATGGGAGTTCATCTCGGACGGATCGAACGCGCTGGTTGAGTGTGCCGTCTGATTCGGGGACGTCGTTGAACCGGTTGAGTGCGTCGTTGTAGACTTGCCGCACGACATCGACAGTCCAGTTGAGTTGCTCCTGTTGCTGTTCGTCAGGGAACAACTGGTAGCGTGGACTGTACTTCATGCGACTATACCGGGAACAACGGATTCCACCGGCTTAAACGACTGCAAAACAACTCAACACCCCGCACTATACACATCACGTGGTTCTGTATCTCCGCCCTACTCCTCGCAACACTCGTTCCTTGAGGACGGAGGCTTAGAACCAATCGTTGCTAATCACCACGGCGATTTACCACATCGTAGACCCAACACCGTGTCGATGACCGACTCACAGCGGCAGTACGACCTCGTGGTCTGGGGTGCGACCGGCGTCGCCGGCAGTCTCGTGGCCGAGTATCTCACCAACCGGTACACTCCGGAAGAACTGTCGCTCGCGTTGGGCGGCCGGAACCGCGACCGACTCGACGCCGTCGAAGCCGAACTGGTCGAGCAAGCCGACGACTGGGACGAAGTGCCTACCGTGATTGCTGATGCGACAGAGCCAGATACACTTCGGGCGATGGCCGAACAGACGCGCGTTATCTGTACGACTGTCGGTCCCTATACGAGATACGGAACGCCGCTGGTCGACGCCTGCATCGCCGCCGGAACGGACTACTGTGACCTGACCGGCGAGGTGAACTGGGTCCGGGAAATTATCGACCGGTGCCACGAGGACGCAGTCGAGTCGAAGACGCGCATCGTCCACAGCTGCGGGTTCGACTCGGTGCCGGCTGACATCGGGACGCTACTCGTCCAGTCGTACGCGCAAGAGGAGTTCGGTGCAGCCTGCGAGACGGTGCGCATCTACCCGGAACAGAGTAGCGGCGGCGTCAGCGGCGGTACGCTCGCCAGTTTCGGCGAACTGTTCGCCGCCGTGTCGAACGACCCGCTCGCCAAACAGACGCTGCAGAACCCGTACTCGCTGGCCCCGCCTGGCGAGCGGAGCGGCGTGGACCCGGGGACACATCCGCTCCCGCGCAACGACCGGCTTCACTCGAGTTGGACCAGCCCGTCGCCGATGGCCCCGGTAAACGAGCGCATCGTCCGCCGGAGTAATGCCGTCCTCGGCTACCCGTGGGGGCGTGAGTTCCGTTGCACGGAGCGCATTCCGACCGGCTCTGGGTTCGGCGGGGCCGCCCGTGCAACGCTCATCGCCGGTGGGCTTGGCGTGTTCACGGCAGCGATGTCTATCGACCCAGTTCGGAACGGGATTCAGCGGTACGTGTTCCCCGACCCGGGCGAGGGACCGAGCGAGGAACAGATCGAAAACGGGTATTTCACCGTGCGTCTCCTCGGACGCGGCACGGCGAGGGACGGGCCATTCACGGTGGAGGCTGAGTTCGGTGCCGACCGAGACCCGGGCTACGGCGCGACTGCACGAATGCTCGGAGAGGCAGGCGTGTGTCTGGTTCGAGGCGAGGTCGAGTCGCCACTGAGCGGCGGCGTCGTGACGCCGGCGTCGGGTATCGGCCTGCCGCTCGCGGACCGCCTTCGCGACGCCGGCTTCACCGCGACGGTCGAGACGGCGACGCGGACGGAGTGAGGGCGTCTCCGCGAGAGAGACCCCAGCCGTATCATATCAGTCCAGATACTGAGAGGTGGTTTTATTATGTACGTTGGCCGTATATGATGACAGATGACGGGTCACACTTCTGTCTCCAGCGGGTCCCGCGTGCTCGACGGAATGCTTGACGGCGGCTACCCAGCAAACCGGTCGACGCTGCTCACCGGCGGACCGGGGAGCGGGAAATCGACGCTGTCGATGCAGTTCCTCCAGGCGGGGCTCGATGCGGGCGAAGAGTGTCTCTACGTTAGCACCGAACAGACCATCGACGAACTCCAGCAGTCGTTTGCCGACTTCGAGTTCGAACTCGAACACGAGAACCTCGCCGTCGCCTCGATCCACGCCAGCGCGGGCAAGACGATCGAGAGCGGCGAGGAAGAACTCACGCTACAGACGCTGGCAGCGGACGAGGAGGGCGACGAGATGCTCGGCGAGGGGTACAATCTACCGTTCACCGCCGAGTACGTCTGCGAGTATCTCGGACGGTTCGGTCCGGTCGACCGTGTCGTACTCGACAGCGTCTCGGGGCTCTCGGTAATCGCGAACGACGCACAGCGGTTTCGTCGGTCCGTCCTGGACCTGATTCGGTTCTTCTCGGAGGATTTCGGCGCGACGAGTCTGTTCACGGCCGAACAGGGGACCGACAAGACGACGGAGGCGCTCGAGTTTACGACTCACGGCGTTATCGAACTCGCGCAGCGGCCCGTCGAGGACGACCCTCACAACTTCCTCCGAATCACGAAGATGCGGGGTATCGACTACGACCGCCGTGAGATGGAAGTCGAGTTCGGTCCCGACGGACTCCGACTCGCCCCGGAGCGACGCTCGCAACCCCCGGCGCTGAAAGACCACGCCCACACGCCGATCGGTATCGACGGACTCGACGCGCTCACCGGGGGCGGTCTCGTGCGCGGGGCTGGCGTCTTGCTCGAACACGACGGCCGTGCGAACCTCAACGTCTTCTTCAGCGCGCTCCTCCGTCACGGGCTCGAAACGGACGAGAAGGTGATTCTCGTGCCGGCGATCGAGCTACGGGGGAGTCGGACCCAGCAGCTCCTGTCGGGCCACGGCTACGACGTCGAAGCGTTCCTCGACTCCGGACAGCTCGCGGTCGTCGACCTCGTGGGAACGTGGGATGGCAGCCGGTCGTGCGTGTTCACCCCCGAGCACGACCCCGAGACGGTGACGGACCTGCTCAAGCGCCTGCACGACGAGACCGACGGGACGACCTACTCGCTGGTGAACGGGAACGCGATCGTCCACACCCTCGGTCACGAGGCCGCCCGCCGAGTTCGATACTTCGAGGAAGCACAGCTTCTCGACCCGGAGAGCGCTCTGCTCGAGGTGTTGAATCCGAACACGGTGCCTGATGAGGTCGCGGCGTTCTACCGCGACTCCGTCGAGCAGGTCCTCGACACGTGGATCGATGACGCCGGACGGCAGTATCTCGCCCTTCGGAAATCCCCCTGTGGCTTCGTCGGAACGACCTCGCTCGTCGAGTACATCGAGGAGCCGCCGTACGTTCGCGTCCAACACCCGCCACAGACGCGAGAGAACCCCTACGCCGAGGAGAATCCGTACGTCAGCGGTGACCACGACGACCACCACTGAATCGGCGCTTACGCGACGCCCGTAACGTCGAACCGTATCCCACCGTCGGTGCTGGTATCGAGGCTGACGGTCCAGCCGTGTGCTTCGGTGATCTGTCTGATGATGCTTAGCCCGAACCCCGTCCCCTCTGTCGAGGTCGAGTAGCCAGGCTCAAACACCTGCTCGCGGTCCTCGGGAGGGATACCCTGCCCGTCGTCGGCGACGTAGAAGCCATCGGGTTGGTCTCCAATCGTGATTGTCACGTCGTCCCCGCCGTGTTCGACCGCGTTTCGAATCAGATTCTCGAGCAGTTGCCTGAGCTGGCTCTGGTCGGCGTGAAAGTGGGTCTCGGCCTCATTCACCAGGGTCGCATCGCCCGTCTCGACTGCGTTCCAACACTGACCCGCAAGCTCTCCGAGGTCGACGAGCTCCATCGCACTCACCCGTTCGTCGCCACGCGCCAATTCGAGGAGATCGGCGATCAGGTCCCGCATCCGTTCGTGGGCCTGAGCGACACTGGGTAAGTGCTCACTGTCGCACTCCTCTCGGGCGAGCTCGAGTCGCCCCTCCGCCACGTTCAGTGGGTTTCGGAGGTCGTGGCTGACAATCGACGCGAACTGTTCTAACTGTTTCTCGCGCTGCTTGTGGTCAGTGATGTCCTGGACCGCTCCACGGAGCCGCACCACCTCGCCGTCTTGGAGAACCGGTTTTCCCTGGATTCGAAACCACCGAAGCTCGCCGTCGTGACGCTCGAACCGCGCTTCGACATCGAAGGACTCAGCCGCAGCGACTGCCGTCTCAATCGCGTTTGCGACGCGCTGTCGGTCTTCCTCGAGGTACACGTCAAGCGCCTCGCCGAGCGGCGGCGCTTGGCCGTAGTCGACACCCAACATGTCGAAGAGGTTCTCGGTCCAGAACACCTCGTCCGTCGCCGTCTCGATCTCCCAGCCGCCGACGTCGGCGATGCGTTCAGTCTGGTCCAGCAGGTCGCGGGCGAACTGGATCTCTGCTTTTCGCTCTTTCCGTTCCGAGAGGTCTCTCCCGATACCGACAATACCGACGAACTCGCCGTGGGGGTCGGTCAGGCGCTTGCCGGTGAGTTCGTACGAAACTTCTTCACTGGCCGCCGTGAGCAACCTCGCTTCGACGGTCGCCGTCCCCGTCTCGATAGCCTCCTCGATTGCGCCGCTGATACGGTCGTGGTCGTCTTCTGCAAACAGCGTCCGGATGTCTTTCCCGTCCAGCGTGACATCGGAGTGTCCGGTGACGGCACCCAACCGCTCGTTCCACCGCGTGAGCGTTCCGTCGGTCTCGACGACGTAGAACACGTCCTCGAGCGTGTCCAGCGCCTGTTCAGTGAACGCACGCTCCTCGGCCAGTTCCTTCTCTCGCTGGACCCGCTGGCTGACGTTCTGGAACTTCGAGAATATCGTGATAACGTCGCCGAGTTCGTCTCTGACGACGCGGTGGTGCCACTCACACCTGATTCGTTCACCGTCGCTGGTGAGCGTCTCCTGTTCGATATCGTAGGCCTTCGACTCGGTGAGCATCTCAGCGAACAGTTCGGCGACGCCGTCCTGTTCTGACTCCGGGATGAGCCGCCGCCACGAACTCCCGACGAGTTCCTCCTCGGTGAATCCGAGAATCTCTTCGGCCTTCTCGTTCATCCGCGCGACGTCGAACGACTCCGTCCACTCGAGCGCGCCGAGCGGTGACTGCTCGAAGAACAGTGAGAGGCGTTCCTGACTGGCTTCAATTTCCTGTTTCGAACGGTACTGTGCGACTGCGTTCGTGATTCGGTGGGCGAGCAGGGTGTACTGACCGGTCCCACCCTGTTTTTGTAGGTAGTCATCGACGCCGGCCGAAATCGCATCACTCGCAACGTCTTCGCTCCCCTTCCCCGTGAACAGGATGAACGGGAGGTCCGGGTGGCTGTCTCGGACTGATTCGAAAAACTGGAGCCCGTTCTGGTCGGGCATGTCGTAGTCGGAGACGACACAGTCAAACTGAGCTCCGTCGAGACGCTCGATGCCGGCGGCGGCACTCGTGACCGACGTCACATCGAGTTGCGCGTCTTCTCGCTCGAGGAACTCTGCAACCATGTCTCCGAACTCCGGCTCGTCGTCGACGTGGAGAACGCGGATTGGGGTAGATGTGGACACTGGGATGGGCCGAACGGACTGTTCGTTAATCGCTACTTAACTGAAGAACGCATTTCTGTGATAAAATGATATCGGTGAAACTGGTCTGTGCTGTGGAAAACCAGCGTGCAGTGGGTTGCTCTGACTCTGGTGGGTAGCTATGGATTTCGATTAGTCTAGTTGGGGCTAATTGCTGGTCTCGAGGTCTCGTATTTCGAACCGTGCACCGCCGTCGTGCCCTTCGAGTACAGAGATCGTTCCACCGTGAGCTTCGACGATCTCGTTCACGATGGGAAGCCCGAATCCGGTTCCGGTCTCGGACGTCGTATACCCATGATCGAAGACGGTCTCGCGCGTATCTGCAGGGATGCCTGGCCCGTCGTCTTCGACATAGAACCCGTCACTATCGATCGCCCCGACGGTCACAGTCACGGACGCACCGCCGTGTTCGACGGCGTTTCGAAAGAGGTTCTCAAGGAGTTGTTGGATCCGATTGCGGTCCCCATTGAACTGTCCGTCGTCAATAATTTCTAACGTCGCTTGCTCGGTTGCAGCCGTCTCCCACGCTTTGCTCGCGACGCGGTCTAACAGAATCGGTTCCTTCTCATCGATCGATTCGCCCTGCTGTGCTAATGTCAGCAACTCGTCGATGAGTGAGTTCATCCGTTCGAGTGCCTGCTCGACTTTTTCGAGCGCTTCAGTTTCACCCGATTCCTGTTGTGCGAGTTCGGTGTATCCTGTTGCGACGGAGAGCGGGTTCTGCAGGTCGTGGGAGACGACGCTCGTGAACGTCTCCAGCCGTTCGTTCTGCTCGCGAAGCTCTTGTTCGCGCGCTCGCAACCGCTGCTCGCGGTCGACTCGGTTTAGTGACGTACTGATGTTGTCACCCAGAATCTGTGCGAGGGTGAAATCCTCATCGTCGAACTCTCCGGCTTCGGTATCGCCGATTATGAGCACGCCGTACTCCGAGAGGGGGAGAATCATCTCGGAGGCAATCGGCGTCTGAGGGTTTTGGATGGTTTCTACCTGAGTGATATCGGCAGCTTTCACGGGCTGTCCGGATTCGTACACTCGCCACGCGACCGATTTCTCGGGGTCTAATGTGTCAATTTCATCAAAGAGTTCCTTCGCCGCCTCGCTTGACGCGACCGGTTCAAGCGTTCCCGCTCGTTCGGCGAATATCGAAGACAGTGGCAGTTCGAGGATATTCGAGACCGCCTGAATGCCCCGCTGGGCGACTTCCTCTGGCGTCTCAGCCGAAATCAGCTCTCTCGTCGCACTGTGAAGTGCATTCACCCGTTTGGTGTGGCGTTTTGAGTCCGTAATATCAGTGTAGACTGCATATACATGAGTCGTCGTACGTCCAGTATCGATTGGGAGCGCCTGAAGCCGGAAGATTCGACTGTCACCACTGGCGGTTGTTCTCGTGACTTCCGTTTCAAATTGTTCGCCGCCCCGAGCACGGCGGCTCAGTTCCGTCGCCTGACGCTTGCTCTGTGAGTCGACGATAAGCTCGTCAAGCGACTCCCCGGCGGCGTCATCTGTTGTGTAGCCGAACATCGATTCGAACGCCGGATTCACCTCTTGGATCAGGGGCGTCTCATTCTCAAATTGAACTTTTGCGATACAGTCTCGACTGTTCTGAAAGAGCGACTGGAGTTCTCGCTGCCGATGGTTCTGTCTGCCGCTGTAAACTCCGACGACGATTCCGGCGACCGCGCCCATCGATGCGATCTGGGCGAGGAGAATCAACGGCTTGAGTTGGCCTTGGATGAGCTGTAAGCTGTACACCCACACTGCCAGTAGCAGAAGACTGGTGATACTGATTCCGGTCCAGATGACTGCTTGCTTGCTGATATCGCGGTTGTCATGCTGTGTGAGCCAGAAGCCGCTGGCGATAATCCCGGCGTTGAGCGCGAGGGGGAGCGAGTTTTCCAGAAGAGCGGTGAGAGGTCGGTTGTTCTGGACGACGATATCGGCATAGAGATCGTAGACGACTACCGACGCCAGCAGCACACCTAACAACGAGATAATGCCACCCAGCGGAAAAGGGACGCGCTGGTGTCCACGAGTCATATAAAAAAATACGAGGGGAGGTTACTTAAATCTGATAATTATTTGATACCCTCCTCACAGTGGCCACATGGTCGATCTCGGACTGGAATCACTGATTGATGAATCGCATGTCATCCCCGGTGCGGATCTCTCCGGTGTTGACCTGTACAGTGATGATCTCTCTGGTGTAGATCCCCGGGGAGCGGACCTCAGTGGAGCCGACCTTCGGTATACTGATTTTCGTCGTGCGAACCTCTCTGGGGCAGACCTTCGGAACGCTGATCTCGCATTTGCCGATCTCCGAAATGCCAACCTGCAGAATGCTGACACAGATGGCGCTATCCTCGATGGGGTTATCTTCGACGGTTCGACTCTTCGAGACGAGGAGGACGATGCTGCTACGGCTGTCAACGAACAGTCGCCAGCAACGGGCGGTACCGACGCCTCGGAAGAAGAAACACCAGCAAGCAACACCAAGGTGTTTACCCACGATTCAGCAGATGACCGTGAATCCTCGTCGGGAGGTGATTCGATTGTCGCTTTCTGTCCGAGTTGTGGAACTGACCTCTCCCAGTTTGGAGAACAGCAGCTCGAATTCTGCCGCAAGAGTGATACAGGCTTTCCTGAGTAACTGCGACAGAGTAGCTGCCGCGCCGTCTTGGAACACAGCGCCATCGAACTGACGCTGTATTCAGTTACGCGACTGGCGTAGCTCAGGGACGGTCAGACCTTGCTCACGTCACCACATCCGGGGCACTTGACTTTCGTCGAGCTGCGGATGATTCCGCTGTCGTTTTTCACTAATCCGTTCTTCTGCATGCAGTCGTTGTGAGCATAGGTGTCACAGATATCACAATGGAGCCCGTTGTCCGGCGTGACCTTTCCACGACAGAAGTGACACGGCCCGGGGTCTGTTCCGCCAAGTAGTCCCATGGTAACATTAACCACGTACGTACCACTGTATAAGTAATTTCTCCTGACAACACGGTGGGTAAAGCCGTACTGCTCCGACGGTGGGCACAGACGCTTGGCCTGTGGACAGCATTTCGAAGGAGCCTCGCGGAGTTGTTGGCGTCGGTTACGAGTCGGCTCAAGCGCATCTCTGCGGTTGTGTCTGGTGTCGGTCGCTTGGTCTGATGTGGAGAGTTCAGAGGCGAGACCAGGTGTCGGCAGCGGTGGAGTGACCATGAAAGATTTGACCCCCCGGGGTGTATTTGACCGTATGGACTGTCCCCGGTGTGGTGGCCACGTCACCGTCTTTGAACTCGAGGAGGCAGTTTCGCGGGTGTGCGAGGACTGTTCGTACGTGGGAGTGCTGGTGGACCACCGGCCTGAGGACGCTTCGTTGGAGTCGTGGGACGACGCACTGGACCGGTTCCAGACGCTCTTCCCGGACTCTATCCCGGACGGCACAGCGCGCGTGGACGACGACACTACACCCCCCGACGCGCCCGTGGCTGAGGACACGTCGGCCGGGGACGGGGAGTTCCAGTTCCGCGGCACTCCCGAGTCGACGACGGTCGCCGACCCCGGTGCTGGCGAGGAATACGCTGATACTGCGGACCAGTCCGATGCCACCGGTGCGGGCACGGACTCGGCAGCCGACGACACAGACGGCGATTCGGACGCCGATACCGGTCCGGGCGAAGAGACGACGGGTGACGCGGCGGAGAGTGAGACGAGCGGCGATGAGGACGCGACCGACGGCTCGGACGAAACAGCGTAGTGACCCCCGTGAGTACTGACTGTTTTGTACTGTCCCGAGAAGAGGTAGGTATGCCGAGCGTTGAAATCACGGACGACCAACAGGAGCGGTTCGCTGCGATTAGAGACCAACTGACGGCGGCACACGCCGGCGAGTACACCTCGGTCCAGCCGGCCGACGTGATGGCGTATCTCCTCGACGTGGCCGAAGCAGCCGGTGAGCCGGCGACTGCGACGGAAGACGCGCCACGCACAGGTGCGGATACGACGGCGTCGGATGACGACAGCCCGGACGAGGACGAGCCGTCGGATGGCGGTTCAGGGACTGACGGGAACCCGGGGAGTGGCGAATCAGGCGGGGGAATCGGGGCGGGACCTGGGATGTTGAATCTGCTCGAAGACCACGAGGAGAAGTGGCGTGAAGCCGACGGCGACGCTCGGTACGAGGTCGATTTGCCCGACGGGAGCACCGAGACGGCCCGGACGCGTGACGACGTGAAGGCGATTCTGTTCAAACACCACCGATGACGCTACTCGACCGTATCCAGCAGTGGCTGTTCGGCACCGGCGACGGCGAGTCGCCGGAGAGCGACATGACCGAGTCGGCGTCGGAGGAGACCGGCGAGCCACGCCTCGACCCGGACAACGTTAGCCAGACCCGGAGTCAGAGCGACGATGACGCCGTTTCACAGCTACAGGAGATTAAGGAAGACTCGGGAGACGACGAGGAGTCACCCCCGGGACTGGAGTAAGCCAAACTATCATATTCACCGGGTGAGTACCCTCGGTCAATGACCCAGGACGACACCACCGACACGTCCCCAGAGAACGCGTTGCTCAGGCTCTACGAGCGATACATCGGTGAGCCGGAAACAGAGTCTGAAGTGTATCTCGGATTCGGCCTTTTCTTTGCGGGTATCACGTGTGCCGCACTCGGACTCGTGTTGTTCGTCGCCGGTGCTAGCTTCTACGGTCTCCGGACGGCCGGCTACTTTGCGCTGGCACAGCCGGGGTATCTCCTCGGGATGCTCTCGGTCCCACTCGCGCTACTTTCGGTGGTCGTGCTGCTTCCTACCGAACGTCGGGCGCAGATTGGCGGGCTCGTGGGTATCACGGTCACCGTGGTTGCGAGCATCGCGTTCCTGCTCGCGTACCCCGAACAGTGGTTCGAGTTCGGGACACAGAACACGCTGCTCGTGGTCGGGACCTACGCCGTCGGGCTTGCACTCCTTGCGGCCGTTACCGGGAGCGCCCTCGTTGCCCATCAGTTGGAGCAGGCGACGGTAACGGCGACCGTGCCCGACGAAGCCGCGACCGACGAGCCGGACGAGAGCGTCAGTGACGAAGACGTCCGGGCCGACATCGATGCGGCCATGTCGAACGTCGAACTCTCCTGGGGCGGTGTCGAGAAGGACAGCAACCGGGACCTCTCGTTCAGAGAAGACTACGCCGACGAGGCGGGGGGACGTCTGAACGCTGAAGCCGAGAAGACGGTCAACCCGGGCGGTGTCGACGCCCAGGTCGAGGGGCTTCGACAGCTCAAGGGCGGTGACCGTGACGTACAGACCTCGGAGTCGACCGTCGATGACCAGACCGCGGCGCTGAACGAACTCAGACAACAGAAGCGCAATGACGAGGTCGACCCGGTCAATGACGACGCCGAGAGTATCCTCGCGCGGCTCCGCTCGTGGCTGTCGAACTGAGTAGTAACTCTGCGGTGGGGAACATTGACATACGGACAGCGGGGAAACGGCGCCGACTCGGCGAAGTGAAAACAGCGAATAGATTTATGAGATAGGCCCACCCGAGTATCTGCATGGCAACTGGTCTCGACGTGGGCACGATGAATATCCTGTCGGCGAATCAAGAAGGAACCGACACGGTGTTCATCCAGCAGCGGAACTCCTTCGTAGAAATCGAGTACTCCGACATGGCCGAGCAGATGCTCTCTCGGAGTGACGTCCTCCACATCCGCAAGGACGACAAGGTGTACGTCGTCGGCGACGATGCACTCAACTTCGCGAACATCTTCAACAAGGAGACCCGCCGTCCCATGCAACGCGGCATCCTCTCCAGCGACGAGCAGTCGGCCATTCCGATGATGAAGCTCATCATCGAGCAGGTGGTCGGCGAACCGGACCGTCCCGGCGAGCGGCTGTACTTCTCTTCGCCCGCCGACCCCATCGACAGCGACCTGTCGACGCTGTACCATCAGAAGACCATCGAGTCGTTCCTGAACGACATGGGGTACGACGCCGAACCCATCAACGAGGGGATGGCCGTCATCTACTCCGAACTGGCGGACCACTCGTTCACCGGGCTTGGCATCTCCTTCGGTGCCGGGATGACGAACGTGTGTCTCTCCTACTACGCGGTGCCGGTGATGAAGTTCTCCGTCGCCCGCGGGGGCGACTGGGTCGACGAACAGGCCGCACAGGCGACGGGGACGCCGGTCGATAAGGTCACCTCTATCAAGGAGGAGGACTTCGCGCTCGACTTCCAGACCGACGTCGGCGGTGTCGAGGGCGCGCTGTCCATCTACTACGAGAACCTGCTGGAATACGTCATCGAGAACATCGTCGCGGAAGTGGACGAAGAGGACGTCGAGGAGGGTCTCGACGTACCCGCCGTCGTCACGGGCGGGACGGCCAGTCCGGACGGCTTCAAAGAGCTGTTCCAAGACCACCTCGAAGGGTCCAACATCCCGTTCAGCATCAGCGAGGTGATGCACGTGGACGAGCCGCTCTACAGCGTCGCGCGCGGTGGCTTAGTGGCTGCCCGCTCGGACGAGCAGGAGGAGAGTGCGGGCCAACAGCAGGCTGAGACCGGCGAAGAGTAAGTCGCTGTCCAGTATGTTGGCCGTGTTGGTTCAGTGCGATTGTGTGAGTACGACGCGATGCCGTTTGCCGTCTTCGCCTCGCCCGAGGTGGCCGGCGTCGGGGCGACGGAGAGCGACCTTGATGACGACTACGCGGTCCGGACCTACGGGTACGGCGACACCGCCCGGGGAGACGCAATGCACGCCGACGGCTTCGTGAAGGTCATCATCGGCCTGGACGGCGAGATTCTCGGCTGTCACATCATCGGGCCGGAGGCGTCGAACCTGATTCAGGAGGTCATCGTCGCGATGACCGCTGGTTCGGGAACGGTGCGGGATATCCGCGAGACAATCCACATCAATCCGGCGCTGTCGGAGGTCGTCCAGCGGGCGTTCTCGGGGTCGTTTTCGCGACCCTGACTACTCCTCGGCGGCGGCGAACTCAACGAGCGTCAGGTCGCGGTCGAGCATACAGTAGTCGTGTGGCGGTTCCCCTTCTACCTCGGCGATACGGTACTCGGCGTCGAACTCCGCGCCCGCCGGCTCACAGAACTCGTGGCTCGGACAGCCCGTGTACGGGCAGGGGCCGGCGAGCTCGGCCGTCGAACCGGCGTACGCCGACTTCGAGAGGACGTTCGCCCGAATCGGTGCGGGCGTCACCTCGACCGCCTGTACCCCTTCGTCGTGGACGGCACAGTCGAGCGTCTGTGTGTTTTCGCGGACGCTCTCGACGGTGTAGCGGCGGCCCTCAGTCAGATTAAGACACTGGTCGCGGTAGGGACACCCCTCGCAGGCGGTCGCCTCCCCGCCGTAGACGAACTCGGTCCCCGGCTCGGCGAGCCGCGTTCCGATGAGCGTGACCGTAGTCATAGCCTACGAGAGGCGGCCCGCGACCCTAAAGTTCCCGTTCCGGCGAGTCGGTCGGTCCCTCGCGCCCGGTCAGTTCGTCCAGCTTCGCGAAGTACGTCTCGCGAGGCACCTGATACAGCCCGCGGTAGTCCACCGTTCCCTCGCTAAATCGGGCGGCGAGGTCGTGTGCGCCTGCCAGGGCGCGCTCGCGCGAGGAGAACTCCTCGTCCTCGCGAGCGACCTCTGGCTCCAGATAGAGGGTGACGTACCACGGGGTATCGGGGTCGGGGGCGCGCTCGGCTCCGGGCCGGCGCGTCCGTTTTCCCTGCGTGATGTAGATGGTCGGGAGACAGGCCGCCGGAAAACTGCTCCCGTTGAACACGTCCGGACGATACGCCCACACGAGCTTGGTCTCTCCGTCGTTCCAGCGGTTCCACCCGTCGGGGAGATCGTCCATACCGACGGTTCGCCGGCCGTCACAATCAGTACGGCGGTCCGGGGGCGTGGCTTCTTGTCGCCGGCGCGCGTCGGCCAGCCCATGCGATTCGAGGTCGAGACGGGGGAAGGAACGAGCGTCACCGACATCACAGACGAGGTATCCGGGGCGGTCCCGACCGGACGAAACGGGACCGTCTCGGTGTTCGTCCCGCACACGACCGCGGGCGTCGTCGTCAACGAGGCGGAGCCACGGCTCGAAGCCGACATCGCGCGGTTCGCCGGCGGCATGGTTCCCGACGCGGAGTGGCACCACGACGAAATCGACGACAACGCACGGGCACACCTCGCCTCGATGGTGCTCGGCCGGGACGTAACGCTCCCCGTCATGGACGGCGCACTCGACATCGGGCGGTATCAGTCCGTCCTCCTCGTCGACTGCGACGGCCCGCGGGTCCGGAACGTCGACGTGGTGTAGGCCCCCACGGCTTTGGTGTGACCGACCGTACATCGGGTATGGACACTACCGTCGTCTGGTTCCGGCGCGATTTGCGACTCCACGACAACGAGACGCTCGCCCGTGCGGTTGCGGACGCGGACCGAGTCGTCCCGCTGTACGTCTTCGGGGAAAGCGAGTACGCCGACTCGCGTTACATCGACCAACCGAAGACCGGTGGCTACCGCGCCCGGTTCGTTCGCGAGTCGGTCGCCGACCTCCGGGCGAACCTCCGTGCTCGGGGCGGTGACCTGCTCGTGCGCCACGGCGACCCGACGGACCTCGTCCCGGCGGTCGCAACCGAGTACGACGCCGACGCGGTCTACTTCCAGACGATACCCGCGACCGAGGAGCTGACGACGGAGAACGCGACGAAGGCCGCTCTCGCGGATGCGGGAATCCCGAGCGAGCGCTTCTGGACGCACACGCTGTATCACCTCAACGACCTGCCCACGGCGGTCGATTCCATCGACGACACCTACACGCCGTGGCGCAAGGAAGTCGAACGCGAGGCGACGGTTCGCGACACCGCAGAGACGCCGACGAGTGTCGAGACGCCGGAACTCGCCGTCGGTGAACTCCCGACGCTCGCCGACCTCGGGCGGGCAGAGCCGGAGCCGGACGATCGGCGTGCAATCGAACACCGAGGCGGCGAGTCGGCCGGCCGCGAGCGCGCACAGACCTACGTCTGGGAGGAAGACCGCCTGCGGGAGTACAAGGAGACGCGCAACGGGCTGCTCGGCGCGGACTACTCCTCGAAGTTCTCGGCGTGGCTGTCGCAAGGCTGTCTCTCGCCCCGGTGGCTCCACGAGCAGGTCAAGGAGTACGAGACCGAACGCGTCTCGAACGACTCGACGTACTGGCTCGTCTTCGAGTTGCTGTGGCGAGATTTCTTCAAGTTCCAGTTCATCAAACACGGCGGCGACTTCTTCGGCCCTCAGGGGATCCGCGACGCGGACAAACAGTGGCGACACGACGAACACACCTTCGAGCAGTGGGCCGCCGGCGAGACCGGCGTCCCGTTCGTAGACGCGAACATGCGGGAGCTGAACGCGACAGGCTACATGTCGAACCGCGGTCGACAGAACGTCGCCTCCTTCCTCACGGACGTGCTCGAAATCGACTGGCGGTGGGGGGCGGCGTACTTCGAATCGCTGCTCGTGGACTACGACGTGTGTTCAAACTGGGGCAACTGGGCCTACCAGTCGGGCGTCGGCAACGACTCGCGCGACAACTACTTCAACGTCCTCGGCCAGGGAGAACGGTACGACTCCGGGGCGGCGTACATCACCCACTGGCTCCCCGAACTCGCAGAGTTACCGGCCGAGTACGCCCATCGGCCGTGGAAACTGAGCGACGACGAACAAGCGCGCCACGGCGTGCAGTTGGGAATCGACTACCCGCGACCGATGGTCGACATCGAGGAGTGGTATCGGATGCACTAGCTGTAGCACGCCTCGGCGAGTTCGAGCAGCGACCGCGTCGCTCACCGACGTTCACCGTTCACACTCGTATCAGAAGTAACACGTGGCCCGTTGAGACGGGGAGTGGCGTGGGTTACTGCTCGTCGCGGCCGTACATCTCCTCGATTTTGTGGTCGTACTTCTCCATCACGTTCCGGCGCTTGAGCTTCATCGACGGCGTGAGCATGTCGTTGTCCGGCGTCCACTCGACGCCGACCAGCCGGAACTCCTTGATCTGTTCGTGTTTCGACAGCGACTCGTTCACCTCGTCGACCTCGGCCCGGACCCACTCGCGGACGCGCTCGTCGGTGGCGATGGCTGCCTCGTCGTCGGGCAGGTCGATGTCGTTCTTCTCGGCCCACCGTTCGAGCGCCTCCATGTCCGGGACGAACAGCGCGGCGATGAACTTCTCGTTGTCGCCGACGACCATCGCCTGTGAGATGCGCTCGCTGGTGGCGAACTCGTCTTCGATGGGACCGGGCGCGACGTTCTTGCCCGTGTCGAGGACGATGAGCTGTTTGAGCCGGTCGTGGTAGACGAGATAGCCGTCGTCGGCCGCCTCGATGATGTCACCGGAGCGGAACCACGGCTCGTCGCCTTCTCCCTCCTCGGGATCGGTGAAGGCGCTTTCTGTCGCGTCGGGGCGGTTCCAGTAGCCGTCGGTCACGTTCGGCCCGCGCAACAGGAGTTCGCCGATTTCGCCGTCTGCCTTCGCCTTCTGGTCGTTCGAGACGACCGACGGATCGAGTTTGGCCTCCATCTCCGTCAGCGGCGGGCCGAGCGTCCCCGACCGGAGGTCGTCCGGCGGGTTCGTCGACACGACGGGGGAGGTCTCCGTCAGTCCGTACCCCTCGTGGATGGGTAGGCCCATCCCCTCGAACAGCTCGGCGAGCCGCTGGGAGAGCGAGCCACCGCCAGAGATGAACATCTCGATGTTGCCGCCCATCGTCTCCTTCACCGAGGAGTAGACGAGTCGGTCGGCGAGGGCGTGTTTCGCTCGGAGACCGAGACCCGGGTTCTCGGTGCGCGCGTAGTCGCGGGCGACACCGATGGACCACTCGAAGATGGACTCGCTCACGTTGGAGCCGCTGGCCTGCTCGCGCATCGTCGCGAACACGCGCTCGTAGATGCGCGGGACCGAGGTCGCGGAGGTCGGCTTCACGGTTGCGAGGTCGTCGGCGATCGTGTCCGTCGACTCCGCGTACGCGACCGTCGCGCCCGAGGCGAACATGACGAAGTGACCGGACGTGCGCTCGTACACGTGCGCGAGCGGGAGGAACGACAGCGCGCGGGTGTCGGTACCGAGCGTCGGTACGTCGTCGTCGCGGTCGGGCCGGTCGGCGAAGCGCCGCCGGACCTGATTCACGTTCGCCCGGAAGTTCCGGTGCGTCAGTTGGACGCCCTTCGGCTTGCCCGTCGTGCCGGAGGTGTAGATGAGCGACGCGAGGTCGTCCATCGACTGCCCGTTGAGCCACCCCTCAAAGCTGGCCTCGTCGTAGGCTTCGTTCCCCTGCTCGTACACGTCACCGAGCGAGAGGATGTCGTCGCGGTCCTCGTGGCCGTCGAACTCGTCGATGACGACGATGAACTCCAGTTCGAGGTCCTCCTCGATTTCGAGCAGCGTGTCGAGTAGCTTGGCGTTCTCACACACGACGCCAGTCGCGCTCGGGTCGTCGAGCAGGTACTGTGTCTGTTCGGCCGACGACTCGGTGTAGACGGTCGTGACTGTCGCCCCGGCAGACAGCAGCGCGAGGTCGGACTGTGCCCACTCCATGCGCGTGTTGGCGTAGATGCCGACGCGGTCGTCGTGTTCGACGCCGAGTTCGCGGAAGCCGGCCGCGAGCGAGCGCACGATGTCGGCCAGCTCGTCGTAGGTGACGGCGGCGAACTCACCGGTCGTCGCGGTCGGAAGCACGTCCGGCGTGAGCGAGCGGTCGTAGACGCCGCCTTTGTACCACTGGGCGTCTCGCGGGCCGTTCCGGTCGACGCTGTTGAAGAACATCCGCGGGATGGTTGTCTCGCCGATACTGGGGTCCGAGTAGGAGGATTCCGCGCGGAACCACTCGGTATCTGTATTAATCATTGCTTACGAATTTGTATACGGGCTAGGGCTTCAATCTACGCCCTCCGAAAATTCGGGGCAGTCGGTCGAAAAGCCGGGTTAGTCGACGTCGATACGGTGGCTGTCGACCGGATCGTCGATGGGCAGGTGGATGTCGAGGACGCCGTTCTGGTAGCTCGCTTTGATGCCGTCCGCGTCGATAGTGCCGGGGACGTACAGGGATTCGCTCACGTGTCGCGAGCGGCTGTGCGCGCCGTGTTCGTCGTTCGTCTCGACCTCGTTGGTCGCGGTCAGGGTGAGCCGACCGTCGTCGAATCGGAGGTCGATATCCTCGGTCTCGAAGCCGGGGAGGTCAGCCACGATGCGGTAATCCTCGCCGTCGGCCTCGAGCGCCAACAGGCCGTGTCGGTCCGCGGCCGACTGCTGGGGCCGCCACGACCGCACGTCGCCGACGCTTTCCGCCATCGACTGGCGCATCCGTTCCATCAGTTCCTCCATCTCGCTGAATATGTCGAACGAACTACGTCGGGTACTCACGTTTTCTTTCACCAACTATCCTGTAGGCGGGCTTAACCTTCGCGAGAGCCGTGATAGCAGGCGCTCGGCGGATGGAAACATGTGCACCATTAGGGATTTGAACCCTAGTCCTCGCCTCGAAAGGGCAAGATGATTGGCCGGACTACACCAATGGTGCGCACTTCGGGGTAGTGGGGAGGTATGAATAAATGCTTCCTTCTCGGGTGGGGACGCGCCCCAACCGCAGGCGGGCGCGAGCGTGCGGTGACTCACACACGGCCACTCACTCGCGCACGACCGGCGCAGAGACGGAGCCGACGGATTCGACCACCGCCTCGACGGTGTCGCCGGGTTCGACGTGGGCCGCACCGGGCGTCCCGGTCGAGAAGAGGTCACCGGGTTCGAGTGTCGCGACCCGCGAGTGGACGGCGACCAGCTCGCGGGGGGAAAACAGCATGTTCCCGACGCGGTTCGCGGCGCGTTCCGCCCCATTGTGGCGCGTCGCGACGGTGAGTGAATCGAGGTCGAACGCCTCGTCGGGTACGGCAATCGCGTGGCCAGCCACTAGGAACGTATCGTAGCTCTTTGCCCGCGTGAGGAACCGCGGATTCCGTCGGAGCACGTCCTCCGCGGTCATGTCGATGACCGGGAGATAGCCGGCGACGACATCGTCTACGTCGGGCTCGGACGCGTCCCGGCAGGTGCGCCCGAGCACGACGCCGAGTTCACCCTCGGCCGTGACGCGCTCCGTCTCGCTCGGCGGCGGGAGCCGAATCGGGCCGCCGGGCGCGGTGAGCGCACTCCGCGGTTTGAAAAAGCTCGCCGGTTCGTCGGGACCGTCCTCGTCTAAGTCGCCCGCGTGTTCGACGTAGTTCAGTCCGATGCCCCAGAGTTTACCGAATCGCTCAAGCGGCGCACCGAAGGTGAGCTTCGATTCGCCCGTCCGTGCGGCCGTCGCGTCGTCGGGCGAGCCGAGGGTACCCGAAGCTGCACGCGGGAGCGCGCCGCGAACGGAGTCGAGACCGGGGTGGACTGACGTGAGCGGGACGTATCCGTCCTCGTCGCCGAGCAACGGGTCGCCGGTCGCGGTGCGGGCGAGGTACTTCATTCCTCGCGGTCGGTCCAGAAGTCGAAGTCGCGGCCGGGCGCGAACACGTCCAGCCCGACCGCGAGTTCCTCGCCGTCGTTCTCGACGCGGTGGGTCTCGTTCGCCTCCAAGAGGACGGAGTCGTTCTCCTGGAGGGTGACCGAGTCCTCTTCGGTCACGACGGTGAGTTCACCCTCCAGACAGAGACACACCTGCTCGTTCTCGTGGTCGTGCATCGGCGAGGAATGACCCGGCGGCTTCTCGAACCACTCGAAGCTGAACTGGTCGCTGCCGGCCATAGAGACCCGTCGCCACCCGTCTTCGGGTTCGTACGTCTCGGCCTCGTCGAACGGGACCGGCTTCATAGATTCGCGCCCGTCGCGCCGCCGTCGATAGGGACGGCCGTCCCGTTGATAAAGCCCGACAGCGGCGAAGAGAGGAACGCGACGGTGTCGCCCAGCTCCATCGGGTCGCCGATGCGTTCGAGCGGGTTCCCGGCCCACTCGTCGAGTCCTGCCTCGTAGCTGTCGTACTCGCCGCGCTCGACGGCCGCATCGACGAGATTCTCGATACGGGCCGTCTCGTGGGGACCCGGCAAGACGGCGTTCGCCCGGACGTCGGGAGCGAACTCCTTCGAGAGCGTCTTCTCTAAGCCGATGACACCCATTCGGACGGAGTTCGACAAGACGAGCGAGTCGAGCGCCTCCTTCACGCTCCGGGAGGTGATGGTGACGATGGTGCCGCCGTCGCCGGCTTCGAGGTGCGGCTTCGCGGCGCGGGCGAGTCGGACGACGCTCATTACGAGCAGGTCATACGCCTCCTGCCAGTCCTCGTCGTCGGTGTCCATGAACGCGCCCGACGGCGGGCCGCCGGCGGAGGTGACGAGGTGGTCGAGTCCGCCGAAGGCGTCGACGGTCTCGTCGACGAGCCGCTCGGCGTCGTCGGCGTCGGTCAGGTCACCCGAGACGGCGATGACCTCACCGGTCGCGACCTCCTCGACTTCTGTCTTCGCGTCGGCGAGTCGCTCCTCGTCGCGGCCGTTGATGGCGACGTTGGCTCCTTCCCGTGCCAGCGCCTTGGCTGACGCTTTGCCGAGTCCACTGGAGGAGGCGGTGACGAGTGCTGCGTTGCCGTCGATTGCTAAATCCATGGCTCGGATACCACGAGCGAGCGAGAAAACGGTTCCGGAGGCGGTTATTTGCCTTCGAACTCCGGCTCGGAGTCACCCATGAAGGCGGTGATACCCTCCATCAGGTCGTCGGTGCCGAGCAGATGACCGAACGCCTGGGCTTCGAGTTCGAGCCCCGCATCGAGGTCCTCTGCTCCCTTCAGCATGACCTGCTTCGTGAGCGCGCGAGAGACCGGTGGACCCCCCGCCATCTCGGCGGCGAGTTCGTGGGCCCGCTCCTCGAACTGGTCGTTTTCGACGACTTCGTTCACCACGTCGTACTCATACATCGTGTCGGCGTCGAACCGCTCTGCGGTGAAGATGATCTCCTTCGCGCGGGACATCCCGACGAGTCGCTGGAGCCGCTGGGTGCCGCCCCAGCCGGGGAGCAGCCCGAGGTTGTGCTCCGGCAGACCGAGTTCCGAGCGCTCGGAGGCGAGCCGGTAATCACAGCACATCGCCAGCTCGAAGCCACCGCCAAGGGCGAATCCGTCGATAGCGGCGACGATTGGGAGCGGCGACTCCTCGAACGCGCCGAACGTCGACTGGCCCTTGCGCGACAGTTCGATGCCGTCAAGTGGGCTTGCCGAAGAAGCCATTGAGGACACGTCGGCACCCGCCGAGAATGCGCGGTCGCCCTTGCCGGTGATGAGCACGCCGCGCACCTCGTCGTCGTTCTCGAACTCGGCGAGCGCGTCGCCGAGTTCGTCCAGCATCTCGCTGTTGACGGTGTTCATGCGCGCCTCGCGGGAGAGTTCGATGTGGCCGACCATGTCACCGGGGTACGAGAGGTCGATAGTGGAGTAGCTGCGAGTCTCGTCGGTGTCGCTCTCACCGTAGAAGCCACCCTGCTGTGCGGCCTCACGCAGCGCCTCGCTCACCTCGAACCGAGCGTGTCCGTCCTCCTCGCCGAGGGATTCGAGCGTCTCGACCAGTCGGTCGAGTCCGATGTTGTCTGCGAGCTTCGCCGGTCCATCCGGGAAGCCGGCACCGAGCATGACCGCCTCGTCGATGTCGCTCGGGTTCGACACGTCGTTCTCGACGAGGTGCCCGACCTCGTTGGCCATGACGGCCGCGAGTCGCACCTTGGTGTCCTCGCTCCCGGCGTCGGTCGGGATGTCGACACCGCCGTTCTCGTAGTCGTAGAAGCCCTCGCCGGATTTCTTGCCGTACCGCTCTGCGTCGACCGTCTCTTTCAGGAAGGGGGCCGGCTCGTAGGCGTCACCCAGCACCTCCTGGAGGTACTGGAGCACGTGGTAGGTCACGTCGTTGCCGACCTGGTCGCCGAGTTCGAATGCGCCCATCGGCAGCCCCATGTCGAACTTCGTCGTCGAGTCGATTTCGGCGACGGTCGCCTCGTCGTCGGAGACCATCCAGCAGGTCTCGTTCATCAGCGGAACGAGGATGCGGTTGACGATGAAGCCGGGGGAGTCCTTGTGGACGCGAATCGGCGTCTTGCCGAACGCTTCGGCCAACTGCTCAACCGCGTCGAGCGTCGACTCTGCGGTGTGTGACCCGGTGATGACTTCGACCAACTGCATCCTGACGGGCGGATTGAAGAAGTGCATCCCGCAGAACTGCTCGGGCCGGTCGGTCACCTCCGACAGGTCGGTGATAGATAGCGATGAGGTGTTGGTCGCGAAGATGGTGCGGTCGGGCGCGTACGTCTCGACCTCGCTGTACACGTCCTTCTTGATCTCCATCTTCTCCGGGACCGCCTCGATGACGACGTCGGTGTCGTCGACGGCTTCTTTCACGTCGACGAGCGGGGTGACGCGGTCGGCGGCGGCGTCGGCCTCCTCCTCGCTGATCTGGTCTTTCTCCGCGAGTTTGTCCAGCGACCAGACCAGCTGTTCGTAGCCGTTCTCGACGAACTCGGTCTTGATATCGCGCAGTCGCACCTCGTAACCGGCGAGGGCAGCCACTTCGGCGATGCCGTGGCCCATGCTCCCCGCGCCGAGTAGTGTAATCGTCTCGATGTTCTCAAACTCCATGTTTCATGCTCTCTCGGGGAGCGTTTCAACGTTTCCGTCCGTCGAACGAGGAACACAGGGACCGTGGTCCGACGTTTATTTTTATTTTTAGTTGACACGACAAGGCGTCTACTCAGTTGATTACCGGATGAGCGAGACGGTAGGGGCGATGTCGAAGGAGGGGCGACGAGCACGCGCAGGGCTCGTACTGGTAGTCGTCGGAGAAAGATTGCTCGCCGTCTCGTCGTACAATACCTACGAGAACGTCGCTATCAGGGGCGATCCGATAGCGCCGGCGGCACCCTCGATTTCGACAGCGACGGCGGGCTAATCGTTAGGATTCGGGTCCCGGTAACCGATACCGCCGACGCGGACGACAACTAGTTACTAGCCCAACAGGTTAAGTGGCTGAGCGGCGATTCATCGCCCGACGATTATGGAACACGAGTTCACACATCAGCCGTCGTTCACACAGTTGACAGTCACGCTGGAGGCGGGCGAGTCGGTCGTCGCCGAGCCGGGTGCGATGGTCGGTCACTCGACCAGCGTCACGATGGACACGGGGACGAGCCGAGACGGACTGCTCAGTTCAGCGAAGTCGCTTCTGGGCGGCGAGTCGGTGTTCGCGAACGAGTTCACCGCGACAGACGAGTCCGGAACGGTGACGCTTGCCCCGCCCTCGCCGGGTGACGTGATGGCCCACGAGCTACGCGACGAGACGCTGTATGCCGTCGATGGGGCCTTCCTGGCGGCGACCGGCGATATCGACATCGACGCCGAACTCGGCGGGCTGAAGTCGATGCTGGGAGAGGCGAGTCTCACGCCGCTTGCGCTGAAAGGCACTGGCACGGCCTTCGTCGACGCCTACGGCGGGCTAGCGAAGCTCGAGCTCGAAGCCGGCGAGTCCTACGTCCTCGACAACGAACACCTCATCGCGTGGGACGACGACATCGAGTACTCGGTCGAGCGCGTCGGCGGGCTGAAGTCGACGCTCCTGAGCGGCGAGGGACTCGTCTTCGAGTTCACGGGACCGGGGACGGCGTGGTACCAGACCCGGGACCTCGACGCGCTGGTGTCGGTGCTCGCCCCTCGCTTCCCAAGCCAACAGGAGTAATCCGGCGGCGCAGTCGCCGCGGTTCGTATCGCCCCGTGGAGAGACAACGGTAGCGTTTTCACCGCGGGCAGGCGAGACGACAGACACACGGTGTCTCAGCCTCCCGGCTGGGAACACAAGCCTCGTCCATGTTCGAGAGATTCCGCGACGACGTTCGGACCGCGCTCGCGACCGACCCCGCCGCCACGTCGGTCGCCGAGGCGCTGCTGTATCCGGGGCTGTACGCCGTCTGGCTCCACGTCGTCCTCGTTCATCCGCTGTGGACGCGGGGACGGCGGTTCACTGCGCGGTTGCTCTCACAGCTCGGTCGGGGGCTTACCGGCATCGAGATTCATCCCGGAGCGACCGTCGGCGAGCGCGTCTTCATTGACCACGGGATGGGCGTCGTGGTCGGTGAAACGGCCGAAATCGGCGACGACGTGAACATGTACCACGGTGTCACCCTCGGAGGGCGATCCAGCGAGCGCGTGAAACGGCACCCGACCGTCGAGGACGACGTGACGCTGGGGGCGAACGCGACGCTCATCGGCGACATCGTTGTCGGCGAGGGTGCGACCGTGGGCGCGGGAGCGGTCGTCGTCGAGGACGTACCTGCGGGCGCGACGGTCGTCGGGAACCCGGCACAGGAGGTTTAGTCGACCGCGCGCCAGAGATACCGGCTCGCGTACGACCGGTAGGGTCGCCAGCGCTCGGCGTGGGCACGCATTCCCGAGCGGTCGTCCGTGTCGTAGCCGTACAGTTCGGCCATCCCCTTTCGGATACCGAGGTCACCGACCGGGAACACGTCCTCGCGGGCGAGCACGAAGATGAGAAACATGTCTGCGGTCCACGGCCCGACGCCGCGAATCTCGGTGAGTCGGTCGCGTACCTCGTCGTCGGCCACCTCGCGCAGTTGCGCCGTAGAGAGGTCGCCGTCGGCAAATGCGCGGGCGATGTGTTTCACGTACTCGACCTTCTGGCCGGAGAGACCGACCTCGCGGAGCGCGTCCGCGTCGACAGCGAGCATCTCCTCCGGCGTCACTTCGAACCGGTCGAACAGCCGCTGTTCGATGGCGGCCGCCGAGTCGGTCGAGAGCTGTTGGTTACACACCGAGACGACGAGCCGCGCGAACGGGTCCGAGGCGGGCTTCACGTCCAGTGGACCGTGTTGCTCGACCAGCGGAGCGAGTTCTGGGTCGCGAGAGAGCACGTCGTACGCGCGGACGGACGAACGCGGTCCACGTCCGTGCGGACATGGACGACGAGGGTGTGTCCCGGGTCGCGAACGCGTTCGCCTCGCACGTCATCATCGACTCGACCGGGCCGTCGGGGGCACTCCGGCGCGAGGCGACCGCCGCAGGCGTCCCGACCGTGACAGTCGAGATGGGCGAGGCACACCGGTTCCAGCGGTCGCTCATCCACCGGGCGCTGGCCGGGACGTTGTCGGTGCTCAACGAGTTCGGCGCGCGGACGGACGGCGTCGTCTCGTGGCCCGGCTGGCGGACCATCATCGGCAACGACTACGAGAAGACGTGGCTCCGGGCCGACGTTGGTGGGCTGGTGGAGATGCACCACGGGCGGAGCGCGTTGGTCGAGGCTGGAGAGCGCATCTGTACGATTACGAACCCGTTCAAGCGCGAGTCGGGGGCGATACGTGCGCCCTTTACCGGCCTGCTGGTCGGGGTGTTGGAGAACCCGCTCGTTTACCCGGGAAACCCGGTGTGTCACCTCGTCGAGCTGGACGAACCGACTCGACACGCGGTGAGGATGCACCGGTCGTCACAGTCGGAACAGCAGGAGTGAGCCGACCTGCGTAGGCCGCCGAGAAGGCAACTACTATGACGAGGCGGCCCTGACACATAGACGCATGAGCCAATCGTACGACCGAGGCCTCGTCGAGGACTTCGGTCGGTGGACGGAGTTCTCCGCCGGGATGTGGGCGTGGATCTTCCACAAGTTCACCGGCTGGGTCCTTGTCGGCTATCTGTTCACCCACATCGCTGTCCTCTCGACCGCGATGCAGGGTTCCGACGCGTACAATAGCACGATTCAGGGCCTCGAAGGACTGCTCCTCGTTCGATTCCTCGAAGTCGGCCTGCTGGCGGTCGCCGTGTTCCACATTCTCAACGGCATCCGCCTGCTGTTCGTCGACCTCGGGCTCGGACTGGAGTCACAGGACCGCACCTTCTACGCGTCGCTCGTTGTCACGGGCGTCATCGTAGTCGCGAGCATTCCGACGTTCCTGATGGGGAAACTGGCATGAGTGAACGCTACTCTTCGTTCGAACCGAAAGGCACGCGCTGGCTGCTGCAGCGTCTCACGGCGGCGTTTCTCGTCATCGTGTTGGCGTTCCACTTTATGCAGCTGCACTTCGTGAACCACGCCGCAGACGTGACGTTCGCCGGCACGAGCGCCCGGATGAGCCAGCCCGGCTACTTCGCCGCGATGGTCGGCTTTGGCCTGACGGCGACGTTCCACGGCGTCAACGGCGTCTACAACGGACTCGTCAATCAGGGACTCGACGGCACCGGCAAGCGGGTCGTAAAGTACGGCCTCATCGTCGCCGGACTGCTGCTTTCCGCACAGATTCTCCGACTGGCGTTCGTGATGGCAGGAGGGAGTATCTCATGAGCACAGGAATCACCGAAACCGAAGACGACGGTACAGAGACACAGACGCAGGCCGTTGGGGCCGCGCGCGCTGCCGGTGAGACGTACACCGAGATGGACAGCGAGGAGATCGAGACGGCAAACGAGGAAGCGCGACGGCGCACCCGCGAACTCGTCGAGGAGGCGGACCGCACGGTCAAGCTGAAGGTGTTCCGCTTCGACCCCGAGGTTCCCGAGAAGGAGGAGCCACGGTTTGACACGTTCACCGTCCCGTTCTCGAAGGGGATGACGGTGCTCGACGCGCTCATGTGGGCGCGCGACCAGTACGACTCCTCGCTCACGTTCCGCCACTCCTGTCGACAGGCGGTGTGTGGCTCGGACGCGCTGTTCGTCAACGGGCGACAGCGGCTCGGCTGCAAGACGCAGGTCGCTGACCTCGCCGACAGCGGCATCCCGAAGAAGGTCCGTATCGAGCCGCTCCCGCACGCCGAGGTCGTCAAGGACCTCGTCGTCGACATGGAGCACTTCTACGACCAGATGGAGTCCGTTGAGCCGTACTTCCAGGGGGAAGACACCCCTGACGGACTCGAAGAGCAGTACCAGTCGCGCGAGAACCGCGAGAAGGTGAAGATGTCCACGCGCTGTATCTGGTGTGGCGCGTGTATGTCCTCGTGTAACATCGCGGCGGGCAACAACGATTATCTCGGCCCGGCGGCTATCAACAAGGCCTACCGGTTCGCGATGGACGACCGCGAGGGCGAGGACCTCACCGAGCACCGACTCAACATCATCGAACAGGAGCACGGCGTCTGGCGGTGTCAGACCCAGTTCTCCTGCACTGAGGTGTGTCCGAAGGATATCCCCCTGACGGAACACATCCAGGAACTGAAGCGTGAAGCGGTCAAGAAGAACCTGAAGTTCTGGTAACCGCGTCACTCCTAAACGTATCCAACACCAACCAACAATAACTACAGACCAATGCACGAACACGACGTAATCGTGGTCGGTGGCGGCGGAGCCGGACTCCGTGCTGCCATCGCTGCCCACGAAGAAGGCGCGGATGTCGCCATCGTGACGAAGCTCCACCCGGTTCGCTCGCACACCGGTGCGGCGGAGGGTGGAATCAACGCGGCGCTTCGCGACGGCGACGACCCGAAGGACCACGCGTACGACACGATGAAGGGGTCGGATTACCTCGGCGACGCCCCAGCAATCGAGACGCTGTGTGAGATGAGTCCCGAAGAGACCATCCAGCTCGAACACTGGGGGATGCCGTTCTCGCGAGAGGACGACGGGCGCGTCTCACAGCGGCCGTTCGGCGGGCTTTCGTTCCCGCGGACGACGTACGCGGGCGCAGAGACCGGCCACCACCTGCTCCACACGATGTACGAGCAGGTCGTCAAGCGAGGTATCACGGTGTACGATGAGTTCTACGTCACCGAACTCGCCACCACCGACCACCCGGACCCCGAAGAGCGGGAGTGTCACGGCTGTATCGCCTACGACATCAAGAGCGGCGATCTCGTCGGCTTCGAGGCGTCGGGCGGCGTCATCCTCGCCACCGGCGGCGACGGACAAACGTTCGACCACACGACCAACGCGGTCGCCAACACCGGCGACGGGCTGGCGATGGCGTACCGCGCGGGCGTTCCGGTCGAGGACCCCGAGTTCGTCCAGTTCCACCCGACCACCCTCCCGAGCACGGGCGTGCTCATCTCCGAGGGGGTTCGTGGTGAGGGCGGTATCCTCTACAACGGCGACGGCGAGCGGTTCATGTTCGAACACGGCTACGCCAACAACGACGGCGAGCTCGCCTCCCGTGACGTTGTCTCGCGCGCCGAACTGACTGAGGTGAACGAGGGACGCGGTATCGAAGACGAGTACGTCTACCTCGATATGCGCCATCTCGGCGAGGAGCGCGTCGTCGACCGCCTCGAGAACATTCTCCACCTCGCGGAGGACTTCGAGGGCGTCGACGGGCTGGACGAGCCGATGCCGGTCAAGCCCGGCCAGCACTACCACATGGGCGGTATCGAGACGAACGAGAACGGCCACACTTGCATCGACGGCTTGTACGCCGCCGGCGAGTGTGCCTGTGTCTCCGTCCACGGGTCGAACCGACTGGGCGGCAACGCGCTACCGGAGCTCATCGTCTTCGGTGCGCGCGCCGGCTACCACGCCGCAGGGCGTGAGCTCGGCGAGGCGCGCATCCCGACCGGGCCGAGCGCGCGTACCGAAGACGAGACGGGTCTCGACACGCCGGTGTCGCCGGGCGCAATCGACCAGCCCGACCCGGATGCCGTCGCAGACGGCGGGGCGATGACCGCCGACCCGACCGCGACGGTCGAGCACACGCTCGAGGGCGAGCGTGCTCGCGTCGAGGAGATGATGGACCGGGACGGTATCAACCACGCCGAAATCCGCTCCGACCTGCAGGACGCGATGACCCAGAACGTCAACGTGTTCCGCGAGAAAGAGGGGATTCAGGACGCGCTGGAGACGATTCGCGACTGTCGTGAACGCTACCAGAACGTCGCTGTCGCCGACCCCTCGCGCACGTTCAACACGGACCTGCTCCACACCATCGAGACGCGCAACCTCATCGACGTGGCCGAGACCATCGCGCTCGGCGCGCTCGCACGCGAGGAGTTCCGTGGTGCCCACTGGCGCGCGGAACACCAGGCGCGCGACGACGAAGACTGGCTCAAACACACCATGATCGCGTGGAACGACGGCGAGCCGGACCTCTACTACACCGACGTGCTGCTCGACGGCGAGGAGAAGACGTACGAGCCGAAGATTCGTTCCTACTAACGCACTTTTTTCCTGTTCAGGTGCGCTTCGCGCACCACTCACAGGAAAAACCTGAAATAAAACCCGCAGCCGTCGCTCACTCCGTTCGCGCCCGTGAACCGCTCGCACAGCGAGCGGATGCTTATCAGCGAAGCCGCAGCCAACCGGCGCATGCGCTGGTAATTCGTCGGCCACGGGACGAGACGGGAGCGCGACGCACCGTGGCCGGAGTCGAGTCGCCTGTTCGCCAAGCAGTACACCTAACGACGTGGCCGGCCAGTCACGGGTATGCACGCTGTCATCCTCGCCGCCGGAGAGGGGACGCGGATGCGTCCGCTCACCGAGTCGATACCGAAGCCGATGTTACCGGTCGCCGACCGTCCGCTCGTCGCACACACCGCCGACGCTGCCGTGGCTGCGGGCGCAGACCGACTCGTGTTCGTCGTCGGCTACGAGGCCGACCGCGTTCGCGACCACTTCGGCGAGTCGTATCGAGGGGTTCCGGTCGCGTACGCCACGCAGGACCAACAGTTGGGGACGGCACACGCGGCCGCCGCTGCTCGCGAGCATCTGGACGACGACTTCGTCGTCCTAAACGGCGACGACCTCTACGATGAGGACGCGCTGGCGGCGCTGTTCGAGCGGTGTCCTTCCGTCGGAGCCTACACGGTTGATGACCCGCGGCCCTACGGCGTCTTCTCTATCGACGACGGACAGGTGACCGACATCGTCGAGAAGCCCGAGGACCCGCCCAGCAGCCGCGTCAACGTCGGTGCATACCACTTCCCGGCAGAGGCTGCCGACTGGCTCATCGAGGTCGACCGTTCTGACCGCGGCGAGTACGAAATCACCGACGTGCTCGCGAGAGTCATCGCCACACACGATGTGTCGGCCGTTCCGGTACGCCGGTGGCTCGGCGTTGGACGACCGTGGGAGCTGCTGGAAGCCAACGAGTGGAAGCTCGCGGAACTAGATCGACACGTCGACGGCGAGGTTCACGAGCGAGCAGAGCTACGCGGCTCTATCGTGGTCGAAGTCGGTGCGACAGTCGACGCTGGCGTCGTCGTCGAGGGACCGGCGCTGATTCGGTCGGGAGCCGATGTCGGCCCGAACGCGTACGTCCGCGGTGCGACACACATCGGGAAAAACGCCCACGTCGGCAACGGCGTTGAGCTGAAAAACACCGTCGTGATGCAGGAGACGAACGTGCCGCACCTCTCCTACGTCGGCGACAGCGTCCTCGGCGAGCGAGTCAACCTCGGCGCTGGAACGCAGGTGGCGAACCTCCGCCACGACGGCGAACCCGTCGAAACCACGGTGAAAAGTGAGCGCGTCTCGACGGGTCGCCGGAAGTTCGGGGTGGTCGCCGGGCCGGACGCGAAGACGGCCATCAACACCTCACTGAACGCCGGGGTCGTCCTCTCGGCCGGCGCGACGACGACGCCCGGCGAGTCGGTTCTGCGGGACCGGTAGGGACACCTATTATCCGGGGAGCCGTTGTACTGGTGTGTCACTGAGCAAACCCGACCTGAGCGGACAGACGGCGTTCATCACAGGAACGACCCGCGGCATCGGCAAGCAGTTTGCGCTCGCGCTCGCGGAGTGTGGCTGTAACATCGTCTCGACCGGCAAAACGACCGACGACACCGACGACCAGCGGCTCGAAGGGACAATCGAGCAGACTGCCCGCGAGGTTCGCGACATCGGCCCGGAGGCGCTCGCAATCGAGTTGAACGTCCGCGAGGAGGAGAACGTCGAGCGCGCGGTCGAGAAGGCGATCGACGAGTTCGGCCAGATCGACATCGTCATCAACAACGCCAGCGCCATCCAGGCCGTCTCGACGGTCGACCTGCCGGCCAACCGATTCGACCTGCTGACTGACGTGAACGTCCGGGGAACGCAGCTCGTCTCGCGAGCGTTCGCGGACCACCTACGCGGACAGGAGTCGTCGTGGCTGTTCGCGAACGCACCGCCGGTCACCGTCGACCGTGCGCCGGGGTCCGGCCCGTATGCGTGGTCGAAGCTCGGGATGTCGTTTCTCACCCTGTCGCTGGCGGACGAACTCACCGGCGACGACGTTGCGTGTAACACCATCTGGCCGGTCACGGCAATCGACACGCGCGCGACCCGCTACTTCGGGATGGGCACCGAAGACGACTGGCGGACCCCGGAGGTCATGTCCGACGCGCTGTTGGAGATTCTATCTCGCGACCCGGCGACGTGTACGGGCAACAGCTTCTACGACGAGGAAGTGCTTCGGGAGGCTGGCGTGACTGACTTCTCGGAGTACAACCTCACCGAGGGCGACCCGGCACCGACCTCCGCACACATGTTCGACCCGAGCTACGAACGCCCGTAGGAATCGCCGCCGTGGGTACGGCTAAGTGTGCGTGGCAGTAGGTATCGATAATGAAGGACCCGACCTCCGATCTGGGCGAGGATATCTCGCCGGACGAGGCCCCCGCCTGTGAGTGGTGTGGCGACTCACTCGCGAACGCACCCGACCGTCGCACCCGGACGTGGGTCGAAAACAGGGAAGTACAGCGGGTACAGTTTTGTGACGGTGCGTGTCTGGACTCGTGGCGCGACTCACAGGAGTGACTCGCCCAACACGATGACCGAGAGGTTGTTAGCGAAGACGACCAGCCCAGCGAGGAGGAGGAGGCCGACGAACGCCTCGATACCGTACGCGAACGCCCGTTGGTGTCGCTCGTCGGTAGTCTCTAGCAGAAAGACCATCACACGGAAGCTCACGACCACGGCCACCAACACGGCGAGGTGAACGGCCACGATGGTAGCGAGTCGACGCGTCAACAGCCACCGCATTAGCGGGTTCGTCTCGGCCTGGGTCCCGTAGATTGTCGCGGCGCCGGCTGTCGTGAGCAGATCGACGGGAATGAGCAGAAACAGTACGACGGCGACCCAACTCCAGTAGTCGTCGGTCCACTCCTCGAGTTGGTCAGGCTCCATATCGGAAGGATAGCCGCAGGAGGGATATGTTTGGGGACGCTTCGAGCGTCGGTTAGTGGCTCGCCCCGCCGTGGTCGCCGTCGCCGTCGTTGACCTCCGACAGGATGTCGGTGACGTAGTGGACGCTGGCGACGGCAAAGAGGATCAACACGAGGGCGACAATCGCGATCGATGCAAGGACGACGGTTTGGCTCATACCCGTACGTTCGTCCGGTGTCGGACAAGAAAGTATCTATGCATCGCCGTTGTGTCGGAGCCGCGAGGACACGGTCTGAAGCCAAGGGAGGGATTTGAACCCTCGAACTCCCGATTACAAATCGGGTGCGTGCACCACCCACGCTCCCTTGGCACGTCTGCCTCTCGGTGGTCGACCCTTGTATCGGTTTCGCGTTACGGTCGCCGCTCCATCTCGATCCGATGGGGCTCGAATCCGTGGTCCCGGTAGAACGCCCGCGCTCGCTCGTTGGCCGCCAACACGTCGAGCGCGATTCGGTCTGCACCGCCCTCGTGGAGCGAGTCGACCGCAGCCTCCAACAGCGCCGTGCCGATTCCGTTACCGCGGTGTCGCTCTGTGACGTATAGATTCTCGATGATTCCTCGGGCGTGGTCCTGTTTGAACGCGCCCTGTTCGGGGTAGAACGTGGTGAACCCGACCGGGTCGTCGTCGACGCGGGCGAGCCGGACACCGCCGACGACAAGCCGCTGTGAGAGCGACTCGCGAATCCGGCTCTCGTTTTCGGTTACGCGCAGGTGTGAGCCGTGTGCTCGCTGGTCGTGCGCGAGTTCGAGCCACAACCCGACGAGCGCGTCGAGCGTACTCGCGGTCGGCGTGGTGAGTTTCATCAGTCGTCGAGAACCTCGACGGCGGGGAGGGTCCCGCCGGTCAGCATCCGCAACGCGGCCCCACCGCCCGTCGAGACATGCGTGAAGCCTTCGAGCCCGAGCGAGCGGAGCGCGGCCGCGGTGTCGCCGCCGCCGACGATGCTGTGGTCGGTGCGAAGCGCTGCTTCGTACAGCTCCCGAGTCCCGAAGGAGAACAGGTCGTTCTCGAAGACGCCGGCGGGGCCGTTCAGGATAACCGTCCCCGCGTCTTCGAGGATGTCAGCGTACGCGGAGACCGTCCGAGCGCCGATATCCATCGCTGGCTCGGCCGCCGGCAACGACTCGGTATCGATTTCGACCCGTTCGCCGTCGCGCTCGACGGCCACGTCACGCGGGAGATACAGCCGGTGACCGAACTCGTCTAGGAGTTCGCCGGCCTGCTTGACCGCTTCTGGCGAGCGGTCGTTGACGATCTCGGCGGAAGCGGCACCGAGCGTGACGCCGTCGGCGAGGAGGAAGGCGTTACCGACGATACCGGCGGTGACGACGGCGTCCGCGAGCCCGCGTTCGAGGACCGACCGGGCCACGTCGATGGAATCTGCGACCTTTGCGCCCCCGAGGACGTAGACGCGCGGCTCCGGCGACCCGCCGATGCTTCCGAGCACCTCGAGTTCCGTCTCCATCACGCGACCGGCGTAGGAAGGGAGCCGCTGCGGGAAGCCGACGAGCGACGGCTGTGATCGGTGTGCGGCTGCGAAGGCGTCATTGACGTACGCGTCGAGGACCGGCGCGAGCTTCGCGACGAGGTGGGTGTCGGCCGCCTCGCTCGGTTCCCACTGCATATACTCCTCGCTGTAGAAACGCGTGTTCTCCAACACGAGAAGCCCGCCGGGGGCAAGTCCACGGACGCGCGAGCGAGCGTCCGCAGAGAAGGTGGCATCACAGTACTCGACGGGCGCGTCGAGTAGTTCGTCGAGTCGCTCGGCGTGCGGTTCGAGCGTTCCGAACTCGTCGCCGCCGGGCCGCCCCTGGTGGGCGATGACGACGGTTCGGGCGTCCGCCGCGGCGAGTTCGGTGAGCGTCTCGATGTGTGCCCGCAGACGGGCATCGTCGGCGAGCGTCGCCGCGTCCGTGAGCGGACTGTTGATGTCCACCCGAACCCCGACGGCCGCGCCGGCTGCGTCGAGCGAATCGAGCGTCCGTACCATACCCGAGGTTCCCGCCGGTCCGGTCAAAGGTGTTTCCTTTACGCGTCTCGGCCTGGTGTTTCTGAGGAACGATAACCCTTTATACGATGCACGTCGGACGAATGAGCGTGATTCACACACATGGGAGCTAGTGCGACAACAGCACGCGGTCGGGATCTCCTGGCCCGTCTCGGCGTCGCCGTCACGCTGGGTGGTGCTGTCCTGTTACTCATCGACCTACTCGCACAGCTCGCGCGAGTAGACCTCTGGATAATCGGCGGTGAGCTGGCTTTCTCACAGCTCATGAACTATCTCTGGACAGGGCTTACTCTTGGACTTATCATCGGACTTGCCGGGGTTGGACTCTCGTTGACGTACAGTATTCTCAACTTCGCTAACTTCGCACACGGGGATTATCTGACGCTTGGAGCGTTCTCCGGCTCATCGGCGGCGTACGTCATCGCCGGCCTCGGGACGATTGACCTCGCGAGTCTCATCCTAGTAGATGCACCGGCGAGCGACGTCGGTATGAGCGTGACAAATACTCCCGTCGCTGTCGTGATGGGGTTGGTTGTCTCAATCGTCGTGACAATCGGACTTGGGCTCGCGCTCGATAGAGTGGTGTACAAGCCGATGCGAAACTTCGAGGGCATCTCGCTGCTAATCGCTAGTATTGGTGTCGCATTCATCCTCCGATATCTCGCGGCACTCATCTTCGGGACGGGCCGCCGTGGCGTCACGGCCCCCAACGAGATTCCGAGCATCCCCGTGCTCGGCGTCAACGTCAACGCTCATCAGGTGACGATTCTCGTTGTCGCCGTCGTCGCGATGTTGGCCATTCACCTCCTCCTGCAGCGGACGAAAATCGGAAAGGCGATGCGAGCGATGGCAGACAACCGCGACCTCGCACGCATCACCGGTATCCCGACCGAGCGCATGATTACCGCGACGTGGGTGCTCGGCAGCGGACTCGCAGGTGCGTCGGGGTACATGCTCATGCTCTCCAGCGGTGGAACGCTCGGATTCAACGACGGCTATCTCCTCTTGTTGCTCATCTTCGCCGCGGTCATCCTCGGCGGTATCGGTTCCGTCTACGGGGCTATCGTCGGTGGCCTGCTCATCGGTATCACGAGCCGCCTCGCACTCGTTTGGGTGCCCGGTGAGTTCGGCCGCCCGGTCGCGTTCGGGCTGATGATTCTCTTCTTGCTGTTCCGGCCGTCCGGCCTGTTCGGGGGGGTGGAGACAGCATGAGCACCGACACAGACACAGAGAGCCGCTCACGGCTGGTGACCGATGCGGGGTACATCGCGGGGGCGATGTTGCTGTTGTACATCGTCTTCCTCATCCTCGGGACGCTGCAGGGGTACCCGCTTGAGGGTATCATCTCCAGTCTCCAGCGCGTGACGTTCCTCGTCGCCGTGTACGGCCTCGCCGTGCTCGCGTTGAACCTCCACTGGGGCTACGCGGGGCTGTTCAACATCGGCGTTGCCGGGTTCATGGCCGTCGGTGTCTACACCAGCATCATGCTGACTGCACCGGTGGGCGCGAGCCCGCCGGGACTCGGCCTGCCACTTCCGATCGGCATCATTGGCGGGATGCTCGCGTCTGCACTCGTCGGACTCATCGCCGGGTTGCCGGCGCTGCGGCTCCGCTCCGATTATCTCGCCATCATGACGGTCGCGGTGAGCGAGATCATCCGATTCACCTACAACTCCAACACGTTCAGTCAGTACACCGGCGGCGCAAGCGGGTTCGGGTCGATTCCGCCGAGCCCGATTCGAGAGCTGTTCTTACAGGATGCCTCCTCTATCATCTCGGAGCCGACCGCCCTCGGTGCAGCCGTCTTCGGGTTCATGGAGTTCCCGGGCATCGGACAGCTGGAAATCGGGCGCGCGCTCACGATAAACATCTTCTCGACGCTGCTCATCGTGGTCGTGCTGGCCGCCGTCTATCTGTTCCTCGTGCGGGCGGTGAACTCACCGTACGGCCGGGTGCTCAAGTCGATCCGTGAGGACGAAGTCGCGGCCCAGTCGCTCGGCAAGAACACGAGCCGATTCAAGCTGAAGACGTTCATGCTCGGGTGTGCCCTGATGGGACTTGCCGGCATCATGTGGTTCGGCGCAATCGGGCAGAGTTCCGTCTACCCGAACGCCTTCCGCCCGGAGATCACGTTCTACATCTTCATCGCGCTCATCATCGGCGGTGCCGGCTCGAACACCGGGAGTGTCCTCGGTGGTGCGTTGTTTGCCGGGCTGCTGTTCGAGGCACCGCCGCGCGTCGCGACAATCCTCACCGACGCGCTCGGCGTCACGAACGCGCCAGACACGATTATCGGCGCGCTCGGCCCGATAGCGAGCGGGCAACTCACGCCGATGCTCGGCTTCCTGCTCGACAACATGAGTCAGCTCCGATTCATCTTCGTGGGCGTACTGCTCATCTACCTCATCCAGCGGCGACCCGAGGGGCTGTTGGGCCACCGCTCGGAGATTGCGGCGGCCACGGACCTCTCTGTCCGTCCGTCACAGTCCAAGGGAGGTGAGACCGATGAGTGACGAACCCGGACCGGCGACGACGAACATTCCGGACGACGTGGAGACGCCGGATGAACTCGACCCAGAGAGCCACGACTCGGCGGTCGAGGAGGCGGCGAAACGAACTCCGCGTGGAATCCCGCTGCGCGTCGACGGACTGCGCAAGGAGTTCGGCGGCATCACCGCCGTCGACGGAGCCAGCTTCCAGGTCGAAGCCGGCTCGCTGACTGGACTCATCGGTCCCAACGGAGCCGGCAAGTCGACGACGTTCAACTGTATCACCGGTGTCCACACGCCGACGGCCGGGCAGGTGCAGTTCAACGGCGAGAACATCACCGGACTGGAGCCACACGAGGTCGCGAATCGGGGCCTGGTTCGGACGTTCCAGATCGCCCGAGAACTCGAGGAAATGACCGTCCTCGAAAACATGATGCTCGCACCGAAACACCAGCGCGGTGAGTCCGTCGTCCGGTCGGTGACTCCGGGACTCCGGCGTGACGTGGTCTCACAGGAGGAGGAACTCCGCGAAGAGGTCTGGGAGATGCTGGAGTTCTTCGAACTGGACCACATCGCCGAGGTGGAAGCCGGGACGCTCTCGGGTGGCCAGCGGAAGCTGTTGGAGATGGCGCGCGCACTGATGACCGACCCCGAGATGGTACTGCTCGACGAGCCACTCGCGGGAGTGAATCCGACCCTAGAGGAGAAACTCCTCGAACGGATTCATGAGCTACGGGAGGACGGCTACACCTTCCTCTTCGTCGAGCACGATATGGATATCATCATGGAACACTGTGAACACATCATCGTCATGCACCAAGGGAAGGTGCTGGCCGAGGGGGGCGCCGACGACATCCGCAATAACGAAGCGGTCGTCGAGGCGTACCTCGGGGAGGATGTCTCGTGAGCGATTTCAAGACGAGCGACGACGGCCTATTGCAGGTGTCGGCGCTCGATGCCGGCTACGGCGACCTCCAGATTCTCACCGACGTGGACATGAACGTCGACGACGGCGAGTACGTCACCATCGTCGGGCCGAACGGGGCCGGCAAGTCGACGGTGATGAAGTCGGTGTTCGGACTCACCACCTACATGGACGGGGAAATCGAGTTCCGGGGCGACGAGATTCAGGGGAGCAACCCCGAGGACATCATCCATCTCGGACTCAGCTACGTGCCACAAAACGGGAACATCTTCGAGTCGCTCACCGTCCGCGAGAACTTGGAGATGGGCGCGTACATCCTCGATTCGGTGCCCGAAGACCAGATTCAGGCGGTGTACGACCGGTTCCCGATTCTCGAAGAGCGGAGCGAACAGGAGGCCGGCACGATGTCCGGCGGCCAACGGCAGATGCTCGCGATGGGTCGGGCGCTGATGCTCGACCCCGACCTGTTGATGCTTGACGAGCCGTCTGCCGGGCTGGCACCCGACCTCGTCGAGGAGATGTTCGACCGCATCGACCGCATCAACGAGGCCGGCACCTCGGTGTTGATGGTCGAGCAGAACGCCAAGGAGGCGCTGCGCCGGTGTGACCGCGGCTACGTGTTGGTCAACGGCGAAAATAGATACATGGATTCAGGTGAAGCCCTGCTCGGAGACGAGCAGGTCAGACAGGACTTCCTCGGCGGCTGAGGATTAGCTGTACTGAATCTCGTCGATGGTGCGGATACCGCCGCCTTCCTCGAAGCCGAAGTACTGGTAGGTCGCCGCCTGCAGGTCGCCGTTGTCGTCGAAGTCGACGGCACTGGAGGCACCGACGTACTGGATTTCGGTCCCTTCCGCGGCCATCGCGAGCCCCTCACCGAGGGTGCTCGGCATCACTTCCTCGCCGCCGGGGTTGGCGACGTTCTGCATCTCCTGGGCGATTGCTGCGCCGTCGTTCTCACCGGCGGCAGCGTTGGCGAGCAGACAGACGGCCGTCGCGTCGAACGCCTGTGAGGTGAACACGCCCGGCTCGCTGTCGTACTCGTTTTGATACTGTTCGGTGAAGTAGTCGCGGCCCGGCCCGGCCGCGAGCGGGGCCGTCCCCTTCACGTTCTCCATCGCGTTGCCGACCTCCGACGGGAGCGCCGAGTCCTGTAGCCCGTCCGTGACGAGAATCGGGAGCGAACCGTCGTAGTTGGAGTAGTAGTCGCGGAACAGCTGAATCCCCGACTCGGGGTAGCCGATGACGATGAGAATATCCGGGTCGTCGGCGAGCACGTCGGAGAGGCGCGCGGCGTAGGAGCTCTGTGACTGCTCGAAGGCGACCGTCGTCTGGACGGTGCCGCCGTTCTCCTCGAAGGCCGAGGAGAAACTCTCGGACAGCAGCTGTCCGTAGGAGTTGTTGACGTAGAGGGTCGCGGCCGTGCTGGCGTCTTCACGCTCCATCGCGACCTGTGAGAGCACCTCGCCCTGGAGTGCGTCCGTCGGCGGGGTACGGTAGATGAGTCCGTTGTCTTCGAGGTCCGTAATCGCGGGCGAGGTGGACGCCGGCGAGCAGCCGACGATGCCGTTCGGGACGAGGACGTTCTCGTACACCGCGATAGAGACCTCCGAAGAGGCGGCCCCCGTAACCGCCGGGTACCCCTGATTGTTCAGGTTGTTCGCGGCCGAGACTCCGGCGTTGGGGTTCGTCTGCGTGTCGCCGACGGTGTAGTCGAGCTCGAAGGGATTGTCCTCATCGTCTTCGAGGACGGCAAACGGGAGAATCGCACCGTCGCGAATCGCGGTGCCGAGACTGGCGAGGTCGCCGGTCTCGGGCATCAAGACACCCTGTCGGAGCGTGCGGTCGGTGGAGCCACCGCCACCGTCACCGTCACCGTCACCGTCACCGTCACTGCCATCTCCACCGTTGCCGCCATCTCCGTTGTCGCCGCCGCTGGAACAGCCGGCGAGTCCGGCCATCCCGGCAACGCCGAGTCCGCGCAACACGGTCCGTCGATTGAGTCGTTCTGACATACCACGCGTGGGTAACGTGGGAGGGGTAATAAACGTGCGCACCGGCGCGACGGTTGCGCGCTATCGGAACTCGACGGTCGTCGCCTCGTGGCGGCAGGTTTCGAGCGCGTGCTTGGCGTCCATGCCAGCCGCCTGTGCGGTTCGTGCCCGTCCGACTCCCACCTTGAGATCGACGCCGACGTCCTCGCGAACGTGGTCGATGGCCGACTTGTAGGCGTCGCCGTCCATCGCGGGACAGACCGCGATGATGTTGTCGCCGCCGACGAAGAAGGAAAGCCCGTCGTGTTCCTCGCGCATGTGTTTCATCAGGCTTGCGTACCCCTGTTCGATCTGGATGAAGGAGTCGTACTCGTTGAGCTGGTCGGTGTACTTGCCGGTGGCGTCGTTCACGTCGAAGTGCGCGATTTGGACGTCCTCGTCGGTGCGGTTGGACTCGGCGAGCGGGTCCCCGCGGAGCACCTCGGTCCGGGCGGCGTCCTGTGCGGAGCCGGCCTCTTGGAGGTGCTCCGTCGCCGTCCCGAGTGCCTTAGCGGGGTTGGCGTCCGTCTCGACGCCCAGCGAGATGGTGACCGGGTAGCGGTTGCTGACGGACTCTTGGATGAGGGCGTGGGCGTCGGCGTCCAGCCCGTTCGTCACGGCGATCATGTTGTCGAAGCGGGTGAAGAAGACGTACCCCTCGCGGTTGCCGAACAGCTGTGAGAGATCGGCGTACAGCCGGGACTGGAGCGTCTGGAGGTCGACCTCGCGGCGCGGCTCGGGCGTCACCGTCCACGGTCCGTAGTTGTCGATCTGGATGAGCGTGATCTGCGTGTTCGTCACACCGGCGGTTCGCGAGCGGCGAGTAACTGTGTTTCCATCTCTCCCGTCGGCGGCGGGCGTGAGACGATATCGACGCCGACGAGCGTCTCCAGTGAATAGATGCCACCGAAGAAGTAGCCGAAGACGATGACGGCCGGCACCGCCACGACGACGACGGCACGGTGGATTGAGATGTCGTGGACCGTCGCCATCCCCACGACCAGCAGGCCACAGCCCCACAGCGCGAGACCGACCCGCCACGCGGCCACGAGTTCGGCGACGAGGGGCGTGCCCGCGAGTATCGGTGGAACCCCGACCCCGGCAAGCGCCATCGGCGCGGTCGCGTACGCGAGCACCTGCACGGTCTTGCTCACGCCCCCGCGGTCGCGCACGAACGCGATGGTCAACACGACCTGCATGGCGGCGACGAGATGCAGCCCGACCGGCCCGATGATGAACGTGGCGAGCAACAGGCCGACGAGAACGGACGCCGCTTCGCTCGCGAAGAAGCCGGGTCTGGAGGCGGGAAGTGTCGCGAATCGTGTCGCCGTGTAGCAGAAGGAGACGACGATGACGAAGCTGAGTCCCGGCGACTGGTCGCCCGGCGAGATGCCGTTTCGAAAGAAGCGTCGCGGTCGCGCGAGCAGTTCCAGCCACGCCCGCACCAGCCCGCGCGGTCCGCGCTCGCGGCCCCCGTCCGGATTCTCGACCCACGTAGTCACACCGAGATGTTACGTCGGGCCGGACTAAGCGGTTCCGGGCTAGTCCCGTCTGACGACGTGACAGTCTCGACACCGCGCCTCGTATGACTCCTCTGCGCCGACGAGCACCGTCGGGTCGTCGTAGTGGGCCGGCTCCCCTTCGATGAGTCGCTGATTTCGCGAGGCCGGCTCGCCACACTGCGAACAGATTGCCTGATACTTGTCGACGTACTCGGCGATGGCCATCAGCTCCGGGAGGGGATAAAACGGCTCGCCGCGGAACGTCTGGTCCGTGCCGGAGACGAGGACGCGTCTGCCCTCGGCGGCCAGCTCCTCGCAGGCGTCGACGAGCGCACCCGAAAAGAAGTTCGCCTCGTCGATGGCGATGACCTCCTCGCCGTTGAGCGTCCCGTGAATCCCGGGACCGGGGTCGTCGCTGTCGACGACGGTCGCCTCGATCTGCTGGCCGACGTGGCTCCCGATGGTGGCAGTGCCGTAGCGGTCATCGAGCGCTGGCGTGAAAGCGGCGACCGACTGGCCCGCGATTTCCGCGCGACGGACGCGGCGGAGAAGCTCTTCGGTCTTTCCGGAGAACATCGAGCCGGTCACGACTTCGACCCACCCGCTGTTCGTGATGGCGTGCATACTCGGGTGCACGCGGTCACGGAGAAAGTCGTTGCGTTCGTCGGTAGCCACCTCCGGATTTTTCACCCCTGACTACTCTCGGGTGCGCTCGTCAGGTTCGATCGTCGCGTACGCGACCAACTGCTCGCCCAGTTTTGTGACCCGGTCGGCGGACTGCTCGTCGGTGAGCACGCCGTTCTCGAAGCGCGAACTCGCGTTCTGAATCGCGACCTGGTGGGGGACGACCCACGCGCCGACAGCGCGGGCGACGATACGCAGGTGATCGACCGGACTGGAGGAGTAGCCGCCGCCGGCGGCGGTGAGCAGGCCGACGGTCGTCCCGTCGAACTCGTCGAACCCACAGTAGTCGAGCGCGTTCTTCAACACGCCCGAGTAGGAGGCGTGGTAGTTCGGCGTCCCGAGGACGACGGCGTCGGCGCGCTCGACCCGCGCGAGCAGGTCAGCACTGTCGCCGGGGTCGTCGTGGTCGTGGTTGTACGGCGGGAGGTCGAACGCCCGTAAGTCGATGAGGTCGGTCTCGACGCGGTTGTAGCCGGCTGCCGTCTCGAGAACGTGCTCGCAGGCGAGACGCGTGTAGCTGGTCTCGCGAAGGCCACCGACGAGCGCGGCAACGCGAACGGTGTCCATGCTCCCACTGTCGGGCCGCCACACATATCGGCTGTTATCCACAGCGGGCGTCGCTTCGCTCGGCGAAGATTTTTGACCCTCGGATATATGTCGTTCAGTCGTGGGGAATTATGTCACTTGCTGACGCACATCGACCGACGAGTCGCCGCGAACGCTACAGTCTGATGGCCGACGCCGCGTCCCGGCCCTTCGCCGCGGGCGCGGTTGCGATTCCGCTCGCGCTCCCCGTCGTGGGGTATCTCTCCGGAGACGTTCGGGTCATGTTCGCCGTCCACCTGTTCCTCGGGGCGTTCTGGTTCGGGACGGCGGTGTTGGGTGCAGTCGTGCTCGGTCCCGTTATGGGGTCGCTCTCGGAGGGAGCAAACGTCGAGTTCGCGAAAGGGTTCGTCCCGCGGATGAACCTCCTCATGGAGCCGATATCGGTCGGCGTCGTCGGCTCGGGCATCGGACTCGCGGCCATGATGGGACTGTGGGCGTCGCCGTCGCCGACGCTGTGGGCTGCACTCGCTATCGCGGTCGCGCTGCTCGTGCTCGGGTTCGGTCCGCTCCACTCGTTTACCGCCGGGATGTTCGATGAAATCGCGGCCGAGGACACGGACCACGAGCGGCTCGCGGAGCTGAACAAGAAGTACGGCATGTTGAGTCTCGTCGAACTCGTCTTGATGATCGCAATCGTCGGGACGATGGTCGGTCTGCGCTGGGGCGTCTGAGTTACCGATTCAGCTCCGGAGCCGAACCATCGTATCCTCGCTTCCGTCTTCGATGTCGACCAGCCCGTCGTCCGCGAGGTCGGCGAGCAGTCCACGCAGCCACTCGCGGCCGTACTCGCCGTCCGGTGCGTAATCGACGCGGACCCGATGGCCGAGTGTGTCGAGTTGTAGTTCGCCGTGCTCGTTAAGAAGCTTAACCACGCGCCCGCGCATCTGTCGGCGGCTCCCCTCGAAGCTCGGCTGAGTGGGAACCTCCGGCGCGGTGAAATCGCCGGTCTGGTACGCGTGACACCACTCCCGCCACGGGCAACTTGCCTCGTCACACCGTGGTTTCTTTCCGCAGGCGACACCGCCGAGTTCCATAATTGCATTGTTCCAGATTCGGGACTCTCCGTCCGGCATGATCGCGTTCGCAACCGTTTCGTAATCCGGATCGTCCACATTATGGATTTCTTCAAACGCCCGATGGTTGGCGAGATATACCATAGATCCGGAGAAGACGCAGCCATCCGTCTCCGGAGAGGTATTACCCAGGCTACGATTCGTCTATATCGAACTGATGTAGTCTTCGAGCGTGTCATACATTAAGTTGAACTCGGAAAGATCCGCAACCAGGTCGGGAAGGGTATTCTGCCAGCCGTCGCGGATTTCATCCCGTTTCTCCCTGGGAAGTCTGTCTCGGAGGTCGATGTCCAGACCGTCGTGTTCACACTTTCGCGTGAATGCCGGACGGATAACCGAGTCACCAACGTCAGCCTCGGTAATCATCCGATAGAGATCGTAGTAATCCCGAGCCTGTGATCGCTGATAGAGCGCTCGCAACTTCTCTGCGAAAATCTCCTCTACGCTGTACGCGGTCAACTCGAATTCGGGGACATCCTCGTAGCTGTGGCGATGGTTTTCCGAAGGGAACGCAACGTGTTCATCGATCATAACGTCCAAGCTTGTTGTGTTCTTGTGACTGAGCACAGCGGTGTACTGGATGTTGACACCGACGTAGTGTGTCGGATACGCTTCTTTCTGCAGCTCGCGGTGTTTGGTCACCTCAAAGTCGATGCCGGAGGCTCTGGTAGCGTCTTTCAATACGTCTCGCAACTCCGCTTCGCTCCCTTGGTACTCTCCCTCGACACCGAAATCAAGATCCTCCGAATAGCGCCACGTCTCCGGGAAGTACAACTTACTGAGCGCAGTGCCGCCCTTGAACAGCAGGTTATCGCCGTATTGGCTCGTGTAGATCGCCCAGAGGATCCACGAATTAACGTAGTTCTTCTCCGCGTAGCCGAGGCGAACATCCAACCCTCTGGCCAGCCGCCGGAGTTGCGGTTCGGAAATCATTATGAGAAGTCCTCCGGCTGGAACGATTCGGGGCTGACATTCAGGCGGAGTTGGTACGTGCTGTCGCGGGTGCCCTTCGCTTCTCTCGTCGGATCAAGCAACGGGTACCCAGTCGTGAAGTTCTCGACGATCTCGTCGTACTCCGGAAGCTCGATCTCCAACTGGTCGGCGAGGTAGACGATTCGTTTCGTCGCGGCACCGTTCCCGACTCGCCGCAGATACTCGACGACCCGCTCCCAGGAACATCGCGTTTCTGCCGCGTTCTGCATTGCCTTTGCAAGCTCGTCGATGCCTCCACAGAACTCCGGATGGTCAGCGCAATCGACCAGCGTTTTCTCGATACTCGAAATATTCACTTGGTTAGACCCGACCGCAGTCGGTTGATAGCCGAAGAATTTCTGCTCAGTAACTGTCACCGGTTGATAGGTAACCCCGTGGATTTCGCGTTCTTGGGCGCGTTCTGTCGTCACGATGTACACAGTACGGGACAGCTGCTCTGTAAGCCTGTGATGGTTCATCGCACTCCAGTACCCGATGTACATCGGCTCGAAGAGTGCGGACGCGATCACGAACTCGTGTTCGGTATAGACCGCGTTCTCGCCCGCAGCGAGTGGCAGGATGAGATACTTCCCGTACGCGATCCGCTCAAGCCAGCCCTTCTTCTTGAGCGTATACGCCATATCCTTGGCTGACTTCCGAGGGATGTCCAGGACATCCGCCATATCACCGATGGTGATGATCTGTCGGCCCTCGCTTGCAAGCCGTGAGAGTGCCTGCGATTCACGTGTCGACAGGCTCTTTCGTTGAGTCTCTTCTTCGTTTGTTGATCCCATAGCCGCTTAGCGTACATAGAATCTAAATCCGAGCGGGAATAAAGGTACTCGTTGAGATCGGGTTTACCAAAAGTCGACTTGAGAGGCGCTCATCGGACATAGAACCTAAATCAGGTGTGAAATAATATATTCCCTTCTCGAATGTGAGTCGTTCAGCGGACCTGAATCAGACTACTGGAGGCGAGCCGTTATCTGATCGTCCCCTTCCTCAACTTGGACGAGACCGTCGTCAGAAAGGTCCGAAAGGAGACCCTGCAGCCACTTTCGCCCGTGCTCACCGTCAGGTGTGTAGTCCACACGAATCCGATGACCAAGCGTGTCTAGGTCCATTTCGTCGTGTTCGCCGAGGAGTCGAATGATCCGACCCCGGAACTGCCGTCGGCTCCCCTCAAAGCTCGGCTGTGTGGGCACGTCGGGTGCGGTGAAGTCACCGGTCTGGTACGCGTGACACCACTCGCGCCATGGGCATCCTTCCTCGTCACACCGAGGTTGCTTCTGACATGCGACGCCACCCAGTTCCATAATCGCGTTGTTCCAGATTCGGGACTCTCCGGCCGGCATGAGCGCGTTCGCAACCGTTTCGTAATCCGGATCGTCCACATTATGGATTTCCGCAAACGCGCGATGGAGGACGCGTTTCACGTTCGTGTCGACCACGGCGTCTCCGTTGTTGAACGCAAAAGAGGCGACCGCGTTGGCGGTGTAGGGACCCACGCCCATCAGTTCCTGCAGCTCGCCGGGGGATTCGGGAAAGGAGCCGTCGTACGCGTCACGGACCTGCTGTGCGGCCTCGTGGAGATATGTCGCACGATTATTGTAGCCGAGCGAGTGGCTGCTCCAGAACCCGACAACGTCCGACTGGGCGGCCCCGGCGAGCGCGGCCACGTCGGGCCACTCATCGAGGAAGTCGTGGTACGCTTCCTCGACGCGGGAGAGCTGTGTCTGTTGGCTCATCACCTCGCTCACGAGAATTCGGTAGGGATCAGCCGTCTCGCGCCACGGGAACGAGCGGTGGTCGGTCTCGTACCACTCGATGAGGCTGGACTGCACGGCCGACACGTCTTCGGGCAGCGGACCGGACTCCGTCATTACCACGTGTTAGCGGTGACGTTCGCTTGAGCGTGACGTTTACCCGAACCGGGGGTAGTTATGCGGCTCGGTCGCGTTCGTTGGATATGACGCTCGACCACCTCCAAACGGACGTAGAGAACGCGGCTCGCGACCTCGGCGATGAGTGTACCGTCGTTCTCGACGCCGAGACGCGCAACGAACTGGCGCTGTTGTCAGCTGCCTACGGCACGGACGACCCAGCCGAACTGTTCCGGCGTGCGATTCACGGCCTGTTCCAGCGACAGGTCGAGACCGGCAACATCGACTTCCATCTGCGCTCGGAGTACGACTGCACCTACGACGAGTATCTCTCGGGGATGACGTTCGCCGAGATGACCGGCCAGCAGACCCCCGAGCCGAACGACGACCGCCGGTACCAGTTTTAAGACCGGCCTCACTCGCTCGTATCGAACCGCCGGGGGACGCGCGTCCAGTCGTACCCGTCGAAGCTGAGCGACGGACTCGCCCCGCGCGGAATCCGGCCGTAGTCGCGCAGAAACGCCCGCACCCCCGACGGGCCTCCGAAGTCGCCGACGAACCAGAGACACACCCGCGGGACCCGAACGCGGTCGAGTACCTCGTCGTACTGTACGTGCTGGGCGAGATACTGCTCGGTGGCGCCGTCGAGTGTCTGGTCGACCGTCTCGGCGTCGTACGACAGAATCGCCGGACAGCTCGCTGCCCCGCAGTTGAGTGCAAAATGAATCCGGGGGTCGACGTCGAGCCGGTAGGCCGGGCCGAAGCGACACCGGGCGAGCCGCGGGAGGTACCCGAGCCCGTACTTCGACTGCTTGTCGCGCATGATGCCGTGTTCGATGTCGTCGAGACTCACGTCGATACCAGCGACGGTAGCGGCGGTCGTGCGGAAGAACCGCCAGCGCGACTCGTACAGCGCGGGCCGTCGCTCCAACAGGAGCTGTGCGGTGGCGTTGTAGACGTTGAGCCAGAACGCGAGTGCACTCCGGCGGTCGGTCCGCAGGTCGGCGAGGGACGCCTCGTCGAGCGCGGCGAGCGCGTGTTCGCGTGACTCCGTCGGCTGTTCGCGCCGGACGCGCTCGAGGAGCTGTCGCGCGACCGCCGAGGGAGTGTCTGTCGTGTCGCCGGTCGCGCCGTCCATTGCTACGACGTAGGCAGTGTCGGAACTAAACCGTTGTGCGGGCCGTTCTCGAGAGTGCAGTCAGACGCCGACCCACCACCAGCCCGCGGTCAGGGCGACCGCGAGGACGACCATCGCGGCGACGGCCGGCAGGGGACTCCGTTTTCGAGTCAGCGTTCTCCACCCCCACAGAAGGAACGGAACGGCCGTGAGATGGGCTGTTGTGACGACAGGCGGGAGCAGTTCTCCATGCCAGAGCACGACCGTCGAGAGCGCGGCCACCACTGCGAGCGTAGCGTACGCGCGCCTGAGCCGTATCGGTCTCCACCGGACGGCGAGCGTTCGCTTGCCGACTCGTTCGTCGGCCACTCTGTCCGGCCAGTGGACCGCGAGCAGGTTACAGCCGACGACAAGCGTGAACGGGACGACGACCGCCGCGGCACTCGGAGTCGGAGGGGCAACGACCGCAACCCCGTACACCGGGAGCAGGAGTCCACCGAGCGCCATGTTCACCGGCTCGCCGAGCCCGCGTCTGACCAGCGCGACCGGCGGCAGCGAGTAGGCGACACCAGCGACGAGAATGGTCGCAGCGAGCACGACAGCAGTCGGAGAGAGCGGGCCGAAGGCACCGACAGCCAGTAGTGTGACGGCGAGGACTCCCGCCCCGATGGTCGCACGCCGGAGGAACGACGCCGGGAGCTCAGTTTCGACGAGCGCGCCGCTCCCCCCGGAGAAGGGCGTCCGGTCGGCGAGCGCGTCCGTGTCGGCGTCGGCGTACTCGTTCGCGTAGTGGACCGTGACCGCCACGGCAAGGACGGCGACCCCACCGAGGAGGAGAGGGCGCGTGAGCCGCGGAGTGAATGCTGCGGTGACAATCGGCGGTCCCGTCGTCGCCATCCCGACCCCGAGCGCGTACAGCAGTCCGATGAGCGCGAGCTGGCTCGGTCGACTCGCCGCCCACAGCGCCCACAGGCGGGGAACGCTTTCGATGAGCCACGAACGAGGTGTGTGGATGTTCGACCTTGCACGCGGTGTCGGGTAGATGTACCGGCGCGTCGGGGGGACCGACACGCTGATTGTGACGCCACCGAATACGGTGTATGAGCCGTCGAGCCGCCGAATGGGGGTTCGAACTGTTCTTGGACCCGACGATGACGGCCGTGCGACGCGAGTTCAGCGTCGAGCGAGCGCTCCGCGGAACCGGGTTCGGACTCGGCGGCCGGGTCGTCGACCGGCTCCGTGAGAACAACGACGCGCTCGAACGACAGCTCGTCGCCGGGGAGTTCGACGCCTACCGAGAACGATCGCTCGCACAGTTTCGCGTGTTGCTCGATGCCGTCGAGAGCGACGAGGAGATCGCGGCGTTCGCCGACGAGCTACTCGCACACGACAGCTACGTCGAGGCCATCGACGAGACGGCGACACCGGCCCAGCGAGCAGCCGTAGCGGAGGACGTGCTCGCGCGACTCGACCGACTCGGAACGGGGCTCGCGCCCATTCTCGACCGGCCGGAAGACGACTTCTGGGCGGCCGCAGCGGGGGCATACAGCCAGGTAGCGGCGACGACACTGGTACAAGAGGCGTTCCCGTTCACCGAGCCGCTGTCGACTCACCGCGGCGTGTTGACCTTCGAGGTCGAGGCCGACCCGAACGAGCTACTGGACAGTGCCCTGTTGCCGACGCTCCCGAGTGCGAGCATCGACTACACGGACGAGGCGATTCACGCGATGACGCGGGCCGAACGGCAGGTCGTCGCCGACCTGACCGAAGAGGTTCGGTCGCGGTTCGACGCCGACGAGAGGTGAACCTTTGCCGATTGCCGGCCTACGGCGGGTATGAGCACACAGGTGTCGGAGTTCTCACTGCCGAACGTCGCCGTCGGTCCGGACCCGTTCTCGCTGTCGGCGCTGTCCGACGACGTGGCGTTCGTCGTCGTGTTCTTCCAGCGCGACCACTACTGCACGAACTGCCGGAAGCAGGTCCAAGAAGTGGCCGAACGCTACGACGCGTTCCGACAGCGGGACGCCGAAGTGGTATCCATCGTCCCGGAGCCACGCGAGCAGGTCGCGACGTGGCAGGAAAGCTACGACCTCCCGTATCCGCTGTTGGCCGACCCGGACGCGACGGTGGGTGACGCGTACGACCAGCCAGTCCGATTCGGCCTGTTGGGTCGGTTCAGCGATTTCTTCGGCCGGATGCCGGAGGTCGTCATCATCGACCGGCGCGGTCCAGAACCGGAGGTCGCGTACGCCTACGAGGGGAGTTCGACGTTCGACAGACCGGATATCGACACGCTGCTCGCGGAGCTGGATACGCTCCGTGAGGAATCAGTCGCATAGGGGAGGGCTGTGCCGTCGGTCGACCTCGTAGGAGGACTTATCAGCCGAGCCTCACATCTGGGGGTATGAGACTCGAGGACGTGAGCCGAGGGACGGTCGCGTGGTGGGCGCTCGGCGGGTTTCTGTCCGTTCTGCTCGCGTTGGTCGCCAACCGGTTCCTTGGGACGCTCGCGGTCGCGCTGTTCGTCTACTACGTCTCTCGTCCCGTCTACCGACGACTCCGGGTTCGGCTTCCTTCCTCACTCGCCGCCGTCAGTTCTATCCTCGTGTTGGTTGTGCCGCTGTTTCTCCTCGTGGGGTACTCACTCACTATCGGGCTACGGGAGTTCAACGCCGTCGCCCGCGGTACCGATCTGAGCCGGTTTCAGTCGATGGTCACGCCGTACACGAACGTCACGGCGAGCGTGAGCGATCCGGCCGCGCTGCTCGACGACCCGAATCTCGTCGCGACGCTGCAAAACACCCTCACGACCGGACTCGATTATCTCGGCTTGGTCGGCGCGGTGCTGCTTCGCTTGTTCATCATCGTCGCCATCGTCTTCTATCTGCTTCGTGACGGACCGCGCCTCGGCCGCTGGCTCCTGAACCGCTTTGGCGACGACGCCGGCATCTTCGAGCAGTACACCCGGGCGGTGGACCGCGACCTCTATCGCGTCTTCTCCGGAAACATCCTCAACGCCGTCTTCACGGCCGCAATCGGCGCAATCATCTACTCGGTGTTGAACGTCCTCGCTATCGGTGGCCCGCAGATACCGTATCCCGCACTCATCGGGCTACTGGCCGGGGCCGCCTCGCTCATCCCGGTCATCGGGATGAAACTGGTGTACGTCCCCGTCTCCGGCTATCTCGTCGCCACGGCCGCATCGAGTCCTGACTCCGTGTTCGCGATGCCGATTATCTTCACCGTCCTGTCGTTCGTGGTCGTGGACACGATTCCGGACCTCGTGTTGCGCCCGTACGTCTCGGGGCGAAATCTCCATGTCGGACTGGTCATGTTCGCGTACATCTTCGGCCCGCTCGTGTTCGGCTGGTACGGCATCTTCCTCGGCCCACTCGTGTTGATTTTCATCGTCCACTTCGCGCGGGTGGTGTTGCCGGAACTCATCTCCGGGACGACGATACGGCCTTTCGCAGTCGACCCGGCTGTTGTGAGTGAACCGGCCGGCGAAGCGACTACGGAGCCGACCGCCGAGCCGGCGGTCAGACGTATCGGCGAGGAGGAGTCGTAATCAGGCTTCGTCGCCTTCGAGATACTGCTGCTCCCAGTCGCGGCGCGCGTCGATCTCTCGGCGGCCGCGCCGCGTCAGGGTGTAGTAGTTCGTCCGCTGGTCGATCTCTCCCTTCTCCACCAGCCCCTTCTCTACGAGCGTGTCGAGATTCGGGTAGAGCCGGCCGTGGTGAATCTCTTTCTCGTAGTACTCTTCTAACTCTTCTTTGATCTGGAGCCCGTGCGGTTCCTCGTTGCCGGCGATGACGTACATCAGGTCACGCTGAAAGCCTGTCAGGTCGTACATACCGACCACGTACGTGGCGAGAAATAAATATATCTTTGGAGTTACACGCCTGGGAGCGGCGATTCGGCGGTGTCTCCCCGGTGACACCGAACTGCAAGTCGTGACACGCACGGTATGAATCCGACAAGATAGCTCAATCGTGTCCACGATGTGTACCAGCTATGGAAGAACAGCTGTTCAGCTTCGAGCGCGATACCGACCGAGCGACCATCGCCCAACTGCTCCACGACGTGGCCGACAACCTCGCGGCCGGCGAGCCGGTGCAGCTGGCGTCGGGCGAGGAATCGATTACCCTCGACGTGTCGAGTCAAGCCGAACTCGAGGTGCAGGTGGAGCGGGAGATCGAAGGCGAGGAGACGGAACTCTCAGTGGAGTTCGAAATCGAGTGGGACGAAACCGACGGCGAAGACGCGCCGCTGTCTGTCGAGTAAACGGAAAGCGAGTGGAAAGCGGCCACCCAGAGAAAACCTGGGTAGCCGCTTGCCGCCCTGAATTGGTCCCCGCTGACGCTTCGGCCCTCCAAAGCGAAGCGTCATCAGGTGAAAGACGTGTGTGTAGCATAAAGCTGCCGACCGTGACACACAGCGTCAAACGTACTGACAGCTCCGCTCAGATATACTCCTCTTCGAGCACCCAGCCGAGCGACCGCTTGTAGTAGGTGAACATCTGTCTGACCCGTTCGTGGTTCATCTCCTCGCTCTCCAGTTGCTCTTTGATGAACTCGTACTGCTCTCGCACCTCTGCTTCATCACGCATACACGCCTGTTCGGGTGGCAAGGGCAAAAGCCCCGGCCTACACGCGGTCGAGTCGCGAGAGACCATGCCAGATGGCGTCGACGAGTCGCGGCTCACCCTCGCCGTCGGCGTCGGCCCAGCCGTTGGCAAGAGCATCCTCCAACACGTCGAGCGAGTGGTTCTCGAAGTTGTTCAGCCCGCGGAACGACTCCAGTGCGTCGCGCGCTTCCGCGTCGAACACCTCCGACACATCGCCATCGTAGAGACCGAGGTCGGCGAGCGTCCGTTGGACCGCGCGTGCGGTCTCGCCCGTCAGCTCCGTCGTCTCGGCCGGTGGATCGCGTTCGAGCAAGGTCACGTCGTAGAGCTTGAACACGCGTTCCAGCTCGTCGATTGGTGCGTCGTGGTCGTCGACGCGCACGTCGACCCAGCGGTCGTTGCCGCCGTCGTACCCACCCTCCGGCTTGACAACGTACAGCGCGGCAGACTGCTCGCCGCGGGAGTCACCGCCGGCCTCGTTGCCCGCGTGGAGCGCAGCGAGCAGTCGTTCGGGAAGCCCGCCGTCGGTCTCCTCGTAGGTGTCGGCCATCGCACGTACGGTCGCCTCGTTTTCGAGGATGTTTCCCTGGACGGTGTACATCTCGCCTTGAACGTCGCCGGCGGTGTCGAAACACTCGTCGCCGGTGAAGCCGGCAACAGAGCCGTCTCGACCGACCACGCCGACCTGTCGGGATTCGGCCTCGCTATCGGCGGCGGTGAGCGTCTCGACGACGGCCGCCGCGTCGTGACCGCGGCGGAGTAGGTCGAGACCGTCGGGCCCGTACTCGACGTTGGCGAACGACTGGGTGGCAATCGCGCCGGCGTCGGCGCTGGCGAACGGGACGACGGAGCCGACGCTGACGAACTTCGACTGGACGGCAACGCCGATAGCACGGGTCTCGGGGTCGCGGGCAACGATGGAGAACGTCATACTCCAAGCTCGCCCGCCCGCGAGAAAAGATTAGAGCTTCCGCACGGTGAGCGGCTGACGGCTCGCCAACTCGCAGTCGAAGCGCGGGTGCTCGACGAAGTGGCGCAACACGATGTGTCGTCGGCTGTCGGTCAGCCCGCTGCCGGAGAGGTCATCGGCGGTGAACTCAGTCGAGAGTGATTCATACAGTGCGGTGAGCGCCTCGAAGCTCTCGAACACCTTGCGGTGGCCGGCGGAGCCAGCACCGCGGCGCGCGACGACGTAGCTGCCGTCCGCGCGACACTCGCCGCTAGTGTAGACGTACTCGCGAGTGCCGGTCAGGGCGTCGCCAAGCTGTTGGCGAAGCTCCGTGGCCGTCTCGGTGTCGAGTACGTGTTCCTCACCGTCGACGTGCAGAAGCAGTTCCTGTGAGTCCCGGGAGACAGTTACATTACCGTCGAATTTCCCGGCCAGCCGCCTCGCGGCGACTTACTCTATCCTCGTGTAGCGTCGGTGTGTCCGACATATCTACTGGTGGGAGCCTTATACACTTAAACCTATGTGGTGTGACAGATTTCGACACGGCCGGACAGAGGGGTTTTCAGCCGGCGGGACAACGATTGCGTATGAAGGTTCGCGGCGACCGCGAGTGTCAGGACTGCGGTACGCGCTGGGCGTACTACGAGACCGGCAGCGTGGAGTGTCCGAACTGCGGGAGTCCCCGGAGCGTCGGCGTCGACGAGGAGCGTCGGCTCCACACCGCGACGGCCGCGCCGCTCGATTTGACCGAGGTGCAGTCGCTGGTCGACGAACAACCGCTCCGGACGGTCGCCGAGCGCGCCGTCAAGACGGCCCGGGAGTTCACCCGTGGCTACGGATTCATCAGCGGCGGCGAGGTGCAGCCGCTGGATGACACGTATCTGGCCGCGATGGAGCTCCGGATGGTCGCTGATACGGTCGGGCGGGCGACGAGCGTTACCGACGACGAGGAGTCGTACTTCCTCTCGCTGTTGGCCGGTGCAGGGGACGGCGAGCGACCGGCACGCGAGCAGGTCTCCGACTCACTGGTGGACTCACGCGGGCTCGCGTACGCGAGGGGAGTCGAAGAGTACCGCGAGGACCTCCGGACGTATCTGGACGAACACCCCGACGAGACGGCGAGTGACCAGTTGGGTCGCCTGCGCGGGCACGTGAAGCGCGCGCTCGCGCTCGACGGTGCGATTTCGACGCGAGCGGCCGAGACGCTGGTCGAGGCGGCTCGCGGTATCGGAGCGTACGTGGCAGACGGCGACGAGACGACACTTGCAACGACGGAGTCGCGACTCGACGCGCTCGAGGGACTACCGAGAGACTAGCTTATTTGCGCCAGCGCGCGCTGTGTCCGGTATGGACGGACCACTCGCCGGTCTCCGGGTACTCGACTTGTCGGGGATGATTGCCGGCGGCTTCGCGACGATGACGCTCGCAGACCACGGTGCAGACGTAGTGATGGTCGAACACCCCGAGCACGGTGACCCCATCCGGGAGTGGCCCCCCTTCGACGGCGACCACTCGCTGTGGTGGAAGGCCCTGGCTCGGAACAAACGCTGTGTCACCCTCGACATGAAGACCGACGAGGGGACGGCCCTCGTGCACGAGTTGGCTGCCGAGGCCGACGTGGTCATCGAGAATTTCCGGCCCGGGACGCTCGAATCGTGGGGACTCGGTCCCGACGCCCTACACGAGACGAACGAGGACCTCGTCGTCGTCCGTATCTCCGGGTACGGACAGGACGGCCCGCTCGCCGAACAGCCCGGCTTCGGGACCGTCGCGGAAGCGATGTCCGGTTTCGCGCACGTCAACGGGTTTCCCGACAGCGAACCGCTTCTTCCGCCCATCTCGCTTGCCGACCTCGCTGCGGGCCAGTACGCTACGATGGGCGCGCTGTTCGGCGTGTTCGACACCCTGACCGGGGGGACGGGCCGGGTCGTGGACGTGTCGCTCATGGAGTCGCTGTTCCGGATGTTCCCGAGCGTCCCCGAGAAGTACGACCGGCTGGACGAAGTAGACGAACGCACCGGCAACCGGCACCCGAACGCCGCGCCGCGCAACGTCTACGAGGCCAGCGACGGTTACGTCGCGTTGTCGGCCTCCTCACAGGCGATATTCGAGCGGGTCGCCGAGTGTATCGGCCACCCGGAACTCGTCGAGCAAGACCGTTTTGCGACGAATCGCAAGCGCGTCGAACACGCCGCCGAACTCGACGACTACATCGAGGCGTGGATGCAGGAGCGAACCGCGACGGAGGCGGTCGAGTCGCTCACCGACGCGGACGCCGTCGCCTCCGAAATCTACGACATCTCCGACATCCGCGCCGACGCGCAGTACGACGCGCGCGACGCCGTCGTCACCGTCGACGATGCCGACCTCGGGCCGGTCGAAACGCACGGTATCGTTCCGAAGTTCTCGGGCGAGACGCGGGAAATCGACCGGCTCGGCCCGAGCCACGGTGAGCACAACGACGAGGTGTATCTCGGCGAACTGGCGCTCGACGAGGACACCTATACGTCGCTGCGCGAGGAAGGCGTGATATGAGACTCTGTGACGTGACGCTCCGGGAGGCGGTCCAGCTTTCCGACCGCGGGTACACGGTCGACCAGCGTGTCGCCGCGGGCGAGGCGCTCGACCGACTTGACCTGTCGTTCGTGCAGGCTGGGTTTCCGGCCGTCGACGAAACGGAACGGGAGGTAACGGCGACGCTGACGAACCGGCTCGACGCCGAGGTGGTTGCCATCGCCCGTGGCGTCGAGTCGGACGTGACCGCGGCGCTGGAGACGGGCGCGGACGTGGTCGAACTGTTCGTTCCGGTCTCGGACAAGCAGTTAGAGCACGTCGTCGGCACGTCCCGGGAGGCGATGTACGAGACCGCCGGCGAGCGAATCACACAGATCCGTGAAGGCGGCGCACAGCCGCATCTGACCCTGATGGACGGCTTCCGAACCGACGAACGCGCGGTCGCGTCGGCGTTCGAGCGATTCGACTGTCCAATTGTCGTCGCCGATACCGTCGGTGCACGGACGCCTTCCTACGTGGCCGGCTACCTCCGGACACTCGCGGACCTCGGCGTGGACCTCTCGCGGGCCGGCGTCCACTTCCACGACGACCTCGGCTGTGCGACGGCGAACGCGCTCGTCGCCGCACAGACCGGCGTCGACCGCATCGACGTGTCGGTAGCGTCGCTCGGTGAACGTGCCGGCAACCCCGCGACCGAGGAGGTCGTCACGGCAATCGTGCAGGAAGGTGGCGACCCCGAGGTACAGACCGAGCAGCTGATCCCGACCGCGGAGTCGGTGCTCGACGCGCTGGGTGAGTCGGTCGACGCCCGCAAGCCCGTGCTTGGACGCGAGGTGACCACCCACGAGTCAGGGATTCACACGGACGCCATGCTCACCGACCCGTCGACGTTCGAGCCATTCGACCCCGCGACGTTCGGCGGACAGCGCCGACTCGTCTTCGGCGCTGGGACGGGACGGGGCGCGGCTCGCAAGCTCCTCAGCCGTGTCGGCGGAGAGGCGACCGACGAGCGCGTCGAGACCCTGCTCGACAGACTCGCCGCCGAGGGACCGGTCGAACTAGAGGGAGCGCTGTCGCTCGCGGAAGGAGTGTAGCGAACAGGCGACCACGAGTCGGCTCCGACAGCGGTCGGTCACGCACCCGCCCCGGCGCGCTGTCGGCACGTTCCTATCGCATACGGCTGGTGGTGCGGCTTCGCGTATGAACTTCAGTCCCGCAGGCGGGTGACGAGCTCGCGGTCGAAGGTGTTGTCCGGAAGCGTCTCGCGCCACGCCACGTCGTCGATTGTCTCCCCGTCGATACCCGGGTTCGTGGCGAGCGTCGTGTCGGTCGGCTCACCGCGGAAAGTAGCGAACCGGAACGCGAACTCGCGGCCGTCCTCGGCGTGAACGAACGTCTGTTCGGTGATGGCAAGCAGATCTGTTATTTCGACAGTTACGCCCGTCTCCTCTCGCACTTCTCGGGCCGCGCCCTCGGCGTGCGTTTCGCCGTGCTCGTGCATTCCGCCGGGGAGGAACCACTTGTCGCCCTGCCGGGCGAGCAGGACGCCCGCGTCGGTCTCGACGAGCGCACCGACTCCCCACGAGGTCTCGTTCTGCTCGCGGGTGCGGGCCGACTCCCAGCGGTCGGGCGCGAGCGTCTCGCGCTTGTCCGGCCGGGCACGGACGCCGTCGTAGCGCGCGATGAGGTTGTCGGGGTCCACTACGGCAGGTCTACGTCGACGCCGGTCTGCTCGCTCGCGGCCTTCACGGTGTTCCACAGGAGCATCGCACGGGTCATCGGGCCGACCCCGCCCGGCACGGGGGTGATTGTGTCGGCCACCTCGCGGGCGCTGGCGAACTCCACGTCGCCGACGAGTTTGTACCCCTTCTCCGTCTCGGCGTCGACGCGGTTGATACCCACGTCGATGACCGTGGCACCCTCCTTCAGCATCGTACCGTCGATGAACTCCGGGACCCCGACCGCCGCGACGACGATGTCGGCGTTCTTCGTGTGGGCCTCCAGGTCCTCGGTCCGGGAGTGACACACCGTCACGGTCGCGTTGCCGGTGGCGTCGTTCTGTGCGAGCAGATTCGCCATCGGCTTGCCGACGATGTTCGACCGACCGACGACGACGGCCTCTGCACCCTCCGTCTCCACGTCGTAGTGGTCGAGCAGTTTGAGAATGCCGTGGGGCGTACACGGCTTGAACCGGGCGTGTGACGGACCGGCGACCATCCGCCCGACGTTCTCGGGGTGGAAGCAGTCAACGTCCTTCTCCGGGGCGACGGCGCGAAACGCCTCGCGCTCGTTCACCTGCTCGACGAGCGGACTCTGGACGAGAATCCCGTGTACCTCGTCGTCGGCGTTCAGGTCGGCGATGGTCTCGTACAGTTCATCGGCGGGCGCGTCGTTGTCGAGTTCCACATGGATGCCGTTGATTCCGACCTCCTCGCAGTCGCGCTGTTTCATCGACACGTACGTCTCGCTCGCGGGGTCGTCGCTCATCAACACCGTCGCGAGTCCCGGCACCGTTCCCGCCTGCTCGAGCGTCGAAATGGCGTCCGAGAGGTCCTCGCGAATCTCCGCGGCGACGGCGTTGCCGTCGATGACTTCGGTCATGCTCGACGGTCCGGGTCCCACCGGTATCAAACTCCCGCATTCGTGTCCACACGACCCGACCAAGGTGAAGAAATATACAAGATAATGCTATCTTCTCCGCTTGCTCGCGACGCCAACACGCGCTATCGTGTCCCCTTCGGCACAATTCTTACCCGCGAATCGACCCTACATCTGAGTATGGACCGAGGCCGTCTGCTCGTCGGGGTGTCGGTCGTGGCCGTCCTCGCGACCGGTGTCGCCGCGACCGTCGCACGCGGGTCGGTCGTCGGTATTGCGACTCACGCCGCGGCGACACCGCTCGCGGCGGTCGCACCTTTCCTTGCACTCGCACGGAAGCGGTGGCTCGCGCTCGGTGGATTGCTCGCGATTGCGACAGGAACAGGCGTCGCGTGGACGCTCGGGAGTCTCGGCGGCGCGGCCCATCTCGTCCCCGGCGTCGCGTGGTGTGTCGCGACGGCGGTGCTCGTCCTCGAAACGGGGTAGCTACTCGTACAGCGGGTGGGAGTCGGTCAGTTCGTCGACCTCGTCGCTTGCGGCGGCGAGCACGTCCTCGTCGTTCGGCGCGTCGACCACGTCGGCGATGATGTTGGCGACACGGACCATCTCGGCCTCGCCGAAGCCGCGCGTCGTGAGCGCGGGCGTGCCGGCGCGGATGCCAGAGGGATTGAACGGCGAGCGCGTCTCGCCGGGGACGGTGTTCGCGTTGAGCACCAACCCGATTGATTCGAGCGCTTCCTCGGCCTCGCCGCCCGTCGTGTCCGGGTGGGAGGGTCGCAGGTCCACGAGCACGAGATGCGTGTCCGTGCCGCCGGAGACGATTTCGAGCCCGCGCTCGTCGAGGTGGTCCGCGAGGGCGCGGGCATTCTCGACGACCTGCTTGGCGTACTGCTCGAAGCCGGGCTGGAGCGCTTCTTTGAAACCGACGGCCTTGCCCGCGACGTTGTGCATCAGGGGACCGCCCTGCGCGCCGGGGAAGACGGCCGCGTCGATGTCGTCGGCGTACTCCTCGTCGCACATGATGATGCCACCGCGGCCGGCGCGGATGGTCTTGTGCGTCGAGCCGGTGACGAAGTCGGCGACGCCGACGGGCGACTGGTGGACGCCCGCCGCGACGAGTCCGGTGATGTGGGCGATGTCGGCGAGGTGGTAGGCGTCGACGGCCTCAGCGGCCTCCTGCACGCGCTCGAACTCGACCTCGCGGGGATACGCGGAGTAGCCCGAGACGATGATGTCGGGGTCGAACGACTCAGCCGTCTCGCGCAGACCCTGATAGTCGATGTAGCCAGTGTCGGGGTCGACCTCGTACTGTTCGACCTCGTAGGTCTTCCCCGTGAAGTTGGCCGGGTGGCCGTGGCTGAGGTGGCCACCGTGGTCGAGTTCCAGTGAGAGAATCTTATCGCCCGGTTCGAGGACCGCGGTGTAGACGCCCATGTTCGCCTGCGTGCCGGAGTGGGGTTGGACGTTGACATGGTCTGCACCCCACAGCTCCTCGGCGCGCTCGATGGCGAGTTCCTCGACGGTATCGGAGGGACCACAGCCGGCGTAGTAGCGCGCGCCGGGATAGCCCTCGGCGTACTTGTTCGTGAACGCGGAACCCTGTGCCTCCATGACCGCCTCGGAGACGTGGTTTTCGCTCGCGATCATCGCGAGGGTGTCGCGCTGGCGCTGTTTCTCCTCGCCGAGCGCGTCGGCGATCTCAGGGTCGATGTCGCGGACCGTCTCCGGCCGCGGCTCGCGGGCAGACTCCTGGCTCATGGCTATCGCTTCGACCCGACCCGTAAGAATGTACCCGTCTCCGGCAATCCGGGAAGCGAGAGACATTGCTTCGGCTACGCACGTAGCCAAACAATTGTCCAGTCACGGGTCGGCGTCTCGTCGCGTCCAAGCTAAGTTTCATCGACCCGACGTTCGGTGATTTCTGACTACCCGGTGTTACCAGCCACATTCATCGCTGCCCTCTGTTGGTCTCACCGACTAGCAGGTGGATTGGACCGGCAGGAACCGACGCCACGGAGTGTCATACCGCAATACGCGGTCGACCCAGCAACTTTATATCACGAAGATACGTAACGATTTCTAATGTCTATCGAGACAAATGTATTCGGGGATACCGTCGACGGCGTTCTGGGGGAGGTCCTCGGGGGGGCCAGCGACGAGGTGTTCCTCGTCAATCCGACGACCGATACACTCGAGGCGCTACTCGACGTGCTCGACACGGTGACGATACGTGTGAACGTACTGGCCGCCGAGTCGCGGCTCAAGGAGCTTTCTCGCGACTTCAAGCTCGCGAGCCGGGCCGCCGACTACGAAGACGACGGTCGGCTCACACTGTCTGTCTACGGTGAGCCGACAAACATCGTTGTCGTGGCTGAGACGTTCACGACGGCCCTCGTCGCCGGCGCGTCACGGGTCGCCGGACTCACGACGACAGAGGAGTCGTTCGTCGACGCCACGTACGACCAGTACGCCGCCGCGTTCGAGGAAGCAGAGGCGTTCGACCTCCGGACACCCGGGACCAGTCACGTCAGCGAGACGCTGGCCGGGAGCCTCGGCGAGCAGACCGCCGAGGACTTCGAGGACGCACTCGCCGCGATGGAAACCGCGCGTGGGGACGAGAGCGACCTGAGTGAGGTGACCGTCGCGCTGCTCGTGGCCGCCAAGAACGAACAGCTCCTGTACGACATCTCGAAGTGGGGCGAGGACACGGGCGTCGCGTCGAAGGCCACCTTCTCACGCACCAAGACCGACCTCGAAGAACGCGGGCTCATCGACACCGAGAAGGTGCCCATCGACGTGGGCCGCCCGCGGCTCCGACTGAAACTCGCCGACGACCGACTCAAAGAGGTGTCGGCCGCAGAACTCGCCTCCGTCGCGAAGTCCGTTCTCGCGAGCTAACCAGATAGCCGGGGTTTTTCTCGCGGCGACCGCGAGTCGGAGTATGCACGTAGGACTCGTCGGCAGTGGCCACGCCGCCACCGCCGTCCGACAGACGATCGCCGGCGCGGTCGACTCGGTGACCGACATCGACCCACGGGCGCTCGGCGAGGTCGACTTCGCCGTCGCCGTCGGCCCGGCCGGCGCGACGGGCTTCGAGACGGCCAACGAGACCGCACGCGAGACGGGAACACCGTGGCTGGCGGTCGAACTCGGCGGGGTCGGCGGCCACGCAATCGACGGCGTGGACGCCGCTGTCTCCGGGTTCGCTCCCGGGCAGGGCTGTTTCGACTGCCTCCGCGCGCGCGTCTCAGCCAACGGTGGCGACGCAGAGCGCGCACAGACGAGTGACGCGGACGCGCGCCTCGCCGGCACGCTCGCCGGGCGCGAGCTCGTCCGGCTGGCGAACGGCGAGGAGTCGGCCGCACTGGGTGGCGTCATCGAACTCCCGTACGCGACCCGGCGTATCCTTCCGGTACCAGGGTGTGACTGTGCCGGCCCGCGCGACCACGACCTCGACCGCGACCACGCGCCCCGCGACCTCGACGGCGCGCTCGCGGCCGCAGAGCAGACGATCGACTCGCGGGTCGGTATCGTCCATGAGGTCGGCGAGGCCGAGTCGTTCCCCGCACCCTACTATCTCGCGACGCTCGCGGACACGACCGGCTTTTCAGACATGCAAGCGAACCGGCAGGCCGCGGGCGTCGCGACCGACTGGAACCGTGCGTATATGAAGGCACTCGGTGAGGGGTTAGAACGCTACGCCGCCGGGGTCTACCGCGAGACCGAGTTCGAGCGTGGGTCGCCTGTCGAAACTCCCGACGGAGTCGCGCCATCAGCGTTCGTCGGGTCGCCGTCCTTCACCGACGCCGACCCCGAGCGGTCGGTTCGCTGGTACCCCGGCGAGCACGTCGAGACCGGGGCACGCGTCAAGCTCCCGGCCGAGTTCGTCCAGTTTCCGCCGCCGGAGACGCGCTACCGGCCCTCCATCACGACCGGACTGGGGCTCGGGAACGGTGGCGTCGAAGCGCTGCTCTCGGGGCTGTACGAAGTCGTCGAGCGCGACGCCGCGATGTTAGCGTGGTACTCGACGTTCGAGCCGCTCGGGCTGGCCGTCGACGACGACCGGTACCGCGATATCGAAAAGCGCGCGCGCTCGGAGTCGCTGTCGGCGACGGCGCTGCTCGTCACACAGGACGTGGACGTGCCGGTCGTCGTCGCGTGTCTCCACCGAGAGTCCGGCGAGTGGCCCCGCTTTGCCGCCGGGATGAGCGCCGCCCTAGATGCCGACGCCGCCGCGGCCGACGCGCTGGAGGAAGCACTCCAAAACTGGCTCGAACTCCGCGGGATGGGGAAACAGGAGACAACGGCCCAGCCGGGAGCTATCGGCTCGTACGCTGAGTTCCCGCCGGCGGCACGCGAGTTCGTCGCACCCGAGACGACGATTCCGGCGGACTCGGTCGGCCCGGACGAGTCGCTGGCCGGCAAAGCAGAACTCGACGCGCTCGTCTCGCGAGCCGTCGACGCGGGACTGGACCCGTACGCCGCACGGCTCACGCCGCGTGACTTAGCACGACAGGGCTTCGAGGCCGTGCGCGTACTCGTCCCGACGGCACAGCCGCTGTTCACCGACGAAGCCTACTTCGGGGAGCGAGCAGAGCGCGTTCCGAGCGAGTTGGGCTTCGAGCCGCGACTCGACCGCGACCACCACCCGTACCCCTAGATACCGAACGTGACCCGGAGCATGTCGCGCGTCCCGGGTCCGAGCCCGACCGCGAGAATCGCGACGAGCAGGAGAATGGCGTAGCGCGGTTCGTCCTCGAAGATAGTGTCGTCGAACACCCAGATGACGGCCGTCGCGGCGACTAACTTCACGAGGAGGAAGCCCCACGAAAGCCCGATGATGGAGTCGAGTCCAGCCGGCTGAACGGTGTCCACTACCCCGACAATGATGTCGTTGAACGGGTGTTTCGCGCCGTATTCGAGCGCGTTGCCCGCGCTGTCGACGACGCCGAGTTCGTCCGTCCAGTCTGCGGCGATGACGTTCGCCACCCCGTCGATGGCGTGACCGAAGACGACGACCAGCCCGATGTAGCCCGTGCCGGCGTTGATGCCCGGCTTGTACCGCTGTGCGAGCCGATAGATGCCGACAGCGAAGACGACGGCGAGGGCGACAGTGACGCCCGTCACCTGCGGATAAAAGCCCGCGCCGTCGACGGCCCCGGTGAGCCGCGTCGGGACGAAATAGAGGAGGTAGCCGACAGAAAGCAGGACGAGCACCCAGCCGGTCGCGAACAGCGGCCGGCCGTAGCGCTCGACGTCGCCGCGCCGTTCGGCGAGGACGCTGGCGACGACGGTCGCGAGCGTGATGAAGAAGACGGTGAAGTAGATAATCGGCGAGATGATGAGCGTGTTCCACGGGTAGGCGAGAATCTGGGCCGCGCCCTCCGGAATGGAGTCGTTGGCGTCCTCGATGACGCGCAGTGCCCCGCCGAAGAACATGAACGGGACGAGCGCGAAAAACAGCTGTTTCGTGTCGCCGATTTCGAGCCGGTGGAGCAGCGTGAGTACGCCGACGAGGAAGAAGACGAGCGAAATCGCGTACCCCGCCTCGCTGACGAGCGTGTACCCCGGCTCCGCGACGATACCGGACGCGTCCTGACAGGCGACGGTCGAGTAGAGCAGCTCGGTCGTGCCGCCATCCATAACGACACAGACGGCGTTGTTGGCGTCGGCGTACACCGGACCCCAGAAGTAGTGCCAGAGGAAGCGGTCCCAGACGAGTTCGGGCGCGAGCAGCACGCCGAACCCGAACGCGAGCAGGGCAGTCGTGAACGTCGCGAGCCACGCCTGCGCACGCGACCACGAGCGGGGCGAATCCATACCGGCGAAGCGGGGCGGGAAGGTTTCAGGATTCCGGTCGCCCGGTTCGGACCGCCTCCACAGCCTGTGTCGCGTCGAGCAGTTCCTCGTGGGCGTGCCCGTTCGAGGCGACCAGCCCGCGGGAGTCGTGTCGCCACGGGTCGCCGTGTACGTCGGTCACGGTGCCGCCCGCCTGTTCGACGAGGAAGACGCCGGCGACGGTGTCCCACGGGTTCGTCGTCGTGTTGGTGAACGCGCCGTCGAGTTGGCCCGCGGCGACCATCGAGAGCGCGGCCTGTGCGCTCCCGTAGCGGCGGCAGTCGCCGAACCGCTCTGCCGTCTCCCGGCAGGCGGCGGCGTACTCGTCCCGGCGGTCGTGGGGCCACCACACCGTCGGCGAGACGGCCATCGCCTCGGGGTCGGTGCGGTCGCTGACCTCGATTGGCTCGCCGTTCATCGCCGCGCCGTCACCGTCGCTGGTGTACACGTCGCCGAGTACGGGGAGGACGTTCGCGGCGGCGACAGGTGTGCCGTCCTCGACGGCAGCCACGCTCGTCACCCACAGGGGAATGTCGCGCACGAAGTTGCTCGTTCCGTCGATGGGGTCGACGACCCACGCCACACCCGACTCCGGCACCGTCTTCAGTTCGTCGTCCTCCTCGCCGACGACCGCCTCCTCGGGGTACTCCGTGGAGATGGCTGCGATGACCTGCTGTTGGGCGTCGCGGTCGGCGCGGGTCACTACGTCCGTCTGGTTCGTCTTCGTCTCGACGGGCACGTCCCGGCGGAAGAATCCTTCCGCGACGGCACCGCCGGCACGGGCGGCCCGTTCGGCGAGGTCCGCTCTCCGTGTTCCGTTCTCGCTCATGGTCTCCCACGCACACCGGCGCGCAAAGGGTCACCGATTTGTGTACCGACACGAAGGGTCGGGTATGCACACGCTCGCAAAGCGCATCCACAACATCACACCCCGCTCGATGGTGCTCACGTTCGCCGACGAGACGACTCGCCGGATGGAGATCTCCTCGGCGGAGTTCTTTCAAGAGGCGTTCCAAGCAGAGGGGGAAAGCGACGGTACGCGCTATCGGTTCGTCTCCGACGGCGACGAGGACCCGCTCGTTGCGGCCCGCGAGACCGACGACGGCTGGGAGCCGGTCGGCGAGGTCACCGCGGTCGAGCGCGTCGAGTCGTAATCTACTCCCCGCTGTGGACGTAGCCTCGGTATGGCCCAACTACCCCACCTCGTCGAGGACCGCGGCGAGCTGAAGCTGAACGCGTCCATCAACGGGACGCGCCGCGACCTCGTGCTCTCTGACCGCGGGAAGTCCCTGCTCGTTGACGACCTCGAGTACGAGAAGGCCGACCTCGTCCCCTTCACCGTCGTGAAGGCGCTCGTGCTCGCCGGAGGCGCGTCGGTTCCGGAGGGACAGGACGCTCGGGACGCGGCGTGGGGACTCAGCGGCGCAGACGGCGGCAGAGACGCCACAGCCGAGGACTGTTACCGGACGGCCGAGTATCTCCGCGCTGTCGAGGTGAGCGAACGCGCCGTCGAGACCCTCCGTGAGCACGTCCGCGAGACCGACCTCTCGACGTATCTCAACGCCGACGAGATTACCTCGAACGCCGAGCGTGTCGGCAAGCTCTCGGATATCGCTCGCGACCTGTAGCGACTGATTGCTCTTTTGAGCGTGAACGTAGGATGATGCGGGGGAAGACCACTCCGAGAGTCGTCTTCCTGCACTGCCGAGGCAGTGCGGGGGAGGGGATTTGAACCACGATGCCGGCGGAGCCGTCATCGGCTTGCAACTCGCGTTGCAACCACGGTCGGACGCTGACGCGACCTCCCTGATTCAAATCCCCTCGTGCATTCCTGCACGCGAGGCGTGCAGTCATGCGGGGGAGGGGATTTGAACCCCTGGACCTCTACAGGAGCGGAACTTGAGTCCGCCGCGTTTTCCAGGCTTTGCTACCCCCGCACGCATCCCCGAATCGGTCGGCGTATGTCAAAACGATTGCGACCGCCGACGGAGTTACGACCCTGCACGGTGAGGGCTAACCGTGGACGACCACACCACCGACCCGGACGTACCGCCGCCGATTCGCGGCCAGCCGACGGGCTTTCTCCCCGACACGGGTCGGTGGGAACACGACACGCTTCGGCGCGCGACCGCACACGGAGTTCGGCTGTTCAACGCCGGCCAGTACCACGAGGCCCACGATTGCTTCGAGGACGAGTGGTACAACTACGGGCGCGGCTCGACGGAATCGAAGTTCCTCCACGGGATGGTGCAGGTCGCCGCCGGCGCGTACAAACACTACGACTTCGAGAACGACGCCGGTATGCGGTCGCTGTTCGAGACCGCGCTCGATTATCTGCAGGATGTGCCCGGCGACTTCTACGGCGTCGACGTGCGCGACGTGCGTGAGACGATGACGGCGGCGCTGTCTGGCCCCGACAGACTCGACGGCTGGCGCATCGAACTCGACGGCGACACCCCCGAAGCCGACCGATGGGACGAGGCGTACGCCGAGCGACTCCACTGAGGTCGGTGCGTTGATGCCGGCGCGGGCGAATAGTCGGTATGGAGTGGTACTGCACCGAGTGTGGCCGCCCCAGCGACACGAACGGCGGGACCTGTGAGTGTGGCTCCACCTCATTCGAGCGGGCGGTCGTGCAGGTGACGAAGGAGTGTACGACCTGCGGGACCCGCGTCCCGGAACACACCACCACCTGTCCCGACTGCGGGTTCACCGGCTTCGAACCGCTTGGCGAGCCACAGCCCCGCGACGAGGGAAGCTACATCGAGTGGCGGTGTGAGGAGTGTGGCAACGAACATCCCCGCCACACCCCGCCGTGTGACCGGTGTGGCCACGAGGTGTTAGAGCGCGTCCGCGTCGACGCCGCCGACTTCGACGTGGACGAACACGTCGCTGGCTACGACGAACCCGGCGACAGCGGGCTGTTCGGGTTCTCGCGCTCACAGGCGTTCGGCGGTGTGCTCATCGGTGCTATCGTCGTCGTCTTCCTGCTCGGTACCGCGGGCATCGGTCCGGCAGCCGACATCGGCGGCCCGACTCCGCCCGACCCGGCGGTCGTGGAGTCGAGTCTCGTCGCCGAGGTGAACGACCAGCGGACGGCCGCCGGTCTCGACCCGCTCGCCGAGGACGGTGAGCTGACGCGCATCGCGGCGACGCGCACCGAACGAGCGGCCGGTGACGGACAGCCACAGGGTGCGAGCGCGGCATTCAGCGAGGCGGGCTACGACTGCGCCGAGCCGATACTCACCGGCTACCGCGTTCCCGACGCCAGCGCCGACATGGACCTCGGTTCGCGCATCGCCGACCGAGCGACGGACGACGAGCCACGGCTCGGGGGCGCGGCCAAGCGCGTCGGCGTCGACGCGCGGGTCGTCGACGGAACGCTGTACCTCGCTGTCGCGGCTTGCTGACGGGAACACAGATATACGCTCGCGCGCCGAGTTGTAGGTATGGCACGCCGGCTCGCTGATGGGTTGTGGCTGCTCGATTTGGGACTCGTTCCCCCCTTCGCGACGAACTGTTATCTGGTGGACGACGGCGAGGCGGTGACGCTCATCGACGCCGGGCTGCCGATAAACTATCCGTCGCTCGCGACGGAGCTCGACCGCGCCGGATACGAGCGAGCCGATATCGACCGCGTACTCTTCACGCACTACGACATCGATCACGTCGGCGGGGCGCGCGCGCTGCGCGACCACGGCGTGCCGATGTACATGGGTGAACGCGACGTCGACCTCGTCACCGGTGCGTGGGATCCGAATCTCGTTCACCACAAGGGGCTGTTCCACCGCATCGCGCGACGGCTGTTCCCGCTCGCCGGCCACGACCTCCGGCCGATAGCCGACGGAGAGACGGTCGGCAACTTCACCGCCCACCACACCCCGGGGCACAACCCCGGCCACACCGTCTACACCCACGAGGGACTGGACGCGGCTTTCCTCGGCGACCTCGTGTGGGCCACGGACGGTGAGTTCACGACGCCGTTCTGGCTGGATTCCTACGAGATGCGTGCCGTCCGCGAGAGCGCGTACGCCTTCGCCCGCGACCACGAGTTCGAGCGCGGACTCGCAGCCCACGGCGAGCCCGTTCTCACGGGCGCGGGCGATCACCTCCGGGCCGTGACCGACGAGTTCTGGTAGCTACTCCGCGGGCAGGACGTACCGGTCGAGTGTGGCCGACGCCTCCGAGAGCACGCTCGAGCCGTGAAAGACGAGACCGGCGTCGAACTCGTAGGCACGCAGCTTTTCCAGCGACCGCTCTGCCTGCCCGAGGTCCTGCGTGAACTTCTCTGGCGGAAGGTGGAATCCGCCGGCCAGACCGCGCTGGTCTGCGCCCGACACTGCATCGGCGAGAATCGCGTAGTCGTCGTCCGTCGCAATCAGCGCGTGCTGGTGGCCGACGTGGCCCGGCACGTGGACGGCTTCGAACGGACCGACGGTGTCCCCGTCACCGTAGAAGTGGTCGACGGGCGGGGTCTCCTCTGGGTCGGCTCCGACTGGGAGATAGAGGTCGGCGTCGTAGCTGCCGAGCACGGCGTCGATGCCGCCGGTGTGGTCGGGGTGCATGTGGGTGATGACGACGCGCTCGAGGTCGATACCGGTGGCGTCGATACCGTCCAGAAGTGCGGTCGTCGAGTCCGGAAGCCCGGTGTCGACGAGTGTGCCCCCGTCGGTCAGATACGCACGGATGCGTCCCGGTGCGCCGTCGACCTCGGTACAGGTGATGTCGTAGACGCCGTCGAGAATCTCTGTCGGCATGGGGAGTGGTCACACGCCGCCGACAAAACAGTGTGGCCCCAAGGCGACAACGGTTTCCTCCCGACCCGAGAATGGTGGCTATGGACCAGAAGCGAGCCATGTCGAGCGTGGATATCCGTGCGCTCGCGACCGAGCTTCGCGACTATGAGGGCGCGAAGGTCGACAAGGCGTATCTCTACGACGACGACCTCCTCCGAGTCAAGATGCGGGACTTCGACCGCGGCCGCGTCGAGCTCATCATCGAGGCCGGCGACCCCAAGCGCGCCCACATCGCCGACCCGGACAACGTCCCCGACGCACCCGGTCGGCCGCCGAACTTCGCGATGATGCTGCGCAACCGGCTTTCGGGGGCTGACCTCGTCGACGTGCGCCAGTACGAGTTCGACCGAATCCTCGTCTTCGAGTTCGCCCGCGAGGACGCGAACACCCTCGTGCTCGCGGAGCTGTTCGGCGACGGCAACATCGTCGTGATGAACAAAGACCGCGAGGTCATCGACTGTCTGGACACGGTTCGGCTCAAGTCCCGAACCGTCGCCCCCGGCTCCGTCTACGGCTTTCCCGCTTCACGGTTCAACCCGATGACCTGCTCGCGAGAAGCCTTCGACGCCAAGATGCGCGACTCCGACACCGACGTTGTACGGACGCTCGCCACCCAACACAATCTCGGGGGGTTGTGGGCCGAGGAACTCTGTTCACGCGCCGGCGTCGAGAAGGAACTCGACATCGACGAGGCGGGCGACGAGACCCTCGCCGAGGTGTTCGGTGCACTCGAACGGCTGCGCGAGTCGATTCAGGACGGTCAGTTCGACCCGCGCGTCTACTGGGAGAGCGACGACGGCGAACGCACCCGGCCGGTCGACGTGACCCCCGTCCCGATGGACGAACACGGGCGAATGGACTGTGACAGCTACGACCGGTTCACCGGCGCACTCGACGACTACTTCTTCGAACTCGACCGCGAGGAGCCGACGCCCGGCAGCTCCCGGCCGGGGTTCGAGGAAGAAATCGCGAAGTTCGAACGCATCATCGAACAGCAGAATGGCGCTATCGAGGGGTTCGAACAGGAGGCCAACGAGGTGCGGGAACGCGCCGAACGGCTGTACGGTAACTACGACCTCGTGGACGAGATACTGACGACGGTGCGCGAGGCACGCGAGTCCGGCGTCCCGTGGGACGACCTCGAAGCGACGTTCGCCGAGGCGGCCGAGGCCGGCAACGAACGGGCCGAGCGCGTCGTCGGAGTTACACCGGAGGCCGGTGAGGTGACCGTCGAACTCGACGGGACGCACATCGACCTCGTGCCGGAGGACGGCGTCGAGAAGAACGCAGACCGGCTGTACCAGGAGGCAAAGCGCATCGAGGGGAAAAAAGAGGGCGCGCTCGCTGCCATCGAGGATACGCGCGAGGACCTTGAAGACGCCAAACAGCGCCGCGACGAGTGGACGGCCGACGACGCGGAGACCGAACCCGCAGACGAGGAGCGGACGGGCGAGACCGACTGGCTCGCGAAACAGGATATTCCGGTTCGCTACGACGAGCAGTGGTACGAGCGGTTCCGGTGGTTCCACACCAGCGACGGCTTCCTCGTCATCGGGGGACGCAACGCCGACCAGAACGAGGAAATCGTCAAGAAGTACATGGAAAGCGGCGACCGCTTCTTCCACGCGCAGGCCCACGGCGGACCGGTCACCGTGTTGAAAGCCACCGGTCCCTCCGAGCCGTCGAAGGATATCGACCTGCCCGACGCCTCGAAGGAGGAGGCCGCCCGGTTTGCCGTCACCCACTCGTCGGTCTGGAAGGACGGCAAGTTCGACGGCGACGTGTACATGGTTGAGCCGAGTCAGGTGTCGAAGACTCCGGAGTCCGGTGAGTATCTCGAAAAGGGCGGGTTCACGATTCGGGGCGACCGGACCTACTTCGAGTCGACCAGCGTCGACTGTGCGGTCGGTATCCAGTGTGAACCCGAAACGCGCGTCCTCGGCGGCCCGGAACGCGCCGTCGAGGACGACGTGGAGACGTACGTCAAACTCGAACCGGGCCAGTACGCCCAAAACGACATCGCGAAGCTGCTGTACCGGGAGTTCAAGGGTCGCTTTGCCGACAAGTCGTTCCTCCGGAAGGTGGCCTCGCCCGACCGAATTCAGGAGTTCTGTCCGCCGGGCGGGTCGCGAATCCGCGAGTAACGCGGCAACGTTCATACCCTCTGCGAGCCACGGGGACGTATGTTCGAGGACGCACTCAGATTTCCATTCGCTGGCGACGACAGCGCCCGCAGTCTCCTCATCGGCGGCGTGTTGGTGCTGCTCTCGCCGTTCGTGTTGCCCTTGCTCCCCCTGTTCGGCTACTATCTTCGCGTCGTGAAGGCGGGGATTGACGGCGACGAGACGCCGCCGGTGTTCGGTGAGTGGGTCGAACTCAGCGTGGACGGGCTGAAGGCCGTCGTCGTCAGTTTCGTCTACTTTCTCGTCCCGCTGGTGTTCACCCTCATCGGCGGCATCGTCATCGGCGTCGGCGCAATCCTCGCACAGGAGCGTGCAGTCGCCGGCGTCGCCACCGGCATCGGTGTGGTCGGTGCGCTGTTCGTCTTCGCGAGTCTCGTGACGGTTCTGCTCGCGACGTACGTCTTTCCGGCCGCGCTGGCGAACATGGCCCGTAGCGGCGACATCGCGGACGCGTTCGCGCTCTCCGATGTCTTCGGCGTGGCGTTTTCAGTCGAGTATCTCGTCGCCGGACTACTCGGTATCGCCGCCGTCGTCCTCATCGGTATCATGAACACCGTGTTGACCGTATTCACGCTAGGGCTGTTCCTCCTGCTTGCCGTCTTCGTTCAGTTTTACGCGCAGGCGGTGTTCTTCTATCTGTTCGGCCGCGGCTACGCGAACGCGCGTGGACTGCAGGCCAAATAACAGGGCCTTTCTCTCCGGCTCCCGCAGTCGAGGTATGCGTATTGCCGACCGCCAACAGCGCGAGGGCGACCGCGAGCGAATCACGGTCGTCCCCGAGAGTCTCGATGACCTGTGGCATCTCACCTACGTCATCGAACCGGGCGACCGGGTCGGCGGCGACACGACACGACGCATCCAGCGCAACGACGACCAGCTCCGAGACTCCGGCGGCGAGCGCGAACACATGTGGGTCGAACTCGCCGTCGACGACGTGGAGTTCGCGAAGTTTGCGAACCGACTGCGCGTCGGCGGGGAAATCGCCGACTGCTCGCGAGAGGACCAGCTCGGCTTCCACCACACGCTCAACGTCGAGGAGCGCACCGAACTGGAAATCGAAAAGCAGTGGCAGACCGACCAGCTCGAACGACTCCAGGAGGCCGTCGAGGCGACGGAAAATCCCGATGTCGCCATCGCGACCGTCGAGGAGGGGGAAGCGTACGTCCACACCGTCGAGCAGTACGGCGTCGAGGAGCGTGCTGCTATCACCAAACCGACCGGAAAGGGGGAGTACGCTCGCCCGCGAGAGGAGTTGTTCGACGAACTCGGGGCCGTCCTCCGGCGCACGGACGCCGAGGCGATCATCCTCGCCGGCCCGGGGTTCACGAAGCAGGACGCACTCGACTATTTCAGCGAGGAGTACCCGTCGCTCACGGAGCGTACCACGACGGTCGACACCTCCGCCGCGGGTGGCCGTGGCGTCCACGAGGTGCTCAAGCGCGGCGCTGTCGAGGAGGTCCAAGCCGAGACGCGCATCGCCGAGGAGGCGGACCTCATCGACGAACTCACCCAGCGCATCGGCGAGGGCGCGAAGGCGACCTACGGCATCGACGAGACGATGCAGGCCGCCGAGTTCGGTGCGGTCGAGAAGCTACTCATCCTCGACAGCCGACTCCGGAAGGAGCGCGCCGGCGAGGGAGAGTGGGACGTGGACGCGAACGAACTCATCCGGAGCGTCGAGCAGAAGGGCGGGGACGTGACCGTCTTCTCCAGCGACTTCGACCCGGGTCGCCAACTCCAGAATCTCGGCGGGGTCGCGGCGCTGTTGCGATACCGACTCGACTAAGCGAACAGACGAGCGGCCGCGACGCCGGGATTGCTCGTACCACGCCCTCGTCTCCCGGCGGCCAGTCGTCAGGTCACGCGGTCGGTGGAGCGGCTTCTTAATTAAATCTCGACCGTCAACCCGTCGCGAGCCATCCGGACCGTCCCGTCGAAGTTCGCGCGCACGGCGTCGGTCATCTCCCGGTGTCTGCCGTCGGTGTGCGGGTACAGGTGGGTGAGATACACCTCCTCGATGTCCCGGCCGGCGAGCAGTTCACCGAGGGCGGTCGGCGTCGGGTGGTTCGACACGTCGATGTCGTCGGGAAACGAGCAGTCGTGAGCTAACACGGCCGCGCCGTCGGCGAGGTCGGCGACAGGTTCGGTCGCCTCCGAATCGCCCGAAAAGCAGAACTCCCCGTCTACCGAGTCGTGGGCGAACCGATAGGCGAGACAGTCCATCGAGTGGACGGTCTCAGTCGCCTCGATGTCGAAGCCGGCGACCGTCGTCGCCCCGGGGTCGATATCGCGGACCGTGAGGTCGACGCGACCGCGGAGATACTCGTGGGCGTCGAGCAGGTCACCGAGGAGCGATTCGGTGCCGGCCGGACCGACGACGGTGAGGTGTTCCTCGCCGACGAGCCAGCGGGCCTTCAGCAGGGCGAGCAGGTCGGAGACGTGGTCGAGGTGGTGGTGAGTGAGCAGGACGGTATCCGTGGATTCGTAGCCGCCGGAGGTGTCAGCGAGCGCACCGAGGACGCCGCTGCCACAGTCTACGAGCAGTCGGTCGCCGCCGGCTTCGAGCAGGAGGCCAGTCTGGTTCCGCTCGCCCGTCGGCATGGCGCTGCCGGTGCCGAGAAACGTGACGCGCATACCCGAAGGTGTGGAGGTGGCGTCTTGTGCGTTGGCCTTCGGCGGGCACAACGGACTTCAGGGTGCCAGTCCTACCAGTGAGTATGAGTGTGCGCGAGCGGCTCGCCACGCGCGAGGACATCGAGTTCGACCCCGAGCGCGTCGACATCGACGACGGCGACGTGCTCGACCGACTCGAACCCGAGACCCAGGAGTGGTGGCTCGACCAGTTCGGCGAGTTTGTCCCGGAGAACGGCGGCTTCTTCACGCCACCACAGAAGGGGGCGATTCCGCTCATCGACGACGAACAGAACGCCCTCGTCTGTGCGCCGACCGGCTCTGGCAAGACGCTCGCCTCCTTCACCGCAATCATCGACGACCTCGTCGGCCGCGCCCGCACGGACGAGTTGGACAACGCCGTCTACTGTCTGTACGTCTCGCCGCTGAAGTCACTCGCCAACGACATCCATCGGAACCTCGCCGAGCCGCTTGCGGGGATTTCCGAGCGGTGTCCAGAGAACGTCGACGTGCGACAGGCGATTCGACACGGCGATACCTCGGATTCAGAGCGTCAGAAGATGTTGAAGGAGACGCCACACATCCTCAACACGACTCCGGAGACGCTCGCTATCCTGCTGAACTCTCCGAAGTTCAAGAAGAAGCTGGAGAGCGTCGAGTACGTCGTCGTCGACGAGATTCACTCGCTGGCGGAGAACAAGCGGGGAACCCACCTGTCGGTATCGCTCGAACGGCTGGAAGCGATGTGTGCCACCTCGCCGACGCGCATTGGCTGTTCGGCGACGGTCGAACCGCTCGATGCGGTCGGGGAGTTCCTCGTCGGCTACGAGGACGGTGACCCCCGCGAGTTCGACATCGTGGACGCCCGGTTCGTCCGCGAGTTCGACATGGAGCTGGCGTGTCCGACCGACGACCTCATCGACACGCCGCCGGCGGTGGTGAGCGAGCGCTTCTACGACGACCTCGCCGGGCTCATCGCCGACCACGAGAACACGCTCGTGTTCACGAACACCCGGTCTGGAGCAGAGCGCGTCCTCTCGAATCTGCGAGAGCACCACGGCTTCGACGAGTCGGATTCCGGCTGTCACCACGGCTCGCTCTCGAAGGAGCGACGACAGGAGATTGAGGGACGACTGAAGGAAGGAAGCATCGACGTGGTGACCACGTCCACGTCGCTGGAACTCGGTATCGACATGCCCCACATCGACCTCGTGGTGCAGGTCGGCTCGCCGAAATCGGTCGCGTCGCTGCTCCAGCGCGTCGGCCGGGCCGGCCACCAGCTCGGCGAGACGGTCAAGGGGCGCGTCTACGCGCTCGACCGCGACGAGCTCGTGGAGTGTGCCGTCATGCTGAAGAAAGCCGAGGAGGGGTTCGTGGACAGGGTGTTCCTCCCCGAGGGCGCACACGACGTGGCGACGCAACACGTCTACGGGATGGCGATTAATCAAGTACGGCCCGAGACCGAGGTGCGAGAGATTCTCCGGTCTGCGTACCCGTACCGGGAGTACGGCGACGCGGAGTTCGAATCGCTGTTCGCGTATATGACCGGCGACTACGACGGGCTGGAGGAGAAGAACGTCTATCCGAAGATTTGGCGCGACACCAACGACCCGCCGAACGGCGACCACCACTACGAGGAGTACGACGTGGGCGAAGAACTCATCGGCAAGCGCGGCCGGCTGGCCCGCGTCATCTACATGACGAACCTCGGAACCATCCCCGACTCCTTCGACATTGACGTGTACGTGCGCGGCTCCGACGAGTGGGTCGGCCAGCTCGACGAGGAGTACCTCGACACGCTGGAGAAGGGCGACGTGTTCGTGCTCGGCGGGTCGAACTACCAGTACAGCTACCGCCGGGGCACGAAGGCGTACGTCGATCCGACGAACAAGACCGCGACGGTCCCGTCGTGGTACTCCGAGCGGCTCCCCCTCTCATATGACCTCGGTCGCGAGATTCTCGACTTCCAGCGGGAGATGGTCGCCACGCTCCAAGACGGTGGCCCGCCCGCCGTGCGGGCGTGGCTCCGCGACCTTCCGATGGATGAAAACACCGTCCGCGCGCTGGCCCGAATGTACGACGAACAGCTCCGCTACGCGGGAGCGGCGTCGGTCTCGACACACGACCGGCTGGCGGTCGAGGTGGCGTTAGACCGCGACGAGTATCGCCGCCACTACCACGTCCACTCGGCGTACGGACGGCGGTTCAACGACGGGCTCTCGCGACTGTGCGCGTACCACGTCGCACAACAGACCAACGCGAACGTCCAACTCGCGGTCGCTGACAACGGCTTCACACTCACGCTCCCGCTGAACCGGAAGGTGAACCTCCAGCGCGTCATCGAGGGCATCGACCCGTCGGAGATACGCGGCGACTTGCGGGCGAGTCTCGACGGCTCGGACCTGCTCAAGCGCTACTTCCGCATCAACGCCACCCGGTCGCTCATGATTCTGAAACGGTACAAGGGCCACGAGAAAACGGCCGCCCAACAGCAGGTATCTTCGGAGATGCTGCTGTCGTTCGCTCAGGACCTCGATGGCTTTGCCGTCATGGAGGAGACGTACCGCGAGATTCTGGAGGACAAACTGAACGTCGCTGCGCTGGAGGACGTGCTCGCGTCGGTGTCCGAGGGTAATCTCCGGGTGGAGACTCAGACGGTCGACTCGCCGTCGCCGCGGGCGTTCGGGCTGGCGACGCTGATGGCCAGCGACGTGGTGTTGGCCGAAGACGAGTCGGCGGTGCTACAGGAGTTCCACGCGCGCGTGCTGGAGGAAATCGGCGACGACGCGACGGTTCACGACTAACCCCTGATGCCGTAGTAGGCGGCGATGGCCCCGACTGTCGCCGGGACGATGATGACCGAGATGGCGTTGAGCAGGCTGACGTTCGGGTTCGCGTAGAGCAGTTGCCACCCCCACGTCGTCGCGGTAATCGAGACGACGGCGAGCGCCAACAGCAACAGCCGTCGACCCGTCCCCATGTCCACGCGGTTCACGCCGGAGTTACGTCTCACTCGGATTAACTGTTTGGCAGGCGGTACGTTACGCGCTCGCCCAGTCCAGCAGCCGGTGGTAGAACGGCTCGCTCGCCAGCGTCTCGGGGTCGCCGACGAGCGCGAGCGCCTTCTTGGCCCGCGTCAGGGCAACGTTCATCCGCCGGGCGTCCTCGAAGATGGGACCGTCGAAGCCGCCCGTGGCGACGAAGGAGATGACGATGACCTCCTTTGCAGATCCCTGAAACCGGTCGACGGTATCGACGGTGGTGTCGGGGAGCCGCTTCGACAGTTCGGCGACCTGCGCCCGGAACGGCGCGATGACGCCGATTTCAGAGCGCGGAACCCCCGTCGCGACGTACGACTCCACGATGTCGGCGACGCGGTCGGCCTCGGTGCGATTCGTGTTCCCCGTCTGCTCGCCGTCGGGGTCGACGAACGCCACCTGTGAGCGTAGCTCTGGCGGCAGGTCGTCGGTGTCGACGCCGATGTCGGCGAGCGTCTGCCCGGCCACCTCGGGGGTCGCCGGGCGCAGTTGTCCGTCGTAGAACTCCCGTGAGGAGAACCACTGAATCCGTTGTGCCATCCGGTACTGGCGGTCGAGCAGGACGCCGGCGTCGGGGGCCTGTTCGATGAGCCGCTCGAACAGCGAGGTCTGGAGGTCGTTCTCCGCTCTAGCGACCGGCGGTAACTGCTGGTGGTCCCCGACGAGTACGAACCGGTCGGCGCGGTTGACGGCGGCGAGCGTCCCCGGTTCCGTAAGCTGGCCGGCTTCGTCGACGACCGCCACGTCGAACTTCTGTTCGCGGACGGCGCGACTCCCGCAGGAGGCGGTCGTCGCGGCGACCACCTGCGCGTCGGCGAGCGTCCCGGTCACCTGCTCGGGGTCGCCGGTCGTCGTGAGTCGGCTGTCCTGCATGTCGGCGCGGACGCCCGACTCGGTTCCAACGCGGACGAACGACTCGAACCCCTGCTCGCGGAGCGCTTCGAGGGCGTTGTCGACCGCCCGGTTCGTGAAGGCGCCCAGGAGGACGCGCTGGCCGTCGGCGACGAGTGCACGCACCGTCCGGGCGAGCGTGTAGGTCTTTCCCGTTCCGGGCGGACCGTGGACGAGCGCGAAGTCGTCGGCGCGCACGGCCTTGTTGACGGCCGCGTCCTGTGCGTCGTTGTTGTCGATGTAGGTTCGCTCCGGGCCCGAGAAGGTCGGGTCGCGCTGCCCGAACAGCACGTCCTTCTCGTCGGGGTCGCCCTTCAGAATCGCGTCGTGGAGGGCCGCGAGTTGACGGGCAACGTTCAGTTCCGAGGGGTACACGTCGAGCCGTCGGAGGTCGAAGGGTTCGTCGGCCGTGACGACGACCTCGTCGTCCAACCGCTGGATTCGGGCCAGTTCGGCTGTCCCCCGGGTCGGGTGGCCGTCGCTCGCGAGCGCGATGTCGCCTTCACGCAGTTTCGACACCGCATCCGAGCTGTGGCGCGCCCGAAGCTCCCACGAGCCGTCGGGGCGTT